>JFJP01038002.1_pt1 | contig 53854 bp, 48 predicted proteins | sample 431651 | NCBI WGS metagenome assembly JFJP01 (sample SAMN02602958, study PRJNA72255) | Microbial mat metagenome, whole genome shotgun sequencing project. | biome: fresh water; feature: sink hole; material: water; isolation source: purple microbial (photo- and chemosynthetic) mats found in... | reverse complement strand
TTGCAAAACCATTTTATTCATTGCAAAACCATTTTATTTTTTTGCAAAACCATTTTATTCATTGCAAAACCATTTTATTCATTGCAAAAGCATTTTATTCATTGCAAAACCATTTTATTCATTGCAAAACCATTTTATTTTTTTGCAAAACCATTATAATTTTGGTAAAAGCATTATAATTTTTTGAAAAGGCATTATAATTTCGGCGAAAGCATTATAATTTTGGGAAAAGCATTATAATTTTGGCGAAAGCATTATAATTTTGGGAAAAGCATTATAATTTTGGCGAAAGCATTATAATTTTTTGAAAAGGCATTATAATTTCGGCGAAACCATTATAATTTTTTCAAAAGCATTATAATTTTGGGAAAAGCATTATAATTTCGGCGAAAGCATTATAATTTCGGGAAAAGCATTATAATTTCGGCGAAAGCATTATAATTTTGGTAAAAGCATTATAATTTCGGCGAAAGCATTATAATTTCGGCGAAAGCATTATAATTTTTTCAAAACCATTATGATTTGAATCCTTAACTTTAGCTAGATTTAACGAACTAAGATAAAACGTTTTTTCATTTTCAAAAATATAACTGACATTTTTTTAATCCAAACTGACAAAAATTCAAGTGAGAATCTTGATTATAGGAGTAAACTCTGAATTTTTGTCATTTTTCAGTAAAAACAACTGCCATTTTTGTGAAATATCTAAAAATAGAAACTTTTCAATTTTAATACTAAAACTCTAATAGTAAAATAGTTGGTACAAATAATTTGAAAATATTTCGTTTTAATAAAAAATATACCTTCGCTTGGCATACATTATGACTATTGGAAAGCATGAAAAACATTGAAAAAAATAACAATAACATAAAAATAGTAAAAATATGAACATAAAACCACTAGGCAACCGCGTGCTTATTGAAGTAAAAGAAGCAGAAACTAAAACTGCTTCGGGTTTAATTATTCCCGACTCAGCCAAAGAAAAGCAACCAAGAGGTACTGTTGTAGCCATAGGCACCGACGAAAAAATAGAAGTGAAAATAGGCGACAGCGTGTTATACACTAAGTTTGCTGCCAACGAAGTAACGGTGGACGGCAAAAATTATGTGATTGTGAAATCGGAAGATATTATGGCAATTTTATAACTTTAATTAAAATTTTAGTGTAAAATAGTAGTTAATATTCAAACAAAAACAATATAAAATTACAAAATAAAATGGCAAAAGAAATAAAATTTAATATTGAAGCAAGAGACCTTTTGAAAAAAGGTGTTGATGCTTTGGCAAATGCAGTGAAAGTAACTTTGGGTCCTAAAGGACGTAACGTGGTGATTGAAAAGAAATTTGGTGCACCACAAATTACCAAAGACGGCGTAACGGTAGCTCGTGAAATAGAATTGAAAGACAAATTTGAAAACATGGGCGCACAAATGGTTAAAGAAGTTGCATCTAAAACTAACGACGATGCAGGCGATGGTACTACAACTGCCACAGTATTAGCTCAATCGATTATTACAGTAGGTTTGAAAAACGTAACTGCTGGTGCAAACCCAATGGATTTGAAACGTGGTATCGACAAAGCAGTTGCAAAAGTAGTAGAGCATTTAAGGTCGCAAGCACAACCGATAGAAGATAATAAAAAAATAGAACAAGTTGCCAAAATTTCGGCAAATAATGATAGCGAAATAGGTGCTCTAATAGCTGAAGCTATGGAAAGAGTGAAGAAAGAAGGCGTTATCACTGTGGAAGAAGCTAAAGGCACTGAAACTCATGTAGATATAGTAGAAGGTATGCAGTTTGACCGCGGTTACATTTCTCCTTATTTTGTAACCGATAGCGAAAAAATGCAAGCTGTTTTCAATAATCCTTACGTGCTTTTGTACGATAAGAAAATTTCGAGAATGCAAGATTTATTGCCTGTATTAGAGCCAGTTGCACAATCTGGGCGTCCGTTGGTAATTATTGCCGAAGATGTGGACAGCGAAGCTTTGGCTACTTTGGTGGTGAACAAATTGCGTGGTGCCTTGAAAATTGCAGCAGTGAAAGCTCCTGGTTTTGGCGACCGTAGAAAAGAAATGCTCGAGGATATTGCCATTTTGACAGGCGGAACTGTCATTTCGGAAGAAACCGGCTTAACTTTGGAAACTGCTACTGTGGATATGTGTGGAATAGCCGAAAAAATTGTAATCGACAAAGACAACACAACCATAGTAAACGGTTCAGGCTCAAAAGAAAACATTGATGCAAGAGTAAGCCAAATTAGAGCTCAAATGGAAAATACTACCTCGGATTACGACCGCGAAAAACTTCAAGAGCGTTTGGCTAAATTGGCTGGAGGCGTTGCTGTTCTTTACGTTGGAGCTGCTACCGAAGTAGAAATGAAAGAGAAAAAAGACCGCGTGGAAGATGCACTTAGCGCAACTCGTGCTGCTATCGAAGAAGGAATAGTTCCGGGTGGTGGCGTTGCTTACATTCGTGCAATCAAAGCTTTGGATAAAGTAGTTACTGAAAACGCCGACGAAAAAACAGGTGTGGATATTTTGCGCCGTGCTATCGAAGAGCCTTTGCGCCAAATAGTTGCTAATGCTGGCTTAGAAGGTTCGGTAGTAGTAGAAAAAGTAAAAAATGGTAAAGGAAGTTTCGGTTACAATGCTCGCACCGATAAGTACGAAAATTTATACCGTTCGGGCGTTATCGACCCTGCTAAAGTTACTCGTGTAGCTCTCGAAAATGCAGCTTCGGTTGCTGGTATGTTCTTAACTACCGAATGTGTTTTGGTTGATACTCAAGAAGATAATATCAACTCAATGCCTCCTCAAATGGGTGGTATGGGCGGAATGGGCGGCATGATGTAAGCCTATTTTTGAACAAACGAATACTAAAAAACCGTGCAAAATTTATTGCACGGTTTTTTTATTTCCCTCCTAAAAAAATAAGTCGTGAACCCAAATTAATAGTATATTTTGTTTTATCAAGTGCCTAATAATAAACATGTAAGAATGGTTTTGCTCAAAAATGAAACAGTCTTAGTCGTTCTGTTGCATCTTTTACCTATACACAAAATACAAAAATATTAGGTAAAAATACATTTATCTTTTTCAAACAAATATTAAAGCCAGTTAATTTTTAAATAATTAACCCTAAAATAAATTACAAATAATTATCAATTAATAATTTACTATAAAATTTATTTCATTCTAAAAGAATAAAAATACGTGTATAAAATATAGGTAGAAAAGCTTAATTGAGCAAGATAAATAGGCTTTGGTATTTTTCACTCTAATATAACCTTTAGTATTAATGTATTTTTGTATCAAATAAATAAAATTATTCATTTTAAAATCTACGGTCATGAAAACGCTCAATAATATAATCTCGGTTTTAGTTGCTCTTAGTTTAGCAACCCTTAGTGCAAATGCACAAATAAATGAACTTCCTTGCGGAAAAGTTACAAACCTAAGTATCAAAGTAAATCAAATGGTAACTGGAAGTAGCCAAGGTTACTTGTCGTCAGCCAAAATTTCTTACGGAACTTCGCGATGCAATTTTGGAGTTGGTGCAATTATGCAAAACGACTACAAAAAAGTAACAGGTTTTGGAGCAGAATACAATTACACAGCAATAAAAGGAGAGTACAATGTCGATTTATACTTCAATGGAACAATCAACTATTTTCACCAAACTCCTAAGTCGATAAAATACAATAATATGACTCATACTCCCGAATTTGCCGAAAACGTTCAAGCGGGTATTAGCGAATACGAAAAATTCAACACACTCGAAGCGTATGCAGGTTTTGGAATTTTGATTAAAGTTGTTGAAAATCTAAGAATAGACGCAGCCGTTGGAATTGGCGGACATTACAGCAATTTATTAAATGCCGACAGCAGAAATTCATGGTGTGTTTTTACACAAGACTTTTCAGCCGGCTTACTATTAAAAGTAGGTTTAACTTACACTATCCATTTTGAAAATACTCATTTATAATACAAAAATGAATTTTCCAACAACAAAATAAATACATTGCAATCGTTTAATATTATAAAAAGAAGGAGAAAAAACAAAAAATAGTAAATAACTCAAAAAAAAGGAGGTTTAAGATGCAGATAACCAAAATAAAATATAAACAAATAAAATACTGGGAATTAAATTGAAAACCGCACTTACTATAAAAAAGTAACTGCGGTTTTTCAATGAATACACGCTACTTAATTCCCAACCCTTTAACCGGAATATTGTCAATGCCTTTTGAAATAGCCAAATCTAAAAGTTGCTCAAGAGCCGATTTTTCTTCACTATTTTTAGCCTTTTGAGTCAATTTAAAAATCAAAGCCGAAACCGTTAAATTCTTCACATCGTTTGAAGTTATGCCAAATTGCTCAACAAAATATTTCAATCTGTCTTTGAAATTCAAAACAGGAGCATCTGGATTGCTTGGGTCGGGAACATCAAAGTCTGGCAAAAATTTATCCTTTACTTCTTTAATTACCTCGCTGTTGTTCACCATTCTATCAATAGATTTTCCTCTTGTAATAGAACCAATAATTTGGTCGAAAAACATTGTTTCGCCGCCCACAATATCAATTTTAGCTACTTTCAACGCGCTGCTAATTACTTCAGCCTGAGCCATTGCAATATCTTTTTGAATATTGATACGAGCCAATTGAATTTGTTTGTCTTTTTCAAGCTCAAGTTTAAACTCTTCGTGGTCTTTTCCTACCGAGTCGAGCAATTTCATTGCTTCTGCTTTTTGTTTAACACCTTCAGCTTCAGAGAAATACTTTTGTTTCATTACGTCGGCTTCTGCCATACCTTTATTCTTTTCGGCTACGGCTTTGGCTGTAATCACATTCGCTTCGGCAACTCCTTTATTTTCAACCACTGTTGCTTCCGAAGCACCAATTTTTTGAATTCCTTCAGCTTCTGCGCTTGCTTTTGCCAAAATACCTTTCGATTCGGCTACCGCTTTTAGCTCTATGTTTTTAGCTATCATCTGACCTTCCACTAAGCTTGCATTTGCTTTAGCTTCAGTAACTTGTGCTTCCGAAATACCTTGCGCAGCTTCGTTGGCGGCTTTGGCTTCGGCAAGTACTTTTTGTGCAGCCGCATCTCTCACTGCCGCTTCTTTAGAGGCTTCGGAATGAATTATGCGTGTTTGTGATTCAAAATCAGCTGCTTGGCGTTCAGCTTCTGCTTTTTTGATTTGCTTTACCAAATCTTGTTGAGCCAGCTTTTCGGCGTTGGTTATAGCTACTTCTTTTTCGCGTTGTGCCAGTGCAAATGCTTGAGTATCTTTTATTTTCTCTTCTTCTTGCACCACTGTTTTTTGAACAATTACACGCTCTCTAATTATATCCTGAATATTTTTCTTTTCTTCTTCTACCGCTTTCTCTTTTTCAATTTGAGCAAGCGTTACAATACGCTCACGCTCATTGATTTCGAGTTGTCTATCTTTTTCTACTTTTTCGAGTTCTACTAACGAAACACGCTCTTTATTTCTTTGAGCTACAATGATTTGGCGTTGTTTATTCTCTTCGGCTATTGCAATAGCTTGTTCTGTTTCAATGCGTGCATTTTCCGAAATTAATTTTTGTTGCGACCTAACTTTATCTATTTCAGCCTGTTCTCTGTTTTTAATACTTTCTATCTCGCGGCGTTGTTGCTCTTCTTTTTCGGCTAACTGTTTGTTCAGTTCCAAAATAGTCTCACGAGCCTCAACGTCTTGTTTTCTAATGGTTTTCTCTCGTTCCCTGTTAATTTGGTTTGCCAAAATTTGTTGTGTAGAAGTCAGTTCTGCAATTTTCTTAATACCTTCCGAATCCAAAATATTATCGGCTTTCAAAAATGCCAAGCTGGTTTGTTCCAAATAGTCAATAGCCACATCGTCAAGATAATAACCATTCAAATCGCGACCAATAATTTCGATGATTTCGCGCTTAAAGCCTTCTCTGGAATTGTACAAATCCACAAAATCGAAACGTTTCCCTACCGTTTTTAAGGCTTCCGAAAATTTTGAATCGAAGAGACTCAAAAGTGTATCTTCCCGCGAAGCTCTTTCGCAACCAATAGCAAAAGCCACATCGGTAACGTCTTCCACAGTTCTGTTTACACGCACAAAAAATGATACTTTAATATCAGCCCTCATGTTGTCTTTACAAATCAAACCATCTTGTTCTGTTCTGCTAATAGTGATGGTTTTCAGAGTAATATCCATTATTTCTATCTTGTGCAAAACCGGAATTACAAAAAGACCTCTATCAAATTGCACCTTTGTACCGCCATTTCCCGAGCGTACAAGTGCACGACCGTGAACCGGTTTCTGATACCATTTTATAATTAATCCAACGATTAAAAGTAGAACTACTCCTATAATTGTTACTACCGAAGCAATTGCTGTTCCTAAAAAATTTAATATTATCATACCTCTGCTTTTAGTTTATTTTTGAATTTATCTAAATTTTTATTATTTTCATAGAAGAATTTGAAGATTAACAAGTTGCAACTTTTATTCAAACACATCAATCAAATACAAATCTTTATCTTCAAGATACTGAATTACAATAACTTTTGTATCTCGTTCAATTTCTTTTTCTTTCATACTTATTGCATTTAATCGAATATGCACACCTTTGTTTTTTATTTCAATTTGCCCGGGCTTGTCGTGGCTCACATTTGTTATTGCAATGCCTAGTTTTGTTTCAAAATCATCGTCGGTTTCATCGGTTTCGAGCTTTGCAAAAACCTTCACTAGCGGCTGAGTTAAAGCCTTAGAAACAAACAAACTAACAACAATATTGGGGATTAAAAGCACCAACGACAACAAAATACTCGAAATACCCAGATAATGATTGATAATCAGCGAAATAAACCACATTGGCAAAGCCCAAAAAGTAAGAAAAACCATGAAAGGAATTTTTCCTAAATTAAAAAACGAAAGCACAGCATTTAACCAGCTTACATCTAGGTTTTTAGCTATGTCTTTGTCTATATTTTTGTCGATGGATACATTTTTATCAATAGTTATGTGTTTATCAATGGACAAATGTTTGTCAACATTTACATCAAGAAAATTCATATCGAGCATTCCAATAAGCACTGATAACCAATAAATTAATGTAAATACTAAAAATCCGGTAGGAATAATATTTACCCACGAAAAAGTTTCATTAAAAAATTCTAACATTCGCCTAAATTTTAATTGCAAAAACAGTGGAACAATCTAAAATTGTATTTTCTTTTAAGCACTATTTATGAGTTTTCTTTCAAAAAAACACATTCCTGAAAAATATGTTTTGTTCTCAAAACAAAATTTTAAAAAAATCACTTAAGTAATGCAACAAGAATATGCGACATTTTAGATTTCATAGAAACCCTATAAATCAAACAATTAAACGCATTATTCTCTATTTATAATTCACGGTTCACTACTTAAAATGAATATTCAAATATACAAAATTGCTTTCAAAAAAAAACATTTTTTTGTAAAAAAAAACCGGACTTTTTAAATGTCCGGCTTTATTATCTATATATTAACTACTTAGCGTATATTTATTTTTAAAACTACACTGGAGGAGTCATGTTCATTTTAGCTTTCAAGGCAGCAAGAGCGTCAGTTGAAGAAGTGTTCGATTTGTCGAGCGCTTTGTTCAATTCATCATCTACAGTACGGCTTTCGTCGGCAATGTCGGCATAAGCATCAGACAAAGCTTCGTCTTGTTGCACTTTTTCTTTCATTCTTTCAAGCATAGCAACTGTTCCCGAAGAGTCAATTTGCGAAAGTTGTTTGTTTACGTTTTTTGTAGCAGTGCTCACTTTTGCACGAGCCTCAAGAGTACGTAATTCGTTTTCCCATTTTGAAATGTGCTGGCGCAACTGTTTGATTTTTGCATCAAGTTTTGCTACACTTGCTTCGTGGCGTTGATATTCAGCGGCATTGCGTTCCATTTCTACTTTAGCTTCTTCCTTTTTTTCGAGAGCGATAGCAGCCAAACGGTCAGCTTCGGCAGGGTCAATTTGCCCTTGTTGAGCACGTTGCAACAAAAGAACAGCTTTCTTTTCGTAATCAATCATTTTTTGTTTTGCAGTTTCTGAATCGTTGCGAGTACGGATAGAGATTGCTTTCACTTGAGCCAAAGCGTGTAACGATTTGTCAAGGTCTTCTTTCAAATCTCTGATTCCTTGGTTTGCCATTTTGATTGGATCTTCCAATTTATTAATAGCGTTGTGAGCTTCTGCTTCACCTATTTTGAATAATCTGCTGAAAATTCCCATTTTGTAATCTCCTATATTTAAAGTTGTTATTACTATTTTTTACTTTTTGAAACTAAATTTACCTTATTTTATTTTTTTGAAATGTTAAAATCTTAAAAATGAAATGTTGAAAAATTAATTCTTAGAAAGAGCTATAATTTCACTCGAAAACTCAGCCATCATCAAACTAATTGAATTAATAGAAGCTTCAATTTCGTTCAAATCAAGGTTTTCGAGTTGCAAAGTATCTCTGAAAACCACTCTGTTAGAGTCTTCATCTAAAACAAAAGCTCCGTGAACCACTTGCCCATTCAATTGAAGTAGGCGTTTATATACATCTTTTTTTCCGTCGGGCACCTCAAAAATGGTCTGTTCCATAATCAAAATAGGTTCTGCTACACCAATAACAAGGTCGTTAATGCCGGCATCTTCTTTATTGATAATGAAAACCTCATCTTCAGAGTTTTCAAAACTTATCGGAAGTTCGAGGTCGATAAGGAAATTTTTCACTTTGTCAAAATAACTTGCCATTTTTTTCTTGAATTTTAAAAGTTTTTTTATCCGTGAACTAATAAGCTGTTTTTCTTTTTTTCCAACACTTAAGAAAAAAATTATTGCTTTCTTGCTTTTTTTTCTTAAATTTGTTACTTCAAATATAGGAAATAATTTTGAATTGCTAAAATTTTTAGCAAATATTTTTAGTTAAAAAAAGTTAAATGACAAATTTCGGTAAAAACATAAGGAAGATTAGAACAGTTAAAAAGCTGAGCCAAAGCGCGTTTGCTGACCTTTTCAAGCTCAAACGTGCTAGTGTAGGTGCCTACGAAGAAGGCAGGTCGGAGGCAAAAATAGATACTGTGGTTGAAATTGCTAAATATTTTAGTTTGAGCTTAGAGCAACTAATTGTAAAAGAGCTTACTGTGAACGAAATCACGCACTTCGACCCGATAAAAGCGACCCTAAAAAAAGCAAAAAATGGAAATATTTCTTACGAAATAAAGCTAATAAATTTAGCAAATGCTAAAAATTATATCAAAAATAATTCAGATTCCATTTTCTTAAACTCACTTTGCACGCTTTCTTTGCCCAATATAAATCCCGACATGATTAGCTTTGAACATTCTGATAATGAAATGATTAACGGCGAAAATGGCATTTTTAAGGGCGATTTGCTTGTTTGTAAAAAAGTTGTGGATTTCAAAAAAGAGCTAATTTTGGACACTGTTTTTGTTTTTGTTTTGAAAAACGAAATTCTTGTTCGCCGATTGGTTAGTTTTGACTCCGAAATAGTAGTAAAATCAGATGTTTTAGAATTTTCTATCCATGCCTTTGACGTAGCAGAAGTAATCGAAATTTGGGCAATAGAATACATAGTTACAAAAAAAATAGCTTCGCCGCTCTTAAACAATCGACTAAATTCTATCGAAAACAAACTCGAACAACTCTTGCAATCGACAAAAAAACTACCAAATGCTAAAAAAAATAGCTAAAATGTGTTGATGTGATGATTTGGTGATTGATTAATTAGTTATTTGATGATTTGAAAATTAGCTAAATAAAGAATAGAAACCATTGTCGTTTAGTTAAAAAACCAGTCAGGTTTTGAAAATCTGACTGGTTTAAGCAACTGATAATTAATGAAATAATTAATGTAAATATAAACTTGTTTTCAAATCAACAAATCAGCACATTAATATAAGAAGTTCAATCCAATATACAAGCCTGAAGCTCCATCTTGCTCATTCAAAGCACGTCCGTAATCAACAGCAATGATGAAATTTCGATTCATAACAAAGTGAAAACCAGCACCGGCTGCCATGTGCAAACGCTCCGATTCGGTAGAAAAATTAGCGGCTAACTCATCGGGATCCACACCTGTCAAATCAAGTTCGTATTCTTTCAAAACCATTCCGGCATCGAGGAAAGAACTCAACGCAAGGTAAAGGTTTTGCCCTAAAAACTTGCCTCTAAAAAATTTCCAACGCAGCTCGGCATTTCCTAAACCTACCGATTCGCCTACAACTCTATTGCGCAAAATACCTCTAATGGTTTTAGCGCCGCCAAGCCCATCGCGCGTGCTGAAAGTGCTATAATAAAATGGCAACATATAAAAAGGAGTTTCGCCGCCTATTTTGGCTTGATACGACAAGCGCAAAGCTGCCGACAAACGATTTTCTACAATCGGAATGTATTGGCGGTGAGTAAGCACTAAGTTACTGTAAGCAAAGTCATTACCCAAAAATGAAGGTGAAAGTACTACTAAAGCTTCTGTCCACATTCCTTTTGTGGGATTTGGTTCTTCATCGCGCGTATCGTACACAAAACCAAGCTTTAATTGAGTTGTTATACCTCCCTCCTTTTGGTCAGCTTTTATAAGTCCCCAATCCACGTATTTGTCATAAAGCAACTTTTGGCTAGGGTCTAAATAATCAGGGTCGTCGGTTGCTAAATCGCCATTGATGTTGGCAACATCTACCGTTGCAATATCTATTTTATTGAACTGAAAACCAGCATACCATCTCAATTCCTTACCTATTATTTCGCCCCAAAAATCGGATTTTAGCATAATTTGCTTGCGGTCGTAGCGATAATAAGCACGCGAAATATAATTGTCGCCGCTCTCTTGGTCAGAAAAATCGGCATTGAAAATGGATTTAGCTCCATTAAATCCATAAAAATCAAGCGCTTTTTCTGTGAATAAACTGGTTTCGAGTTGCATTCTAACTTTCGGAATCAGGTATTCAGAGTCGTAACGCAAAATAGTTTGTCCGCTTCCTTTGGTTGTTTTTGACCACTCGGCATAGAGCGAATGTCGGTATTTTGGATACTGCGAACCATCGCCAAACCAATACAAATTGGTAAGTGCGCCGTAACGAAATCCAACGTCGCTATCGTAAGCTATTGCTGGCAATACACCAAAAGTAAAGCCTTTTTTTACTTCAGCCGAATCGGTCTGAGCTTGTACATTGAGCAAGCTAAGCTGCAAGAAAAGTACAAGTAAAACAAAGAGATTTTTTTTCATACGTACAGGTTTTAATATTTATTTACAAGTTAAATTTTCAGATTGCTAATTTTTTCGAGTATCCAAGCAAGTTGTTCTTCGCGGGTTAAATTACTATTATCCAACACGTAAGCATCATCAGCTTTCCGCAAAGGGCTTTCTTCCCTATTAGAGTCGATAAAATCACGCTCTTCGATGTTTTTCTTTATATCATTGATACTCGCAAAGTTGTCTGTTTCCGAAAGTTCCAAAAAACGCCTTTGCGCACGTACTTCAACGGAAGCGGTCATAAACAATTTCAAATCGGCATTAGGAAAAACTACGGTGCCAATATCTCTGCCGTCCATCACAATTCCGCCTTGCTTGCCCATTTTTTGTTGCTGTTCTACCAAAAAAGCTCTAACTTCTTTTATTTTTGCTATCGGACTTACCATGTCCGATATTTTCAAGCTTCGTATCTCATTTTCAACATTTTCGTCATTCAAAAAAGTTTCGCTTTTGCCTAAATTTTCGTTGTACTGAAAGTGGATATTTATTTGATTTAACTGTGAAACCAAACTATTTTCGTCAATTAATCCATTCACAATCAAGTCTTTATTGAAAGCAAACAACGTTACACATCTATACATAGCTCCTGTGTCCACATACGAATAATTCAATTTGGCTGCAAGTTGCTTTGCCAGAGTACTTTTGCCACATGACGAATGCCCATCGATAGCAATTGTTAATTTTTTCATTTTACCGTTTTATTTTTCAAGACAAATCTTTTTGTAGAGCAAATTATTGTTATCGAAATTTATTTTAGCTTTTTCAAAATTTCAGCCGGAACAGCATCTTTATGAAGCATAAACGACATGGTTTTGTAAGCAACAAAATTATCCGATGCGTAAAAATATCCTTTTGCTCCGGTACTTTCGCCCCACGAATTTTTTACATAAAAGTATTCATTTTGAGCCTTGTCGGTAGCCAAACCAACAATGTGCATACCATGGTCGTCGGTAGTTTCGTAGTTCTCAAAAGCAAGTTGTCGCATTTCTTGAGTAATGTTCTGTTCTTCAACTGGTTGAGAAAGATAGTTTTTAACATCGTCGCGTGAGGTATAGCTCAAATCTTTTGAAGGAACTAAGGCAACTGCATTTGCCGACGAGAAGCCTTTTTCGCTTACATCGCTTGCCCAAGCTATTGTGTAGTTGTTATTTACGGCTGCTTTCATTACCAATAGCATTTCGTTGATGGGCAAATTTACTACCTTTCCCCACGACCAGTTGTCGGGTACTTCCATAATAAATTGCTCATAAAACGGGTGATGGGTATATGATGAAAAATACATATAATCGCTTGATTTTAAAGCAACAACTCCATCAGCAAACGTTCTGGGTGTGTATTCTTTTCCTTTGTAAGTAAATTTTTCGGGGCATTTGCCTAAGTAACTATCTAGCAAAGCAATAAAGCCGTTTATCCAAGCCGAAGTTGGTTTTTCGCTTTTAATAACCACATCAATGTAAGCTTTTAATACAGCATCGAGTTCAGAATGGTCGTTGCTTGTAGTTCCATAATTTAAGCCTGCATAAGCTTCTTGTGGCACTAAACCGTACTTATCCATCACATTGAAAGCATCTTGCAACGCTCCACCTGCCGAAAAATTTACAGAGCCGTGCATTTTTACATACAATTTTGCTTTTTCAATGTATGACATTCTAACTACGTACATTTCAGACAAATCCAGTTCTGGCTTGCCCAAACGAAGTAGTTCGGATTCGATGAACGAAAGAGAAGAATAACTCCAGCAAGTGCTCGAACTTGCTTGGTTTTTTACCGATGTTGCTGCTGAATTTTTTACTAATTTGAATTCAAAATTTGTTTGCCCTTGAGCTGAGAAACTCAAAAATAAGGCGAAAGCAATTAAAAAATTAAAATATTTTTTCATTTTTGTTTATTTATAAATTGTAAGAATTAAAGTTATTCCATCAAATTTTTAGGTCGCAAATGCCATTCAAACTGATTATCATAGAGTTTCAACTGTTTCCAAGAGTCGATATCTGCTATTACCGAAACAATATTGGCAGTGGACATAGGGCTGTAAGTGGTTGTAAGATTGGTTACAAAATTTTCGACCGTTGAATTGTGCCCCACCAAAAGCACGCAGTTTACTTCATCGCCTAGCTCCCAAAGGCTGTCGAGCATATTTGATTCATCGCCGTAGTAATAATTTGGATTCCAAAGAATTTTACCTTTGTAATTTAACGCATTTTTTACAAAAAATGTAGTTGATTTAGCTCTTTCGGCAGGTGATGAAATAATCAAATCGGGTATTTTATTTAACTTTCGCAAATATTCACCCATAAAAGGCGCGGCTTCTTCGCCACGTTTGTTCAAAGGGCGTTCAAAATCTTTTTGCCCTGTGCCCCAGTCCGATTTGGCGTGGCGCATAATTAATATATTTTTCATTTATTTTCGGTTTGAGGATAAAAAAACTTATAAAAAAATAACATTTGAAATTCTATCGAACTTTTCCAATATTCCCATGAATGTTCGCCTGGGCGAATGATAAAATCATGCGGAATTTTGAGCTCTAGCATTTTATTGTGCAACTTTTTATTTATTTCATAAAAGAAATCATCTTTTCCGCAGTCGATAATTAGAGCTACGTTTTTACCTTGTAACTTTTGTATTTGATGAAACACCGAATTTTTGAACCAAACTTCTTTATTGGTTTCATAATTGCCTAGTCGAGAGGCAATTTGCCACGATTTTGGTTTGAAAGTTAAATCCACTCCTCCGCTCATACTTCCGGCGGCACCAAATACATCGGGGTGGTTAGTTGCCATGAGCAAAGCTCCATGCCCGCCCATGCTCAAACCTGTTATTGCTCTGCCTTTTGGCGATTTTATGGTTCTAAAACGGGTGTCGATTTCTGTTATTAGTTCCGACGAGATGTGGGTTTCGTATTGATAGGTTTTGTCGGTAGGACTATTCACGTACCAACTTGAGTAACCTCCATCAGGACAAACAATTATCACATTCATCACATCGGCAAAAAAGGTTAGCTTAGGAACTTTTTGGAAAAACATTCCATACGTGTCGCTAAATCCATGCAAAATATAAATAACTGGATATTCTTTGTTAGTAGTTGAATAGTTTTCTGGTTTTATAACAAGTGCGCCAATTTCTTTATTCATCGACTTGCTTTTAATAAAAATACTATCTACACTTGCCGAAAAAACAAAAGAAGTATATAAAATTGCAACAATACTTAAAAAGAAGCGTATTTTTCTCATAATCAACTCTTTTATTTTAAATAGAATGCAATTTAATTTACGCATTTCTATTGTTTTTATTTATTCTATCGATAATACCTATTTTCAAAAAAAAAATTCATGTAAATATAAATAAAACGATTATATTTCATATATTTGTTTTATTTTTTTTCAAAAATAAGCATTTTTCTGAAAATAAAATTAAGATTTCATTTTTTTCAGAAAAAACGTTGACCTCAAAATCATAAAATGTTTTTTTAATTTATTGAAAATAAACAAAATAGCTAAGAAAAATATCGTTAATTCAATCAATTTTTATTTGAAATTAATGTTCAAACAGCTAATTATTTTTTGATGAAAAGAGCGTGATAAAGAAAAATAAATTGCTCTTAAAATACAATGAGTGTATATAATTATTTGAAAATAAATAGAATAAGCAATAGAAATAGATTTTAATTATTATGAGAACATAGATTTGAACTTTATAAAAAATGCTAATCTTAATAAAAGAAGTTAAATTTATTTTCTATATATTTTGAATAAATAGATGTTATAATATCTGTTTTTTTAATAAAATTACTAGCTAATGAAACTTTAAAAACAAAGGAATGAGTAAATTACGTTTTTCAGTTGGTACAAAATTGATGACAATTTTCGTTTTTTTCAGCATCATAATTATTGTAAGTGGCTTATATTTATTTAACACTATGCAACAATTTAAAGTGAATATCGACGAAAATAAGCAAAAATATTTACCTTCTATTGCGCTTTTGAATGAAATAAACAGCCAAGTAAAAACGGCTAACGAATTGATTTTGATTTGGGTATATGTCGAAACTGATAGAAATACGCATAGTAAGAATTTACTAGACAATATAGTAGGCTACAAACTACCCGAGCTTTTGAACAAAACAGATGAATACGAAAAAAATTGGACAAAAGAACAAAAAAAGCATTATCAAAAAATCAAACATGATTTGAATGAGCTGATGAATAAGCAGTTAGAGGTAATGCAAAAGCTTGAAAATGAAGTAGATTATCAAAACGAACAAAACATAGTTGCAATAAAAAGTAAATTTGGAACCAATCGACCTTTATCTGAATTGGGTTTTGGAGTGTGTGAAAATATTAATGTTTTGCGCGAAAATATAAAACAAGAACACAATTCAAAGCAAAATGAACTACTTGAAATATACAAAGACACGCAAACTTCACTTTACTTTAGAGCTTTTCTTTTGGTGCTGATAGCTATTTTTATTGGTATTTTGACCATTCGTAAAATAATAAAACCTATAAAACAAATAAAACAAGTTTTAATTAGCTTAAGCAAAGGAATTTTGATAGACACAAAACTAAGTTTGCAAAATGATGAGATTGGAGATATTTTGCAGGCTATAAGCAAATTAACAAAAGGATTGAAAGAAACGGCTAACTTTAGCCAAGAAATAGGAAAAGGTAATTTTACCTTAGAATTTATTCCTCTAAGTGAAAAAGATATTTTAGGTAATTCATTGATTACTACCAAAAATAATTTGCTAAAAGCAGAACAGGAGCGCAGAAAAAATGAGGAAAAAGAACAACAACGAAATTGGCGTGCTACCGGTGTAGCAAAATTTAGTGATTATTTGCGAAATAATAGCAACAATTTAGATAAATTTGCGTATATACTTATAAGTGAATTAGTGCGTTATTTAGAAATTCAGCAAGGCGGTTTCTTTTTGCTCGAAACGGAAGATTCTGATAATTTCTTAGACTTAAAAGCCTCATACGCATACGAGCTGCACGAAACGGTAAATAAAAAAGTAAAACCAGGTGAAACTCTTGTAGGTCAATGCTTTTTAGAAAAAGAAAGTATCTATGTAACGGAAGTTCCACCAAATTATTTGCAAATCAGCTCGGGCTTAGGCAGTGAGATTCCTGCATCTATTTTACTGGTTCCTATAAAGTTAGAAGAAACGGTATTTGGTGTTATTGAGTTAGCTTCTTTTGGTACTTTTCAAAATTATAAAATTGATTTTGTTGAAAAAATCTGTGAGTCAATTGCAAGTACTATCTCTGTAATAAAAAACAATGAGCATACCGAAAAACTTCTTGAGGAATCTCAAATTTTGGCAAACCAACTATCGGCTCAAGAAGAAGAAATGAGGCAAACTCTTGAGGAAATGCAGGCTACACAAGAAGAGATGAGCATGCAACAAATGGAAGAAAAAGAAAAAGATGATAAAGAAAAAAACAATTATCTAAGCGAATTAAAAAGACTGAAACGAAAAGTAGAAGATAATGATGAAATCATTAATAATCAAAATATTAAGTTTCAGAATATACAACAATCGATAAACAATTCCATAGGAATGGCATATTTGACATTAGATGGTGACTTTCTTGATTTGAACGACAAGTATTTAACGCAAACAGAATTGACCAAAGAGCAGGTAGTTGGACAAAACATGAGAAATTTTCTAAGCAAAGAAATTTCAGAATCCGAAGCATACTCTATTTTTTGGGAAAATTTAAAACAAGGAAATATTCAATCTGCAAAACATCATTATTTCTTTGGAAACAAAGAAATTTGGCTTTACGAAACATTTACGCCAGTGAAAAATGAAAAACAGGAATGGATTCAAATTATTTTGGTGAGCTACAATGTTTCTAAAGCAGAGCCCGAAAACATAATCGTGACACAATAAAAGGTATATTATTTACAAATTTTTGCAAATAACGACAAAAATGTTCAGTTTTTTTATTATAAACACTCTTTTAGAAATTAAAAATTATCAATTAGAATTGATAGTATTAGTGGCTATCGTTTCTATTACAGCTCTATTGTTTTTTTACACTAAAATAATAAAAACTGAAAAGGAAGCAATAGTAAAATTGAAAAAAGAAACTGAAAGTAAATCGAAAGATGCTGAGTTGTTAGATATTTTAATAGAAAATATTCCTTACAATATTTATTTTAAAGATATAAATAGTAAATTTACACGAATTAATTCAAATCAAGCACGTATTTTGGGAATTAAAAATACCGAAGATGCCGTTGGAAAAAGTGATTTTGATTTTTTTGACCATGCACAATTAGCTTACGACGATGAGCGAAAAATCATAGAAAATGGCATTCCGCTGATTGATGTAGTAGAACAAATAAAAGATAGTAGCAAAAAAGCAATGTGGGTTTCGACCTCCAAATTGCCAATTTATGACCGTAATGGACAAATAGTAGGCATAGTAGGCATTACTAAAGATATAACCCAAAGCATTTTAGACAGGCAACATTTAATTGAAGCCAAGCGAAAAGCGGAAGAAGGCGAGCGTTTAAAATCGTTTTTCTTTGCCAATATGTCGCACGAAATTAGAACTCCTATGAATGCGATTATTGGTTTTTCCGATTTGCTTTTGCAAAAAGAACTAGACGAAGACTCAAAAAAATATTTAAAATACATTATTAATAGTGGCGATACTTTACTCAATTTAATCGACGATATTATTAATATTGCAAAAATAGAAGCCAATCAGTTGAAAATAACGTTATCAAAAACCAAAATTTATGATATTTTTGAAGAAATTTATAAATTTGCAGAGAACAGAAAATTGCATTTGAACAAAAATGAATTGGAAATAAAATTTGAATATATTGAAAATCAAAAGGAATTAATTATTTTGACCGATGAGTTCCGAGTAAAACAAATTTTGAATAATTTTGTAAGTAATGCTTTAAAATTTACAGATACAGGAAGTATAACTATTGGATATAAAATACTGGGAAACAACAAATTGACTTTTTTCATAAAGGATACTGGCAGTGGAATTCCAAAGGATAAGCAAAAAATTATTTTTCAGCAATTTGGTCAAATAGAAGAAGATTTAAAACGAAATAGATCAGGAACCGGACTAGGCTTATCGATTACAGACAATATAGTAAAGCTTATGAATGGTCATATATGGCTGGAATCAGAAATAAACAAAGGAAGTACTTTTTTTGTGGAACTTCCAATAGAAATTAATTCGTTGGATTGCACAAAAAAAATCTAAGAATTTTTAAAAAAAGAACTAAGAATTTAATATACAGAACAATGAACGAATATAACTGGGAAGGCAAAATTATAATTGTAGCAGAAGATGTACAAATTAATTTTAGACTACTCGAGCTCAATCTAAAAAAAACAAATGTTACTCTTTTTTGGGCAAAAAATGGTGAAGAAGTCGTTGAATTGGCTAGAAATAACGATGTTGATTTAATTTTGATGGACATACAAATGCCGAAGCTCGATGGATATGAAGCCACAAAAGCCATAAAACTTTTCAAACCAAATGTGCCTATCATAGCCCAAACGGCTTTTACAATGACCAACGAAAAAGAAAACAGCTTGCTTGCAGGTTGCGATTCGTATATCTCAAAACCAATAAATAAGCGAGAGCTTCTTTTGCTGATAGATAAATATCTAACAAAATAGCAAATAAGTATCTATATAAAAGTAGTTACTGTTTTTTAAACACTGTTATTTCATATATTTTAGGCCAGTTTTTGCCCGTTACATATATTTTTTTATCGGCACTGTTGTAAGCTATTCCATTGAAAACATCTATATTTCGATGGTCGTCGGCTTTGTCGAGAATAGTAGAAAAATCAATGCGTTTCAAAACTTTTCCGGTATTTGGATCGATGCATACAATTTGTTGCTCGCCATAAATATTTGCCCAAATTTCGTTGTTAATGAACTCTAATTCATTAAGATATGGAACAGCTCCTTGGTCATCATAAACCTCTATTCGGCTAAGCTCGCTGTAATTTTGAGTACTTAAAAAATATAAAGTAGCTGTACCGTCGCTCATTACAAGCGAATCGCCTAAAGTGGTAATTCCCCAACCTTCGCGCGGATAATTAAACTTATCGAGCAATTCAAAAGTGTTCAAATCATAAACAAAACCAACATTGGAACGCCAAGTAAGTTGTATTATTTTATTATTATAAAGCGTAATTCCTTCGCCAAAATAATCCTCTTGTATGGTATAATTTTGCAAAATAGCTCCGGTTTTTAAATCCACTTTTCGAAGTGTGGAGTAGCCTTTTAGTCCAGTGCCTTCGTACATAAAGCCGTTGTGCCAAAACAAACCTTGTGTATATGCCTTGCTATCATGCTGATACGTCTTGTGTATTTTGAAAGTATATTTTTCGGGTACAATGTCAGAAAGCAATTCAATACTTTTGCTGGCAATTGTTTTTTTTCCTTTATGGTAACTTTCTACGGTAAAGAAAAAATTTCCCACTTTGGCAGCTTTTGAGTTCCAATTAATTGTTGCAGTATTTTCTAAAAACGACGCTATTCGTTTCTTATTGGCAAAAACCACAACCGAGTCGAACGCTAAAGTGTCTTTTTCGTTTATAGAAAGCGCAATATTATCGCCTATTTTTGCTTTTACCAGAGGAATAGAAACCTCGATAGTTGCTGGTTTTTCGGCAACTGAGTTGTTTTGGTTCTGGCTATCTTCTGACGATGTATTTTCATTATTTGTACACGAAAGTGCAAAAATAAGCGTAAAAATTAAGCTGATTTTTTTCATAAACAATTAAATTTCTAAAAAATATCTTCGGTTATTTGATAAAAAAACATTAATATTCCGAGTGCAAAAAGCGAAAAACGTGTAAAATTTAATATGTTTTTTAGCTTTTCATATTCATTTTGCTCCATGTCGAGTTGTTTTGCATTTTGCCTAAAAATAGGGTGCAACGATAAAAACAATGGGCTTGCAATGACCCAAATTGTTGAATTTATGTAATTTCCGGTAGTAAAAAACATATAAGCTGCTACTGTTAGCAAAACAAGAGTAGCTGCAATGCTGGTAATACTATTTTATTTTTGAGCAAACCTTTTGCTATTTGCTTATTTTTAAGCACTTGGCAAAACGAAATATACAATTAATTTTGGTTCACTACTTACTAGTTTTAATTTCGAGACAGTTTTCTATGCTAAAATTCTGTCGTTTAATGGCTTCCAAAAATAATTTTGAAAACGTTTCATTATTTTGTTTTGTGTATCGCACATCGGTAAATACCTGAGCTAAAGTCTGTTTATTATTTTCGCGCACAAATTTTTGATTTACTTCCAATGCTTCTTTTTCTTTGTAGATTTCGTCAATTTGCTGGCTCGAGTAGTCGCAGTAGGTTTCGTAATGCACCACTCCGCTCAAAGGCAAACGCTCAGCTTGTGGTGGATTTTCGTCGGCATAACCAATTGTGAGCGTGGTAATTGGCACAACTCCTTTGGGCAAATTCAATACCTCTATAATTTGATTGGTTAAGTAAGTTGTGGTGCCTAAATAACAAATTCCCAAGCCATTAGCTTCGGCAGCAAGGGCTACATTTTGAGCAACCAAAAGCGCATCAATAGCAGCTGTAAAAAAAGACTGAAAGTTGTCGTAACCGGGTTGCGCTTCTCTAAGCTCGCACCATTTGTTGAAACGGTTAAAATCGGCGCAAAACGTTAACACAATTGGTGCTTGTTTTACCATATTTTGCTTAAAATGACATTCCCACAATTTATCTTTCGTTTCTTGCTTTTGGCTTACTATAATACTGTAAACCTGCATATTACCAGTTGTAGAAGCTCTAGTTCCGGCTTCGAGAATTTCATTAAGCAAGTTTTGCGAAACGGAATCGGGCTTGTATTTTCGTATCGTTTTGTGTTCCAAAATTGTTTGTAACATGCTGTTTTGCAAATTAATATTATTTGGGTTGTTTTTGTCAAAAAAAAAAACAGTTAAAACTTTTTTCGTTTTGTAAAACCTCTTTAAAATTGGCTCAAAATTAGATTTTAAATTTAGATTTTTCAAAAAAAAAATGAAAAGATTTATCGATTTTGAATATAGAAATAAGCAAAAAGATGAAATGGTTTTGGATAGATATTTATGGAAAAATAGTTTTCAGTTATTTTTATAAAAAATAAATATTCAAGTAAGTAGTAAGCTTATATTAACAAATCAAGCCCAAAAAGACTTCTCTGGTTTGATTTTATAAAATGTACCAATTATAAATTCCTTATTGTCAATTAATTCAACAAAACAAGTTTTATTTTATGAGAATACATTATGCAATAAAAACAAAAATCTATTCTTTATTTAAAATTTTCATCAAAGCTCGTTCTATTTTTTCGAGCGTATAAGGCTTGGAAAGGATAAGAGTAAAGCCACTTTCCACAAAATTTTTGTTCAGTTCTGTGGTATTGTGCGCTGTGATAGCAAGGATAGGCATATCACAAATAGGCTTTTGCATTTGCTTGCGAATGAAACGTGTGGTTTCAAATCCGTTCATTACCGGCATTTCTATATCCATAAAAACAACATCAAATTTCTTGATTTTCAGCCATTCAATGGCTTCTTTTCCATTTCTTGCTTCTGAATAATTTGCTTCTAAATTTTCAGCTATTTCGATTAATAACATTCTATTTACAAAAATATCATCAACTATTAATATTTCTAACCCTTTGAACATATTTGCTTTAAATTGTTAAATTAAATTCTATTGTTAAATTGTTAAATTGTTAAATTGTTCATTTTAATTCCTAATTCCCAATTCCTAATTCCTAATTCCTAATTCCTAATTAGCCTATTTTAGAGAGTCTTTGCATCATTTCTAAGTCTTTAATTATAATTTCTTTCCCATTAACTTCTAATATTTTATCATTTTTTAGTTCGTTAATTATTTTCATTGTACTATCTAATGAAATTGCCGAAAGTTCGGCAAGTTCTTTCCTGGAAATAAAATTATAGATTTCTATTTCTTTAAATTTCTCCGATGCAAGATACAAAACACTTTCGGAAAACCTCCCGTGTATTTGTTTGTTGCCCAAAGTATTCAATTTATGCAAAATAAATTGAATATTTTTTTGCTGTTCGGAGCACAAGAACTGGTAGAAATTGATGTTTTGTTCCGAGATTTTTGTTATAATATTAGCCTCAATATAAAAAACATGAACATTTGATAAGGCGATGGCTGAAAATAAATTTGGCTGATTGGTGTATAAAGTATTGAATCCGAGTATTTCATTACTGGTCAATATTTCAAACACAAACCCTCGTTCTTTATATCCTTCGATAATAAGTTTAACCAAACCCGATGCAATAAAAAACAGTTGGTTTGAACAAATTCCTTGTTTTTGCAAGCTTTCACCACGTTTGTATTCAATCAAATGCAAAGCAGAAAAGAATAAATCGTGCTCTTGCTCCGAGAAATTCCACTTTTTTATTAATGTATCGATGACAGTAGGATAATTCATGTAAATTAGATTGTTATTTTTTATAAATCAGCATTTTAACTGTCAAAAAGAATAAAATAAGGCAATTATTAGAAAGTCGAAATATAATAAATAAAATTAAAATTAGAAAATTACAGATTAAAATAAATAAAAATACAGTTTATTTTTCAAAAAAATATACGTTAAAACTAGTTTTCTTATACTATCAAAAAAACTTTCTGTTCTAAAAAAAAATGTAATTTGCACACAAAATAAATTGAGTAATCATTCAACTAAAAAATAAACTTATGAATTTTAGTAATTTAAGATTAGGACAAAAACTGGGCTTAGGATTTGGAATCTTAATCGCCATTTCCGCACTTTTGGGCATTTTGGCTATCATAAATATGCAAAATGTTTCGTCGGAAGCAAAAAAACTTAGCAATGAATATATTCCGGAAGTTAAAATAGCCAATGAAATAGAACGAGCCTCGCTAACAACTATGTACAATATGCGGGGATATGCTTATACAGAGGAGAAAGAATTTTTGAATTTGGCAAATGAGCAAATGGGACACTTAAAGCAAGATTTGCAAAAAGTGGACGAGCTTTTGGCTTCATCGAAAAATTTAGATAAACTTAAAGAAAGCGTTACAACGGTAAAAACAAGTGTAACTCAATACGAAAGTTTAATGACCAAAACCACTACTTTGAATGAAAAGTTAATTACGCTACGCCGCCAAATGGACGAATCGGCATCTGAATTTCTCAAAAATTGCCGTGCTTATTTGGATTATCAAAACAACAATTTTAATAATGCAGTAGGAACAAAAAAAGCAAGTGGCTCTTTGTCCGACCGCTTTTTAAAAATAAATGAAATTAACAAAATAGTTGATAAAGGCAACGAATTAAGAGTTGCAAATTTCAAATACCAAACCTTGCGCGACCCCAATGGCTACAAAACCGCCATTGAAATGTTTAATATTGCTACTGAAATTCAAACTTTACGAGAGGTTACGGTAAATGCCGAAGGTATTGCCTACTTAAATGCGGTTGAAAATTCGGCTAAAACGTATAAAGTAGCAATGCAAACTTTTTTGGTTGATTGGCTCGAAAGAGAAAAAGTAGGCGAAGAGCGCACTAAAACAGGAAATGCAGTACTTGAGCAAGCGAAAGCCGTAGCACTTGCGGGCATAAGCCAAACCGAAACTGTGGCAAGCGATGCAGTAACCTTGCTAGGTTCATCGAGCCTGATTATGATTATCGGGTTGTTGATAGCTATGGTAGTGGGCATTTTGCTAGCTATGTACATTACCCGCTTAATTACCGAACCGGTACGCAAAGGCGTTGAATTTGCAATTGCCTTAGCCAGTGGCGATTTGATGCAAAAAATAGATGTGGACCAAAAAGATGAAATTGGCGACCTTGCAAAAGCTCTTACCAATATGGCAGAAAAGCTTAAAGAAGTAATTACCAACATAATAACAGGAGCAAACAACATTGCAGCAGCTAGTTTTGAGATGAGTTCTACTTCGCAGGAAATGTCGCAAGGCGTATCGGAACAAGCCTCTTCGGCGGAAGAAGTTTCGGCTTCGATGGAGCAAATGGGTGCTAATATTCAGCAAAATACCGACAATGCACAGCAAACAGAGCGCATAGCTCGCCAAGCAGCTAGCAGCATCAAAAAAGGAAGCGATGCCAGCAACCGCTCGGTTGCCGCCATGCGCGAAATCACCGAAAAAATAGCCATCGTAAACGAAATAGCTTTCCAGACAAACATTTTGGCTCTCAATGCCGCCGTAGAAGCTGCCAGAGCAGGCGAACACGGAAAAGGTTTTGCTGTAGTAGCTGCCGAAGTGCGCAAGCTTGCCGAAAAAAGTGCCAAAGCTGCCAGCGAAATTGACTCGGTGTCGAAAGAAGGTGTTGAAATTTCAGACAATGCCGGAAAACTTTTGATGCAAATAGTACCCGAAATAGAAAAAACTGCCAGCCTTGTACAAGAAATTTCGGCTGCCAGTGTAGAACAAACCTCAGGTGCAAGCCAAGTAAATACAGCACTTCAACAATTGAACCAAGTAACGCAACAAAACGCTGCCGCTGCCGAAGAACTCGCATCGGGTGCCGAAGAACTTTCGAGCCAAGCCGAAATGCTCAAGGATTTTGTAGCCTATTTCAAAGTAGATATGAAGCAACAAGCACAGTCGTACAAATCAACTCGAAACAAAACTAGAATACAACATGCAAACGTATTCCACAAAAATCATGAAAAAAGCGTTCATTTGAATCTAGGTGGAAACAAACTAGATAACGAATATGAGGATTTTTAAGAATCAAATAAACATACTTGTTGTTGACGACAGCGAAGCTAGTGCAATGCTTATGCAATCCATTTTTGAGGAATCGGAAATGTTTAAAATAAGCATTGCCAAAAGCGTAATTATTGCACGAACTTTACTCAAAAAGCAAAGCTTTGAGCTTATTTTGCTTGATTTGATGCTACCAAAGGTGGACGGCTTCACCTTTTTGAAAGAATTAAAAAACAACGAGTTGTATAAAAACATTCCGGTTGTAATAGTGAGTGCTTTAACTGCGCCTGATGCAATTAAAAAATGTAAAGACTTAGGTGCTAAAGCATTTATTTCTAAACCCATTGGCGAAAATAAACTTCTTGAAAAAATAATTCAAATATTAAAAGATTTTTATAACTTTGCCTGAATAAAAATTAGGAATTAGGAATTAGGAATTAAGAATTAAGAATTAAGAATTATTTTTAATTAAAAAACAATTTAACAATAGAACAATAGAGCAATAGAACAATTTAACAATAGAACACAAATGATAGAGCCGCAAAATAAATTAGATGAACCAATTTTGATAAATCATATCATCAATGTGTTTGTAGATATAGATTTAGAAATTGCAAAATTGCACGAATACTCAGAGAAGGATTTCAAAACCTTTAACGAGGTGATGAAAAAAGCACACGAAAATGCAAATTCAATCTCTCGTTTTGCCAACGAAATTATCGAACTTTCGAGCACCAATCACAATAAAAAGCTCATTGCCAAGCTCAAAGATGAATATTTTGAGCTAAGCAATAGTTGTGTTCTATTCAAAGATAAATTGAAATCGCAAAGTTTGATGCTTTCCGATTTTCACGATAGACTTAGATATTTGAACTTGCCCATCAAAAACTTAAAGCAAAATTTTTTTACTTTAAAATACATTTTGGCTAATTTGAAACTCGAAACCTATCACTTAACCCAAGAAAATGATTATAAAAACGAAATAGAAATAATAGAACAAAACATAAAAAAAACAACAGAGTTTATAAAAAGTACCGAAAACACTTTATCGATACTTGCAAAACTACTGGAAGAACAAATTACAATAGAATCGAGCGGAATTTTTGAAATTTTTGAACATATTACCAATAATTTTGATAGACTCAAAAATACAGTAGTTCTAATAGAAAAAGAATACGAAGAAAGCGAAAAATATTATCCCAAAATAAAACAAAAAATAACCGAAGCTTCCGATAGTATTAATAAAATTGTGATAAAGCTTCAATACCAAGACATTATACGGCAAAAAATGGAACACATGCAAATAATTTATAAAAAAATTATAAATTATTTTGACGAAATTTCGAAAAATGCCGACACCAAAGACGATGAAATAGTTCAATATTATTCTAAAATAGAATACATTGCAAGCCTTCAAGTAGCTCAATTGATACAAACCAATCATGAGTACGAGCAAGCAATAGAAAGCATTAGCGAGCAATTGCTACAAATAACACTCAGCGTAAACGACATTTCGTTCTATTTCAGAATTTTTACCAACGAACTGCCAAAACAAGAGGAAACATTTATCAACTGGACAAAAAAATATTTAGCCCAAATAAAAAATGGAAAAAGCCAAATTCAAACTTCTAAAGTTTCATTTACAAACAATGTAGAAGAATTAAAATCATTGCTAACTAATTTTAAATCAACTATTTTTGAAATAAAAGAAGCTTCGGCGCAAACTACAAATTACATTAGCAACATAAAAATAGAAGAGCATAAAAACTTGTCGAAAACAATCAATTTTAAAAAACTAAAAGAAATAAGCAACAATATAGAAAACATAACAAGCAGTTTGATAAAAAGTTACAATGGAATTAACCCCGAAATATGGCAACTTGCAAACTTTGAAGAACTTATTTTGGACTTAAAAATAGAAACAATAGAGGATATAGAAATAAAGCTAAAAAAAGTAAAAAGTAATGAAGATGTTTTGCAAGAAATTCTAAAAAAAAGCATTAACTTAGCAAAAAAAATTTCGAGCGAAGTTATCAATTCTATTCAAGGAGTTGGATACTATGATTTTTTCGAGAAATCGGTGGAAGAAATTATCGGAAAACTAAATTTTTTGAATGGAAAATTAAAATATAAAAAAGACGCGGTATCAAAAGAAGAAATTGAAAATTTAAAACAATTTGAAAATATTTATACCGTAAAAACTGAAAAAGAAATCCATAATTTAATCATGTCGAGCCAAGAATTTGACATGAGCGAAATAAAAACAGAAGAAGATTCAGAAGTAGAATTTTTCTAAAAAAAAATATTACTTTTGTAAACGTTTAAGTTTTTATCAATAAAACCAATTAAATTGACAAACTAATTAAAAAACAATAAATTATGATTGATAGTAACGTTTCGATAACCGCCGAACAAGACAATACGGTGGTAAAATTTACAATAAAAAAAGAATTATCAATTAACAATGCAACCGAGGTGAAAGAAAAACTCATCAAAGCGATTAATGAATACAATCAAATTGATGTAATTTTAAAAAAAATAGATTACATTGATTTGCCTGGTTTGCAACTACTCGTTTCTGCTCGCAAAACAGTAGTAAATAAAGGTAAAAAAATTACATTTTCTTTCGATTTTTCAAAAGAAATGCAAGCTATTTTTACCAACTCGGGGTTCAATGGGCTTTTAAATTAAAATAAGATTAAATACAAAAAAACTCGTTTTTTTTGCACATTTTCAATAAAAACAAACCAAAAAATTATCTTTGCATAAGCAATATAAAATCAAATTTCTTGACAAAAAAATAATTACAAAATATGAAAAAATCAATTTTAATAGTTGATGACTCAGAGAGTATTCGAGAAGTAGTAACTTTTACCTTAGAAAACGCAGGTTTTGAAGTATTTGTGGGAACTGATGGCGATGTAGCAACAAAATTTCTCGATGGTAGGCAAATTGATTTAATTATAACCGATTTACACATGCCACACATGAATGGTATTGATTTTATCAAATTTGTAAGAGCAACGGAACAATACAAGCGCACTCCTATTTTATTTCTAACAACCGAATCGCAAGTTGCTAAAAAGATGGAAGCAAAAGAAGCGGGTGCTACCGGCTGGATTATCAAGCCATTTGTACCTGGCAAATTGCTTTCGGCACTTAGAAAAGTATTACGATAAAATGATAATCGTTGTTTGCCTTTTGTTTGAAACAAAATAGTTTTGAAAAAAACGAATAAAAAAATCAATAGAAATAAAAGGCATTTATGTTTTTTGTAAAATAGTATATATCAATACAAAAAAGCATCAATCGGTAAGCATTAATCGTTACTTATGTTCTATTTTTAAATAAAGTTCTTAATCTAATACAAACAAAATGGATAGGTTCCAAAAAAAATATATTGAAGAAGCTCAAGATTTGATTATTTCGTTGGAAACTTCTCTTCTTTTGGTAGAAAAAGAAAAAGAAAACCCCGAATTGGTTGAAGAAGTTTTTCGTGTAATGCACTCCCTCAAAGGAGGAAGCAGTATGTTTGGATTTGAAAAAATTAGCGACCTAACTCACAACCTAGAATCGGCTTATGATATTATAAGAACTGAAAAAATACCCATTACTGATGAGTTGCTTGATATTTCTTTTTTGGCGGTTGACCAATTAAAACAACTACTTGCGCAGGGCAATTCCCTAAATGCAGAAACGGCTGAAAAGCAAAAGAAAATGCTTGAAAATATTCAACACGTTTTAGAAAATTTAGAGGTAAAAGATGAAAATCAAAAAAACAACGCGCAAACGTTAACCAATATTTCCAAAATAAACTCACAAGCTACTTTTTTAATTAAATTTAAGCCCAAAGATGATATTTTTGACAATGGAACAAATCCGTTGTACATTCTCGATGAGCTTGCAACAGATTCGAGAATTAAGTTATTTGTAAATGTTTCGACCTTGCCAGAGCTTCAAGCTCTCAACGAAACCCAATGCTATACTAGCTGGTCTATTATCATTTCGGGAAAATATACCGACGAAGATATTGCCAACATCTTCATTTTCATAGAAGACGATGCCGAAATTACCATTACACTGCTAGCTGAGCAAAATTTATTTGAAAACAATGACTTTTTAGAACTAATAAACTCCGATGTAATTGATTTAGATAAAATTATCAATTTCAATAAAAAGAAAAAAGAAGAAATTGTAGTTAAACAAACCGACGTAGGAAAGCAACTAAAAAATAAAATAAACGAAGTTTCTATTTCGAGCGTAAGAGTAGATTCGGAAAAATTGGATAGCTTGTTGAATATTGTAAGCGAGATAGTAACAAATCAGGCTCGTTTAAATTTGCTCATAGAAGAGAATACTAAAAATACCGCTTTAATTAATATAACCGAAGATTTTAATAAACTTTCGCGCCAACTACGAGATATTGCTTTTGACATTTCGCTTGTTCCGCTCGAAAGTATTTTGGTGCGCTTCAAGCGATTGGTTCGCGACCTTGCAAGTGAGCAAAACAAACTCATCGATTTCAAAACCGAAGGGGTTGAAACAGAGCTTGATAAAACAATCATTGAACACCTGGTTTCGCCCATTATGCACACCATACGCAACAGCATCGACCACGGAATAGAAACCAAAGAAGAGCGACTTGCAAAAGGAAAGCCCGAAGTAGGCAAAATAATTCTAAAAGCCTTTCATTCAGGACCCAACGTAATAGTACAAATTCACGATGACGGGCGAGGAATTGACCCCAAAATTATTCTTAAAAAAGCAATTGACAAAGAATTTGTGCTGCCAAATACTAAAATGACTGACAAACAAATCATTAATCTAATTTTCAAAGCTGGTTTTACAACCGCCTCCAAAGTTACCGATATTTCGGGCAGAGGTGTTGGAATGGACGTAGTAAAGCGCAAGATAGACGAAATTAGAGGAGAAGTAGAAATTGATTCCATTGTAGGCGAAGGCACAACTATAACTATAAAATTGCCACTAACGCTCTCTATTATAGATGGTTTATTAATTGAAATAAACAATACAAAATTCATTTTGCCGCTTCCCGAAGTACGTAAAATTTTTGAAATTGAACATTCAAAAACAGTTAAGAATTTCAACGAACTGATTGTTTATCAAGGAGAACAAATTCCTTACGTTTATTTGCGCAAAGAATTTGACATTTTTACCGACCCACCTGAATTAGAGAGAGTTATCATCATCAACTACGAAGGAAAAAAAGTAGGACTGGTTGTTGATAATGTACTTGGTGAGTATCAAGCGGTATTAAAACCTCTTGGTTATTTTTTTAGAAAACAAGAATTTATCTCTGGAGCTTCTATCTTTGGTGATGGAACCGTTTCGCTAGTGCTTGATACCAACAAAATAATTAAATTATTCTCAAAAAAAAACCAACAACTGATACAATAAACGACTTAATAAAAGCAACTTATAAAACTCAGCAATAAATGGAAACAGGATACAATTCAGATGCTAAAATAGTTAGTTCGTATTTGTCTTTCAGACTTGATAATGAATTATTTGCAGTAAATGTTCATCAAGTGATAAATATTTTGGAACTGACAAAAATTACAGAAGTCCCCAAGGCGCCTTATTATATGAAAGGGGTTATAAACCTCAGGGGAAAAGTACTTCCTGTGATTGATACTCGTTTGAAGTTTGGAATGGAAGCTATTTCGTTTACTAAAAACACGTGCATAATAGTAATGGAAATAAACATTAATGGCGAACGAATTGAGCTTGGTGCTCTTGTAGATTCGGTGCTTGAAGTAATTGAAGTAAGCGCAGAAGCCATTACGCCACCACCGAGCTTGGGCAACAAGTACAAATCGAACTTTATCACAGGTATGTTGAAGCAAAACGACAATTTTATTATGATGCTCGATATAGACAAAGTGTTTTCTACCGACGATATTATCGAATTTAAGGAAAATAGCCAAGAAAATACAGAAAAAACGGAAGAAAACGAATAAATTCGTTACTTTCCTGCACTAATAGTATTAAAAAAGTTACGAAATATTTCAAACGCAAAAATTATAAAAACCGTATTGGTGCAAGTGCCTGGTAGTTACTTATGCCAATTCGGTTTTAAATAGTTGTTATTAAAGTATTTCAATAAAAATAATTCGGTATTTTTTCTAATTTAGTCGTTGGTTTGTTGACTTTAAAAGGAAACCTAAATTAATTATATCTTTTGGCTACTAAGCACTTAAATATAAACAAATAATAAGGTATTTGCACAAAAACAAAGTAGCACTTGCGTTTAATTTTTTCAAAAAGGCATCAGTTTGTTATACAAGCAAGCAATGAGCAAAATAAATTGCTCGTATTTCAAAAAAAACAGCAAATTAGTTGCATTTCTCATCTTTTTTTTGTAATATCGTAGATAAATTAAAAAAGGATTTTTAGTTTATTCTTTTGAAAAACAAGATATCAAAGCATTGATTTATTGGTTATTGTAAATCTGCTGTTTTCGTTCAAATACTAAATAAGAATTTTGATGCTGTGAAAAGCAACAAGAAATTTAAAAATTCCAGTGAATCCTATTTTATAGTTTGTAATTATGCAATTTAAACAAAAAATTCTTTATTTTATTCTTTTTATTTTCATACAATTAAGTGTTTTAGGACAAAATAAAACAGATATTCTTGAAAAACAACTCTTAACTGTAAAGGAAGATTCTACAAAAATAAATGTGCTTTTGGAATTGTCGTGGCTAAATAGGCGAATTAATCCTTTAAAATCAATTAATTATAGCTATGAAGCATTGCAATTATCCAAAACAAATGCATCGAACGAAAAAATAATTAAAAGCATGAGCTATATTGGCGTTGCCTTGCGCTCTGCCGAGTATTACCAAGAAGCAATTCGGTATTTTACAGAAGCCCTCGAACTTTCGATAGCCTACAAAATACCAGAAGAAGAAGGTTTTTCGTACATCAATTTAGGATTTACTTATTTTAGCCAAAAAGAATACAACAAAGCTGAAATTAATTTTTTGAAAGGCATGCAAATAGGTAACAACCTAAACAGCAGCGAATTAAAGCAATACGAAAAAGCACTTTCGTGGTCAAGCAAAGTAGAACCGATTAAAATAAAAAAAAATGACTCCACCCGATTAGGTGCACTTTATTTAAAAAACTCGGATATTTATTTCGCACTGAAAAACTACAAACAAGCCTTATCTACTCTAAACATTGCTATAGAAATACTTGACCACGACACCCTTGGACTGTATAGAGCCTATTCAAAGAAAGCAATTATTCTCTTAACTACCAACAATTTAAGCGAAAGTTTACAACTTGCCCAAAACGCCTTTGATGTTATCAACTCAACGAGTTCCACAGGCTTTAAAGAATTAGATTATGTCAATTTAAACATCGAGTTGTGCACTACTCTTATCGAGATTTATACGCAAAAAAAAGATTTCAAACAAGTAGCATATTACCAAACTATTTTGTTGCAACAAAAGAACAAAATCTTGACAGACAAAACCACGCGCGAGGTCATTGGAGCTAGTATGCACCGCCTTTTGCAGGAAAAAGAAAATGAAAACATAAAGTTGACTTATGAAAAACATGAGCGAGACAGAACTTTAGAGCGAAGGCGTTTTTATGAAATAGGAGGACTTTTAATTTTCGTATTTTTATCCGTTTTTATGTATATTTTGTTCAAGGAAAGGCAGAAATTAAAAGAAATTAATCAAATTTTGCACCAACAAAAAGACGAATTGGACGAATCGAACGCCACAAAAGATAAATTTTTTTCCATAGTAGCTCATGATTTAAAAAATCCGTTTCATGCCTTGCTTGGCTTGGTTGAAATAATGAAAGAAAATTTAAAAAATGACGACAAGCAGCATTTAACCACCATTTTGGAATACCTTACACAAACCATTAACGCTGGCTACACTTTGCTCGAAAATTTACTCAGTTGGAGCCAATCTCAAAAAGGCAAAATACAATACAATCCTGAGGTTTTTAGCCTTACAACTCTTTTGAATACCGTGCTTAGCCTCATGGCATCGAGTGCGAAGGAAAAACATATCAGTTTTGACCTGAATATCACCGAAAACGACAAAGTTTTAGCTGATAAAAATATGGTTTTAACAGTGTTGCGCAATCTAATTTCTAATGCAATTAAATTTTCATACGAACACGGAATTATCGATATTTCGGCAAAAATAGAAGCCCAATTTCTCAAAATATCCATTACCGACAAAGGCATGGGAATAGACCCTCAAAATAAAACCAAAATATTTGAAATTGCCGAAAATGTATCAACCCATGGAACTTTAGGCGAAAAAGGAACTGGCATAGGACTGCCGCTTTGCAAAGAATTTGTAGAAAAAAACAAAGGTAAAATAGGAGTGGAATCCAAAATAAACGAAGGCTCAGTTTTTTGGTTTATTTTACCATTAGAAATTAGCAAAAAAGTTAGTTGAAAAAAAAACTTCCGAAAATTTATTTCGGAAGTTTTTTTCAAAAATTATTCATCATCTTTCTTAACCTCTTCTTTTTCAGTAAGTTCAGAGCCTGAATATCTTTTATTTAATCCTTCAATCACCTCCTCTGTAATATCGAGACTTTCATCACCGTAAAGCAAATTTTGTCCCATCGAAATACTCAAAATCAATTTGAATCGTCCATCACTATTGTAATTGTTTAAAAATGAATTGATGCTATCGTGAAGTTGTTTATTCATAGCAGCCTCATCTTGAGCCAATTGCATTCCTAAATCTTCTCTAAGTTTTAAGATTGCTTGCTGTTTACTCATAAGCTTTTGTTGCATTTCCTCAGCTTGTCGTTGAGTAATTAAGTGTTTTTCAATTTTTTCTTGAAAATCCATCGCTTCTTTTTCGTAAGCAGCCGCTTTTCTGTTTAAACTTTGCTCTGAATTTTGTTGTTTTTGCATCAACAATTCGCGTAAATCTTGAAAAAAATTGTAATTTTTAGTCAAAGAATCAATATTTACATAAGCAATTACAGCACTTTCGGCTGTTTCTACTTTTTTCGTTCTTTTCGTTTTAGCCTCAGGTTTTGAACTTGAAAAATGTAAATAAAATAAAACTCCAACAGCTACGATTAATACTGCGTTAAGGATTATAGAAATATTCTTCATACATTAATTATTTGGTTTTGTTTAGTCTTTTTTACTAGACTTTTTAGCTAAAAAAAGACAAATTGATTTATGGATTAAATTATTAGTTGTAGGGCGCAAATATAAATATTAGTTTTATTATAGCAGTTTGTTTTTATTAAAACAAAAATTAAAAAATGTTAAATGAAAAAATTATCTGCAAAAAATAAGCATTTCGCCTTTTTTTTCTTCCAAAAAAAGACCGTTGTTGTACACTAAATTTCCATTTACAAATGTTTTTTCTACGCTTGCTGAAAATTTTTGTCCTTCAAAAGGCGACCAAGCGCATTTGTAGAGAATATTTTCTTTGCTAACCGTTTGTGGCTGCTCCAAATCAACAATAACAATGTCGGCTTTGTAGTTTTTGCGAAGGAAACCTCTTTTTTCGATGTTGAAAATTTTAGCGGGCGCGTGGCACATTTTTTCAACAAGTGTTTCAATATCAAGTTGTTGTTGTTTTACTAGTTCGAGCATTGCCAAAAGTGCATGCTGCACCAAAGGACCACCCGAAGGAGCTTTGAAATAGCTGTTTTCTTTTTCGCTCAAAGTGTGTGGCGCGTGGTCAGTTGCCACCACATCTAGCTTATTTTCAAGTAATCCCTTCAATAAAGCCTGTCTGTCTGCTTCTGATTTTACTGCCGGATTCCATTTAATTCGGCTTCCGTGTTTTTCGTAGTCATTGTCCGAAAACCAAAGATGATGCACGCAAACTTCGGCAGTAATTTGCTTATTTTCGGCAGGCAAATTGTTCTCGAAAAGGTCTAATTCACAAGCTGTTGAAAGATGCAAAACGTGCAAACGCGTGTTGTATCTTTTAGCTAATTTTACAGCCAAAGCCGATGATTTGTGGCACGCCTCGGCACTCCGTATTTCTGGGTGAAATTTAAAATTGATATTTTCACCGTATTTTTCTTTGTAAAGCCTTGTATTTTCGGTTATTGTTTGTTCATCTTCGCAGTGAGTTGCTACCAAAATGGGCGATTTTTCAAAAATCAGAGCCAAGCTTTCTTCGTTGTCCACCAACATGTTACCAGTAGAAGAACCCATAAAAACTTTTACTCCACAAACCGTTTTGGGGTTTACTTTCAAAATTTCATCAATATTGTCGTTGGTTGCGCCCAAGTAAAAGGAAAAATTAGCCAATGAAACTTCTTTTGCTCGTTCAAATTTTTCATTAAGTAACTCTATTGTAGTCGTTTGTGGATTAGTATTTGGCATTTCCATAAATGAGGTAATTCCTCCGGCTACTGCTGCTTTGGCTTCTGTGTAAATTTCGGCTTTGTGGGTAAGTCCGGGTTCGCGAAAATGTACTTGGTCATCGATAACGCCCGGAATCACTAGTTTATTTTGTGCATCAATTATTTGATAATCAGTCGAAAATAAATCCATTTCGCCTTCCAAAACCTCTGTAATTAAGTCATCTTCTATCAAAATACAGCCAACAAATCGTTTGCCTTCGTTTACAATAATTCCATTTTTGATTGCTATTTTCATATCCTATTTTTTAATAAAGCTTATTTTTATACAAATATATTTTGATTTATTTGCGGAATAATTTTCAATTCAGAAGCTATTTTATAGAGAGTTTCAACCGCTTTTTGTCCTTCGCTGCCAAGCTGCAAAGTAAAATTATTTACGTACAAATTAATGTGCTTGTACATAACTTCTTCGCTCATTTCTTGAGCATAATGTTTGATAAATGGTAGGCTTTCTCGCCTATTTTCAAAAGCAAATTGTACGCTACGTTGCAAAACACGGTCTATTTTTTGCTGAATTTCTAACGGCAAACGTCTATTTACTACAATGCCGCCAAGTGGAATGGGCAAACCTGTTTTTTGTTCCCAAAATTCGCCCAAATCAACAATCTTTTTCAAGCCTTTAGCTTCATAAGTAAATCTATTTTCGTGAATAATAAGTCCAGCGTCAAGCTCGCCACTTAAAACGGCTTCTTCTATGTCAGAAAAAAGATATTCGTGCTTGTTGGTTGCTTTGGGATAAGCAATTCCAAGCAAAAGATTTGCGGTAGTATTTTTGCCTGGAATTCCAATTTTTAGGTTGTTCACCTCGTCAGGATAAATTTTGTGCTTACTTATGAGCAAAGGTCCGTTGTTTCTGCCAAGTGCGCTGCCCGAATGCAACAAAACGTAATGCTCAGCAATGTAAGCGTAAGCATGATAGCTAAGTTTGGTTATGTCGATAGAACTAGCAAAGGCTTCGCGGTTAAGTTCTTCTACATCAGCCATTTTTGTAACAAATTCGAGCCCTTCGGTGTCTATTTTTCCATGAATCATGGCATCAAAAATAAATGTGTCGTTGGGGCAAGTTGAAAATCCGAGCGTTAATTTCATATTTTGTTTTGTGAATTTATTGATAACGTAAATTACTAGTAATCAAAAAATTAAAAAATGTAAGATTGCGTAAATTTTTCAAAATTATAATAATAAAATATTAAATTGCTAAAATATTCTATTGTTTTTTTAGTAAAAAAAATAAAGAATTTTGTTCAAAAATAAAATAACACTGATGCTTCCGTTTTAAGAAAGTAAAAAATTAATCAAAAAACGGTTCAAATTTTGAATCGCTTCTTTGGTTTTCCAGTTTTTTATATTTCTGATTTCTACATAATTAGAAATGCTTCTGACTTGTAGAACTTTAATTTTTTCCTTTTTGCACACATAAAAAACCGCCGCGCCTTCCATGCTTTCAATATCGGCATTGTATTTCTTTTTAAATACCTGAATATTTTGTTCAAATCCATGCGTTGTATTTACTGTAATCGCTTTAAACTCGTCAATTTGGAGCATTACTCGCGAGAATGATGGCTCTATTTTTAGCTTGCCATCAATGAATGGAAACTCATTAGCATTGGCGAAATTTGTTTCAAAAATTGTTTGCAAATCGCCATTTGCTTGCTCAATAGCCAAATCGGCAAATTGGTCTTCGTAAATGCTAACTACTTGTCCTAATGCTAGTTGTTTGTTAAAACTACCCGCAATTCCAACGTTTACCACCAAGTTGTACTTTTGAGACGTGGCGAAAATAAGTTTACTCAAATTAAATATAGTAAAAGCAATTCCAATTCCGGCAATTAAAATTTCAACGCGCATTTTTTCATTTTCAAAAAAATACACATTCCTGTCGTTATCAAACTGGCAGGAAAAATAATTGAGTAAAAATTCTATTTCAAATTGGGTTGCAACTACAATTAAAATACGCATTTATTTTGTTTTTTAAAGTAAAACTCGAATAAAAAACTAGAATTTTGATGCTTTTTCTTTTTTCTGAATGCAAAAATAGTTATTAATTTTGTGAAAAAAAAGATAAAATTGAGTTACTTTGTCGTAATTTTGAAATAAGAAACTTTTACTATTTTTTTTTAATATCCGATATTTTTTTATATTTTTGTAATACAAAACTCTTTAAATTTTTCGTAAAACATGACTCAACTAATTGAAATATTTCAGCCTTTGTATCCTTATACAATGTTGCTTGTTTTTCTATTTTTTGCAATAAGAGATGATTACAAAAAGAATTTTAAGCTGAAAAGCAAATTTTTAACTTTTTTAATTTACTTCTCTATTGCCATTTATGTTGCTAGTTTCATTGCAAATTATAGCCGTGTAGAGCTATTTTGGTTGTTTTGGTTTGTGCGCGATTTTCTTATATTTGTTTTGTTATTAATTCTTTGGCATTTTATTTCGCGCTATTTACGTATTGCTTTTGGTGCAGTTATTTTGTTGGGTTTGTATTATCAATACCATTCTACCGGAAAACTTTTTTTTGTAGATTTTAATAAATACGAAGTTGCACCTTACGACAATTCTGAAATTTTGTTACAACTAAAAGATACAGCAAGTTTAGAACAATTAAAAACAATATTGCAAGAATATAATCCTCAGATTTCCAAAACATTTGATGAAGTAGAAGTAGATAAAAAAGATACTGCAAAAAATGAATTGGAAGATTATTACAGTTTAGATATTGATGCAAACTATTTGCGCGATATGCCTAAAATTGTAAAAAAACTAAACAAATCAGGTATTGTAGAATGGGTAGAAAAAGATAAAATTTTTGCACTCGATTCATTTGAATATAAGCATGTTGATACTACGGTGCGTTATAAATTTTTAACTGGGCTCAACGATAAATTTATTGACAAAAACTGGGGATACAAATATTGGAACGAAAAACAGCTTTACCGCTATTTGTCTGCAAACAAAGGAGTTAAGAAAGCCCGCGTTTTTATACTCGACACAGGCGTTGAAGCAACGCACGAAGATTTGAAAGAAAACTATATTTCGTTAAACCCTGAATATGACTATGATATGCGAGGGCACGGAACACATTGCGCCGGAATAGCTGGCGCAATTACCAATAACAACAAAGGCGTAGCTTCTGTGAATCTGACCAATGATTTTTTTACCATCACAGGCGTTAAAGTTTTGAACGACAAAGGTGTAGGAAAGCAAAAAACCATTATAGATGGTATTATTTTGGCAGCCAATAGCGGAGCAGATGTTATTTCAATGTCGTTAAGTATTCCGGTAAGTGCTCAGCGCGAAAAAGCATTCAATAGTGCCATAAAATATGCCAATACACGCGGTTGCATAGTGGTAGTAGCTGCAGGAAATAAATACGAAAATGCCAAGTTTTACGCGCCTGCTCGATGCGAAAACGTAATTACTGTGGCTGCGGTAGATGAAGAAATGAGAAAAGCTGATTTTTCTAACGATGTAACCGAAATTGCCATGAAAGTTTGTGCGCCAGGGGTAAATATTTATTCTACTTACCCCAACAATTCGTACAAAACTTTGCAAGGTACTTCAATGGCAACTCCTTATGTAGCTGGTTTATTAGGAATTATGAAATCTTTCAATCCGAGTTTAACTACAAAGCAAGCCTACGAGATTTTGAATCTTACTGGGCTTTCTACAAACAACACACCCGCTACCGGAAAATTTATTCAGCCCTTAGAAGCTATAAAACTTCTTAATAATCAAGAAATTAACAGAGAATATAAAATTAAATATTTCATAGAAAAATTATTTGTTTTCTAATTCTGTATTGATTTCTAACTAAAATATTTTTTCTTTGTAAAATAAATTTAAAATAAAATTTCAATGTACCAAAGCAAAATCTTTTAAGTGTTTCAAATTAGCTAGTTTTGGCGGAGATTGAATAGTATTATAAAATTGTTGCTTATTAGAGTTTTTATCATACAAAAAAATGGATATCACTATCGATAGTTCAAAATCTTATGGTTTTGAAAAAATAGAAAAATACAACGAACGAATAACCAAAGCTCTGACCGAAAATTATAAATCAATAATTTACGAACTTGGCGAAGATGTTAATAGAGAGGGACTTCTGAAAACACCCGAAAGAGTAGCAAAAGCAATGCAGTTTTTAACTCAAGGATATAACATGAAACCAGAGGAAATTTTACGTTCTGCTATGTTTAAGGAAAATTACTCGCAAATGGTTGTGGTTAAGGATATTGACCTTTATTCGATGTGCGAGCATCACATGTTGCCTTTTATTGGAAAAGCTCATGTAGCCTATATTCCAAATGGTTACATAACAGGTTTGAGCAAAATAGCCAGAGTAGTGGAAGCTTTTGCTCGTCGATTGCAGGTGCAAGAAAGGCTTACCACGCAAATTAAAGAGTGTATTCAAAATACATTAAATCCGCTGGGTGTGGCGGTAGTAATTGAGGCTACTCACATGTGTATGGTAATGAGAGGAGTACAAAAACAAAATTCGGTTACAACTACATCAGACTTTACCGGTGCTTTTGAAAAAGTGGCAACACGCGAAGAGTTTTTCAAAATAATAAGTGCTAAAATGCACTAGTTTTTAATGTTTAATGCTAAAATGGACTAATAAATTGATAACGTAACTTGCTTGCAACCAAAATTCTAAAAAAAGTAAAATTACGCATTTTTTTCTAAATTCTAATAACAAATTGTAACATTGTTCAATTGTTATTTTATCACAAAAAATTGAATGTTTTATTTTGCCGATTTTTAAAAAGTTACCAGCTTGTTGCACTATCAATAATTCAATAATTTAATAATATAATTTAATCTATGCAAAATTAACTTTTTATGAGAACAAAAGGAACAACCGTAAAAGCCATACAAAATTTTGTAAAAGACCAATATCCTAATCAATACAACGATTGGTTAGCTAATTTGCCGCCCAAATCGCAAGAAATAATGAAAGGTGCAATTTATGCAACCGATTGGTATCCAATGCAAGAAGGTGCAATATTGCCAACTTACCATTTGAAAATGTTTTTTGACCAAAACTCGTTAAAAGCGGCATGGCAATCTGGCAGACATAGTGCAAGTGCCACATTAACTGGAGTTTATAAAATTTTTGTAAAAGTGGCAAATCCTAGCTACATTATTAAGCGCGCCTCGAAAATTACGGCAACTTATTACGAAAATGTTATGGTTGATTCTGGCGAAGAGACAAAAAACTCGGTAGTGGTAACCATTTTCAAGTTTGAAGAAATAGATAAATTGATAGAACATAGAATTGGTGGCTGGATGGAAAGAGCCTTAGAATTAAGTGGTTGTACCGATGTGAGAATTAGAATTACCAAAGCTCTTTCAAAAGGCGACTCCGAAACGCGCTACGAAATAAGCTGGAAACTGTAAAATAAAGCAAAATCTATTTTGTTTAAAAAAAAAGAAATTTTGACGTTTCGTTCTGTTTCTGTTTGTGGTTTAGAAATTAATATGCTAATAATCAAACTATTAATGTCTTTTTTGAAGGAATAAGTAATAAATAAAAAAAATCATATTTTAATATATAATTTTCAAAAAAAATACTTTTGCAAAAAAATAGATAAATTAAGTGTTTTTATCAAAAAATTATTATATTTGCAAAAACATACTAAAACTGAATTTTGCTTTTTAAAACTTTAAAAAATATACATGGAAAACAAAGATGCTAGCCTAACATTGGCATTTCAATTGATTTCGCTCATGCGAACCGATGATTTTGACTATATTTATAGAGGACTGTTTACTAAAAGCATTACTGAAAATATATTGAATTTATCGGAAGCTAAGCTACATATCTCAGACGAAAGCACTTCGACTATCAATAAACACGTATATTTGGTTATGGTAGAGTGTTTGCAAAACATCACTAGGCACCAAGAAAAACCTGGCAGCAAAAATATTGAAGATACCGCTTTATTTATGATTCAACAAAAAAATGACAGGTATCTCATTACTACCGGAAACTTAATTTCAAATTCAAATATACCCAAACTAAAAGAAGATTTAGACAAAGTAAATGGTTTAGATGTCAAAGAGTTAAAAGCCTATTACAAACACATGCTCAAAACCGGAATTATTTCGCACAAAGGCGGCGCAGGGCTCGGGTTGATTTCGATGGCTCGAAAATCGAGAAGTAAATTGAGCTACTCTTTTTCTGAAGTAAACGACAAGCTGTCGTATTTCTATTTTAGAGTAGAAGTCTTATTTGACCCTGATAATCAAGCTTATGAATCGGGAGATACGTTTGAAAAAATCATTAGTATCCATAAGATATTAAATCAAGAAAATATATTACTCAATTTTAATGGAACATTTAATAAAAACAACATAATCAATTTATTACCTATCATAGAAACTCAAATAAACGAGACAATAAACATCAAGAATAGAGTTTTGCAAGTGATGATTGATATGCTTCAAAACATTGTAAATTACTCTGTTCCTATTGAAATTAAAAGTTTGGGATTGGACTTAGAAGGAAACCCTGGTATTTTTTATTTAAGCCAAAATAAACACGACTTTATTTTGACTGCCGGAAATTATATGAACAACCACCATATTCCTATTTTGAAACGAAAATTGGATTTTGTAAACAAACTTACTTACGATAAATTAATTACATTCCACGACCGTCTTTTCGACTATTTTGCTGATAATGAAATAACTAAACCCGATTTAAGCATCATCGAAATGCGATTAAAAAGTAAGCATTCGTTAGAATATCGCTTTGACAAAGTTGCTGACGAATATTCTTTTTTTACGATACAAGCTATTATTTAAATTCAGACTGAAAGTTTTACTTTTTAATTTTGATAGACCAAGTAAACTGAAATTCAGATACTTGATTTCCGTCTTCGTCTATTCCGGTGGTTTTAGCTACAAAACTTGCTCCGTTGGGGTCTGAAAGTGCTTTTTCTATGGCTTGGTGTACCAAATTTCCATCGTTGCAGGTAAAAAAAACTCTTTTGGCTGCTTTTTTTGTAAAATTAGCTTGCATATCAATCACCAACATCGAATATTTTTGCTTGGTTGCCATCAATTTATCCATGGCTAAAAGTGCTGTAGAAAGTTCTGCCGCCATGCTTTGCGCCGCAAAATACATCGAGCGGAACGGATTTTTATTCACATATTTGTAAGGAATTGAAACTGTGCAGTTTTCATTGGTCAATTCGCGAACCTTCAAGCCAGCAATTAATGCCATTGGCAAGCTTTTTAGAAAATATAAACGTAACTTATTGTGTGAAAGTACTAAATTTCGGAACATGGATTGTTATTTTTAGATTTTAAAATGCAGACGTTTTGTTGTTTGTTAGTTCAAAATAAGAAAGTTATGAAGTTGATATTCAACAACTTCACAACTTTTCATTTTCCAAACTAAACTAAAATGGATATTTGTTCAATTCAATAATTCGGTCGGCAACACGGCGACGTGCATCTTTTACATTTACGCCGTCAGTTTTTGTAAAACGTTTTACGCCCATGAGCATTCCCATTTTTTCGTCGCCTTCGGCAAATGAATTAACAGCATCAACTCCGGTTTTGTACATTTCCCAAGCTTTGTCGTAGAAAAATACGTCGAGCATATCTTTTTGCAATTTTACAGCCTCTTCGCCTTTCATGCTTTCCAATTTTTGAACACGCAAAAGTGCGGATTCGCCTGTGTATATGCTAATTATCATATCAGCAGCATTGAAAAGTAATTCTTGCTCGTCGTTCAATTTGTCCATATATTTTTGAATAGCAGCACCAGCAACCATCAACACGAGTTTTTTCCAACGTTTAATTAAATCAAATTTACTTTCGTAGAAATCGGTCGAACCAGAGCCAAAATCAGGTATTCCCATCAATTCGCCAGCAACTTCCATGGCGGGAGTCATCAAATCTAGTTCGCCTTTCATAGCACGTTTGAGCAATTCGCCTACAATTACCATGCGATTTATTTCGTTTGTGCCTTCAAAAATGCGATTGATGCGCGAGTCGCGATAAGCTCTTTCTACATGAGTTTCGGCTGAATAGCCCATTCCTCCATAAATTTGAACTGCCTCATCTACAATATAATCGAGTGCTTCCGATGCAAAAACTTTCAAAATAGAAGCTTCAATTCCATATTGACGAATGCCTTCCAAAGCTGCTTGTCCTTTGTCCATTCCTTCGTTTGCATATTTTTGCATCGAATCTTCTGTGGCTTGCAAAGCTCTATAAGTAGCTGATTCTGTTACAAATGTAAGAATAGCTTGTTGCGCTAATTTGTGTTTAATAGCTGGAAAATTTGCTATCAAAGTACCAAATTGTTTTCTTTCGTTTGTGTAACGAACTGATTCGTTAATCACTGCTTTACAAGCACCTACCGAAGCAGAAGCCAATTTTGCTCTACCAATATTCAATATATAAAGTGCCATTTTGAAACCAGCACCACGTTCGCCAAGCATATTTTCAACCGGAACTTTCACATCGTTGTAGAAAATTTGAGTCGTTGAAGAGCCTTTTATTCCCATTTTATGTTCTTCGGCACCTTTTTGAACGCCTTCCCAAGCACTTTCAACAATAAAAGCACTCAAATTTTTGTCGTCGTCTATTTTTGCAAAAACAATGTGAGTATCTGAAATTCCGCCATTAGTAATCCACATTTTTTGTCCGTTCAAAACATAATATTTTCCGTCTGCACTCAAAACCGCTTTTGTTTTTCCGGCGTTAGCGTCAGAACCCGCTCCAGGTTCTGTAAGGCAGTAAGAACCAACATATTCGCCAGTTGCTAATTTAGAAACGTATTTTTCTTTTTGGGCATCGTTGCCAAAGTAAAGAATTGGTAATGTGGCAATTCCAGTATGTGCCGAAAAAGCTACCGAAAACGAAAAGCCATGACTTATTTCTTCGCTAATTAATCCGGCAGTTACGTAATTTTGTCCAAAACCACCAAGCTCTTCGGGCACCGAAACGCCCAAAAGACCAAGCTCTCCGGCTTGTTTCATCAATTTTGCAAGCAAACCTTCTTCGTGAGCATCAAGTCGGTCAATTACGGGGCGAACTTCTTTATATACAAAATCGTGTGCGCTTTCTGCCATCATGCGCTGCTCTTCGTTAAATTCTTCGGGAATAAAAACATCTTTAAAATCAGTTGTTTCAATCAAAAATTCCCCGCCTTGCAATACTTTTCTTTCTTCCATTTTATATATCTTTTTTATGAATTGTTAAATTTTAAAATTGTTATTTTGCTTCTAATCATTAAAAATAAAACACTAATTATTATCTTACTTACTAAAAAATACCTATTAGAATATTTTTACTAACGACTAAAATCCTAGCACTATTGATACGATGACTTAAAGTCATCGTATCAATATAGCCGTAATTAAAAAACTTCAAAAATACCTGCTGCTCCTTGACCTGAACCAATGCACATGGTTACCATTCCGTAGCGTTGTTTGCGAGCTTGCATTTCGTTGATTAACTGCACGGTAAGTTTTGCGCCTGTTGCTCCAAGAGGGTGCCCCAAAGCAATAGCTCCGCCGTTTACGTTTACTATTTCAGGATTAATTCCCAGTTCTTTTACAATCGCAATCGACTGAGAAGCAAATGCTTCGTTCAATTCGATTTGGTGAATGTCCGATAAATTTAAACCTGCATGTTTCAACACTTTTGGAATACCAGCCATAGGACCAATTCCCATTTTGTAAGGTTCAACGCCAGCAACTTGATAATCGACAAGACGAGCTATTGGTTTCAAATTCAATTCTTTAACTACTCGTTCCGAAACCACCAAAACAAAAGCCGCACCGTCAGACATTTGCGACGAATTTCCAGCAGTTACACTTCCGCCTTGCATAAAAGCAGGTTTTAGTTTTGCAATTTGTTCGGGAGTCGATTTTCTTGGTCCTTCGTCAGCAAGAACAATCTCTTCGCGAGTTTTCTTTTTATTGTTCTCATCTACAAAGGTTTCCGTAACTACAATCGGCACTATTTGCGATTTGAATTTTCCTTCGGCTTGGGCTTTCAAGGCTTTGTCGTGCGAGTTCAAACTGAATTCATCTTGCTCTTGACGCGAAACATTGTACTCTTTGGCAACTGCTTCGGCAGTCAAACCCATTGAATGATACCAAGTTGGCTGCGCAACTGCAATTTTTGGGTTCGGAACACTTCTCCAGCCGCCCATTGAAATTTGCGACATGGTTTCGGCACCTCCGGCTATAATAATATCAGCCAAACCCGCTCTAATCTTGGCAGTTGCAATAGCAATACTTTCCAAACCCGAAGCGCAATATCTGTTAATGGTCGAACCCGGAACTTCAACCGTTTCGGTGCTCATAAGCGAAAGCATTCTGCCCATGTTCAAGCCCGATTCGGCTTCTGGAAATGCGTTTCCAACCACTATGTCGTCAATTCTTTTTTTATCTAATTGTGGAAAATCAGCCAATAAATGCTTTATTACAGCTGCAGCAATGTCGTCGGGGCGTGTAAATCTAAACTTTCCACGCGGGGCTTTGCCTATCGCCGAGCGATATCCTCCTATTATATATGCGTCCATATTTTTATTGTTCTATTGTTCTATTGTTCTATTGTTTCACTGTTTTGTTGTTCGTAATTTAAAATTTGAACTATTAAACAGTTGATTTGTTGAGCAATAGAGCTATATTGTTAATTTTTCGTTTGTATATTTTATCAACGTATTCAGTTCGTAAGGCAATTTATTGAGTTCTTTAAAAATATAATTGTATTCTTGTTCTGTTAAAAGTTTTCGGACTTTTGATTTTTCATTCCAATCAAAACATTCTTTTAACGAACCGAAACTTATACGATAAAATCGTATTTTATCATTTTTATTATATCTTCCAAAACCTTCAGCAATATTTGCCGAAATACTGTCGATGGCTTTTACATATTGTTTTCCAACTGTTTCTTTTTGAAAATAATCCCATTTTATTATTATATCCCAAATGTAATTAGACAAATTAAATGCTATTTTATATGCACTTATATCATTTAATTTTAGATATTTTTTGTTAAAATCCATCTTTTAGAAATAATAAAAAAACAATGAAACAATGAAACAATTGAACCATTGACGTTAATTCCTTAATATTTTTCCTTTTTGAATTAAACTTTGAATACGTTCGAGCGTTTTACGTTGCATGCAAAGCTCCACAAATGCTTGGCGTTCGAGGTCTAATAAATATTGCTCCGAAACTTTGGTCAAAGGCACAGAAACGTCGCCGCCGGCAAGCACAAAGCCCAATTTTTCGGCAATTAATTTATCGTGTTCCGACATAAAATTACCAACCGTCATAGAATCAGCTCCAACATAAACCAACCCAAGTGCTTCGTTTCCAAGTATTTGAATATCTTTGCGAGGTGCAGGTTGTGAGTAACCTTTTTCAGCCATGGCTAAAGCTGTTCTTTTGGCGTAAGCTAATTGTTCGGCACGGCTAACTATCACTTCGTCAGTGCCTTTGCGCATATAACCTAAATCGAAAGCTTCGTAAGCAGAGGTTGAAACTTTTGCTTGACCTACTGTTAAAAATCTGTTAGTGAAAGCGTTAGTTCTAACATCGCCGTCTTTCAATTCGTCGGAAAGGCGCAATGCAAATTCTTTTGTGCCGCCGCCGCCCGGAATTAATCCAACGCCAAATTCAACCAATCCCATGTAGGTTTCGGCGTGAGCAATCACTTTGTCGGAGTGCATACAAATTTCGCAACCGCCGCCAAGCGCCATTCCGTGAGGCGCAGCCACCACCGGAATTGACGAGTAACGCAGGCGCATCACTGTTTTTTGGAACATTGCCACTACGTAAGCCAGTTCGTCCCATTCTTGCTCAACGGCAAGCATAAAAATCATGCCCACATTGGCGCCCGCCGAAAAATGCTCGCCTTCGTTTGAAATCACAACTGCCTTATAATTAGCTTCTGCCATATCAATGGCTTTGTTTAGTGCCTGCAAAGTGCCAGCTCCAATGGTGTTCATTTTGCTATGAAATTCTACATTCAAAACGCCATCGCCAAGGTCGAAAATAGAAGCTTCGGTATTTTCCCAAAGAATATTGCTTGCTCTGAGATTTTCGAGCGAAAGCAAGTTTTCAGTTCCGGGGATAATTTTGTATGTTTTTTCTGAAATGTTATAAAAGTATTTCTGTCCTTTTTCTATTTTGTAGAAAGAAGTAATGCCGGATTCCAACATTTCATAAACCCATTGTGCCGGTTTTTTTCCAGCGGCTTCCATTGCTTTTACGGTTTCGTCAACGCCAACTGCGTCCCAAGTGTCGAAAGCACCTAATTGCCAGCCAAAGCCGGCACTCAAACCGTCGTCGATTTTGTAAAGGTCGTCAGATATTTCAGGTATTCTGTTTGAAACAAATTGAAAAAGAGAATAAAAAGATTTGCGGTAAAAATCGCCAGCTCTTCCTTTGTCGGAAAATAAAATCTTCATACGTTTACGTAAATCATCTACTTTTTTTGTTTTTTCAAAAACCGAAAAACTAGGTTTTGGCGTTTCTTCATATTCTAAAGTATTCAAATTCAAGGTTAAAAACTTCTTTTTTCCATTCTCCTCTACCTTTTTATAGAAGCCTTGATTTGTTTTTGAACCTAACCATTTATTGTCGAGCATTTTTTGTAAATATTCAGGTATTTTGAATGCCTCGGCAGCTTCGTCGTGTGCGTTTTGGCTAATGCCGTTGGCAACGTGCACAAGTGTATCCAAACCAACAATATCGGCAGTTCTGAAAGTTGCCGATTTGGCTCTACCTATAATTGTGCCAGTTAATTTGTCAATTTCTTGAATGCTCAATCCTAAATCTTTCACGTTGTTGAACAGTTCCATAATCGAAAAAGTTCCCACGCGGTTGGCAATAAAAGCAGGAGTATCTTTGGCTAAAACGGTTGTTTTTCCTAAGAATTTGCGAGCGTATTCATCTAAAAATTCGATAATTTCAGGCGAAGTTTTAGATGATTTAATAATTTCAAAAAGTTTTAAATAGCGAGGAGGATTAAAAAAGTGAGTTCCGCAAAAATGTTTTTGAAAATCTTCGCTTCTGCCTTCTATCATGGCTTCTATGGAAATACCGGAGGTGTTTGTGGTAACAAGCGTTCCTTTTTTTCTGAATTTTTCAACCTTTTCAAATACCTGTTTTTTTATGTCCAGTCTTTCCACTACTACTTCGATAATCCAATCGCAAGAGGCAAGGTCTTTCATGTTGTCGTCCATGTTTCCGGTAGCAATTCTACCAGCAAACTCTTGCTTATAAATGGGCGAAGGTTTGGATTTGAGCGAGGCTTCAAGGGCAGTATTCACAATTCGGTTTCTCACTACTTTGTCATTGATAGTGAGCCCTTTGGCTTGTTCGTCGGCAGTAAGTTCGCGTGGCACGATGTCTAAAAGTAAGACTTCTACTCCGATATTTGCAAAGTGGCAAGCAATACCAGAACCCATTACTCCCGAACCAAGAACAGCTACTTTTTTTATTCGTCTCTTCATTTGGCTTAGTTTAATTGTAATTTATAAAATTATATATTTTTATTAGTTGTAATTATTTGGTTTTATGATTGTAAAAGCAAATCAATCTTTTTTTGTTAATTCACAAATTTGTTGCAAAACACTTACAAAACATTCTAGTTTTTCTGCTGGAATATTTTTCTCTACTTTTGCATTAAAATCCAAGATTATTTTTTTTGAAATCTTCCTCTTTTCAATGCCTTTTTCGGTTAAAAAGATTTTAACAACTCGCTTGTCGATTAAATCTTTTTGTCGGTAAATTAAGCCATTGTCTTCCATTGTTTTGAGCAATCGGCTAAGGCTTGTGGGTTCCATACCCATAAGCGGTGCTATTTGTGTAGCCGGAACGCCTTCTTTGGGTACGTTAATAAGCACATAACCAATGGTTTGTGATAGCTCATTCTCCGATGCAGCTTGGTTGTACATGCGAGCGATGGAGTGCCACGATGATTTTATATAATAATCGACTGTTTGCTTGAGATTCATTTTTCAAAGTCTATTGGTTTTTTGCAATATTAAATTTGTTATGCGTACATTGCAAATTTAATAAAAAATATTATGCACGCCAAGTATTTTTGAAAAAAAATTCTTAGATTTGCAAAAATATTTTTTTTAGTAACCGATAATTTATTTAACAATTTGATTATCAAAATAAAGCAAATGTTAATTATGGAAATTTTAAAAAAGTTCAAGCATAAAATCCAACTTTCGGTGCGCTATGCCGATTTAGATACCTTGGCGCATGTAAATAATAAAGCCTATTTGAGCTATTTGGAAGAAGCTCGAATTGCTTATTACAACGATGTTATTGATTTGAATTTAAGCAATTTAGATTTTAGTTCGGTGGTTGCAAATATCAATATTTCGTATAAGTATCCTATTTTCTTCTCCAACAAATTGGTAGTTGATTGTAGCCATAAATGAAAAAAATGAGGAGAATATTGCTGCAACAAGCATTACTACAATGGTTTCGGTGGATTTGAAAACGGGAAAAACTATTATTAATCAAGAAGATAAAATGCAAAAAATTAAAGAATTTGAAAATAAGGACTAGTCCTTTTTTATACTTGAGAATGCCTTTGTGCTATTTACTAACAGATAAGCACTTAGCAAATTTTAAATGGAACTTAATTTGGGACTTCCACTTCTGAATTATAAATTTGTGGTTCGAAATTGATACGATGACTTAAAGTCATCGTATCAATAACAATGCAACAACTTAACTATAAAAAATTATCTTACCGAAACTCTTGGAATTGAATTTCCGCTAATTATGGCTCCCATGCACTATGTTAGCAATGTGCCAATGGTGAAAGAGGCTATGAAACAAGGAATTGCAGGTACTTTTCCGAGTTTGAATTACAGAAAAGAAGGCGAGTTGGAGGCTGTGCTCGATGAGTTGAATGGTTTTCTGCAAAGCAATCAAGTTACTGGTACTTACGGAATTAACCTAATTGTGGGAAAATCGAACCCGCTTTATGAAAAACACCTGAAAATTTGTGTTGAAAAGAAAGTTCCTTTTTACATTACATCGCTAGGAAATCCTCAGCAAGTAGTTGAAGCAGCGCATAGTTACGGAGCAAAAGTATTGAGCGATGTAACGAACTTAAAACACGCACACAAAGCGAAACAGACTGGTACTGACGGTTTTATTGCAGTTGGGCAAGGCGCAGGCGGGCACGCAGGTCCGTATCCTTTGCATTTGTTAATTCCGGCTTTGCGTCGCGAATTTCCGCAAATGCCAATCATTGCAGCAGGCGGAATTTCTACGGGCGAAGGCATTTTAGCCATGATTACGCTAGGGGCTTCGGGCGTTTCGATGGGTACGCGCTTTATTTCGAGCAGCGAATGCGCAGTTTCCGACGAATATAAAAATGGTATTTTGAATGCAACTATGGAAGATGTAATCTTAACCGACCGTTTGACTGGTACGCCAAGTGCAGTGATTTACAACGATTTTATCAAAAAACTAGGAGTTAAACAAGGTTTTTTTGAAAAAACACTTTCTACCAATAAATTTACTAAAAAATATTTCAAAATGTACATTCAAATAAGGGGAATGAAATGGCTAGAAGGAAAAGTAATTCCAGGTTCTAAGGACTCGCTTTGGATGGCAGGGCAGTCGGTTGAATTAATCAAAGACATTAAACCTATTTCCCAAATTGTAACCGATTTAAAATCAGAACTTCATGTTAGTTATCAGAAATTAAATGCTAATTTTTTGGCAGTTTAACTTGCTATCAATAATTTCAATATGCTGATTAATCAAAAGTTATCTATTCCGAAGTTTGATTTCAAAAAATCAGGTGTATTTAGTAATAATAAATAATGTCTGAAAGAAAACGCATCTTTTTTTTTTGAAAAATAAAGAAAAAACAAAATCAGTTCGACCAACTTGTTAGTCTGTCGGATAGGCTTTTAGAAAAATATCGGTTCGACCGGACAAGCTGGTCGAACCGATTATGCTGAGTTTTCTTTCAGATTCTATGTAGAACTTGGGTTGTTGATAAGATAACTTTCACCTATACTAATTGACTATCGTTGAAAAAATTATGTATTAGTTTTGGGAAGGGGTACTCTAAAATGTTTTGAATGTTTATTTTAGTGTAGTTTTGTTTTGAGTTTATTTGTTCAAAAGTAGCTGATTGTTGTATGGTTAGTGTATAAAAGGTGGCAAAAAGTGTTTGGTGAGACAAGATGTGTTTGTAATTCTTGTCGAATGTTTTAATTTGTTGCTTGGGGATTGAAAAGCCAAGCATTGTTGTAAGTATTTCGAGTTGTTGGGGTTCGTTAAGTGCTGTTTTGCTGTCTATTAACGGAAAATCGTAGAGTTTGTTCCAAATGTCCTTTTCTGTTCGCTGCTTGATATATACAAAAGTATGATTGTTTTCTTTGTGAAGTATAATAAAATAGTATAAAAATCGGTCTTGTTTAGCCAATGCTTTTTTCTTGAGAGGCAAAACATTTATTTTGTTTTCGCGCAATGCGTAACATTCTGTGCTAAAAGGACATGAATTACACAAAGGGTTTTGAGCCTTGCAATGAATAGACCCAAAATCCATCAAGGCTTGATTGAACGTGGCGGCTTGTGTAGTGTCGATTAGTTTATAAGCTAAGTTGTTGAGCTCCTTTTTGCTGGCACCTGTATTGATGGCTTCGTGCAAACCAAATGCTCGGCACAAAACGCGTTGCACATTGCCATCGATGGTGGGGTGCGGAAGGTTGAAGGCAAAGCTGGCAATGGCTGCCGCTGTATATTCGCCTACGCCTTTTAGCGTTTGAAGTTGTTCGATGGTTTGCGGAAATTTGCCGCCAAATTCATTCACTATCTGCTTGGCTGTGGCGTGCAAATTGCGAGCACGCGAGTAATAACCAAGTCCTTGCCAGAGCATTAGCACTTCTTCTTCGGCTGCATGAGCCAAATCTTGTACCGTGGGAAAATGTTCTACAAATTTTAGATAATATGAAGTACCTTGCTCTATTCTAGTTTGTTGCATAATGATTTCCGAAAGCCAAATTTTATAAGCATCGTTGGCTTCGCGCCAAGGCAAGCTGCGCTTGTTTGCATTGTACCAGTCTATTAAGAGTTTTGAGAAATTCATTCTGTTTTATTTTTTTCTCCACTGCAATTAAATTCAGATTGTGGATAGCGCACAAATATAGAAACTTTTTTAATGAAAAATGAAAAATGAAAAGATGAAACAATAGAACAATTTGACAGTATAACAATTTAACAATAAAACTGTTTTTTAGATTAAATATTTGTTTTAAATTTGCAATCTGAAAATATAGTGCAAAAAAGTAGTATTTTTTTCATTCAAGCTTCTAAAAAAATAAAATAATATACTCATATTATAAAAGAAAAACTCAAAAAACAATGAACGGATTGAAAATTATTGTAATGGCAAAGCAAGTTCCCGACACTCGCAATGTTGGCAAAGATGCCATGAAATCGGACGGAACGGTAAATCGTGCAGCCCTTCCGGCTGTTTTTAACCCCGAAGATATGAATGCCCTTGAGCAAGCTCTCCGACTCAAAGACAAATACAAAGGAAGCACCGTAACGCTCGTAACTATGGGTCCGGGCAGAGCTGCCGAAATCATTAGAGAAGGTATGTATCGCGGTGCCGATGGTGGTTTTTTAATTACCGACCGCAAATTTGCCGGTTCTGATACGCTTGCTACTTCGTATGCCATTTCAAAAGCCATAGAAAAAATAGCCGATTATGATGTGATTTTGGCTGGTCGCCAAGCTATTGACGGCGACACGGCGCAAGTAGGTCCGCAAGTTGCCGATAAATTGGGTATTCCGCAAGTAACTTATGCCGAAGAGGTTTTAAGCTTTGAAAATGGAAAATTGCGCATCAAACGCCGATTGGAAAATGGTATTGAGATTGTAGAAACGCCTGTTCCTGCGCTTATTACTGTTCACAGTTCGGCTCCCGAATGTCGCCCACGACACGGAAAACAAGTAATGAAATATAAGCACGCTCGCACGCAAACCGAATTGCAAGACGAAACGGCTGATTACATGAATCTTCAACAGTCGCGCCCTTATTTGCACATTGCCGAGTGGAGCGTGGACGACATCAAAGCCGATGTAGCTTGGCTTGGACTTTCTGGCTCGCCTACTAAAGTGAAAACAATTGAAAATGTGGTGCTTCAATCGAAAGAATCGAAAACGCTTTCCGATTCCGATACCGATATGGATTCGCTTATGAAAGAACTTATTGAAAACCACACGATTGGATAGGGTTTTTAATTAGGAATTTGAAATAATGTAGCCAAAGGTAAGAAACCTGTCGGGTGGGGTGTCAAAAATCATTTTCGTTTTCGTACCATTTTTTTTAGCCTTCGTAGAAGGCAAATAGCGATAGAAAAAGAAATT
>JFJP01001154.1_pt1 | contig 53917 bp, 47 predicted proteins | sample 431651 | NCBI WGS metagenome assembly JFJP01 (sample SAMN02602958, study PRJNA72255) | Microbial mat metagenome, whole genome shotgun sequencing project. | biome: fresh water; feature: sink hole; material: water; isolation source: purple microbial (photo- and chemosynthetic) mats found in... | reverse complement strand
AGGTGGGACCCTACGCCGGGTGGCGCGCCGTGGCCGTCTGCTTCCGCGGAAACGAGGAGGTCTGGGTCGAGACCTTGTGAGCAGGAGCTGGCGGCTGGCTCGGCGAGATGGAAAACGTGGGGACGCCTGCGAGGGCTTGCCGTTTTTCCAAATGCCAGCTCCGGGAATCAGCCCAATTTGCTTACCTTAGCCCAAAACATTGTCATGCGGAACCTCCTCAGCATGGTCTTCTTGGCCATGAACACCACGGACTTGCTGCTTTTCGCCATGTCCATCCTGATCATGGCCACCTTCGTTTTCGTGATGAGCTTCAATGGGTTAAGCCGTTCGCGCCAGAAGGTCCGGGAGGCTTGGACGGCCATCGACAAGCAGCTCAAGCGGAGACGAGGCTTGATTCCCAGCCTGCTTGAGGCTTGCAAGGCCTACGCCCTGCGCGAAAAGGACATCTTCAACAACTTGAACATCTACTTGCGCGAAGACAAGCCGGAGGACGACTTGGCCAAGAAAAGCAAGACCGAGCAGCGCATCACCCGCGAGCTCGGCAAGCTGGGGCTGCTGGCCCAAAAGTACCCCGAGATGAAGGCCGACGCCAATTTCCAAAAATTCCAGCAAGGCCTCATGGACATTGAGGACAAGATACAAATGGCCCGCCAGTACTACAACGCCGTCGTGCGCGACCACAACGCCAAGCTGGCCAGCTTCCCCGGAAAGTTCGTGGGGCCGCTGGTGGACATGCCGACCTTCGGCTATTTCGATTGGGAGAGCAACTCCGCGAGCGGAAATCCGCAAGCCAAGTCCTGAAATCATTCGAGCCATCTTTTTCCCGAACAATGGAAACATCCCAAAAGATACTGATCGTTGGCCAAGGTTTGGCGGGCAGTCTGCTGGCCGACGCCGCGGCCCAAAATGGGCTCTTGCCAACAGTGGTGGACGACCCCCGGCCGCCCAAATCGACCAGCGTGGCCGCCGGTTTGGTCAATCCGATCGTGCTGCGCAGCCTGAACAAGGTCTGGAAGGCCGACGTGGCCCTGCCCGAGGCCGTCTCCACCTACGCCCGCCTCGAGGCAATGACGGGCCGGCAGTTCTTCCACCACCGGCCCATCTTCAAGTTTTTGAACAGCAACGAATTGAAGGCATGGCAGAAAAAGATGGGCGAGGCCTCCCTGCTCGACTACCTGGCGCCGCCGGAGGAGAATCCGTTCGACAGCCAGGAGTTCCACTCCACGCCCCAGGTCGGGCGGGTGCTAGGCTCCGGCTACCTCGACACCCAGGTCTTCCTTGAGGCCATGGCCGACTGGCTTACGGCGAAAGGGTGGCTGGCCCGCGAGCGTTTCGAGCACGCAGAGCTGGACCTCTCGGGCCCGCTTCCGCAGTGGCGGGGCCAAGCCTTCGGCAGAATCGTGTTTTGCGAAGGGTGGCACCATGCCCGCAATCCATATTTCGACTGGCTGCCATCCAACAGCACCAAGGGCGAGGTGCTGGCCATCGAGTCGGACTCGCTGCGCATGGACGGGCGGATCCTGAGCAAGGGCATCTTTGTTCTGCCTGTCGGCCCGGGCCGCTTCAAGGTGGGGGCCACCTACCGCTGGGACGATCTGGACTGCGAGCCGACCGAAGAGGGCCGGGAGGAGCTGCTGCGCAAGCTCCAGACCATCGTGAAGGGGCCGTTCCGGGTGGTGGAGCACCGGGCCGGGGTGCGCCCGACGACCCCGGACAGGCGCCCGATCCTGGGCTGGCATCCGCTCTACCCAAGTCTGGGGCTGCTCAACGGCTTCGGCTCGCGGGGGGTGCTCATGGGGCCTTGGCTGGCCGCGCAGCTCGCCGAGTCGGTCGCCAAGGGCAGCCCTGTCATGGCAGAGCTTGACGTGCGAAGATTCTGGGTTGACCAGGCACCGGATGATTAAGACGAGTTTCGTCCTCGCGCCGCGAGGGACTTGCCTAGGGTTTTCGAAGGGAATGCTTTTTTTTCGCGCTAGGGCAGCGCCTTTTCTTTATTTTTTGTAAAATTGTGAACAAGAACACCACAAGAAGTCGAGCGTCCATGAGCAAACCCGCCTCCGAAACAGTGCAGCCCACCGCGCCGGCGGTGCTTGTAGTGGATGACATTTCCACGAATCTGCTTTTCATGGAGACGCTTTTGCAGGACATTTCAGGCCTGAGGGTGATCTCCGCGGATAGCGGCCGGTTGGCCTTGGAAATCCTGGAGCAGGAGAACGACGTCGCGGTGGTGCTCCTGGATGTCCAGATGCCCCAGATGGATGGCTTCGAGACCCTTGAGGCCATGCGAAAAGTGCCCCGGTTGGCCAATCTTCCCGTCATTTTCGTCACCGCCGCGGCCTTCGAGCCGTATCTCAAGGTCAAGGGCATCCGGTCGGGGGCCGTGGATTTCATCACCAAGCCCATCAACGAGGACATCCTCCTGGGCAAGCTCAACGTCTTCCTGCGGCTGCACGCCCAGGAGCGCGAGCTGCGCGAAACCAACCGGCAGCTTAGCCAAAAAATAGAGGAGCTGGAGAACACCCAGACGATCGTCGTCGAGAAGAACCGGTTCCTGACCAGCATCATGGAGTCGCTCAGCCACCCGTTCTACGTGCTCGACCTCAGCGAGGGCCGCGTCGAGTACGCCAACGCCGCCTGCCAGAATTTCGATGGCTTCTTCCTGCGCCGTTGGGAAGTCCGGCAAGACAGCCTTGAGCGGCTGGAGCTGATGCGCCAGGCAAGCAAGCCCAGCGTGCGGCACCTGGAGCTGGAGTGGGAGGGCTCGGCCCTGACCTTCGAGCTGCACGGGCAGCCCATCCGCGACAAGGAAGGCAACACGGTCAAATTCATCGAGTACGCCATCGACACCACTCCGGAGAGCCTGGCCAGGCACAAACTCCAGAACTACCACCGCGAGCTGGAGCAGATCGTCGAGCAGCGGACCGCCGAGCTGGTGGAGGCCCGCGACAAGGCCGAGCAGGCCAACCGGCTCAAGACGGCCTTCTTGCAGAACATCTCGCACGAGGTCCGCACGCCCCTGAACGCCGTGAGCGGCTACTCGGGCCTGATGGCCAGCGGCGAGTACGATTTCCAGACCCAGCAGCGCTTCGCCCTCGAAATCGAGACCAACCTCAACGCGCTCCTGCGCCTCTTCGACGACATCATCGAGCTCAGCCGCGTCGAGGCCGGAGAGGTCAGCTTCGCCAAGGAGCGGATCGAGATGAAGCGCTTCTTCGTGCAGCTCGAGCAGAAGGCCCTGGAAATCAGGCGCCAGGAGAACCGAGCCGAGATAGGCTTCAGCATCCACCACCTGGTGGACGACGCGCTGGCCCAGGGCATTCGCAACGATGTCAAGTGGGTCCGACATGTGCTGGGCCTTCTCATTTCCAACGCGTTCAAGTTCACCGAGCAAGGCCGGGTCGAGGTCGGGGTATGCGCCCACGACGATGTTTACCTCCAGTTTTATGTCCGCGACACGGGCATCGGCATCGAGCAGGAGAAGCAGCGGGTCATCTTCGACCGCTTCCGCAAGATCGATGAAGGGGTGCGGCTTTTCAGGGGCATCGGCCTGGGCCTGACCCTTTCCAAGAAGGTGGCCCAGAGCCTGGGAGGCGACCTTTGGCTGCACCATTCGGACCCCAGCCACGGCAGCGAGTTCCGCTTTTCGGTGCTGCGCGAGGCCTAGGGGCCCTTGGGCAGGAACACCGAGGCGACCGTGCCACGGCCTTCCACGGACGAGAGCCGCAGGAACCCGCCATTGGCCTTGACCTGCGCCTGGGCGATGCGCAAGCCCAAGCCCGTGCCCCGCTCGCCAGGCTTTTCCTGCTCCGGGCTTTCGCTGTGGCTCTCGACCAGCGACTTCATCCTCTGGGGCGAGATTCCCGCGCCTTGGTCGTAGATCGCCAGCACCAGCCAGCCCTTCTCTTCGCGGACCGAGAGCCTCACCGGGTTGCCCGGGGTCGAGAACTTGAGGGCGTTGTCGAGCAGGCGCCCCAGGCTGTCGGCGAGCATCTGGCTGTCCGCGGAAACCGCGATCGGCTGCGCGGGCGTCTCCACGTGCAGGGCGATGTCCTTGGCGGCGAAGCGCATGGCCCAGGTCTTTCCGATCTGCTTGAGCAGCTCCGCCAGGTCGAGCTCGTGCGGAAGGGCCCGCGTCCTGCCCGAGTCGAGGCTGGTCCAGACGCGCAGGTCGCCCAGCAGCCGCTGGGCCTGGCGGGCCGAGTCCAGAATGGCGGCCGAGTGCTCGCTCTCGCGGGCCAGGCCCAGCTCCGCCAGCCGCGAGGCCAGCAGCTCCGAGAACGCCATGATGCTGCTCAGGGGGTTCTTCAGGTCGTGCGAGACGATGGAAAAAAGCAGGTCCTTCTGCTGGTTGAGTTCCCTAAGCTCGCGGTTCTGGCTCGAAATCCGGTCGCGGCTCCACTTGAGCTCCAGGTGGATGCGCACCCTGGCCAGCAGCTCCTCGAGCTGGAAGGGCTTGGTGATGTAGTCCACGGCGCCGGCGTTGAAGCCTTCCACCCTGTCCGAAGTGCCGCTTTTGGCCGTCATGAAAATGACCGGAATCTCGCGCAGCGATTCGTCGGCCTGGATCTGGCGGCAGACCTCGAAGCCGTTGATCTGCGGCATCATCACATCGAGCAGGACCAGGTCGAAATGCTTCTTGCGCAAGACCTCCAGGGCCATCGCTCCATCCTTGGCCAGGCTGACCCGGTATCCCTCGCCCAACAAGGTGCTGGCCAGGACCTGGAGCACCTGGTTCGTGTCGTCAACGACCAGTATTTCTGCATTCCGGGAGTTCAATGGGGCGGCGTTTGGTTCGTGGGCAAGGATTGGGGCACCGCGCAAAGATAGCCTTTTCGGGCCAAGGAAGCCAAACTGCCGGAACGGCGGGCGGCGGGGCGCCATCGCCAGGCTCATGGCATGGGCAAAAAAAAAGACCAGCGCGCGATGGGCACTTGGTCTTCAAATCCTAGCGACAGCCAGGAAGCCCCGTAAGGCGCGAGCGCCGGGCCTGCTGTCGGAAAAACTGGGATGATGCTCTTGGGGGAGGCAGGGACGGGGCCTCGGATCCGGTCAGGCCCGGTCGAGGTCTTGGCTGTTCAGGGCCGGAACCTCGGCATCGCCGTAGGCGGGGCAGGGAGGCTTGCGCGAGAAGCAGGAGCTCAGGCTCGCGGCCAGCAGGAAAAACGCTGCGAGGAGGGTTGACGTTCTTTTCATGGTGTGGATGTTGTGTGAGGGGAGACGCATGTTTTGACCATTCATGCCCGCTAACATATGGGACTTCAGACGCGAAATTAGCCAAATTCTTATCTTTACACAATTCGCAATTATAGTGCCAGCCGACAACAATAACGCAAAAACGCTGCCTTCACCATGACTTTGAACAACTTATTCCAGCATAGGAGCATCCGCCGATACAAGAGCCAGGAGATTCCCGAAAAGGACCTTGAGCTGATCCTTGAGGCCGCCACCCGCGCCTCGACCACGGGCAACATCCAGGCCTATTCCATCGTCGTCAGCCGCGAGCCTTCCCTGCGCGCCGAGCTGCGCAAGGCCCACTTCAACCAGGCCATGGTCGAGCAGGCGCCCGTCCACCTGACCTTCTGCGCCGACTTCCACCGCTTTTCGGAGTGGTGCCGGCTGCGCGGGGCCGAGCCGGGCTACGACAACTTCCTGTCGTTCAGCACCGCGGCCATCGACGCCGTGCTGGCTTCCCAGAACGCCGCCCTGGCCGCCGAGACCCTCGGCTACGGCATCTGCTACCTGGGCACCGTGACCTACATGGCCGACCGTTTCGTGGAGCTGCTCCGGCTGCCCCAGGGCGTGGTGCCCGTGGCCGCCCTCGTGCTGGGCGTCCCCGACGAGGATCCTCCGGTGACGGACCGCCTGCCGATGGAGGCCGTCGTGCATTGGGAGACCTACCAGGAACCCGGCCCCGAGCGCGTCGCGGAGTTCTACGAGTCCAAGGAGGCCAACCCCGACTACCAGAAGTTCGTCAGCCAGAACGGCCTGCCCTCGCTGGCCCATGTCTTCACGGATGTGCGCTACAAGAAGGCCGACAACCTGGCCTTCAGCCGCAGGTTCCTGGACCTGATCGCCCAGCAGGGATTCATGAACAACGGCTGAGCGCCGCCCTCGAAGCAAAAACGGCCGCCCCGCGATGGGGTGGCCGTTTTTTGTTCGGGCTTGCTGCTGGTTTGGGGCTTACTGGCCGCCCAGGATCAGGGGCATTCCGTCGGCGCCACTGCCGATGATGACCACTTTCGCGTTTTCGGATTCGGAGAGCTTGATCGTGGCCTCGATGCCCCTCATGCGGAGGAGGCCCGGCGTGAGGCTCTCGTTGATGATCTCGTTGGCCCGGGCCTCGCCTTCGGCCGCGATGCGCTTCCGCTCGGCCTCGCTCTTTTCCTTGTCGAGGCGGAACTGGTAGGCCAGGGCCTCCTGCTCCTGCTCGAGCTTGTTCTCGATGGCCGCCCTGATCTGCTCGGGCAGGTTGATCGAGCGGATGAGCATGGCCCGCATGTCGATGTAGTTGGCGCTCAGGGCGGCCTTGGTCTCGTCGATGATCTCGGTCTCGACCTGGTTGCGCTTGGTGGAGTAGATCTCCTCGGCGGTGTACCGGCCCATGACCTTGCGCACTGACGAGCGCACCTCGGGGATGACCAGGCGCTGCACGTAGTCCACGCCGAAGTTCTCGTGCAGGTGCCCGATGTTGCCGTGCTCGGGGTTGAAGCGCACCGTCACGTCAACCTGGATCGAGAGGCCGCTCTTGTCGAGCACGTCCATCGACTCCTCCTGCTTCTGCTCCTTGACCTCGTAGATGTTCATGCCATTCCAAGGGGCGATGACATGGAAGCCCTCGCCGTAGATGTTGTCTTTGTCGAGGCCGGAGGTGAACTTGCGGAAGATGACGCCCTTCTCGCCAGGCTGAATCGTCACGAAAATGCTGCTGCTCAGGAGCACCACCAGCAGGAGGGCCACCACGGCCACCACGACCAAGGATGAATATTGCTTCATGTTGTTAAGGGTTGTTTTGAAAAGATGGAAAATGAAGATGGTTTCGGAGGATGAAGAGGATGAGGACGCGCGGCGCCCTTAGAGGAGGCTCGCGAACTCCAAAAATAGCAGTTTTTTCTGACTTTTCGGACAAAAGCCCGTCGATAGGCCCGCTCCCGGCCCTGGTGGCCAAGCTGTGGTAAGGCTTTTGAAGGCCATCGGTCAAGCCCAACCGCAAAACGGGAAAAACACAAAACGACATGAACAGGACCGCGATCTTCGTCCTCGCCTCCTTCGCCTGGCTTTCCGCGCTGGGCCAGCCGGGCTCCCCGCCCGATTTCGTCAACGCGCTCAACGGGCACTGCCTCGGGCGCGTGCAGGCCGGCCTGGCCCAAGGGCGCGAGGTCCTGGTGCCCGCCTTGCCCGAGCTCCAGGCCTACTGCCTGCTGGCCGAGGGCATGGCCGGCGAACAAGGCACCGAGCTCCGCGCCCGCCTGGGCATGGCCGACGGCCCGAACGCCTTCCGCGAGCAGGTCCTGGCCTGGCAAGGAGTCTATGCCCGCGGCTACGACCAGGCCGACGGGCTCTTCGGCGGGTATTCCGTCTGGGTCAACCGCGCCACGGGCCTGCACGACCGGTTCCTCCGCTACTCGGAGAGCCACCATGGCGCCAACCTCCGCTCGGCGGCCTTCCGGCACGACCCCATCGGGGCGGCCCGCGACGTCGGCCAGTGGCTCGAGCAGGCCAGCCACCACCGCTTCCGGGCCGGGCAGGCCCCCGAGCGGTTCGACACGGCCTGCCGGTTGGTGGCCACCGCTGCCCTCGACATCCGCTTCGTGCCCGCGCGGCCCCTGGCGCCCTTCGACACGCTGGGCATCCAGGCCGCCCGGGGCCAGGTCGAGGCCCTGTGGTTCCAGGCCCCAGGCTGGCAGGCGCTCTGGCTCGACAGCCGCGAAGGCAAGGCCCAGTTGCTGCTGCTCGTGCCCGCCGAAAAGACCGGACTGGCCCGGCAAGCCGCGGCCCTCGACCCCGCCACGCTGGCCGAATGGCGCGCGCAGGCCACCCTCCGCGGCATCGACCTGCTGCTGCCTGCGGGGCCGATCGCCCAGCAGGCCAGGCTCGAAGGCGCCTTCGCCGAGGCCGACTTCAGCCTCATGACCGACCTCGAGCCGCTGCGCCTGGAGGCCTTCATCAGCCTGGCCAGCTTCAGCCTGGAGGCCTCCGCCACTGCCGTCCAGCCGGCTGGCCCCGACGCCCTGGCCTTCCACGCGCTCGGCCCCCTGGTCTTCTTCGTCCTCGACAAGCCCTCCGGAGCCTGGGTCATGGGCGGCGCCCTCGATTTTCCTTGACAAGGCACCCGAAATGGCGTAACTTGCCGAAAACATCAACCATGATCGGACTGGTGGCATTGGTGAGCCTCTTGGCTCTCTTGGCAGTGGTGGCTTGGGCCGAAAAGCACAGCAGGCTGGAATAGAACGCCTTCGCCTTGGCCCTCGCGCTCGCTTGGCCCGCCTCGCGGCTTGGGCAGGGCATTCTTGCGCAAAACCGTCGGCGATGCTTTTCGCTGGCGGTCTTTTTGCTTATTTTCGCAGGGGTTTTCCTCGCCCCGCGCGGCCAACCTCCACCTGAAAACTTTTTCTCTGGCGCGAATTGGAAAACCAGACGTTATTTTAGTGTTTGCAATCGTTCTTGCCCCAAGATTCAAAACCCACAAGCAAAGGCCCGCCATGTCCCAATTCCTAAAGTCCATCGTCGATTCCAAGTGGTTCAGCCCGTTCATCATCTCCATGATTGTCGTGGCGGGCGTAGTCATTGGCATGGAGACTTACCCCGACTTCCACCAGCGGCACAAGGCCCTGCTCACGGGCATCGACAACTTCGTGCTGTTGATCTTCGTCTTGGAGGCCATCATCAAGATGGGAGCCCACGGGCGGCATTTCTACCGCTACTTCAAGGATTCCTGGAACGTCTTCGACTTTGTGATCGTGGTCATCTGCCTGCTGCCCATCGAGGCCAACGAGTTCGCGGCCATTTTCCGGCTGGCGCGCATCCTTCGGGTCTTCAAGCTCATCACGGCCCTGCCCAAGCTGCAAGTCATCGTGGGCGCCTTGCTCAAGAGCATCCCCGGCATGGGCTACGTCTTCATGCTGCTGCTCATCCAGTTCTACATGTACGCCGCCCTGGGCACCTTCCTCTTCGGGCAGAACGACCCCCTGCACTTCGGCAACCTCGAGACCTCCATGCTCACGCTCTTCCGCGTGGTAACGCTCGAAGGCTGGACCGAGGTCATGTACATCAACATCTACGGGAGCGACTGGTACGGCTACGACTCGGGCGCCGACGCCCTGGTGGCCGACATGGGCCTGCCGCGCGTCTCGCAGTCCATGCCCCTGATTTCCTCGGCCTACTTCGTCAGCTTCGTCCTCTTTGGGGCCATGATGATGCTCAACCTCTTCATCGGCGTCATCATGGCGGGCATGGAGGAAATGCGCCAGGAAAACGAGATGGAGGCCTGGGCCATGAGCGAGGAAGCCAAGGCCACGACCCTCCAGGACGAGATCAACAAGCTCAACCACAAGCTCCAGGAGCTCACCGAGGGCATCGACCTTCTGGCCACCCGCATCCGCATCACCGAACGCGAGCACGAGCAGGAGCTGAAGGCCCTGCGAGAGAAGCACTAGCAGGGTGGGTCCGCAAGCTCTTCTGCCTGGCCGCTTTCGGCCAGGCTTTTTTGTTGGGGCGATGCCCTTTCCAGTCGCAATCCATTGATTGGCAAGCGGTAAGGGATTTACCGACATCTCGGCGGCGATGCACTGAGGCCGTGCCGAGCACCAGAATCATCCCCGTTCGCCCAGCGGGCCAGGCGCGGACTTGGAATTGGCTATCTTTGGGGAAAAGACCTATTCCGAAAAACCGAAGACCATGCACGACCAAGAATCCCCGCAAGGCCAGCCCCCCAGCGGGCCGAGCCTATCCCAGATCATCAACAAGCACACCTACATGGCCATTGGCGCAGGGCTGATCCCGATCCCGGTGGCGGACATCGCTGCCGTCACGGGCGTCCAACTGGCCATGCTCTCCCAAATCTGCAAGCACTACGGAGTCGAGTTCGCCGCCGACCAGGGGCGGTCGTTCATCTACTCGCTGGTATCGAGCACCGGCTCCAGCCTCGTGGCCCGCTTGGGCGCCTCGGCCCTGAAAGGCATCCCGGCCCTGGGCACGGCCGTGGGCATGGCAACAATGGCCGTGCTTTCGGGCGCGTCCACCTATTCCATCGGCCACGTGTTCGCCAAGCATTTCGAGCAAGGGGGGAGCATGGACGACTTCAACGCCAACAACTTCGCGGCCTACTACAAGGAAAAGTTCGAGGAGGGCAAGTCCAAGGCCAAGGAGATGAAGCGCCGCTTCGACCAGCGCCAGCCCAGGAGCTCGGCCCAGGAGCCCGGAAAGGTCCTGGCCGCCCAGCTCAAGGAGCTCCAGTCGATGCTCGACAAGGGCCAGATCGCGATGGACGAGTACGAGCGCCGCCGCGACGAGCTCCTGCGCGACTTCATGGGCCAGTGATGGCCCGCTTGGGTGAACAGAAACAAAAACGCCGCGCGAAATTTTTCGCGCGGCGTTTTTATTGGGTCGAAGCCCTACGGCTTCCCGGGCATCATGCCAAGTGCAGGATCACGGCTTGCAGGTAATAGACCCCGGCGCCAGCCAAGTAGCCCAGGACGGCCAGCCAACTGATGCGCTTGAGGTACCAGATGAAGTCGATGCGCTCCATGCCCATCGCGGCGACGCCGGCGGCTGAGCCGATGATCAGGATGCTGCCGCCCGTTCCGGCGCAGAAGGCCAGGAACTCCCAGAAGAGGCCGTCTTGCAGGAAGTGGGTCAGGTACTCGATCTGCACGGCATCGGTCATCAGGGCCAGCTCGGCGGGGTCGGTGATCTGGTACATGCCCATGGCGCCCGCCACCAGCGGCACGTTGTCAATCACGGACGAGAGGAAGCCAATGGCGATGTTGATCAGGTAGATGTTGCCCAGCTTCTCGTCGAGGAAGTTGGCCATGATGTTCAGTTGCCCGGCCGACTGGAGGCTGGCCACTGCGGAAAGGATGCCCAGGAAGAACAGCACCGTGGGCATGTCCACGCGGCGGATGATGGACACCACGGAAACGTTGCTCCGCACTTCGACGGGCTTGCTCTTGTGGATGATCTCGGTGGTCATCCAGAGGATGCCCAGGCCGAGCAGCATGCCCATGTAGGGAGGCAGGTGGGTCAAGGTCTTGAAGACGGGGACCAGCAGCAGGATTGAAACACCCATGATCAGGATGAGCATGCTTTCGCCCCGGGGAACGATCGTCTCCTCGTGGTCCTCTACGGTTACAGGGCGCTTGACCTCGCCTTTCATGATGAAAGAGAGGAAGGCCAGGGGCACCAGGATCGAAACGATGCTGGGCAGGAAGACCTTCATGATGATGCTGGCGGCAGTGACTTGGCCACCGATCCAAAGCATGATGGTCGTAACGTCGCCGATGGGAGACCAGGCGCCGCCGGCGTTGGCCGCCAGCACCACGATGCTCGCGAAGACCCAGCGGGTCTCCTTGTCGTCGATCAGCTTCCTAAGCATGGCCACCATCACGATGGTCGTGGTCAGGTTGTCGAGTACGGAAGACATGAAGAAGGTCAAGATGCCCACGATCCAGAGCAGCTTGACAGTGCCGGTGGTGTGGATCTGGTCGGTGATGATCTTGAAACCCTGGTGACGGTCGATGATTTCCACGATGGTCATGGCACCCATCAAGAAGAAGAGGATGCTGGCAATGTCTCCCAGGTGGTGGAAGACCTCGTGGTCCACCACGAAATGCAACATGCCTTCCACCGAGTTCTCCTCGGGGTACTGGGCGATGTAGTTTTGCCAGGCTTCGCTGTAGCCAAGGCCCAAGATGCCTTGGTAATCCAGCACGTAAACCACCCAGGTCAGGGCGCCGATGAGCAGGGCCGTGGCAGCCTTGTCCAAGTGCAGAGGGTGTTCCAAGGCTATGGCGATGTAGCCTAGCACGAACACGACAACCATTAGTGCGAACATGATGTACGGATTTGATTAGGGATTGGAGTGGATGGCCTATCAAAGGCGCGGCAAATGTAGATCGTTGGATTCCAAAACGGATATTTTCTTTCAAAAAAATAGCAAGAGCACGGAAAAATTTTCAAAAGTGTTGATTTTCAATATTTTACACCCTGTCAAAATGTCTGGCGCAGCTTCATGTGCAGTTTTACGACATCCGAGGCCTCCCGAACATCGTGGACGCGGAGCAGGTTGGCCCCCGCGCGAAGGGCCAGCGTGTTCAGGGAGATGGTTCCTGCCAAGGCTTCCTCTGCGCTTGTTCCCAGGTACTTGTGGATCATCGACTTGCGCGAAATCCCGACCAGCAGCGGCAGCTCGAAGATCTTGAAGGCGCCGAGCTTCTGCATCATCTCGTAGTTGTGGTCGAGGGTCTTGCCGAATCCGAAGCCGGGGTCGAGGATGATGTCGTTGACGCCCAGAAGGTTGAGCTGGTCCACCTTCTCGGCCATGAACCGGAAGATGTCCTTCATCAGGTTGTCGTACTGCGGGGCTTGCTGCATGGTGCGCGGAGTGCCGCGCAGGTGCGTGAGCACGTAGGGGACGCCCAGCTCGGCCACGGCCGCGAACATCGCCGGGTCCATCTGGCCCGCCGAGATGTCGTTGACCATGCAGGCGCCCCAGTCGCGGACGGCCACCCGCGCCACCTCGGCCCGGTAGGTGTCCACCGAGAACAGCGCGTCGGGGAACTCGTCGCGCAAGGCTGGGAAGACCCGCGCCAGCCGTTCCAGCTCCTGGTCCAGGCCGATTTCCTCGGCGCCCGGGCGGGTCGAGCTGGCCCCGAGGTCGATGAAGCGGGCGCCTTCGGCCAGCATCTTGCCCGCTCGGGCCACCACTTTCGACGGATCCTCGTACCGCCCGCCGTCGTAGAACGAGTCCGGCGTGATGTTCAGGATGCCCATGATGGCCGGTTCCGACAAATCCACCAGCCTTCCGCCACAATTCAGGGCGAAAGATCGGGCGAAGAGGTTGTTTTTGACTCGCTTGATCAAATTTCCTTACTTTTGGTGAGCCGAGCGCTGGGGAAACCCTCCCCAGCAGCCCAAAGATAGGCATTCGACAGGATTTCCACCTTTTCGTTCCCTCACAAAAAAAGCCCTGGCGGGCACCCAAGGCATGGATTTGCGACTGCTCAAACTGCTGGTTGAGTCGGCCTGCGCCGATGGCGAGCTTTCCGCCGACGAGCGGGCCCACCTCGAGACCGAGGCCGACCGCATGGGGCTCGGGCGGCACAACCTGGAGTTCCTGATCGCCAACGAGTTGCGCGCGGTCCAGGCCAAGCGGCAGGCGCCTCCGGCCGCCGATCCTGGGCGGAACGTGCCTCCGGTGGATCCCTCGGGCTTCGTCGCGGCCGAGGATCCCGGCGCTTCCGGCTTCGTCGTCGAGCCGGCTGGCGCGCACGACAAGCCCTCCGCTTCGGGCTTCGCCGACGGAGGCGCCACGCCGGGCTCGCCGCTGGAGCTGGCCCGCGCCGGTCTGCCCTTCACCGACTGGCAGTTGCTGGGCCAGCAGGGCGCCATGGGCCAGACCTTCAAGGCACGGCTGCATGGCAAGTGGGTCGTGGTCAAGCGGCTGCGCACCGACAAGCGGCAGGACCCCAAGTGGAAGGAGTTGTTCTTCAAGGAGTTCGAGAACAGCTACCACCTCGAGCATCCGCACGTGGTCCAGTTGCTCGGCAAGGGCGAGGACCTCGACGGGCCTTTCTACTACATGGAGCACATCGACGGCCGCCCGCTGGGCCAGCTCATCGGGCCGCGGGGCGTGGCCGACGGCGCCCTCTGCCACCGCGTGGTCGCGCAACTGCTCGAAGCGCTTGACTACGTCCACAAGAAGCAGGTCTTCCACCGCGACATCAAGCCCTCCAACGTGCTGCTGACCTTCCGGGGCGACAACGCCAAGCTGATTGACTTCGGCCTCGCGGACGCCGACGCCTTTGAGGACGGCCTGCTGCGCGCCGGCACGCCCGCCTACGCCTCGCCCGAGCAGATGGGCCTGGCCCCGGGCAAGGTGGACGGCCGCTCGGACCTCTTTTCGCTGGGCAAGCTGGTGCTGGAGATGCTCACGGGCCAGCACCTTGAGCCGCGCGCGGTCGAGGGCCGTTCGGCGGCCCTGCGGCCCTGGCTGGAGCGCTGCCTGGCACCCCGGCCAGAGGAGCGCTTCGCCAGTGCCGCCGAGGCCGCCCGCGCCTGGGCGGCCCTCGCGGTGCCCGACGCGCTGGCCCCGCCGCCCGCCTGGCAGGCCCAGGCGCCGCCCGAGCCCGCGGGGCCCTGGGCCAGCCTGCCGCAGTTCTTCCGCCTGAGCTTCGAGCACTGGCGGCAAGGCGGCTGGCAGGCCCTGCGCTCGCTGCCGCCCGCCCACCGCGCCCCCTGGCCCGCCCACCGCAACTCCTACGAGTGGTTCCTGCACTGCCAAGGCCCGCTGCTCGACCTGGTATCCATCCAATTCCGCCTGCTGGCCCAGGAGCGGCTGGTCTTCACCGACGGACACCGCTTCCTGCTGACCAGCTTCCGGCTTTTCGTGCGCGACGGGCAGACGCCGCACCCGATGCCGCTCTCGTCCTTCCGCTGGAGCGGCGGGTTCCTGCCCGACGGCCTGCACGCCGACTGCCGTCCCCAGCCGATGCTGGGCCACCAGGCGGCCCTGGCCCGCGAGCTCGCGGAGCGCTTCCTGGCCGAGAAGCCCGCGCCCGAGCTGCTCGAACGCCTGCGCGACAGCGCGCACCCGCAGGGCGAGCCCGCCAAGGCCTTGGCCTACCACGTCCTGCCCCACGAGCTTGTGGACGAGAGCCTGCGGCAGTGGTCGGCCCGGCCCTTCGCGCTGGGCGCGCCCCGGCCCTTGGCGGCCTTGCGCGAGGAGCTGCGCTCGCGGGTGTCGATCGCCGCGGCCGTCTGGGAGCACTTCCTGCCCTTGCGGGGCGAGTGGGTGTTCCCGCAGGTCTTCCACGATGGGCTGGTCACCAACCTGCGGCTGTTCCACGCGGCCGCAGGGCGCTGGCAGGCCCTGCCGCTGCACGAGCTGCTCGACTACCGCTTCGAGGAAGGCCGGCTGCTGCTCATCGAGGGCACGGGCACCCGCCACGCCCTGCGCCCCACCGAGGCCGACCCGACCCGCTTCGCCTCGTGGCCGCGCCTCCAGGCCTTCATCGAGGAGCGCCGGGCCGACGCCCGCGCCGCGGCGCCTCTGCTGCTGACCCTCGGCCGCGAGGCCGCCGGGGCATGGTGGGAGGCCTCGGCGGGATGAGCGCCGGGTTTTTCCTTGCTTCTCGTGTTTTTCGCATGGATTGGCATGGTGAAGACGAACAAGCCTCCGCCCGAGGGCATCATTTTGAGCTTTGGCCTTCGTGGTCCTTTTGCACCAACTTGCCTTCAAAGGTGAAATATCCGAACGCAACTTGGCATAATACCAGTCGCGTTCAAAGGTGATGGATTGCCTTGCAGCCTCGCCCAACCCCGAAGGGGTGTGATGATTGTAGAAAGCGGAGCCAGACCAAAGAAGAGAGCCCCGAAGGGGCGAAATTATCCTCATGGGTGATGAAGGGCCAGATTCCTTCGCTACGACCTTTCCCATTCGCCTGTTTGTTTCGCCCCTTCAGGGCTGGGCAAGGGTTAGTGTCCGCGTTCCGATGGGCTTCACCCATCGCTATGATATTGCGCCCCTTCGGGGCTTTAGCGGCGAAGCCCAGGCATCCGAAAGGGGCGTAGCCCTGACATCTTCGTAGCATCGCGCCGCAAGCGCACCATCAAAAGGGGCGTGGCCCTGGACGGGCTCCAGGCACGCGGGGAGATGCCTCCGCACGGCTGGGGCCTGTCCTCTTTTTGAGGTCCAGGGCCGCCCTCGGGTGTTCTCCGCAGGTTTCCGCAAACCTTTGCGGAAAGCTGCCTCGCAATTTAGAATCTGTAAAAATAAGCCGATTTCTGTGTTTAAGTGTATGTTTTTCAATCATTTATAGAATTGAATGCAAATGGGGCTTGAATTTAAATCCATTCTAAGGACATTGGATAAGCAATGTCCTTAATTTTGAAAAGCCAAGCGCGTCCACGGCATTATCGCCCATTGGCGCGGGACTTGGCCTAGAGTCAATTTCAAACCAATTTGTCACCAGACACCATGAGCAATCTTGACAAAATCCGGGAACTCGTCGAAAAGCGCGAACAAGCGCGCCTTGGCGGAGGCATTGATCGGATTGAATCCCAGCACAAGAAAGGAAAATTCACGGCCCGCGAACGCATCGAGAAACTGCTCGACGAGGGGAGCTTTGAAGAATATGACATGTTCGTCACGCACCGCTGCACGAACTTCGGCATGGAAAAAACGGTCTTCCCGGGCGACGGGGTGATCACGGGCCACGGCACGATCGATGGCCGCGTGGTTTACGTTTACGCCCAGGACTTCACGGTCTTCGGCGGCTCGCTCTCGGAGACCTTCGCGCTGAAGATCTGCAAGGTGATGGACCAGGCCATGAAGGTGGGTGCTCCCATCATCGGGCTGAACGACTCGGGCGGGGCGCGCATCCAAGAAGGGGTGATGAGCCTCGCGGGCTACGCTGAGATCTTCCAGCGGAACATCATGGCCTCGGGCGTGGTGCCGCAGATTTCGGCGATCTTCGGCCCTTGCGCGGGCGGCGCGGTCTATTCGCCGGCCCTGACGGACTTCATCATCATGAGCGACCAGACCAGCTACATGTTCGTGACCGGGCCGAAGGTGGCCAAGACCGTGACGGGCGAGGACATCTCTACCGAGGACCTGGGCGGCGCCACCGTCCACTCCACCCGCTCGGGCGTTTCGCACTTCAAGGCCGACGACGAGGAGGAGGGCATCCTGCTGATTCGCAAGATGCTGGAGTACATGCCCCAGAACAACCTGGAGGAGCCCATCGCGACGGCCTGCACCGACCCGATCGACCGCCAGGAAGACGTGCTCAACGAGATCATCCCCGACGACCCCAACAAGCCCTACAACGTCAAGGACATCATCTACACTCTCCTCGATTCCAACGAGTTCCTCGAAGTTCACCGGCACTACGCCAAGAACATCGTGGTGGGCTTCGGCAAGATGGACGGCATGCCGGTGGGCGTGGTGGCCAACCAGCCGAACTTCCTGGCCGGGGTGCTCGACATCAACGCCTCGCGCAAGGCGGCCCGCTTCGTGCGCTTCTGCGACGCCTTCAACATCCCGCTGGTGACGCTGGTGGACGTGCCCGGCTTCCTGCCCGGCAGCCAACAGGAGTACGGCGGCATCATCATCCACGGGGCCAAGCTGCTCTTCGCCTACGGCGAGGCCACGGTGCCCAAGGTTACGGTAACGCTGCGCAAGTCCTACGGCGGCGCGCACGACGTGATGAGCTGCAAGCAGCTCCGCGGCGACATCAACTACGCCTGGCCCACGGCCGAGATCGCCGTCATGGGAGCCAAGGGCGCCATCGAGGTGCTCGAAGGCAGCAAAATGGCCAAGATGACGCCCGAGGAGGCCGCCAAGTACGCTTTCGAGAAGGAAGCGGAGTACAAGACCAAGTTCGCCAACCCCTACGAGGCCGCGAAGTACGGCTTCATCGACGACGTGATCGAGCCGCGCAACACGCGCTTCCGCATCATCCGCGCCCTGAAGACCCTGGCCACCAAAAAGGACACCAACCCACCCCGCAAGCACTCCAACATCCCGCTCTAAGGAGTGGGCTGGGGGGCTTCACCTAAAACCAAAGCAATGAAACCCATCCTTTTGTTATTTTCCACCGATGACTTGGTCTTTGGGGCGTTCATCGCCGCGTTCGGCTATCTGGTCGTCTTCCTGGTGCTCGTGCTGCTCACCTACGTCTTCAACGCCATTCCCAAGGTGATGCGGTTGAACAAGATCCGCAAGATGAAAGCGGAGGGCCGCGAGGCGGAAGCCAACCTGCCCGAGCCCGACGAGGACATCTCCGGACAGGAGACGGCCGCCATCGCCATGACGCTCTACCTCTTCTTCGACGACAGCCACGACGAGGAGGACATGAGCATGACCATCAAGCGCGTGTCCAAGACCTATTCTCCTTGGAACTCGAAGCTCTACGGCATGAACAACACCAGGCAGAGCCGCTAAGACCAAACCATCCTAAACCTTTTCAAAACCATGAAGAAATTCAAATTCACCATACGCGGCAACGAGTACGAAACCCGCGTCCTGAGCTTCGAGAACGACCAAGCCGAGATCGAGGTGAACGGAACCCTCTACACCGTGGACGTACACGTAGAGAAGAAGACCGTCCAGAAGACTCCCAAGCTGGTGCGCGCCAAGGTGCCCGCGCCTGGGGTCGAGGGCATCATCGCCAAGACCAACCAGGTCACCAAGGGCTTCGCCGTCAAGGCGCCCCTGCCCGGTACCATCGTCAAGGTGATGGTCAAGGAGGGCGACGTCGTCAAGCTGGGCGACAAGCTCCTGGTCATGGAAGCCATGAAGATGGAGAACGACGTGCTGGCCGAAAAGGCGGGTGCCATCCTGAAAGTCAACATCAAGGAAGGCCAAGTCGTCCTCCAGAACGAGCTGCTGGTGGAAATCCAGTGATCCCCACTCATCCCAAACATCCTTTTTCCAATGCAACGTACCATCATAAAATACAGCGTGGCCTTGCTGATCATGGTCCTGACCATGCTCAGCGTGTTTCAGGTCTTCGGCTCCACTGGGGCCGAGCCGGAATCCGGGCATAGCCTGATGAGCGGCATAACGCAGTTCCTGGGCTACACTGGCTTCGCGAACGCCACCCCTGGGCACTTGGTCATGATCCTGGTCGGCCTGCTCTTCCTCTACCTGGGCATCCGGTACAACTACGAGCCGCTTCTGCTCGTACCCATCGGCACGGGCATCATCATCGGCAACATCCCCTTCGCCTTGGATGCCAACCTGCAGTTGGGCATCTACGAGCAGGGCAGCGTGCTCAACTACCTTTACTTTGGCGTGGTCAAGGGCGTCTATCCGCCGCTGATCTTCCTGGGCATCGGTGCCATGACCGACTTCTCGACCCTGATTTCGAACCCCAAGCTGATGCTTTTGGGCGCGGCCGCCCAGTTGGGCGTCTTCATGACCTTCATCGGGGCCATCCTGCTGGGCTTCAACCTTCAGGAGTCGGCCGCCATTGGCATCATCGGTGGCGCTGACGGCCCCACGGCCATCTTCCTGGCTTCCAAGCTCGCCAACGGCACGACCCTGGCCGATGGCACCGTGGTCAAGAACCTCATCGGCCCCATCGCCATCGCGGCCTATTCGTACATGGCCCTGGTGCCGGTCATCCAGCCTCCCGTCATGCGGCTCCTGACCACCCCCGAGGAACGCAAGATCCGCATGAAGCCTCCCCGCTCGGTGACCCGGCTCGAAAAGATCATGTTCCCCGTCATTGGCCTGCTGCTGACGGCCTTCATCTCGCCCAGCGCCCTGCCCCTGCTTGGCATGCTCTTCTTCGGCAACATCCTCAAGGAGTCCGGCGTTACGCAACGTTTGGCCGACACGGCACGCAACCCGCTGATTGACAGTGTTACCATCATCCTTGGCCTGACCGTGGGCGCCTCCACGCAGGCCGACGTGTTCCTGACCCCGAGCTCCATCATGATCTTCGCCTTGGGCGCCATCTCCTTCGTGGTCTCTACCGCTGGGGGCGTCATTTTCGCCAAGATCATGAACCTGTTCCTCAAGGGCAAGAACAAGATCAACCCGCTCATCGGGGCCGCAGGGGTTTCGGCTGTGCCCGACAGCGCCCGCGTCGCGCAGCACGAGGGCCTCAAGGCCGACCCCACGAACCACTTGCTCATGCACGCCATGGCCCCCAACGTGGCCGGCGTCATCGGCTCGGCCATCGCGGCCGGTATCCTGCTCAGCTACCTGGGCTGAGAACGGCGAACACCCTTCACATCCCAATTTTGACCGAAAGGCCGCCCAGGAAACTGGGCGGCCTTTTTCAGCTCCTACAAAAAAACGAGCGAAGCGCCCGTCATTCCACCTTCATGCGCAGCAGCCAGTGGTAAACGTTCTGGCCCCCGATGTTGGCGGTGTAGGCCTGGACGAACTCCCAGCCGTTCTGGCCCATGTAGTTGAGCGCGTCCACCATCGAGTTGAAGGCCTGCAGCCGCCCGGTCTCCTCGTCGCGCAGGCGCATGTCCTCGAACCAGCCGCGCTCCTGGCCGAAGTCAACCGACACGGTTACCTTGTTGCTCAGCGGCCGCTCGATGCCGACCAGCTCGCAGTAGATGTAGCGGGTGCCCGTCGCGGCCTCGTGTACGGGCGATTCGGTCTGGGCGCCCGCCATTTGGCCCGAGGCCAGGGCCAAGGCAAGCAGCAGCGCCGAAAAAGTTCTTCTCTTGTTCATCATGCGAAAGATTTTTGTCATGCGAAGGTAAGCGTTTCCCCACCAGCGGCAGAGTCGCCTTTCGAACTTGTTGCCGCGTTTTTCGTGGCCGCCCGTGCGGATTTCGCAGGCTGGGCTTGGGTCAGGCCTTCGGGGAGGCGCTGCCGTGGGGAGGCGGCGCGTCGGGCCGCGTTGGGGCGGATGCGCTGGCGAGCCGCAGGTAGGCGCGCTTGAGCTGGCTGATCAGGAAGCCCCTGTATTCGAGGAAGCGCCCGTCCTGGTCGCGTCGCCAGCATCGTTCGATCTGCCTTAGGATTTCTGTCGAGGTCCATTCGGGTGATCCGCACGCGTCGTCCAGCGCCTCTTTCATCGCCTGCCACGCCGCACGCCGTCCCTTGGCCAGTTCGGGCGCGTTGAGGTTCAGGAAGCTCCGGCCGCGCCGGGTGTCCACGAGCTCATTTTCCAGCATCGTATCCTTGCAGAAGATTTCTCCGTCTTCGGTGTATTCGATCAGGTGCTTCTGGCTTTCGAATTCGGCGGATTTGGGATTTTTCAAGTAGCGAACAAACTCCTTCTTCGATTCGAAGTGGGCTTTCCTGGCGTCTGCGTACAATTTTTTCCAAGAGTTGCCTTCGGATCGCGGACGCTTTCCTCCGTTGCAGACCGCCAGGAGGTTGGTCATGTCCTGTTTCCGTTCTGGGTGCTTGCTGGAAGGCAAGAAGTGCTCTTTCTGCATGGTTCCCGTTTCGATCCGCATCATGGTGTAGGCGCAAAGGAAGCCTTGCTCGGCGAGCAGGATTTCGTTCACCTGCTTCCAGAACGGGCCGTCTGGCTCGGGGCGCCTTCCGCTGTCGTAGATCCGCATCATCTTTCCGGGCTTGTGTTTGGGGGGATGCAATCGTGGCCGGATTTCTCCGGGTGATGGAGTCAAGGTTCGTTTTCCCACACCTTTTCGAGCTGGGCCAACAGGCGCGCGGCTTCATCCGATTGCTCGCGCTTTGGGGCACGGCTTCTTTGGGCCAGCTCGAGCGATGAGCGGAGCGCGGTGATTTCGGGCGAGTTGGCGCCCCACTTCTCTTGCAGGGATGCGAGCAGCTCCTGCGCGGAATCGAAGTCGGCCGCACGAATGGCGGTCTTGAGCCTGCTTCGTTTCTCGAACAGCGCGTGCTGCTCCTCCGGTTCCTCCGTCAGGTCGAAGGCTTCGGCGGCCACGGCGTTCAGGTCGCGCCCGAGCGTGTGGAGCTCCAGGTCGGCGTTGAAGCTGTCGGGCATGATGCGGATGTTTGGGCCATCGAGGTTTTGTGTGGCGGCCAGGCTGTGCGTGCTCACCACGAACTGGAGGCCCGGGAAGGTCTGGTTGAGTCGGTGGAGTACCTTGCGCTGCCAGCGGGGGTGGAGGTGCAGGTCCACCTCGTCGATGAGCACGATGCCGGATCCTCGCAAAGGGTTGTGGCTGTGGTAGTTGGCCATCACAAGCCGAAAGGCCAGGTCAGCCACCAGGGCGAAAAGGTGCCGCTCGCCCGAGGAGAGCTGGTCTTCGTGGAGGATGCCGCCGTCGCTTGCCTTACGGAAGGCGAAGCTGCCTTCGGGGTGCAGTTCGTCGTAAACAATGGCCAGGTGGTCGAAGCGGTCCCATGCCTTGAAGTCGCGCCAGCTCTCCTTTTCGATGCTTTCAGGCTCGGGCAGAACGTCGTTCAGGAAAAGCAGCACCGCTGTGCGGATCCAGTCGATTTGGCGGGTCTTGATTTCGAGGAGTTGTTTCGTTTCCGGATTGGGGAGCTCCTGCCGCATCATGCGGTCCGTCCAGCGAAACCATTCGAAGAGCTGGCGCGAGCTTTCGGACAGGTCCAGCCAGAGGCAGTCTCGGTAGATCTCGGCGTTGTTGTCGATGGAGCCCTGGGAAGATGTTCCTGTTGCCTGCCGGTTGGCGCCCAGGCGATAGTAGGCCACCACGGGCAGTGGGTAAGCGTTGGGGTCGCGAACGCCCGAGTGTTTCTTTCGGAGCTCTTGGTACTCCCGGATTTCGGAGGCGATCTCGTACAATTCAGCACCCTGGAATGGCTCGGGTGTTTTTTTTCCGGCCTTTAGCTCGATGCTTAGGCGCTTTTCGACGGCCTTGACCCAGAAGCCGCTGCCATTGTTCAGGGCGTTTTGTGCTTCGATATTGTCCGCCACGTCCCAGTCTGGCGCGACGTGTCGGGTCCGGAGTTGGGCGCTGAGATGGAAGTAATCACCCTGCGCTGCGGCCAGATTGTTGTTGTCGGTCGGGCGCATGGAAAGTCTTGAGCCATTGGGCAATAGGCCCAGGGCCTCAAGGCAGTTGGAGAGCAGAAGGGCCAGGGCGTCGAGCACGGTGGTTTTGCCGGCGCCGTTGTCGCTGACCAGCGCCGTGAGTTTCTCGTGCAGCTTCAGCGTGGATCTCCCGCGGATTCCTCGGAAGTTCTCGAGAGTGATTTCCTCGATGTTGACTTTCAGGTTTTCTTCCATGTTTCAGGGCAATTTGTGGAAGTGGTGTTCGCCGATGCTTTCCGATGCTTGTGAATCGGGCCGACTTTTCTTTTCTTTCGAAAAATTCGTCCTTAGGCCAAGATACTACAAAAGGACAAGATTTCCCACTCCGCGCCGTGCTTTGGGCAATCGCGAAAAAAAAGATCCCAAGGCACCAGGCCTTGGGATCTTTTGCGTTGGGTTCGGAACCGCTTGGCTCAATGGTAGTCTTCGCGGTTGATGCCGAAGACCTCGCAGCGTTTCTTGAGGGTGTTGATGCTCCATCCGATGGCCTGGGCGGTGTGGGTCTGGTTTCCGCGGAAGTGGCGGAAGGCCTTCTTGATGAGCTCGGCTTCCCAGGCGCCGATCTCGAATGTGGGCGGCTCATAGACGCGGAACTTGTTGGCCAGGTCTTTCTCGCGGATGGTCTTGCGGACGAAGATGTAGCAGTTGGTAAGGACGTGCTCAAGCTCGCGGATGTTGCCACGGTACTCGTAGTTGAGGAGCTTTTCGAGGGCCGAGGGGGCGACTTCGAGCTTGGGTTTGTCGATGTGGTACTTCTTGGGGATGTGGGTGAGCAGGAAGTCGATGAGCTCCTCGCGCTCGCGGGCGGCCCAGAGGCGCAGGGCGGGCACTTCGAGGGTAACGACGGCCAGGCGGTAGTAGAGGTCGGCGCGGAACTGGCCGCGCTGCACGCTGTCGAACAGGTCGTTGTTGGTGGTGGCGATGATGCGGACGTCGCTGCGGCGGGTCTCGTGCGAGCCGTAGGGGCGGAAGGTGCCGTCGTGGAGGAACTGGAGAATCTGGCGCTGCACCTCGATGCCGGCGCCGCCGATATCCTCGAGCAGCAGGGTGCCGCCGTCGGCGTGGGCCAGGATGCCTTCCTGGTCGGACTCGGCCCCGAAGAAGGAGCCTTTGGCGTGGCCGAAGAGCTTGGACTGGAGCTCCTGGCTGGTGAGCAGCGGCCCGCAGTTGACGACCTCGAAGGGCGCCTTGGCGCGGGCGGAGTCCTCGTGGATGAACCTGGCGAGCAGCTCTTTGCCGGCGCCGGTCTCACCCAGGATGAGCACGCTGATGTTGCGGGCCGAGGCGATGGATCGGGCGCGGAAGTACTCGGCCTGCAGCGTCGAGCCCAGGTAGAAGTTCTTCTGGTACCTTTCCATGGCGCTGGTGCGGGAGCGGAGCTGGAAGTAGGGCTCGTCGGTCTCGAACTGTATAGGCTGGAAGCTGGACGTCGCCTCCGGGTTGGTGCCTTTCTGTCCGAAGGTGAAGAGGCTGGCCTTCTTCTTGTGCAGTTGGGTGGAAAGGAACCATGCCAGGCGAACCATGTCGCTTCCTGCCGAGTAGAAGATTTCGACTTGGTCGTCTTCCTTGAAACTTGCCAGAAGCTCCAACTGCCGATCGACGATTTGGCGTTGTTCGGAAGGGTCGGCGATTTCCAGGCAGCGTTGCTCGATGTGGCGTTCAGGGTGCTGTCCGCGCAGGTGCTCGACGAGGCGATGGGCCATTTCGCCTTCGTTGGGGGTCGAGTAGAGAATCAAGTGGCTGTCGTATGCCCTTGGTTGGAAGAAGAACCGCTGTAGTCGGCTGTTTGGCCCTTCTGCATTGATGGCTGCTCCGTCTTCCAAGAAGTCGTTGCGATTGGCCATCCACGAAACGAGGTATTTCATCAGTTGTTAATGTGTTGATGGTTTAATTGGTTTACTTGCCAAAGATACCGATTATTCTTTTGACTTAGAAACTTTGGGAAAGAAAAAGCTCGTCAAAAAGATTCAAGCCCGTCCATTTTGCCAGCTCGCGGCGATGGTTTATCTTTAACCGCGAATGGGCAGCGGCGGGATAGCCATTCCCGTTCAACCGATTTCGCAACACCACTCCGCAGCAATGATTGAAAAAATCGACAAAACCCTGGCTGAAAATCCTGACAAGCTGTTCTTTTCCATCGGGGAGGTCGCCGACCTTTTCGAGGTGAACACCTCCTTGATCCGATACTGGGAAAAGGAGTTCGCGATGATCAAGCCCCAGAAGAACAAGAAGGGCAACCGGTTTTTCACGCCCAAGGACATCCGCAACCTGCACCTGGTTTACCACCTGGTCAAGGAAAAAGGAATGACCCTGCGCGGGGCCCAGAAGAAGCTGCGCGAAAACCGCGAGGACACCGAGCACACCTTCGCGATCGTCAACTCCCTCCAAACCATCCGCGGCCTGCTCGTGGAGCTCAAGGAGAACCTCTGACCCCAAAACTTCCCTGATGCGCGTCCAAGACATCACCTCGCTGCTCGACCGCCTGGCGCCCCCGTCGTACCAGGCCAGCTACGACAACGCCGGCCTGCTCGTGGGCCAGCCCGACTGGTCCATCGAGAAGGTCCTGGTGACGCTCGACGTGACCGAGGCCGTGGTACGCGAGGCCAAGGAGCGCCGCGCGGGCCTGATCGTGGCCCACCACCCGATCATCTTCGGCGGCCTCAAGCGCCTGACCGGGGCCACCTACGTGGAGCGCGTGGTCATGGCCGCCCTCGAGGCCAAGATCGCCATCTACGCCGCGCACACCAACCTCGACAGCGTCCGGCAGGGCGTCAACGATGCCATCGCCGACAAGATGGGCCTGCTCGACCGGCGCATCCTGGCCCCCGAGAAGGGCGACCTGCTCAAGCTCGTAACCTTCGTGCCCACGGCCCAGGCCGACGCCCTGCGCCTGGCCCTGTTCGAGGCCGGGGCCGGGCAGATTGGCCAGTACGACTCGTGCAGCTTCAACCTCGAGGGCACGGGCACATTTCGCGCCGGGCAGGGGGCCAAGCCCTTCGTGGGAGCCGTCGGCCAACTGCACCGCGAGCCCGAGACCCGCGTCGAGACCGTCCTGCCCAAGCACCTAGAGCGCGCCATCGTGCGCGCCCTGCGCGCCGCGCACCCCTACGAGGAGGTGGCCTTCGACCTCTACCCGCTGGCCAACGAGAACCCCATGGTGGGCGCCGGCATGGTCGGCCGCCTGCCCCATGAAATGCCCGAGCTCGAGTTCCTGGCCCTGCTCAAGCGCGAGTTCCGCGTCGGGGCCATCCGCCACACGGCCCTGCTCGGCAAGCCCATCCGCGAGGTGGCCCTTTGCGGCGGGGCGGGCAGCTTCCTGCGGCACAAGGCCATCGCCTCGGGGGCGCAGGCCTACGTCAGCGCTGACTTCAAGTACCACGAGTTCTTCGACGCCGAGGGCCGCATCTTGCTGGCCGACATTGGGCATTTCGAAAGCGAGCAGTTCACAATCGGCCTGCTCTGCTCCATGATTTCCGAAAAATTCCCTACTTTTGCCTGCCTCCCCGTGGAGAAAGACACCAATCCGATAACTTATTTTTAAGCCATGAGCGCCAACATCACAACCCGGACCATCGAAGAAAGGCTCATGAACCTGAGCCAGCTTCAGAAAGTCCACTCGGAAATCGACAAAATCAAGATCCTTCTGGGCGAGCTTCCCCTGGAGGTGCAGGATCTCGAAGACTCCATCACCGGGCTTGAGACCCGCGTGTCCAAGCACGAGGAGGCCATTGCCGAGCAAAAGAGGCGAATCGCCATCCAGGAAGATCAGATCGTGGACAGCGAGGCCGCCATCGCCAAATACAAGGAGCAGCAGAACAACATCCGCAACAACCGCGAGTTCGAATCCCTCGAAAAAGAAATCGAGTACAAGAACCTTGAAATCCAACTGGCCAAGAAAAAGGCCAGGGAGGCCAAGATCGAAATCGACAACAAGCAGGCCCTGGTGGACGAAGCCAACCGCGAGCTGGAGAAGTTCAACCAGGAGCTCGACCAGAAGCTCAAGGAGATGAAGGACATCAGCGCCGAGACCAACGAGCGCGAGGCCGTCCTGCTCAACGAGGTCGCCCTGCTCGAAAAAAACATCGAGCCCAGGCTCCTAGGGGCCTACCACCGCATCCGCGGCGGAGCCCGCAACGGCCTGGCCGTGGTGCCCATCCAGCGCGGCGCCTGTGGCGGATGCTTCAACCTCATCCCGCCCCAGCGCAAGATCGAGGTGGCCAACTACAAGAAAATCATCGTGTGCGAATACTGCGGCCGGATCCTCATCGGCTCCGACGACGAGTCGCTCATCGAGCAGGAGTAAGCCCGGCGGACAGCCGCGCGGCGCCCAAAGCGCGAGGGCCATTTTCCGAAACCGGAAAATGGCCTTTTCTTTGCTCCTGCCCGCCCTTTGTCCCATGCCTTCCACAACCTCCGCCCATGCGTACCTTCCCCCTGCTCTTGGCCCTGGCCTTCTTCGTGGCGGCAAAGCCTGCCGCCGCCGACAGCTTCGACTTCGACGCCGGTTGCCGCGAGGCGCAGGCCCTTTTCCTGGACCTGGAGCTCGAAAAGGCCCAGGCCAGGCTGCTGCGGGTCAAGGCCGAGGATCCGCTCAACCGATGCGCCGACTACTTGCACTGCTACGGGCAGTTCGTCCGGCTGCTCAGCCAGCACCAGCCCGCCGCCTACCAGTCGTACCAGCAGAGCTTCCCCGCCTGGGTCGAGCGCCTGGAGCGCCTGCCCGCGGGCCAGCCCTTCCGCGAGGGAGCGCTGGCCGAGCTGCACCTGCACAACGCCGTGTTGTCCTACCTCTATGGCGAGACCTTCCGCGCGGCCCTGGCCGTTTACCAGTCGGGCAAACACATCCAGGAAGCCGAGCGGTTGTTTCCGAACAACCCGTTGACCATCAAGGTCATGGGCATTTTCAAGCTCATCCTCGGCACCGTGCCCGAGAAGTTCTCATGGCTCAGTTCCGCTATCTTGTTCGAAGGCGACCTGGCCTTGGGGCGCAGCCTGCTCGACCGCTTCCTCGACGGCGCGCTCCAGACCGACCAGGATCCCGCCAACCTTTCCGAGGCCCTGCTGCTGGGCACTTTCGCCCGCATCTTCTTCAGCAGCCAGGACGACGAGGCCCTGCTCTTCCTGCGCGCGGAGGGACGGGCCGTCGGCACGCATGGCCCGCCTTTGCTCTACTGCCACGCCCTCGCGGCCATCCACGCCGGGCAGAGCGGACTGGCCATTGGCCTGCTACAAGCCTACGAAAGCTCGCCGACCCAGAGCCCCTTGCCCTACCTGGACTACCTCCTGGGCACCGTCAAGCTCTACCGCCTCGACGCCGATGCCAACCAGCCGCTGCTGCTCTTCCTGGCCCAGTCGCCCGATGGGCACTACGCCAAGGCCACCCGCCAGAAGCTGGCCTGGCACGCCCTGATCTTCGGCGACGCCCGGGCTTTCGGGCAGTGGACGACCCGCGTGCTCGAGGCCGGCCTGGAGACCACCGAGGCCGACAAGCAGGCCCAGTACGAGAGCCAGGCCGCGCAGCCGCCCCGGGTGGAGCTGCTCCGCGCCCGGCTGCTCTTCGATGGCGGATACTACCAGCGCTCGCTCCAGCAGCTCGATGGGCTGGCCGCCCAGGAGCTCAGCGACCGCGAGGAGCTGGAGCGCCTCTACCGCGTGGCCCGCAACCAGCACAAGCTCGGCCAGCAGGACCTGGCCCTGCGCAGCTACGCCCAGGTCATCGAGCGCGGACAGGGCTTGCCCCACTACTTCGCGCCCTACGCCGCCTTGCAGACCGCCCTCATCCACGAGCTGGCCCGGCGGCCCCAGCAGGCCAGGGCCGCCTACGAGCTGGCCTTGCGCATCAACCTCAAGGAGTACAAGAGCAGCATCGAGCAGCGCGCCAAGGCCGGATTGGCCCGCTTGGACGCGCTGCCGCAAAATTGAGAGGCCTGAATTTCAGGTTTTTGCGCTTTTTTTCATGAAAATATTTGCTCATTTCCGTACTTTTTTATTAAATTTGCGTCCCGAAAGGCCCAGATAGCTCAGTAGGTAGAGCAGTAGATTGTGGTTCTATTGGTCGGGGGTTCGAATCCCTCTTTGGGCACTTCTTTTTTGAAAGCCTCGCCGGTGCTTCCAACTGGTGGGGCTTTCTTCTTTTCGAAGGTTTTGGGGGCGAAAGGGGCCGCGCCTCTTCGCGCTCGGGCCGTGCCGCTTTGGGCCGAAATGCTTACCTTAGCGGGCCACGACCCAACCGAACCTCATCCCCGAATGGAATCCAAGAAACTTTTCCTGCTCGATGCCTACGCCTTGATTTTCAGGGCGCATTTCGCTTTCATCAAGAATCCGCGCTACAACTCCAAGCGGCTCAACACCTCGGCCATCTTCGGTTTCGCCAACACCTTGCTCGAGGTCTTGCAGAAGGAGAAGCCCACCCACATGGCCGTGGCCTTCGACCTGCCCGCGCCCACCTTCCGGCACCAGCTTTTCCCCGAGTACAAGGCCCAGCGCCCCGAGACCCCCGAGGACCTCAAGATCGCCGTGCCCTACATCAAGCGCCTGGTCGAGGGCCTCAACATCCCCGTGCTCACGGCCGAGGGATTCGAGGCCGACGACATCATCGGCACCCTGGCCAAGCAGGCCGAGCGCGAGGGGTTCAAGGTGTTCATGATGACGCCCGACAAGGACTACGCCCAACTGGTCTCGGACAATGTCGTGATGTTCAAGCCCGCGCGTGCCGGAAACGAAGTCGAGCTCATTGGGCCGCCCCAGGTGGCCGAGCGCTTCGGCGTGGGCGATCCGGCGCGTGTGGTCGATTTCCTGGCCATTTGCGGCGACACCAGCGACAACATACCCGGCATTCCCGGAGTCGGCGAAAAGACTGCCAAATCCTTGCTCGAAAAGTATGGCAGCATCGAGGGGCTTTACGCGAACCTGCACAAGCTCTCGGGCAAGCAGAAGGAGAAAGTCTCCGCCAGCCGCCACCTGGTCGAGCAGGCCCGCGTCCTGGTCACGATCCGCACCGACGTGCCACTGGCCTTCGACTCCGAGGCCTGCGCCCTCAAGGAGCCCGACCGCGAGACGCTCAAGGTCTTGTTCGAGGAGCTGGAGTTCAACACCTTGGCCCGCAGGGTGTTGGGCGCCGAGCCCGAGCGGCAGGCCGCGCCGCCCGAGTTCCCGCAAGGCACCCTCTTCGGCGCGCCGAACACGCCCGCGCCGGAGCCCGCGCCAGCCGCCCAGGAGCAAGTGGAAGCCCAGCCCGCCGCCACTTTCAAGACCCTGGCCGACCGCCCGCACCACTACGAGCTGGTCGAGGATCCCGAGCAGGTCCGGCGGCTGGCCGAGAGCCTCCTGGCCCAGCCGTCCTTCTGCTTCGACTTCGAGACCGACAACATCGAGGCCCGGCACGCAAAGGCCGTCGGGCTGGCCCTTTGCCACCAGGTCGGGACGGCCTTTTACGTGCCCATGCCCGAAGACCAGCGGCAGGCCAAGGAACGGCTCGAGCTTTTCCGCCCGGCCTTCGAGAGCCAAAACGTCGAGAAGGTGGCCCAGAACATCAAGTACGACTGGCAGATCTTGCGCAACTACGGCCTCGACCTCAAAGGTCCGCTCTTCGACACCCTGCTGGCCCACTACCTGGTGGACCCGGACCTGCGCCACAACCTTACGGTCCTCTGCCACAAGTACTTGGGCTATCAGCCCATCGAGATTGAGGAGCTCATAGGGCAGGGAAAGCAGCAGATTTCGATGCGCCAAGTGGCCCTCGACAAGATCCGCGATTACGCCTGCGAGGATGCCGACCTGACCTTCGAGCTGAAAGCCTTGCTCGAAAAGGAATTGCGCGAGCAGGAAGTCGATACCGTGTTCCGAAACCTGGAGATGCCCCTGGTCGAGGTCCTGCTCGACATGGAGAGCCAGGGCATCGGCCTGGACTCGGAGGCCCTGGCCCGCTTTGAGCAGGAGCTCGAACAGCAGATCGCCCAGGCCGAGAAGCAGATCCACGCCTTGGCCGGGCAGGAGTTCAACATCGCTTCGCCGCAGCAGTTGGGCAAGATCCTCTTCGAGCAGCTCAAGGTTACGGACAAGCCGAAGATGACCAAGACCAAGCAGTACGCCACCTCCGAAATCGAGCTGCAAAAGCTGGCCGACAAGCACCCCATCGTTTCCAAAGTGCTGGAATACAGGGGGATGCAAAAGCTGCAATCCACCTACGTCAAGGCCCTGCCGAAGATGCTGGACCCTCTTACGGGCCGGCTGCACACCTCATTCAACCAGGCCGTGGCCAGCACCGGGCGGCTCAGCTCCAACAACCCCAACTTGCAGAACATCCCCATCCGCGAGGACAACGGGCGGCGCATCCGCGAGGCCTTCCTGCCCTCGGCCCCCGACCGCTGGCTGGTCTCGGCCGACTACTCGCAGGTGGAGCTGCGGCTGGTAGCCCACCTCAGCCAGGACGAGCAGATGATCGAGGCCTTCCGCTCGGGCCTGGACATCCACACGGCCACAGCCGCGAAGATCTACGGCGTCGCGCCCGAGGCCGTGGACCGCGACATGCGCGGAAAGGCCAAGTCGGCCAACTTCGGCATCATCTACGGCATCTCGTCCTTTGGCCTGGCGCAGAACCTGAACATCCCCCGGCAGGAGGCCAAGGCCTTGATTGACGGCTACTTCCAGACTTACCCCAAGGTGGGCCTGAGCATGGAGAAGGCCGTGGCCGATGCCCGCGAGAACGGCTTCGTCGCGACGCTGCTCGGCCGCAAGCGCCGCCTGGCCGAGATCAACTCCGCCAACGCCATCGCCCGGCAGGCCGCCGAGCGCAACGCCATCAACGCGCCCATCCAAGGCTCGGCCGCCGACCTGATCAAGCTGGCCATGATCGCCATCCACCGCCGCATCAAGGAGGAAGGCCTGGCCGCCCGCATGATCCTCCAGGTCCACGACGAGCTGGTCTTCGACTGCCCCGAGCCGGAGCTCGACCGCCTGCGCGCCCTGGTCAAGGACGGGATGGAGAACGCGCTTGAGCTTTCTGTTCCGCTGCTCGTGGAAACGGGCATCGGCAAAAACTGGCTGCAAGCGCATTGATTGAACCTTGTTCCATTTCCCAGCTTTCGCAATTCATCCATGAAAAAACTGAAAATCGCCATCGACGGCCATTCCTCTTGCGGGAAAAGCACCGTGGCCAAGCAGCTCGCCCGGCGCTTCGGCTTCATGTTCATCGACACCGGGGCCATGTACCGCTGCGCCACGCTGGTGGCCTTGCGCGGTGGCCACATCCGCGGGGGCGAGGTGGACGAACTGGCTCTGGCCCAGGACCTTGAGGGCATCCGCATCGCCTTCGACTGGAACGCCGAGACCCAGACCAACCGGACCTTGCTCGACGGCCAGGACGTGGAGCAGGAAATCCGCGGCATGGAGGTGGCCAACTGGGTCAGCGAGGTCAGCAAGATACGGGCCGTGCGGCAGCAGATGGTGGCCTTGCAGCGGCAGATGAGCCAGTCGCGCTCGGTGGTGCTCGATGGCCGCGACATTGGCACGGTGGTCTTCCCAGACGCCGACCTGAAGGTCTTCATGACGGCCTCGCCCGAAGTCCGCGCCCAGCGCCGCCACGCCGAGCTGCGGGCCAAGGGCGACACGACCAGCCTGGAGGAGGTGCTGCAAAACCTCGTCATGCGCGACCGCGAGGACCAAGGCCGCGCCGAAAGCCCGCTGCGCAAGGCCGAGGGCGCCTTGGAGCTGGACAGCACCCACCTGACCCCGGAGCAGCAGTTGGAAATCCTGGCCCTGAAAATCGAGGCCTTGCTGGCCGAATGAAAGAACAAGCCGCGGCCCCAGGGCCGCGGCTTTTCGTTTTACTTGGCCATGAGCCAGTCAATGGCCACGGATTCGGTCATGAAGTAGCGGGTCTCGAAGGGCGCATTGGCATTCTCTTCGATGGTCTGCTCGATGGAGACCGAGGAATAGACCGATTCCGATTCGATGAAGGCGTTGCGCGCGACGCCCGCCTTGGCATAGGCGGGGAAGATTTCCGTCACGAACCAGGTTTGGACATCGGGGGTGATGGTGAAAAACATCTTCTTCGAATCGACCAGCAGCCGCGTGGGCTTGGTTTTCAGGATGGATTCCTTCCAGATCGTGATTTCGTCCATGAAGTCTTCGGGAGTCATTCTTTCGCTCTCGGCTTGCCAGATGGCCTTGAGGATCTGCTTGTCGGCATGGTACTCGATGTGCAAGTACTTCGATTTTGAAACTTCCATTGTGGGTTTTGGTTTTAGGTTGAAAAAAGGAGCTTTCCGACCTTCGGAAAGCCATCATTTGTAGGCCACCGCTGCATGGACGGGCCCCGCCAGCCGCGTCAGTTCGGTCCGTTGGAATCCGGCCTCTTGGGTTAGTTGGTCAAATTCGGCGAAGGTGAAATCGTAGCCGCCTTCGGTCTCGATGAGCATGACCAATGAAAAGAGGAGGCCGAAGAGATTTTTCTCGCGTTCGTCGTCGATGATGTTTTCGACAGCGATAAGCGCGCCGCCTGGATTCAGCGCTTCGTATGCTTTTCGGATGAGGGTTCGCTTTTGCTCCTGGTCCCAGTCGTGGAGTATCATTCCCATGGTGAACACGTCCGATTTTGGGAAATCCTCCTTGAAGAAGTCGATGACCCCGGCCTTGACGCTTTCCTGGACGCCGTGTTGGCGGATGTTCTCGGCAGTTGCCTCGGTGATGTAGGGCAGGTCGAGGCTCACGCTGCGCAAGTGTGGGTTTTGCAAGGCCAATTGGATGGAGAGCGTTGCCAGGGATCCGCCAATGTCGTGGTGGGTCTGGTAGGCCGAAAAGTCGAAGCGGCGTGCCAGCTCGGCGAACGCGGGCAGTTGGAGGCCGGTCATGCCGTTGGCAAAGCGGATGAGCTTCTCGTGGGTGGAGTAAACGTCGTCAAACAGGCTCATCCCGGTGAAGGCCTTGTTTTGGTTCTCGCCAGTCCGCAGGGCTTCCTCCAGGCGGCTCATATAGACGAAGCGGTCGTCAAACATTTCCAAGGCGCCACCGATGTAGCGGGGAGTGCCTTCGACCATGTACTCGAGGGTCTCTGGCGTGTTGCCGTAGAAGTGCTGGCCAGCGTGGTTTTCGCGGGTCAGCAATCCCATCGCGAACAGCGAATCCAGGAAATCGGCCAAGCCGCGCCCGTGCAGTTTCAGCTTTTGGCGAATTTGCTCGGCTTCAAGGCTTTCTTGCCCCAGTAGGGTGAAGAGCTTGAGCTTGGCGGCGGTGAGGACGACTTTCGATTGCCAATAGCCGAGGCCGATCGTCATCAACTTTTCAGGGTAGCGTGTTTCCATGTAGCGTGTTTTGTTGCTGGTCAATTGGGGTTTGCATGTCCGCGTCGCGGATGTTCTGTTGGGCGTGGTTGTATCCGAATTTGGGATATTTTCCACTATTGGGAATAAAATGTCATGGCCAAGGAAAAACTCATGGGAGTCCGATGCGCCTAGTTTCTGCCGGGTTTTATGTTGGTTATGGCAAACATGGCTTTGGGCTATTTGTCTTTTGGACGAGACCTCTTCTCAACTTGTGTTCTGGCAGTAAAGTGGCGTCCGGTTCGTGCATGCGATACGAAGATAACACGATTTATTGTGCTAGACAAGGAATATTAACTTTTTTTTTCAATATTTTGGGGAGCAAAAGTCGAAAGGCTTCATTTCCAAAGGAAAAGCCCGGCTCCAGCATGGGCTGGAGCCGGGCTTTCCGGGCGGGAGGTCGGGTGGGAGAGGGCCTAGACGGGCTTGCGGAGCCGCATGAAGAACTCGCGACCGGCCCTGGGGGAGATCGAGTTGTCGCACAAGGCGAAGGCCTCGCCCGCGTAGGCCTCGAACAGAGGCAGGAAAAGCGACTCGTACTCGGCGAGCGTTCCGCCGAAGGGAGGCCCGCCGTGCATGGGGTGGTTGAAGAGCAGGCCGACGAGCTTGCCGCCCGGCGCGAGCAGCTCGAGCGTGCGCAGGACGTAGTGCATGCGCAGCTCGGGGCCAATGGCGCAGAAAAAGGTCTGCTCGACGATGAGGTCGTACTGGCCGCTGTGGTCGAAGAAGTCCTCGTGGTGGAGGTTCTGGCTGGGGAAATCCGGGCAGCGGCGCCGGAAGGCCTCCAAGGGCGCGCGGGCGATGTCGAGCACATGGACGTTCTGGAATCCGAGCCGGAAGAGGTGCTCGGCCTCGTGGGCATTTCCGGCGCCGGGGATCAGGATGCGGGCCTGGCGGTCGGGCACCTGCTCGAAGTAGGCGGCTATGGGAGGCGAGACGCCGCCCATGTCCCAGCCCGTGAGCCGCTCCTCGTAGCGGTTCTGCCAGTAGTCCCTGTCGAGGTCAGGATGGTCGAAATCAGACATTTCCGGCGAGCTTGTCGGCGTATTCGATGGAGACTTTGTTGAAGATGTCGCTTTCCTCGCCTTCGAGCTGCACGAAGTTGGGGCCGAGCTGCTGGATGGCCATGCCGTTGTGCTCGCCGAACAACATGCACTGCCTTTCGGGCGAAATGTGCAGGATGCTGAGGCGTTTTCCACTGGCTTTCAGGGCGTTGAGTTTCTTGAAGATGTCTTCGCTGGCGAAGTAGATGCCCAGCTTCTGCTCCACTTTTGAGACGCCGAAGGCTTTTTCGTGTACCTGCGGGGCCAGTTCGGGTTTGACGGGAATCTCCAGGAAGGCGGTGTCATCGTCCACGATGATGTTCTCGATGAACCCGCAGAGTTTTTCGTCCTTGCGCTTGATCTTGGTGTTTTCGACGAAGAAGAAGCGGTGCTGGGCCGTTGCTTGGATGTTGGATTTTCCTTTGGACTTGAAGAGGCTGGTCAGGATGTTGAGCATGGTGGGGTTGGGTTTTAGGGTCGAGAATCGAGGTGCAAAAATAAAGGTTTTCGCCGAAGCGAAAACCTTTATTTTTGAGGAAAATGGGCCGTTGTTGGCGGGGCTTGTCAGCGTTCCAGGATGTAGTCGTAGGTGCTGTTTGTGGATTTCAGCCGGTAGGGGTCGAGGTCGAGGAAAACTTTCTCGCCGTTGTTGTCGAGCGAGCTTTGCAGCGCGTCGATGATCTTGATGACGTCGAGGGCCGATTTGCCGCTGGCCAGTGGCTGGTGGCCGATTTCGATGGAGTAGAGGAAGTCCTTGAGGGCCACGGCCAGCGGCGGCACGCGCTCCACGGGGTGCTTGGCCGGTGCCTGGCTGTCGGAGTTGACCGAGAAGACGTGGATGCTGGAGTCCTCGGAGCACTCGTCATAGACCATGACCTCGTCGTGGGTGCGGATGAGGGTCTGGCGCTTGCGCAGGGGGTATTTCCAGGAGAATTTGAGGTTGATGATCTTGCCTCGGCGGTAGTAGAGCGAGCAGTCCACGGTGTCCTGGTTCTCGGTGCTGACGTTGGGCACGCCGCTGGCGCTGACGCAGACGGGCATGTCCTCGAGGAGGTAGTTGACCACGGAAATGTCGTGCGGGGCCAGGTCCCAGAGGACGTTGATGCGCTTGCGGATCTGCGGGGCGAAGCTGACCCTCATGCAGTCGATGTAGAGGATGTCGCCCCTTTTGTCGGCCAGCAGCTCCTTGATTTTGACCACGGGCTGCGAATAGAGCAGCAAGTGGTTGACCATCAGGGTTCTGTCATTCTTTTCGGCCAGCAGGACGAGCTCCTTCGAGGTGGAGAAGGAGCAGGTCATGGGCTTTTCGATGAAGACGTGCTTGCCCATGTGCAGGGCATGGCGGGCGATCTGGTAGTGCGTGGTCTCTTCGGTGCCGACCAGCACGGCCTCGATGTCGTCGCGCTTGAAAACCTCCTGGTAGTTGGCGGAAATGTCGATTTCGGGATGCTCGGCCTTTATGGGTTTGAGCTGCTCATAGTCGAGGTCCACCACAGCTTTGAGGTTGAAGTCCTTGATTTCCAAGAGGTTCTTGAGCAGGATTTTCCCCCAGTATCCATAACCGACTAGTGCTACGTTCATTGATTCGGAGTTAAGGTTTGTCGCCGGTGCATTTCGCGCGCCCATGAAAGGCACCTCTAGGCAAATGTAGTGGTTTGAAGCGATACTCCAAAGACGCGCCCAGGGGCGCAAAGGTTGTTTGCGCGCAGAGAGAAATACGTCGGCGGCGGGCAAAAGTTGGCGTCTCCCAAAACCGAAAAGGTTTGCGATTCGCCGCCGCGGGGTTTTCTGGCTGATAGAGCGGACGTTGGCCCTGGGGCGGCGCTGGGCGCCTGGTGCCAATTTCGGGTGCTTTCCCCTGGTGCTGGAAAGGGTGAAAACGCCGAAGGCGGGAGCTTCCGGGGGTTCTCGGAAGTCCCGCCTTCGCGGCGCGGCGCATGCGATTTTCGGTTCAGGCCAGGGCCACGACTTGCCCCAGCAGGTCGTAGTCTTCGGCCTGGGTGATGAGCGCGTCCACGAACATTCCCTCGGCCAGCTCGTGCCCGTTGGCCTCGAGGAGCACCTCGTTATCGACTTCGACCGAGTCGGCCTCGGTGCGTCCGACCCACTGGTCGCCCTCGCGGCGGTCGAGCAGCACGCGCAGGGTCTTTCCGACCTTTGCCTGGTTGAGCTCGAGGGAGATTTCCTGCTGGATGGCCATGATTTCGTCGGCCCGGCGCTGCTTCTCCTTCTCGGGTATGTCGTCGGTGAGCTTGCGGTAGGCGTGGGTGTCCTCCTCGTTCGAGAAGGTGAAGACGCCCAGGCGGTCGAAGCGGCTTTCGCGGACGAACTGCTTGAGGGCCTCGAAGTCCTCGAGGGTCTCGCCGGGGTGGCCGACGAGCAGGGTGGTGCGCATGGCGATGCCGGGCACCTCCTGGCGGAACTTGCGGACCAGGTCGAGGGTCTTCTGCTGGCTTCCGCCTCGGCGCATGATCTTGAGCATGTTGTCAGTGATGTGCTGCAAGGGCATGTCCACGTACTTGCAGATGTTGGGCCGCTCGCGCATGACCCGCAGGACCTCGTGGGGGAACTTGGTCGGATAGACGTAGTGCAGGCGGATCCAGCGCAGGCCCTCGACCTGGCTGAGCCGTTCGAGCAGCTCGGCCAGCTTGAGCTCGCCGTAGAGGTCGAATCCGTAGAACGACATGTCCTGGGCGATGAGCATGATTTCCTTGACGCCCGCGGCCACCAGGTTGCGGGCCTCCTGCTCGAGCTCGTCCATGGGCTTGGAGACGTGCCGGCCCCGCATGAGCGGAATGGCGCAGAACGCGCAGGTGCGGTCGCAGCCCTCGGAGACCTTCATGTAGGCGTAATGCTTGGGCGTGAAGGTCATGCGCTCGCCCACGAGCTCCTTCTTGTAATCGACCTTGAACTCCTTGACGATGTCGGGGATGTTGTTGGCGCCGAAGTACTTGTCCACGTCCGGAATCTCGGCCTCGAGGTCCTTCTTGTAGCGCTGCGAGAGGCATCCCATGACATAGACATGGTCGAGCACGCCCTTTTCCTTGGCATGGACGGCGCGCAGGATGGTGTTGACGGATTCCTCCTTGGCGTCCTTGATGAACCCGCAGGTGTTGATGATGACGGTTCGGGCGTCCGAGTGGTCCTGGTCGTGTACGATGTTGAAGCCGCTTCGGGCAAGCTGGGTGCGGAGGTCCTCCGAGTCCACCAGGTTCTTGGAGCAGCCCAGGGTAACGATGTTGATCTTGTCTTTTTTGGTCTTCATGTCCGGGATGTTGTCATGGGAAAAGGGGGCGGCCTTGGGCGTTGTCGGGAGGACGCCCTGGGCGCTCCGCCAACGCGTGGCGGGCGCGAATCTACGCTCTTTTGGCCAAATCTCGGACATCGGGCTCCGATATTCTCGCGGGAATTGGGCTGCCGGGCAGAGCCTGCCCGAGCATCGTGGGCCATTGTGCGCGAAAAACCTTAGCTTTGGCTTTATTTTTTTAATTTTGGGCCGAACAAAAATATCATCCATGAATTTCAACAACGAAAGCACGCTGGTTTTGGTGGACACGGTCATCGAGGCCATGAAAGAGAAGAAAGGCAATTCGATCGTCAGCCTCGACATGCGCCACCTCGACAACGCCATCTGCTCCTTCTTCGTGATCGCCGACGCCCAGTCCTCGACCCAGGTTGACGCCATCGCCTCCTACGTGGAAGAGCTGGTCAAGAAGCAGACCCAAGACAGGCTCCTCAAACGCTTCGGCTACCAGCACGCCAACTGGGTGCTGCTCGACTATGGCGACGTGGTCGTACACGTGTTCCAGACCGAGCACCGCGAGTTCTACCAGTTGGAAGAGCTCTGGGCCGACGCCAAGGCCACAGCCATCGAGGAGGCTTACTGACAAAAAGGCCAGGTGGCGCCAATTTGCCTGACAAATGGGCAATGGTACGGCGCTTGAAGGCACATCACCCACAAGCAACGTCAAATCTCAAATGGCAGAACAAAACAACAGGCCCCAAGGTGAAGACCAGAACGGCGACAACAAGCTGCGGCCAAAATTCAATGTCTATTGGATTTATGGCCTCATCGCTCTGGCCTTCTTCGGCATACAGTTCCTCAACCTAGGGCCGGAGCCCAAGGAAATCAACCGCTCCCGCTTCGAGCAGGACATGATTCCCCGGAACCACGTCCGCGAGCTTGTCGTGGTCAATGGCAAGCGCGCGGAGGTCTATCTCTCGCCCGAGGCCATCAACACCGGCGACTACAACGACATCCTGCCCGACGACTTCGCCCCCGCCGGCGACAACGACCCGCAGTTCTTCTTCACCGTGGGGAGCGTCGAGCGCCTCGAGGAGCGCCTCGACGAGCTGCAAAAGGACTACCCGGTCGAGCGGCGCATCACCATCCGCTACGAGGACCGCCCCGACATCCTGGGCGATCTGCTCGGCTGGCTGCTGCCGGTCATCATCCTGGTGGCCATCTGGGTCTTCATCTTCCGGCGCATGAGCGGCGGCGGAGGCCCCGGCGGCGCTGGAAACATCTTCTCCATCGGCAAGTCCCGCGCCAAGGTTTTCGACCGCGAGGCCGACGTGGTCAAGACCAACTTCGGCGACGTGGCAGGCCTCGAGGAAGCCAAGGTCGAAATCATGGAAATCGTCGATTTCCTCAAGAAGCCCGAGAAATATACCGAGCTCGGCGGCAAGATTCCCAAGGGAGCCCTGCTGGTCGGCCCTCCCGGAACCGGCAAGACCCTCCTGGCCAAGGCCGTCGCCGGAGAGGCGCACGTGCCCTTCTTCTCGCTCTCCGGCTCCGACTTCGTCGAGATGTTCGTCGGCGTGGGCGCCTCCCGCGTGCGCGACCTCTTCAAGCAGGCCAAGGAGAAGGCCCCCTGCATCATCTTCATCGACGAGATCGACGCGATCGGCCGCGCCCGCGGGCGCAACCCGAACTTCGGGTCCAACGACGAGCGCGAGAACACCCTCAACCAGCTCCTGACGGAGATGGACGGCTTCGACACCAACAGCGGCATCATCATCCTGGCCGCCACCAACCGCGCCGACATCCTCGACCGCGCCCTGCTCCGCGCCGGACGTTTCGACCGCCAGATCAACGTCGATCTGCCCGACCTCAACGAGCGCAAGCAGATCTTCGAGGTCCACACCAAGCCCCTCAAGATGTCGCCCGAGCTGGCCACGGACTTCCTGGCCAAGCAGACCCCCGGATTCTCCGGCGCCGACATCGCCAACGTCTGCAACGAGGCCGCCCTCATCGCCGCCCGCAAAGGCAAGAAGGTCATCGAGAAGCAAGACTTCCTCGACGCCGTGGACCGCATCGTCGGCGGTCTCGAGAAGAAGAGCCGCATCATCACCCCCTCCGAGCGCAAGACCATCGCCTACCACGAGGCCGGACACGCCACCGTCAGTTGGCTGCTCGAACACGCCAGCCCGCTCATCAAGGTTACCATCATCCCCCGTGGGCAGTCGCTCGGCGCCGCCTGGTACCTGCCCGAAGAGCGGCAGATTACCACTACCGAGCAGCTCGAGGACGAGATGTGCGCCACCCTCGGAGGCCGCGCCTCCGAAGATGTCAACTTCGGCAAGATTTCCACCGGAGCCCTCAGCGACCTCGAAAAAGTCACCAAGCAGGGCTACGCCATGGTCTCCTACTACGGCATGAGCAAGAACGTCGGCAACCTGAGCTTCTACGATTCCACCGGCAGCAACGAGTACGGCTTCACCAAGCCCTACAGCGACAAGACCGCCGAGGCCATCGACCACGAGGTCAAGACCCTCGTCGAGCAGCAGTACGAAAGGGCCAAGAAGATCATCCGCGACAACCTCCAGGGCCTCACCGAGTTGGCCGAGCTCCTGCTCAAGCGCGAGGTCATCTTCACCGAAGACCTCGAGCGCATCTTCGGGAAAGCCCGCTCGGCCTCCCGCTTCCAAGAACTTAGCTCCTAGAAGGGGCAAGCCGCCTACCCGCAGGGCCGGACGACCGCTTGGTTTTCCGGCCCTGCGCCTTTTTTTTCAGGACAAAAGTTTTTACCTTCGGAGAATCAAAACGCCGGGGCCAAGCCTTGTGCCAAAAACCAACACCCACTCCCCATGCAAGGATGGATAAAAATTCACAGTTTCGACCGTTTCGACCAGGTCGTGCCCTACAAGCAGATGCTTGAGGAAAACGCGCTGAGCGTGGTGGTCGTCCCCCGTAAGGATTCCGCCTTCCAGATTGGAAGCGTCGAACTCTACGTCCACCACGAGCACGTCGAGGAGGCCAACTTCCTGATCGAGCACATGCGCGGCAACAGCCTGGTCAACGCCATGACCCGCCGCGAGCCCGTCGAGCGACTGGCTGAACTGCTTGTCGAAAACGGCATCACGCCCCTGTTCAAGCTAGGCGAAGAGGAAGAAGCGCTCTATCCCTACGAGCTGTACGTCAAGAACGAGGAGTACGAGAAATGCCGCGTCATCCTGGACGTACTGCCCGGCTGGGTCAAGCTCGATTCCTTCGAGAAAATCGACCAGACCACCCTCCTGGTGGACCTGCTCGAGCAGGCCGGCGTGCCCACCCTGGTGCTCCGCAAGCAAGACTCGGACCTGCACCTCGAGGAAATCAAGCTCTACGTCGAAGCGCAGCGGCTCGAGCAGGCCCAGGAGCTGGTCGAGAAGATGCCCGGCTGGGTCAAGCTCCGCGAGTTCGAAAAGTTCCACCAGGTCGAGCTGGTCGAAAACGAGTTCGACAAGCGCGGCATCAACCACTTCTTGCGCAAGCAGGCGCCTTTCACTTCCATGAACAGCACCTTCGAGCTTTGGGTGCCCGAGGACGAGGAGGCCGAAAGCCTCGAGGCCCTCGCGCAAGTCCGCGCCTGGGGACGGTTCGAGGTCTTCGACTTCAGCTACCAGGCCGAGATGGTCTCCGACTGGCTCGAGCAGCACGAAATCGAGTCGGTCATTGTCCGCAAGCGCGACACCACGTTCATGATCGGCAGCGTCGAGCTTTGGATAGAGTCCGAGAATTTCGACAGGGCCAAGGAAGCCCTCGACCAGCTCGAGGATGGCGATGAATGGGGACAAGAGGAAGGAGACGAAGAAGAGGATGAATAACATGGTTCAAAGAGGCATCACGGGGACGATTTTCGTCGCGGTGCTTGTCGCGGCCATCTGGCTGCACCCCATGGGCTTGGGGCTTTTCTTCCTTCTGGTGACCGTCTTGGGCCTGCTGGAGTTTTTCAGGCTGAGCCGCAAGGACGAAGCCGCGCCGCAAGTGGTGCTCGGGCTGGCCGCGGGCGTCGGCCTTTTCGTGGCCAGCCATGCCAACGCCTTCCACTCGGCTCCGCTGTGGGTGCTTTTCTTGCCCCTGTTGGCCGTTCTGGCGATGCCGTTGGTGGAGTTGTACCGTGGTTCGGCACGCCCGTTTGTGAACCTGGCCTACACGCTCTGGGGAGTGGCCTACGTCGCCATTCCCTTCTCGCTCCTGCCCCAGTTGGCCGTGGCCGAGGGCGGAGGCTTTTCGCCCCAAGTGGTCATGGGCATCTTCATCCTGATCTGGACCAACGACACGGGCGCCTACCTGGTGGGCAGCCAGATCGGCAGGCGCCGCCTGTTCGAGCGGGTTTCTCCGAAAAAATCGTGGGAGGGGACGCTCGGCGGAGGGCTTTTCGCCATGTTGGCGGGCTGGCTGGTCTCGCATGGCTTCACCAGCCTCAGCCCTGGGCAGTGGATCGCCGCGGGCGCCTTGGTGGCCATTTTCGGCACCTATGGCGACCTGGTCGAGTCGCTGTTCAAGCGCAGCATCCAGGTCAAGGACTCCGGCAACATCCTTCCCGGACATGGCGGAATCCTGGACCGCTTCGACAGCGTCCTGTTCGCGGCGCCGGTCATCTTCATCTTCCTGCACTTGGTCCTGCCCTTGTTCTGAGTCCTCGGCATTTCGGCCCCTGCCCATCAGCCCGCTCCTCGGATTGCTCCGCGGAGCGGTTTTCTTTGGCCCAGGGGAGGGCCATTCGGTTTTGTTGTCGAAGGGGGGCGCTGTTTTTGCCCGAAGCCACTAATTTCGCGGCATGAACATTTTCACACCGCTCCACAGGAGCCACTACCGCAAGAACCTCAGCCTGGCCTATCCGGTCATTTTCGGCCAAATGGGCCACATGATCGCCTACACGGCCGACAGCATCATGGTGGGCCAGTTGGGCAGCGCCGAGCTGGCCGCGGTCTCCCTGGCGGGCACCGTCTGGGTCGTTCCCTACCTTTTCGCCCTCGGCTTCGCCAGCGGCCTGACGCCCCTGGCGGGCGTGGCCAACGGCAAGGGCGACCCGGCCATGCTGCAAAAGCTCTTCGGCCATTCGCTGCTGGCCAATCTGCTGTTCGCCGTGCTGGTAACGGCCATTGTTTACATGGCCCACCCGCTGCTCGGGATGCTGGGGCAGGCGCCCCGCGTCGTCGAGCTGGCCGTGCCCTACTACAAGATCCTGACCCTGAGCATCATCCCCAGCATCTTCTTCCTCAATTTCAAGCAGTTTGCCGAAGGCCTCGAGCTGACCAAGCCCACCATGGTCATGAACGTGGTTTTCAACCTGCTGAACGTTTTGTTCAACTACTGGTTCATCTATGGCAACATGGGCTTTCCGGCTATGGGAGTCGAAGGTGCCGGTTGGGGGACCTTCCTCTCGCGCCTGCTGATGCTTTTCGCGGCCTTCGGGTACATGCTCTGGAAGCCGTGGCTGCGGGCCTATCTGGTCGGCCTCAAAGACATGGTGCTGGATGCCAAGGTCTTCGTCAAGCTCTTGCGGATGGGACTGCCCATCGGCGCGCAGATCGTCATCGAAGTTGGAGTCTTCTCCGTCGGGGCCATTTGGGTGGGGCAGTTTGGAGAGTCCTCGCTGGCGGCCCACCAGATCGTCATCAACATCACCTCGCTGACCTACCTCATGAGCCTGGGTTTCGCTTCGGCGGCCACCATCCGCGTGAGCAACTACCTGGGCAAGGGCGATTTCCCATCGTTGCGAATGGCAGGGCAAACTTCCTTCGTGATGGTCATCTTCTTCATGGCGTTCACCGGGCTGCTGATTTACTTCTTGCGGGATGCCATCCCCGGGCTTTTCATTTCCGGCGATCCGGAAGTGCAAAAACTAGCCGCCAGCATCCTGATCGTGGCGGCCCTCTACCAGATTTTCGATGGGCTCCAGGCAGTGGGGATGCACGTCTTGCGCGGCCTTCACGATGTTCGGGTTCCCACTTACATCGCCAGCTTCTCGTATTGGGTCGTCGGCATGGGCGTTTCCTGGCTCCTGGCTTTTCCGCTGGGCATGGGGCCACTGGGGATTTGGATCGGCTTCTTGGCCGGTTTGGCCTGCGCCGCTGTCCTGTTCGTGCTCCGCTACCGAAAGATTGTCGCTCGAATGGCCGATGCCCGCGTGGCCGAGATTGACCTGAGTCTCAAAGCGATAGAATCGGCGGCATGAGCACGCGCATCGGTTTGCTTCTGGTTGGGGCGGCCTGCGCCTGCCTTGGTTCCTGCGCACCATCGCCGGACCGCTCGTCCAGCACGACGCGCCACGACACGGTGCCCTTGTCGCAGGCCGAGCACTTCGAGCTGCTTCGGGGCGATGGCTACACGCTGTTGCACGTGCTCGACCCCTGGCAGGACGCCCAGGGCGTGGCCTTCACCTACGCGCTGGTCGATTCGGGCCGGAACCTGCCGCCCGACCTGCACGCCGACGCCGTCCTGACTCGCCCCCTGCGCCGCCTGGTCTGCCTTTCGAGCACGCACCTGGCCCAGCTCGAAGCCGTGGACGGCCTGGGAGCGCTGGTCGGCATTTCCGGCGCCGACTACGTTTACAGTCCCCGCGTCCGAGCGGCCCTGGCCGGCGGGCAATGCGTCGATTTGGGCTTTTCGCCCAGCCTGAACTTCGAGTTGCTGCTCCAGGCCCGCCCCGACGCGGTCCTGGCCTTCGACGTGGGCGGCGAGACCCAGGGCCTTTCGCGCAAGCTCGCCGAGCTGGGCATCCCCCTGCTGCTCAACGCCGATTACCTCGAGCGCACGCCCCTGGGCAGGGCCGAGTGGGTCCGCTTCATGGGCGAGCTGCTGGACAAGGCCGACACCGCCGCCCGCTTCTTCGCGCAGGTCGAGGACGACTACCAAGCGCTGGCCCAGCAGGCGCGACAGGGCGAAGCGCCGCCCGTGATGCTGGGCCTACCTTGGCAGGGAACTTGGCACCTGGCCGGGGGCAAGTCGTTCATGGCCAAGTTGATAGCCGATGCCGGGGGCGACTACCTTTGGCGCGATGACCCTTCCACCGAAAACCTGCCCATGAGCCTCGAGGCCGTCGTGGCCCGCGGGGCTTCTGCCACCGTATGGCTCAATCCGGGCACTGCCAGCACGCGCCAACAGCTCCTCGACGCCGAGCCGCGCCTGGCCGACTTCCCCCCGCTACGGCAGGCCAAGATCTACAACTCCATCGCCCGCACAAACGCACAAGGAGGCAACGACTATTTCGAGACCGCTGTTGTCCGTCCCGATTGGCTGCTGGCCGATCTCCACCGCATCTTCCAGGGAAAAAGCGATAGCCTTCACTTTTTTGTCTTGTTGGAATGATGGTTTTCCACCCTAAAAAACATCGGGAAACGGAAAGCGCGCCAGCCTTCCATTTCCCGATGTCCATCTGTCAAATTTTGAGGAATGCCTCAATCGCGCAAACTCTCGTTCGGAGCGAATTGGTTCTGGCCGAACTGCTGCTGGTGCGTCACCCGGACTCCCACGCTGAAACGCTCGTTGAAATGGTACTCCACCTCGGCTGACGCCCCTACGCCCCGGAAGGCGTTCGGGTTCATCGTGGGCGAGGCCCCTCCAAAGCTGCTTTGTTGGTAAAATACAGTGCCCCCGACGCGCAGCTTGTCGCTCAACATTTTGCTTCCCGAGACATAGCCGCCCATGCTGGTGATGCTGCCATCGTGGCGGGTGACGCCTTCCGGCCCCAGCACGGCCATGTTGTTGACGCTCTGCACACCTGCGAACAGTCCGGCGCTCAGGCCCACGGTCGGGCTGAGCCGGAAGTCGAGGCTTGGCGAGAGGAAGGTGCCAAACCCGCTGGCGCCGCCACTGCCCACGAAGGCATGGCTCGAAAGCGACCAGCTCGTGCTGACGCGGTCGCGCCAGGCCTCGCCCGCCGCGCTGGGCGCCGCCTGCTCGGGTGCCAGTTCCGAAAGCAGGGCGGATTCACTTTGGGCCCGGGCCGCGGGCGCGAGTGCGAGGGCCAACAGCGCTGTTTGGAAGATTTTTTGTATATTCATGGGGTAAGATTTTTCACGTTTTCACAAATTTACCCAATTGGGGCGACATTTCGATTGGGGTCATCAAAATTCGTAGGCCATGAAAAACGCATTTCTTTCCATCTTGCTGATGTTCAGTTTTTTAGGTCTTCATGCCCAAACCGGGAGCACTGACTTGTACGTTCGGGTGCTGAACCTGCAAGGCCAAGCCCTGGACGGCCTGGCCGTCAACCTGCGGGTCGGCGATGCTTCTTACGACCAACTGACGGGCGACGGGGGATGGGTGAACATCGAAGCCAAGCCCGGTGACATTGTGCGGCTGAGTTTCCCAAGCCAGGTAAATTTTGCCGAAATACGCGTGCCGGAGCCCAACCGCTTCACCCACGCGCAGGCGATACGCTACGAGCCCTCCGAGGAGGATTGGGCACGTTCGAGGGAGCGCCTTCAGGATACGGTTTGGCAAGACCTGCCCATGACCCACGAGCCCGGACGTGGCCAGAACATGCTGAGCATGACCGTAAAAGGCCTGGGGGGCCGACTCTTGCCCGGTGTCGAAGTGCGGATGCGCTCGCTCAAGACCGGGCAGATTCTTGCCACCCACACCGACAGCCGAGGAGTGGCCCGCCTGGTCTTCCCGCACGACGAGCCGCATAGCACGGCGGTCGGCGACATGGTCAAATTCAGCGTGTTGCAAGTGACGGCCGAGGCAGGCTTCACCGTCCGCACTACGGCCGACTACCTGCCCGAGCAACTGGTCCATCCGGCTGGGCGCGACACCGTTTGGCAGAACCTGCGCGCCGAAACCGAGCCCACTTCTACCTATGTGCCCTTGCGTATCCAGGTGCAGAACCTTTTGGGCCAAGCGCTGCCCAACGAGCTCGTTTCGCTGGATGTCATTGGCAGTGAGCAGCTTGTCTATGCCGCACGAACCAACAGCAGCGGCCTGGCCTTCTTCAGCCTTCCCAAAAACAGCCGCTATTCTCTCAACTTCGAGTTCGATCGCGAACTCACTTTCTTCGATTATCCGTACATCGGCACCCGTCAAAGACAGATGGTGTCGCTCAGCTATCCGGGCAGTGAGGCGATTCGCGCCTTTATGGCCGTTAACAACCGCGATCAGAATGGCTTTCGCAAGGACTTCCTGGAAAGCAATGTTTCAAACATGATTCATGACAATTCAAGAAACATCATTCCGATTGAAAAGGGGTATTCCATCGTGTTCGACAATTCGGATTTGACATGCGGTAGCCTGGCCCTCCAAGATGGGCGGCTTTTCGGGCCGGGCTCCTTCGGCGGCGGCTACGAGCTCTACGCCTACGACCTGCGCGACGGCAAGGCGGTCTGGGGAATCGAGTTGGCCGACAACGATCCCTCGGCCATTGTGATCGCGGAGGGCGTGCTGCTGGCCATCACCGAGTCGTGTACGCTTTATGCCATTGATATCCAGACAGGAAGGGCACTTTGGAATGCCTGGCTTTCTGGCTACATGTACACGACGCCGACCGTTGGCGAAGGAATGGTCTTCGCCGCATATCCCATGGATGGGAAATCAGGTTTCGCCCTGGTGGCCTTCGGCCTACGCGATGGCCAAGTGAAATGGCAGGCCGAGCTGGACAAAGACATCATGGGAGCGGCCGTCTATGCCGACGAAAGAGTGTTGGTGACAGACCTTTTCGGCAAAGTTTACGCCTTCGCCGCAGCCGATGGCAAGCTCTTGGCGTCCAGGGCCGTGGGCGCGGTCTCGCCCCCTACGGTCGTCGGTCAGGAGCTGCACCTTAGCTTGCGCGCCAACGCCAGCCGCGACAGGCAGGAGCTGGCCGTGCTGGATGTCAACACTTTAGCCGAGCAGCGACGCTTTCCCGATGTTTCCGGCCCTTTCCTGGATGTTCCGCACCGAGACCTGGCGTTTCACGAGCAGATGGAGTACAACGGCGCCCGGCCGCTGCACTACTTGGGCATGCACTTCGCCGTCGTAGGGGGCAGGCTCTTGTGCTACGATCCCGCGGGAGGCAAGCTCATCTGGCAGGCCGAAATTCCTGCCGCCCGGGCTGCTGGCCGCATGTTGAGGCTGGCCGCCACCATGCCACTAGTGGTTGCGAACCAAATCGTCGTGAGCACCCCTGGCGGGGCTGTCCTGTTCTTTTCGCCCACCGATGGGCGGCTCATCCGAACGCTTGAGACAGGCGAGCCGCTTTTCGGACAGCCCGTCTTCCACAAAGGCTGGCTCTATTGCGGCACCCGCTCTGGCAAAATCCTCGCCCTAGATTTGGGAGATTCGCGGCTCGATGGCTGGCGGATGTGGTGTGGCAACCCAGCGCACAACCCTGTTTATGAGGCCCGGCGGAAGTGAGCTCGCCAGGCCGGGCTCAGCGGATGTTCTTTTTTTGTTTATTTTTGTTAATCAATGCTTCAGAACCCCTGGCCATAATGCGAGAAAAGATGCGTAGGATATACATTTTCCTTCTAGCTTGTTGGACGACATTGGCCGCAAATCCGCATGTCGCGGCTCAAGTTGATAGCCTGCTGGATTGGAGCACTCTTGCGAACCAAAGGATATTTTTCGACCTCGAGGACGCCCAATCCGAACCACTGAACGTGATTCGACTTGGCCTGTCCGATTGGGACATGGAAGAAATCGCAGTTTTGGATAGCTTTCCCAACCTGCAAGAGTTGGACCTGTCGCAGAATCGCTTCTCGCAGTTGCCCGAATCGCTTTGTGGACTGGAGCGCCTCCAGGTCCTCCGCCTGTCCGAAAACCCGCTTTCGAGCCTGCCTGCCTGCTTCGAGCGTCTGCAAAACCTTCGCGTCTTGAAGCTCGACGATTGCGCCTTCGCTCATTTCCCCGAAAGCCTGACGAAATTGCAAAACCTTGAGCAGCTTGACTTTGAGGGCAACTCCATCGCGGCCTTGCCCAAGGGGCTCTGGCTGATGGACAGCCTGGAGGTGCTGCGTCTGGGGCGCAATCGTCTCAAAGGCGCCGGCTTGGTGGACTCGCTTGCCCGCCTGCCTCGCCTCAAGCTGCTCGACCTCTCCTCCAATGGCCTGTCCTACCTCCCGCCCCAGCTTGGCAATTTCTACCACTTGGAAGAGCTTTGCCTGCAAGGCAACCCATTCGAGAGCCTGCCCGAAGAATTGGCCCGCCTCAAGCAGCTCAAGTACCTCGACCTCCGCTGGATACCTCTTTCGGTGCCCCGCCAATTGCAGTTGACGGAGATGCTTCCATGGGTGAGCATTGTTTTTGATTGAACCCAAAACCATTAAGATAACGTATGGAAAAGACCCAACTGTTAAGCTATCCTCGCCTTGAGGTGTACTTCCACCCAAAGCCAAAAATCATCGAGCTGGTCTGGAACGGCTACGTCGAAGTCAACGATTACATCGCCTGGCTCGAAGACGTTTTTGTACACATCCAGCAGCTCGGCGCCATTGGCCTGCTGACCGACCACCGCATGCGCAAGGTAATCAAACCCGAAGCGTCCAAGTGGCTGGCCGAAAGCTATTATCCGCGACTGCTGGCCTATCGCCCGAGCTTTCGGACTGGTGTTCTGGAAGCTGCTGACATCTTTGCCAAGATGGTGGCCGACCGCTTTGTCAAGGAAGCCGACGAGCGTTACGCGAGTTCGGTGTCGATAAGGATCTTTAGCCACTACGACGAGGCAGTTTCATGGCTTTCCGACAAGAACTCAAGCCCGATTCCCTAGTATTACAACAACAAACCGCAGCGAAATGATACCAGACTCGAATGCCAAAATTTGGAAAGATTTGGTCACCGGCAAAATCTCACACAAGTTCTCAAGTTTCGTTTTCCAGATGGAAATCAACAAGCTACAATGGCAGGTTTCAAACAAAATAGTCAACGTTGAGACTGCTGTCAAAGAGTTGCATTCCCTCTGCTCAAAATACGATAAATTGGTTAACAATGATATTGCCACAATCCTCAATTCTTGAACATGGAAAACAAAATAAAAACCGTAGAACAAACCGCGCGATTGATTCGCGAAGGAAGGATTTTGGTATTGGCGGGAGAGCACAACAATCTGAAAATTCTTCCCAAGGGAAAGTGGATTGGTGGAACCATTCCGTATTTCATGGGAACCCAGGGCGGAGTTTTTGACAAAGAGCATATTTTTGTTGAGGATTTCACCGATTATGTCCAATATTTTGAGGTGAGCGAACATGGACCTGATGACCTTGCGGAGCTCACGGCCGAGCGTTTTGAGAACTCATTCCGCTTTGTCGTCGTTCCAGCATTTTCCGAGATCCATGTAGCCTTTGGCAACCAAGCCAGCCAGCTCCCGGACCTCTACATGACCCCGATGATCGGTTGGGTCGCGGGCGTCCAGTTGGAACATGTTGGTAAGGTGAAGCCCTTTGTTTTCAATGGAATAACCGGAAAGGCAAGCACCGACAAGCTCCTGGCCATGCACGTGGGGCTTCCAACGGATTCCTTCGCAAGCCTTGAAATCATCAACATTTTCCAACCGGGCGATGGGCCGGTCATACGGTTTCCCCAAGCCGGTTTTGACGTCGAAAACGCCACCATCGACGGGCTGACGACGAATTTCGCACAGTATCTTAGCCATTCAAAAATTGATGTGCGGCTTCCACTAGTGGCCGATTACTCGGGTGCGGCCATCAACGTGAGCATCCAGTCAGTTGACGTTGACGCGGGCACGGTCAGGCTTTTCGCTCCTGTCGATTGCCGGGTGGAGTACCGCATCGCCTCGGCGCCGGAGGATTTTTCGAGCGCATTTCTCTCGATGCTTCCCCCGGAGGCTGCCAACTTGCTGGCCTCGTGCAACTGTGTTCTCAATTTTCTCCATTTGGACTTGCTGGGCAAAAGCATTGGCCCATTCACGGGACCGTTCACTTTTGGTGAAATAGGCTATGTGCTTTTGAACCAAACCCTCGTATATTTGCGTTTCCACAGCAAAAATCAACCTTAACAAGACAAAACAATGAAAGATACCCCAATCGACCCGCAGGTAGTCCGCCGCCGCCGCGAGGAGTCCGGATTGCCCGATCTGGGTGGGGCCAGCATCCGCGAGCTGGTACGGCTGGTGAACCTCATCGAAAAAGACTCCGGCCAGCGGTTTGTCCGCATGGAGATGGGCGTTCCCGGCCTGGCGCCTCCCGAGGTCGGCACATTGGCAGAAATCCAAGCGCTTCGGTCGGGGGTCGCTTCCAAATATCCGATGATCGAGGGAATAGAGCCGCTCAAAAACGAAATCAGCCGCTTTGTCAAACTCTTTCTGAATCAAGACGTTGACCCTAGAGGTTGTCTGCCGACCGTCGGGTCGATGCAGGGCGCTTTGGTGGCTTTCCTGGTGGCCAACCGCACGCGGGCCGACCGTCGCGGAACCTTGTTCATCGACCCTGGCTTTCCTGTCCAGAAGCAGCAGCTCAAGTTGCTGGGCCAGGATTTTGATTCCTTCGACGTTTACGACTACCGTGGCCTCAAGCTGCGCGACAAGCTCGAAAGCATGATCGTTGAAGGCAAGATTTCCAGTCTGTTGTATTCCAATCCGAACAACCCCGCGTGGATTTGCTTTACCGAGAATGAGCTGCAAACCATCGGAGAATTGGCCAACAAGTACGATGTTGTAGTCATTGAAGACCTTGCCTATTTCGGCATGGACTTTCGGAACGACTACTCCAAGCCTGGCCAACCTCCCTACCAACCCACTGTTGCCAACTATACCGACAACTACATCTTCCTGATTTCCAGTTCGAAAGCCTTTAGTTACGCTGGCCAGCGGGTCGGCAGCTTGGTGGTCTCGGACAAGTTGTTCGAACGTCGCTTTCCGGACCTCAAGCGGTACTACAAGACCGATGGCTTTGGCTACAGCGTGATTTACGGGGCGCTCTATCCCCTTTCCGCCGGGGTTACGCACTCCGCCCAGTTCGGTATGGCGGCCATGCTGAAGGCCGCCAACGACGGCGAGTTCAATTTCGTGGACACCGTCCGCATCTATGGCGACAGGGCCAAACGCATGAAGGACCTGTTCACGGCCAACGGCTTCAACATCGTCTATGACCACGATGAGGAGCTTCCGCTCGCAGACGGCTTCTACTTCACCTTTTCCTATCCGGGCATGACAGGCTCTCAACTGCTTGAAAGCCTGATTTATTACGGAATCTCGGCCATTTCTTTGGCCATCACCGGAAGCTCTCGGCTAGAGGGTCTGCGGGCCTGCGTCTCGCAGGTCTCCGACGACCAGATCGACGATTTGGCGTTCCGACTGGAGCGCTTTCGAGCTGATCACAAATTTTGAAATAGCTTTGAGGAATGAAAAAGCCGCATTGACGAACTGTCGAGGCGGCTTTTTCATGAATGGGGGACTTACTGCAAGGCGTTTTGAACGAACCATGCCATGTCTTTCTGCTGTTTTTCCATGATTTCTTCATCTGCCTCCAAGGCCACAGATTTGAACTCGGCCTTGGAAATGGCGTCCTCCAGTTTGTCTTCGGTCGTAGAAATTTCCCGCCTCAAGCGAAGCTCTGGCTCACCCTTCACAAAGTAAACACGCTCATAGTAGGCATCCACTTTTATCGGGGCTGTTCCTTCGTGCAGCAAGTCGTAACTTTTGTAATCGACAGTTTGACAAATCAATTCGCCATTCTCGAAGTAGAACTTCTGATAATCCGCAGTCGAGCCCTCCACCCTGTCGCTCAAATCGTACTCCATCAAGAGTATTTTTCCAGACATTGTGTAAAAGGTAACGGTGTATGAGATGTCATATTCAAAAACATCATCGACGCGATCAATTCCTTTAGCCGCAGACTGATAGATTTCAATGTCGGTACCATCGACCATCGCGCAAACGGTCTTTTCCAGCCCTACAAGGCTTGCGTCTATCAGCTTGATTTTCTGGTCAATCTTAGACTGGTCAAACGGCTCGGCATTTTCAACGGCGCGACTGTCTGGGCTGCTCATTTGGTTTGTTGGCGTTTCCTGGTTGCTGTTTCCGCAACTACCCAAGGCGGTTGAGAAGGCAATCGCAATTCCGATAAGCAAGTTCTTGTTGTTCATGACATTTCCGGGCTGTTTTGGAATGAATGGTGGAAAAATGTTGTGGAATAAAACTGTTTCAATAGGATTGAAAGTCCTCGGCGGAAAGATCCGATTTTTCGTGAGTAGCTGGAGACAAGGGCAGCTCGACGAAAAATGTCGATCCGACACCTTCCTCGCTTTCGGCCCAAATATCTCCGTGGCATTCATGGACAAGACTCATGCAAAGTTTGATACCCAATCCTGTCCCTTTTTCGTTCTGCGTTCCGTAGGTACTTTCAAACTGGCTAGGGTCGAAGAGTTTGGAAAGCCTTTTGGCTGACATGCCAATCCCATGGTCTTTCACCCAAATCTTTGTTCTGTCTTGGTCTTTTTGAGCGCCAATTTCAATTGTGGAATCAGGATTGGAATATTTGATAGCGTTGGCCAGCAAGTTGCGAAGCACGGTCAACAAGGCGCTTGAATCGCAGAACGCGATTGCATCATCGGGGACAAATTTGACGATTTTGATGTTCTTTTGTAACTATTTAGGTCATCTCGCATTTGACGGAAAGGAAGTTGTGGCCGTCAAAAGTGTTTTTGAGCTCCCTGAAAATGTTTCTTCCC
>JFJP01034004.1_pt1 | contig 53925 bp, 43 predicted proteins | sample 431651 | NCBI WGS metagenome assembly JFJP01 (sample SAMN02602958, study PRJNA72255) | Microbial mat metagenome, whole genome shotgun sequencing project. | biome: fresh water; feature: sink hole; material: water; isolation source: purple microbial (photo- and chemosynthetic) mats found in... | reverse complement strand
TCTGGGAACGAGTTGTCTGAGGCTGAAATCCGGTTTTTGATCCAAGGCTACACCAAGGGTGAAATTCCCGACTATCAGATGTCTGCCTGGACAATGGCAGTTTTCTTTCAGGGTATGACCTTTCCCGAAACGGGCTTTCTCACCAGGGCCATGATTGACTCCGGAGACGTGCTGCATCTGGAAGGCGTCCCCGGCCCCTTGGTCGACAAGCATTCCACCGGTGGTGTCGGTGACAAAATCAGTTTGATTCTTGCCCCCTTGGCGGCAGCCTGCGGTCTGCGAATCCCCATGATGTCCGGCCGCGCGCTGGGTCACACCGGCGGCACCCTCGACAAGCTTGACGCCATTCCCGGCTTCAAAACGGCCCTCAGCCAGGAAAAGATCCGCGAGGGACTGAAAACTGTCGGCTACATCATGACAGGCCAGAGTAAGGAAGTCGTTCCCGCCGACCGCCTGCTGTACGCCCTGCGCGATGTCACCGCCACCGTCGAGTCGGTACCGCTGATCACCGCCAGTATTTTAAGCAAAAAGTTCGCCGAAGGGGCCGAAGCGCTGATCTTTGATGTGAAATCTGGTCGCGGTGCCTTTATGGACACCCCGGAAAAGGCCAAAGCACTGGCCGTCAGCCTCGTGGAAACTGCCCGCAGTCTCGGCCGAAAGGCCGTCGGTGTCCTTACCGACATGGGCCAGCCCCTGGGGCGTATGACAGGCAATTTCCTCGAAGTGGAAGAGTCTATCCTTTGTCTGCGCGGCCAGGGTCCCGCTGACTTGATGGAACTCACCTACCGGCAGGTAGCCTGGATGCTGGTGGCCGGCGGACTGGTCAAAACCGTTGCCGAAGGCGAAGCTCTGGCCCGAAAAAATCTGGAAAATGGCTCGGCTCTCAAAAAGTGGGAAGAAAATGTTGCTTTCCAGGGGGGTGACGTGGCGCTTCTGAATTCGCAGCTGGGCGTACGCCGCTCACCGTTCCATGGGGAGCTCAAAGCCGTCGGCGAGGGGTGGCATGGCGGTTGGGACGCGTTGGAATGCGGGCTGGCAGCCACGGCTTTGGGTGCCGGCCGCAACAAAAAGGAAGACGCGGTGCTTCCCGAGGTCGGCCTGGAATTTCTGGCCAAAAAGGGCGATAAGCTGGTTGCCGGCCAAGAAGTGTTGAAAATCTGGGCCGATTCGCAAGCAAAACTCGACGAAACCCTGTCTAGGCTGAAAACGGCCTGGACCCTGTCGGCTTTCAAGCCGGCCCCCGAACCCTTGGTCCTCGGGGAAGTCACGGCTTTGTGAGGACGGCTGGTGCTATGGTCTGGAACAAAAAAGAACTGGTGGCCGAAGAGGTCCGGAACCTGGCGGCCCGATACGATCTCGGCCTTCTGGAATCCTCCATCCTGCTCCGTCGGGGCGTGTCTGACGGAGAATCTCTGCTCTCGTATTTAGAAGACGATCTGAGGTTTACTCCCAATCCTTTTCTGTTCAAGGATATGGAAGATGTGGTTGACCGGCTGACCGGCGCCCGCGACGATGAAGAAACCGTACTGGTCTTTGGAGACCGCGATGCCGATGGAATTACCTCGACGGTGATTTTGGTCGAAGGTTTTCAGGCGTTGGGGCTCAAGGTCGAATGGCGTGTTCCCCAGGGGGATGCGGCCTACGGTCTGACGCTGGAGGCCGTCGACACCTTTGCCGAGGCGGGCGGGGGCCTGATTGTCACAGTGGACTGTGGAATCAGCAACTTCAAAGAAATTGAGCATGCCCGTCAGCTGGGCATCGACGTTCTGGTGATCGACCACCATGTGGCACCGGAAGAACTGCCCCCGGCGCATGCCTTTATCAATCCCAAAATCGCCGGTGAGACGTACCCGTTTGCCAGCCTGGCGGCCTGTGCTGTTGCTTCTAAAGTTGTTTGGGCGCTGCGGTTTGCCGAAACGCCGCTCTACAACCAGCGCATGTGTCTTCTGCACTCGAGGCAAACCGAAGATGGTTTGCTTGTTGAAGTGGTTCGCTTGGTCAACTTGACCGAGCGCCGCCGGCTTCGCCTGCTGTTCAACGCCAAGAGCCGTTCCGATGACCTGGCGACATTGGTGACCTTTCTGCAGGATCAGGAGATTTTTGTTTTCGATGAGAAGGTTCAAATCCGTCTGATGCGCCAGCTCTTTGGTGCCGGTGTCGAAATCGGTGTGTTTGATCTGGCTCCTCAGATCCGTCAAACCTTTCCCAGCCTCGCCAACCTCAGTTTTGATGAGGTGAGGGCGAAAAGCCGGTTGCCGCGTTATCGTCCCGAGACCGGTGATCTGGACATTCTGATCAGTTTGTTCACCAGTTCTGTTTACAAGGTTTATCCTTCGTTGGGGGTTGATTTCCTGGCCGTTCTTGACCTGGTGGCGCTCGGCACCTTGGCCGACCTGATGCCCCTTGAGGGGGAGAACAGAATTCTGGTGAAGCTGGGCATGCAGAGCCTCAACACCACCAAGCGGGAAGGTCTGCGGGCCCTGCTGATGCGGTTGAAAATGCTGGGCAAACCCCTTTCGACTACCGATGTCAGTTGGTCGCTCACCCCTGTCATCAACGCCGCCGGTCGTCTGGGCTGCCCCGAAAAGGCCGTAGAGCTGCTGCTGACCACCGATGAGGAACGAAGACGCACCTTGGCTGTTGAAATGGAAAATCTGAACCACCAGCGGCGTCAGCTTGGTTCCACGGCCTGGGACCAGGTGCTGCCGGCGGCTCGGATTTCGTTTGAGGCCCTGGCACAGAAGTTTGTGCTGGTGTACGACCCTTCTATCGCGCGCGGCATCACCGGCATTCTGGCCAGCCGCCTCATGAACCTGCTCGGGGTTCCTGCTGTGGTCGTGACGCTTCAAGATGACCGGTGCATCGGCTCACTGCGGGCCAACCGCGGGTTTGAGACAAGGCGGTTTCTCGATGCCTTTTCCGATTTGTTTACCGACTACGGCGGTCATGATCAGGCTGCCGGTTTCAACTTTCCCCAAGAAAAAAGGTCGGAATTTGAAGCTCGGCTGGCCTCGATCCTTCCCGGTTTTCCGTTGAGGTCTGGGGGAGAGGACCTGCTGGAAGTCGATGCCGATCTCCCGCTGGAGTATTTAAAACCGGATCTCCTGAACGTTGTCGATAGGCTTGAACCCTATGGAGAAGGCTGCCGGCCCCTGGTGTTCACGTGCAAAGGCCTGTCCATTGTCAACCTCGACCTGGTGGGCAAGGCGGGTGCCCAGCATGTGCGACTGACCCTCGACGGGGGGGCTCACAAATGGCCCGCTATCTACTGGAACGCTTTGGATCGGTTGGAGCAGGGGGACTTTGCCGCCGGAGACCGCGTTGACGCTGCCTTCCAGATCAGCCGCAATTACTTTCAGGGCCAGGAAAAGCTTCAGATGACCATCCTCGACCTGGTTCGGAGTTCCCTCTGAGTCGAAGCATCCTGCTGGCATTCCTGCTCGTGATACCGCTTTGGTCGACCTGGGCTGAGCCAAGGTTTTTTGGCCCGACCTTTCTCCGAATCGGTGCCATTAACGAGTTGTATGTTTGGGATGAGGTGTCCGTCGCCCCCTTTACCGTTGAGGTGTGGAAAGACGGTGCTTCCAAGCCCCTTTTGGCAGCCCGAGGTTTTTCCGTCAACCGGCCCTTGCCCGTTCTGGGGGCGGCAAAAAAGCCGCTGCTCTGGGCGGCTGCTCTGGTCTGTCCCGAGGTTCTTGAGGCCCCCGGGCCCGTGAAAGTCCGTTTTTTGACTTCGAAAGGGGAGCTGTTGCACGAAACCCCTTCTCAGCTGATGCCCCGGAATTTTCCCGTGGAGGAGATTCCCCTCAGCCCCGAAATGACGCGTCTGAGAGCCAAGCCTGACCCTCGCAAAGACCGCGAGGCGGTGGCCATCTGGGCTGTCTACCAGCGCTTCGAGCCACAGTTCCACTGGCCTGGTGGCCGCTTTTTGCTGCCTGTCTCCCCGATCTTTCCATCGTCTGCCCATTTTGGTGATGTACGGCATTATCAGTATGCGGACGGCACCTCCTCGCGGGACTATCATCGGGGCACCGATTTCGCTGTTCCTGTCGGCACCCCCGTGCAGGCTCCTGCACCGGGAACCGTCGTTCTGGTTTCTGACCGCATGCTGACCGGAATCACCGTGGTTCTCGAACACGCCCCCGGGGTATATTCGGTCTTCTTTCATCTTTCCAAAGCCAATGTCAAGGTCGGTCAAAAGGTCAAAGCGGCCGAAAGGCTTGCCCTTTCCGGTGCTACAGGACTGGCAACCGGCCCTCATCTCCACTGGGAGGTCCGCAGCAACGGTGTTCCTGTGGATCCCCTCGACTTGGTCACCGACGGTCTTCTTGACACGAACAGCGTGAGCGCGGTAATCTCTTCCATCGAACGAGTGATTCATTGAAAGAGGGGGGTGATTACCATAGCCAGCATCCACTTGGATGACAACGAGGTCCTTGAAAAGGCCATCAAGCGTTTTAAACGCATTGTCGAAAAAGAAGGCATCATCCGCGAATGGAAGAAGCGTGAATACTTTGAGAAACCTTCCACCATCAACAACCGGAAAAAGAAAGCCCTCCAGCGTAAACAGCTGAAGAAGCTTCGGAAGATTCAGACCACCAACAAGGGCTGAGTCCAAAAAAGTCGCCCCCGAATGGGGCGGCTTTTTTTTTAGTTGGTCCCTGGCCCTGCCGATGATCTGAGGAAACCCTTTGAAGGGAGGCTTCATGCCCCGTTACCTTCCTCTGCTACTGCTATTGTTGACCGTCAACCTGCCTGCACAAGAACTCAAAGGGCCAGACCTCAGCAATTACGAAGTTCTTGCTGAAGTGATCGCCAAAAAATCTGTTCCAGGATTGGTCATTATCGATGCGCGTTCCCCTGAAGACTACAAAGCCGGTCATATACCTGGAGCCATCAACCTTCCACCGGACAGGGCGTTCAACGAATACCCGTCGAAGAGTGCCAAGACTCCCCTTTTGGTCTACGGTCGGCCAGCCTCGTCCGACGCCCGTAAGGTCGCCGATATTCTGCGGACGAGGGGTTATCTGAATGTGATCCTTTTCGGTTCTATTTCACAATGGAAAGGGGAACTTCAGTGAAGAACGTTCACGGCTTCACCGCCGTCTCAGTCGATGATCTGGCGGAATTCCGTGCCAAAGGTACCCTCTGGATCCATGAAAAAACCGGTGCTCAGGTCTATCACCTTTCGGCGGCCGACCGTGAGAATCTGGTCTCGTTCGTTTTTCCCACCCCGCCTGACGACCATACGGGAGTCGCCCACATCCTTGAGCACTCTGTCCTTTGCGGCTCGAAGAACTATCCCACCAAGGATCCCTTCCTCTACCTGCTGAAAAGCAGTCTGAACACCTTTCTCAATGCCATGACCTACCCGGACAAAACTCTGTACCCAGTCGCCAGCGTTGTGCCCAAGGACTTCCTGAATCTTTTAAGCGTTTATGCCGACTCGGTTTTTTTCCCTCTTTTAAAACCCGAGGCTTTCCGGCAGGAGGGCCATCGGCTCGAGTGGGATGAACAGGGCGGTTTGGTCCGCAGCGGTGTGGTCTACAACGAAATGAAAGGCAACTATGCCAGTGCGGAAGGCGTTATCGGTGATTTGGTACAAAGGTCTCTTTTTGATCGGGGACCTTACCAGTACGACTCCGGTGGTGACCCCGCCCACATTCCCGAACTGACTTACGAAGCCTTCCGAAAGTTCCATTCCGACCATTATCACCCCAGCCGGGGCCTGGTTTTCCTCTATGGCGACCAAGACCCCGGTCCGGTGCTCAAACTTCTCGACACCAAGTATTTCCGGTTTTTTGACAGGCGGCCTCCCGCTCCGGTTATTGAGCCCCAAAAACGCTGGCTGGAACCCCGCACCGTGCAGGGTGTGTACCCCACCTCTGCCGACGAACCCGCCGACACCGGCACCCTCGCGCTGACGTGGCTGGTGGCCGATGCCCCCGATCATGACCGGGTCTTAGCCCTGGATCTGCTGTCAGAAATTCTTCTAGGCGATGCGGGACCGCTTCAGAAAGCCTTGCTGGAATCTGGCTTGGGGGAGGATCTCTCACCAGTCTCGGGTCTTTTCACAGAAATTCGTGATGTGAGTTTCACCGTCGGCCTGCGAGGTTCGGGGGAAGAGAAAAAAGAAGCCTTTGAAACCTTGGTCCTGAACCAGCTTCGCCATTGGTCGGAACAGGGCTTTCCCCGGGAACTCATCGACTCGGTGGTTGCCAGTTATGAGTTCAGCATCCGCGAAGTGCGCGGTGGAGGCATGGGACTACGGTTTCTCAGCCGGGCCACCCGTGGCTGGCTGCATGGGTCCACTTTAGGAGAAAGCCTGAAGTTCCAACCCCGCCTTCAAGCCTTGAAAGCCAGGTTGGACTCTGGCGAACCTGTGTTTGAGAAACTGCTTCGTGATGCGCTGCTCGAAAATCCTCACCGGGCAACGGTAGTATGCCTTCCTGATGCAACCTTGTTGAAACGCAATGAAGAAACCGAGGAAGAAGATCTGGCAAGCCTGCGTATGGGTCTGGCTGCGCAAGATATCGACTCGCTCAAGGCGGAACAGGCAGCCCTTAAAGCCTTTCAAGAGACCCCCGACACGGCTCAGGCTGTCAGAACCCTACCTGAACTCCGCCTCAAAGATATTCCCCCCAAGGTGGAACTTCCCCGGGTCGACTGGCGCATCGAAGGTCCCCTCACCCTGGGGGTTCATTCCGTATTCACCAACGGAGTCCTGTATGCAGACCTGGCGTTTGATTTGCCAGGTCTGAGCGACGATGACTACAAGCTCCTCCCTCTCCTTCAAAGGTGTTTGGAAAGTCTCGGCTTGGTCGGTCTGGGTTGGGACCTTTTGGCCCGTGAAATCTCCCTGAACACGGGAGGGCTCTCCTTCCGGGTGAATGCAGATGAGTCCCTTGCCGATGGAAAGCTTGTCACCAAATTTTATGTGCGTGTTCGCATGCTCGAAGAACGGCGTGACGCGGCACTATCGCTGCTGGAACGGGTTCTGACCTGTACGGACTGGAACAACCCCTCCCGCCTTCGTGATTTGATTCTCGAGATGAAAAATGACTATCAAGGGTCGCTGGTTCCTCGGGGTCATGTTTTCGCCTCAACCAGAAGTGCTTCCGCATTAAGCCTGGGGGGGCGGATCGGCGAGTTGACGGGGGGCCTATCTCAGCTGGATTTTCTGGCGAAACTGGCTGAGTCCGACGAGACGGGCTTGAGAGTCCTTCTGGACTCCCTGCAAGATCTCTCGCGTCTGATCTGGACCTCGACCGGGGTGGAGGCCCTTCTGACCGGGGGTGAGTCTTCTTTGGGGTCCTTAGGTCAGAAAGTTTCTGAGTTGGTGAAAAGGCTCGCAGACCTTCCCTGCTCAAACAGGTCTGCCCAAGTTCCGACACCACCATCCGGACCGGGAAAACCCCGCATCCGTCTGATTCCGTCGGCAGTAGGGTTCGTGGCACGATCCTTGCGGGGCAGCCGGATGACGGAACCTGGCCATGCTGCCGAACTGGTGCTGAGCCATCGTCTCAAAACAGGCTTTTTGTGGGAACGGATCCGGATGAAGGGGGGGGCCTACGGTGCCTTTTCCATGCCCAACGGTCTGGAAGGCACTTTCACCTTTGCCACCTACCGCGACCCGAACCTGCTTTCCAGTCTGGAAGCCTTCCGTGAAAGCCTCCAAGCCAGCCGGGCTGAACCGCTGACAGGTGCTGAATTGCGGAATACCATTATCGGTACGGTGAGCAACGACCTCAGTCCGCGCAGTCCCGCAGAAGATGGTTTCCTTTCTCTCCAGAGGCGGCATCTGGGGATTACCGATGGTATGAGGCAGGAAAAGCGCGATGCCCTGTTGAGAGTGAAGCCGCGGGACCTTGTCGCAGCGGCTGCCCGGCTGGAAGCTTCGTTTGGCGGGGGTCAGACCTTTGTCTTGGCAGGAGAGGCCGTCGCACGACCCTTGCTGGACGGGCCAGACTGGTTGGAGGACTAGCAAAACCTCTTGGGGCAGGGTAGGATTGCCATCATGACAGAAAGTGTCATGAACCCAGGTAATTCTGAACTCCCCATCCGTGTCAAAGTGGTTCGGACGCTCACTTACCGAGGCAGGGTCGAGTCTTTTTCGTCCCTGTCGACGCTATTCCAGGGGCTCTGCGCCACTCTGAAGCAAGGTGGTTGCCTTCAGGGTGTCTATGATGAATTGGCCCTGGTGAAAAAGCGGATTTTGACCCAGGGTCAACCGCTTGGCATCGACGACGTCGGGGTTCTCGTTTCCGCGCATCATGCCCGCCTCGGTCAAACCGATCCACTGGTGTTGGGCGAGCCGTTGGTGGTCATCACCGTACCAAGCAGTGGCGAGCAGTTGGGATTCCATCGTGAGCTTGTGCGAAATCTGAAGCTCCCCAAGCCCATTTTTACTCTCAATGAGGTCTGCCTGCAAGAAATCCTCGGTACCGTCCTTCATCCGCGGCACTTTCTGGCCACGGAACTGGAAGGTCTGCTCTCGATGACGTTTCCTCAGCAGGACGGTCTGAACGTCCGCCGAATTCTCGACACCGTGTACAAGGCTACCTTCAGTCGAACCATCCGAAAGGACAGGTGTGACCCCAAAATTGCATTTCCACTTCCCGAGAAGGGTTACCACTTCATCCTCGATACCCAGCGGAGCGCTCAGCTGACCCTGACTGCCCGTCAATTGCTCCGGCATTTGCTTTTCCGCCTCTACCACACCCCCGATCTGGCCCCTGCGCTCGACTCCGACGAGCAGGCGAAAGCCCGCATTCAAGATGGACAACGTCTGTTGATGGGAGCCCTCAACGACGCCATTGATTTGCCCCGCAAACGAATGGAAATCGAATCCATCCTCCGGGCCCGCAGAACCGCCGAAGCGTCTGAAGAACTGGAAGAGCTTTAAAAGTCATTGACAAAATATCAAAGTGATATCATATTGATTCCATAGTGATACCTTAAGGAGTTCCCTATGGTCAATGTTACTGAGAAGAAGGCCGTTGCCTTCCCTGGTCTGTTCTTTGTGCTGATCGCATTGGTTCTCGCTGCGACCACACTTGCTTTTTTCATTCCCGGAGTGGAAACGGAAAACCCCGCTTTTCTCATACCCTCGGTTTTATGGTTCCTGGCTACCATGCTGGTCTCCGTGGGTTTTTTTATCAATGCGCCGAATGAAGCCAAAGTTCTGACGGTTTTCGGTACCTACACCGGCACCGTCCGTGACAGTGGCTTTTGGTGGGCCAACCCACTCGCCACCAAAAAAAAGTTGTCTCTGCGTATCCGCAACTTCAGCAGCGAACAAATCAAGGTCAACGATCTGCACGGTAACCCCATCGAAATCGCCGCCGTCGTCGTCTGGCAGGTCACCGATACCGCCAAAGCCAGTTTTGACGTCGATGCCTTTGAGTCGTTTGTCACCGTCCAGAGTGAAACGGCCCTGCGGGCCCTGGCCAGCGAATTCCCCTACGACGCCCAGGATGAAGTCCGATCGTCCCTTCGCTCCAATCCCACCGAAGTGGCAACCCTCCTCAAGACCCAACTTCAAGCCCGGCTCGACCTATCGGGAGTAACCGTTCTCGAAGCCCGTCTGACCCACTTGGCCTACGCCCCTGAAATCGCCCATGCCATGCTCCGCCGCCAGCAAGCACAAGCCATCGTCGCCGCCCGCAGCAAAATCGTCGAAGGTGCCGTTGCCATGGTTCAAGGTGCCCTCCAAGCCCTCGCGGACCGCAACATCGTCACCCTCGATGAAGAACGCAAAGCCGCTATGGTCAACAATCTGCTTGTGGCACTGGTTTCCGATAAGGACAGCCAGCCCATCATCAACACCGGATCCCTGTACTGATGGCCGAAAAAAAGAAGTTTCTGCTGCGTCTCGATCCAGTTCTGCACGATGCGCTGGAACGCTGGGCTTCCGACGAACTACGCAGTGTCAACGGACAGATCGAGTTCCTGTTGGTCGAAGCCGTCAAAAAAGCGGGAAGGGGGGGGCACCCCCCTCGCTCCGGCCTCGGGGACGCCTCCGGCTTACCCCAGGCCTCCGCTACCCCCCCTGCGGGTACCTGATCTCTCCGGTGCAACCCGCAACACCCAGCTGGTCAGGAGATAACCGCAGAGACGCTGAGATCACAGAGAGCTTTTGGTGAGGAAGACGAGGAAAGAAAAACAGCAGGTGACCGGTCCAACAAAGCCACCCGATCCCGCTCTGTGTCCTCTGCGCCTCGGTGGTGAACGCTTAATCCCTGAACACCCAGCTGGTCAGGAGATAACCGTAGAGACGCTGAGATCACAGAGAGCTTTTGGTGAGGAAGACAAGGAAAGAAAAACAGCAGGCGACCGGTCCAACAAAGCCACCCGATCCCGCTCTGTGTCCTCTGCGCCTCGGTGGTGAACCCCCATCCCCACTCTGCGCCCTCCGCGTCTCCGCGGTGAACCCCAACCCACTCTGCGCCCTCCGCGTCTCCGCGGTGAACTCCATTCCCACTCTGCGCCCTCTGCGCCTCCGCGGTGACCCCCCATTCCCACTCTGCGCCCTCTATAAAATCGTATCACCCATCAACGACGCCAGCATTTCCACTGCGGTCAGCGCTGTCTGGTTGCGTATGTCGAGAATGGGGTTGACTTCCACGACTTCGGCACTTCGGGCTCGCCCGTCGGCACCCAATGTTTCCATTAGAAAGTGAAGTTCCCGGTAGGTGAGTCCTCCTCGGACTGGTGTTCCCACCCCGGGGGCGACTTCGGGGTCTAGACTGTCAACGTCAAAACTCACATGGAGTGCCTGGACAGAACCAAGGTGCTCTTCCAATGTCCTTCGGGCTACTTCGGCCATTCCCAAACGGTCCAAGTCGGCCATTGTAAAGACAGTCACACCTGCTTGTTTTAGGTTTTGTTTCTCTCCCGTATCGATATCACGGGCACCGATGATGACAATCCTACGTGGATCAATCTTCGCAAAATCTCCTCCTAGGCGTGTTAAAGCTGGGTGTCCCAATCCTGCGGCAGCGGCCAAACCCATACCATGGACATTCCCTGAAGGTGAGGTTTCGGGTGTATTGAAATCGGCGTGGGCATCGATCCAGACAACACCCCAGGTTTGATTTGCCGTCTTGTAATGGGCCCCCAGTCCCGCCAACGTTCCTATGGCAATGGAATGGTCACCTCCCATCACCAAGGGAAAAGCTCCTCCTGCCATTGATTCTCGCACCAGAACCGACAGATCTTCGCAACCTTTCAGGATCGGAGCTAAGAACTTGACCTGCGGATCGCCTTCCTCGGCATGGTCGGCAATGGGAACCCTGACTGTTCGCTTTTCTTCTTCCAGATGGTGTCCCAGCTGTGTCAAGGCACTTTTAATTCCCGCTTGCCTGAGAGCCGAAGGCCCCATATCGACCCCACGTCTGTTGGCTCCAAAATCCATGGGTACATCGATCAAACGAATTGTCATTTATGGCCGCTCCTGAACCAGACCCTAAACTAAAACAGGTGAAATTTCAAACACCTTCGGCTATAGTGAAAGCATGCGTTTTGCCGTTGGTTTCCTTGGGATTCTTCTGTTGATGTCTGAACTCGGGTTCTCTCTCGAACCTCTCTCGCCTTGGGAGTCTTTTGGTCGTGAAGAGGGGCTTTCTGGTTCTTCGGTCACGGCCATTGCACAGGATGAAACCGGGTACCTTTGGTTCAGCACTCAGAGTGGTTTGAACCGTTGGGATGGCTATACAATGCGGGTCTGGCAGAAAGAACCGTTTTCCAGAAATACCTTAAGCCACAATTTGATTCAGACCATGACCTTGGATCACGGAAAGACTCTTTGGCTGGGGACTTACGGGGGCCTTGACCGTTTTGATATCGCCACAGAGAACTTCACTTCCTTCCGTCATCAAGAGGGAGTTCCTGGCAGCCTTTCCCACAATGTCGTGACGCGAATCTACCGCGATGGCAGGGGCAAACTCTGGGTAGGAACCCTCGATGGTCTGAACCGTATGGACGAGGCGAAGGGAACCTTTCAGACATTTCCCTACTCCGAGGGCTCGAATGACGGTTTATCGGGTAAGACGGTACGGACTATGGCCGAAGATGGCCAGGGCAGGCTTTGGGTCGGATCCAGCGGTGGTCTTGATTTGTATGATGCCGTCCAAGACAAGCTCCTTCGGTTTCCCCAGGTTTTTCCCGGCAAAGTCTTTCCAACCGGGGGTGTGATGGGTTCCCTGCGCCTTCCGGGTGATACCAGTCTTTGGCTGGCGGTTTGGGGTCAGGGCCTGGTCCGCCTCAACCCTGCCAACGGCGATTATGAAGTGTTTCCGCTTTCCGATGAGCGGTTGTTCGGACTCAACCGCGGAGAGGCCGGCGACTTGCATGTGTCAACCTGGGGTGGTGGTTTGGTCGTTTTCCGTCCTTCCACAGGGACCAGCTTCACCTTCCGCAACGATCCTTTGCGAAGTGACACCCTGGCACACAATGTGGTTTACGGTACTTTTCAGGATCGTGGCGGTCTGATCTGGGTAGCAACCAACGGCGGGGGAGTTAGCCGGTATAATCCCCGTCAGCAGCAGTTTCAGTATCTCCCCACGATTGGAAAAGTTCCGACTCTCTATCAGACCAAGGACGGCTCGTTGTGGATCGGGGTTTACAACGGAGGTTTGGTGCAAGTGGATCCCCATGGGGTTCAGAAAACCTGGAAACACGATGCCAAGAATCCCCGTTCGTTGTCCAACGACATCATCAATTGCATCACTGAAGACTCCCAAGGTCAGTTGTGGCTCGGTACCAACGGGGGTGTCAGCATCGTTAATCCTGCTACGGGGGCTGTTCAAAGGTGGTCTGTCGATATGAAGGCCGCCGATTCTCTCCCGGATGAGGTCGTCAACTCTCTCGCCATCGACCAAAAAGGACAATTCTGGTTTGGTACTTACCGTTCAGGGGTTGTGAAGATGCCTAAGCCAGGAACTCCCGGTCCTGCAACCCATTATCTGGCCGACGCCAAGGTTCCCGGTAGCTTGCCCGACAACTTAGTCTATTTCGTTCATCAGGACCGAAAGGAACGAATTTGGGTGGGGACCAACGGAGGTTTGGCCTTGTATCGTCCAGAAACTGATGATTTTCAGGTTTGGCGTTACAATCCAGAGGATCCCAAAACGCTTCCCAGCAATACCGTACGGAGTCTTCTGGAGGATTCTCAAGGTAGGTTCTGGATTGTCACCAACGGCGGAGGGCTGTCCAGACTCGATCCTGAGACGGGAATGCTGGAGAATTTTGGCTTGAAAGAGGGCCTGACCAGTTTGTCTGTGTACTCAGCACTCGAGGATTCGGCAGGATTACTCTGGATCGCATCGGCCAATGGTCTGTTCTCTTTCCGGCCTGAAAGCCGAACCTTTCGGCGTTATACGATGGCAGACGGCTTAACCTCGGCAGAATTCTCATCAGGTTCCTTAAAATCCGCTGAGGGGGAATTGGTCTTCGGGGGCCTCAAAGGGGTGCTCCTGATCTATCCAGGCAGGCTTTCGATGGCCGATGCCCAGCCGCTGGTTGCGCTCACCGACGTGCAGGTGCTTGGACAGTCTCGTCCCATCGCTCCCCGCTTGACCCTTGGCTGGCAGGAAAATGCCGTTACGTTCAGCTTTTCTGCCCTCGATTTCCGCGATCCAGCGAAAAACCTCTATGCCTATCAGCTGGAAGGGTTCGACAAGACCTGGATTGAAGCCGGAACACGCCATGAAGCTACTTATACCAACCTCTGGCCCGGAACCTACCGGTTCCGTTTTCGGGGTGCCAATCCCGCCGAGGTCTGGGCAGAATCGACTCAGACTCTGACTTTGGAGGTGGAAGCGGCTCCCTGGGCATCCTGGTACGCCGTATTGGCTTATGCTGCCATTCTGGTAACCATGGTGTACCTCTTCCAAAAATCTCGAATCACCCGGTTTTTGTCGAATAAAGTGGCAGAGCTTGAGGTTCTGCGTTCCCAGCTGGAAGAGGCAAACAGTCGCCTCGACCAGTTGGCACGGCTCGATGGATTGACCGGAATTCCCAACCGCCGTGCATTGGACACTTGGATCTCTGAGGAGTGGGCAAGAGCGTTGCGGCAGCGCCAGCCGATGGCAGTACTGATGATGGATATCGATGACTTCAAAAGGTACAACGACTTCTATGGGCATCTGGCCGGTGATGCCTGCCTCAAAGCGGTAGCAGGAACTTTGGCTGCCAGCCTGCTGAGAACCACCGACTTTTGTGCCCGCTATGGGGGAGAAGAATTTGTCGTTCTGCTCCATGATACCGATCTTGAAGGTGCGCGCATTGTGGCAGAACGTCTTATGGAATCGATTGACGAATTGGCCATGCCCCATCAGATGGCTTCCGCTGTCGATCATGTGACGATCTCGGTAGGGGTTTCTGCCGAAATACCAACTTCTGACCGATCGTTTACGGATCTTCTTCAGCAGGCAGATCAAGCCCTTTATCAGGCAAAGGCAGCAGGCCGCCACAAGGTGTTCACCGCAGGCTGAACTGGTCCTTTAAGCAAGGTTAACGGATCAGGTGGCGGAACTCAGAAACATGGTATTTCTGAGGCCGCGAACCCGCTGGAATAATCTGTTGTTGTTGCCGGTCGAGGTGGGAAGCCAACCCAGGGTCTTTCACAAAGGGCTTGCACCCGACCAACGCAACACCCTGCGTCGTTCTGATGAGCTTCAACTGGTTCCAGGTTGCTAGAAGGTCTCCAGGCCGACCTTTGGCCCGACACCGGTGCAATTCCAGAGTCTCTACCTGCCAGATGCCGTCGTCAAACCGCGCCTTGAGTTCCACCCGGTGGTGTTGTCCCCGAAAGGTCTGAAACCTCCGGTGAAGCTGGGCATGATCATCGGTTTCCCAGTTTAAATACGACTCAGGGTAAAATTCCGTATACCCAGCGAAGAACCCTGGTACCTGTTTCTGCTGGACAAGTACTGCTTGACCATTCAGATAATCCTTGATTCCCGAGGCTAGGCAGCTACGTGCGGTCTGACCGACTTTCTGCATGACTGAGTCTGGAGTGTCCCATCGGTTCAAGCGGGCAGGGCGGCTTTTCAGGAGGATGGGCCCTTCATCGATTTCCTCTGTCGCGACATGCAGGGTACCAGGCATGGTTTTCCAGCCCCAAAGTACGGCAAAGTCTTCTGGAAGGAATCCGCGTAGTTCGGGCAGCGGAGCCGGATGAAAATTCAGCCAGCCTCTCTGCGGTACAGCCAGCAAGGCGGGTGGAATCCAAGTCGCAAAGTATAGAACTCCGAGCTCGGCATTGAGTCTGCGGATGGGATCGACCCACTGTTCCATTCTGGAAGCGAGTGAGAAATCTTCGGTCAAACGGCGCCGCAAAGTCTGGGAGGTCCATTGAAACTCCGGCAGCAGGGGAAAGTAAGGCAAACCTCTGTCCCGAGCCTCCGAAGCCAGCTTTTCCTCATCAGGACCAATCACTCCTACCAGCTTCAGCCCTTTCCGGTTCAAACGGTCCAGGAGATCGGTTCCCATGTCCAAACCAAGTTGAGGACGAAACCAGGACGTACACAACAGAAGGCGATGAGCCATGGGACTCTCCTATTTTGCATTCATGGTAATGGCCCCGGTCCATTCACCGGTAGGTGGATTGGCGAGAGCGTGGCGGCACAGCGTCAAATACACTTTGACGGTGGTATCCTCGGGAGAAAGTTCCAAAGCAGTCTGGAATTCTTGTTTGGCACCTTCAAAATCCTGCAGCTGGTAGAAACGGATACCAGCTTCCAAATTCTGCTGAGCCTTGGCTTTCTTGACCTTGATATCAGCGGGAAGGCCATCGAGAACCTCATAGATGCCCACAGGCTCTTTCTTTCCCTTGACTTTAACCTTCCCTAAATTCCGGAAGTGGTACCTGTCATGGTTTTTTACTCCGGCATAGGTCGTTTCGCTGACAATAATGGAGGCATCAAAAAACTTGGTCAGTCCTTCCAGACGGCTTGCCAGATTGACGTTGTCGCTGATGACCGTGCCCTCCAGCCGCTCTTCTTCTCCCAGAATTCCCAGCATCAACAGGCCGGTATGAATGCCCAGGCCGATGCGGATTTCGGGCATTCCCTCGGCGAGCTGCCGGCTGTTGAACTCATCGAGAAGGTCGATGATTTCAATGGCTGCTTGAAGGGCGTCGTCGGGACTGCGGGGAAAAAGCGCCATGATGGCATCGCCGATGTACTTGTCTACAAAACCTTCGTGCTTGCGGACCTCGGGTCCTACCAGGCTCAAGTACCGGTTCAGAAAGTCGAAGTTCTCCTTGGGAGTCATCTTCTCACTGATGCTGGTGAACGACCGGATGTCAGTGAACATCACACTCATTTCCCGTTGAATCTGGTCGCCAAGCTGAATCTCCTTCACGCTTTCTCTTTGGAGATGCACCAGAAACTGTTGCGGAACAAAGCGGCGGTAGCCTTGGCTGAGGGCCATGATTTCATCGATGTAGTTTCGTATGTACTGAGTCATTCTGTTGAAGACTACGGTGAGGTCAGCAACTTCATCGCTCCCCCGTATGGGGAGATTGGTGTCCCACTTGCCCTGAGCAATGTTGTTCACACCTGACCTTAGGCTGCGCAAGGGAGCCAGGAACAGCCAGGTTGAGAGAACGAACAGCAGAATCAGCACCCCAAAGCCAACTCCGACATATGGCACCATTGACCAGAGCAGCTGATCAGTTTCCTTCTGGAACCCATAAAGGTCTCGGCCCACTTCCAATAGGGCCGAAACCTGTCCCTGGGAATTGGAAATAGGACCAACCCCATAGACCCAGGTACCCCAGGCGTCCGAGGCCTTGCTGGTGGCGATCTTGCCCTGAACGGCCTTCCAGTACAAATTGGTCGGATCGTTGAGGTAGGTATAAGGTTGGAACAATCCCACTCCGTCATTGAGGTACATGGAGGTGTAGATCTTGCCGTCTCTCAACCGGTGGAGGGCAAAGTAGAACTTGCTGTTCCAGGCATCCTGGTTGTGGTTGAGGGCAGTGTGCAGTTGGTTTCGGATGTACTGGTAATCCGCATTCATGAAGTCTGACTGCTTTGTGATCCGGTCCAGCCTGTCTGTATCGATTTTCTGGGCAATGACCTGAATCGCTTGACTGATCAGATCGATGGACTGAGCCTCGTATCGGGCCGTGAAACTATCGATCAGTGTACCGGCCACCACCATCAAAATGGCGGTCATCAACGGGAGAGTAACCAGCAGCTGTTTGAAAATCAGTGAAACGCGGCGCCTGAACAGATTCTTGTAAACCAGGAAGACCAGTATGACCAGGGCTGCTGCAGCCGCCACCAGTCCAAGCCACAGAAAAGCCCTGACGGCCAGCAGAAGAACGGGAAAGTGTCCTCCTGTAACAATGCTGTCAAGGCGACCTTGTGGATTGACACCCAGCACAGACAGGTCATTGGTGGTTACCACCCGGCCGTCTCCCGTCACCGAGAACGTGTAGTAAATGTAAGGAAAACTGTCGCCGGTAGCCTCTTTGTAACGAGCGCTGTCGAGAACCACCGTGAGAGCACCTTGAGCATCGCGTCGAAGGATTCTGCTGCGGGTCAGATCACTGAACAGCAAATTTCCCTGGGCATCAGCACCGACCCACCAGGGAACCGAGAGGTCTCCAGGACGCGACTCCCCATCGCCTGAGTAGAGAGTTTCGGTAGCCAGGCCGACTTGCCGGAGTATGAGACCTTGCTTGGTGGAAAACACCAGGGTGCGGCTGTCGGTTCTGACCACAGAGGCGATATGAACCATTGCCTCAGGCCAGACCACCACCAACTTTTGTTCCAGCCGCCAGGTATCGGTGTCGACCGAATTTTCAATGACCCCTGCTTTTCCCAATTCATACCAGGAGACTTTACGGGCTGCGAAGGCAAGTCCTGTCAACCGTCCCCGGGTTACGTTGTTGTTGTTGATTTCTTCGGGACTGTAAACTCTTGATCCGACAATCCTGTCGAAGTTGCCAGCAGGATCGTATCGAAGAATTTCTTCCCGTTCGGTATAAAAACCATTTTCCTGCATCACCTGATTGAGAACGTAGAGGTAGCCCCTGTCGTCGACGACTAACTCGACGGCGTAAAAAAGTTTGCCCGGAGTCCGGTTTTGTCCGTCAATCTGAAAAACAAAAGACCCATCGGGTGCTATTTTTCGAATTCGACTGAGTGAGCGGTCGATGACAAAAGTATCACCAACTCCGTCCATCGTGGCAAAAGAAGGGTATTCCAGGGCAAATTCTGATTGCCATGGAACCTGAAAAAGCTGTTGAGGATACAAAATGGTGAGAAATCCACCAAGGGCAGCCAGAAGCAGCAGAATGATCAGGACACTGGTGGAACGCTTCACGAACGAGCCTCCCTAGGCTGTGCGGTCTTGTCGGTGATCCAGAAAACCACGAGTGCCAGGGCCAAGACTCCGGTTACCAGCCCGATGCCCCATTGGGGACCCAGCAGCATGGCAAATCCGATCAGAATCGGTGCTGCCGTCTCCCCGATTTTTGCTACAACCTCGAAAAAGCCCGCCGCGCGGTCGTTTCCGACAGTCCCGGAAACCGGAAGCGAAAGCAGGTGCTCATTCTGAGCGACCGCCGCAACTCCTTCGGCAATCCCCATCAGGATAACCGTGGCCACCAGGCCTGCCAGGCTGCCGGTGATGACAAAGGGTAGCAGACTGAGGGTCCAAAGCACCGAAGAAGTTAGCAGAGAACGGCGGATTCCCAGCTTGGATTGCAGAAACTGGCTCAGCGCCGGGCCCAAATACACGACGACCAATCCGTTAAGAAGGAAGATTCGGCCGATATCAGCGTTGTTGACTCCCTGTTCCTGGGCAAAGACCGGCAGAAAAAAATACAGAACCATGCTTGCGACATAGACCGGAAGGATAATCAACAGTGCAAAACGTCCCACTGCAGGGTTGGCGAAAAACATCCCAAGAGCTTGGCCGATACGGAGGTCACCTGCGGCAGGGGGCGATACTTTGGCCGGCTTGGGAAAGAGTTTGAGAACAATAAAAAGTGTTGAGACGGTAAGGGCAAGGGCCAGCCAGAACACGTTGGCAAAGCCGATCATATCAGCCAAAGCGCTTCCGACAATAACACCTACGTTGGTGCCTGCGATGATCCCCGCATAGAAGTGACTATATGCCGTGGCCTTGGTGTCCGGGTCGGCCTCGGCATTCACCAGCGAACGCATACCGATCATACCGAATCCCGCACCCAGGCCAATGGCGATGCTGGAAATCAGGAACATTGTCATGTCTGCTGACAGAGCCGCAACAATCAAGCCCAGCGCAGAAACTGCCAGACCGGCCAGAAAGACCGGTCGCCAACCCCAGCGGCGTGTCAGATTTCCGCCCAAGACAGTGCCTAAACCAAAGAAGAACAGACGCAAAGACACAGGAAGACCGTAAACAACGTTTTCCGGCAGGCCCCAAAGCGGCTGGTAGAAACCCTTCATCATCAGAGGAAGGAACAGCAGAGAAACCGAAGCGGCGACAAAAAACAGACCTGTGACAGACCGGACCAGAAAGACACGGTGAAACACATCTTCGATGCGTCGGGGCTTGAGCCCCTGATCGGCTAGAACTTGCTCCAGGGATCTTTTTCGCAGTTGATCTTGAAGGAAGGTCAGCTCAACCAACACCAGCAGGAAGATCACCAGCACGGTCAGAATGCTCACCAGCAGATTCTGAATAAGGCGGTTGTTCTCCTGGGTGAAGCTGTAGAGGTCTCCCCCCATTTCAAAAACACCCACAATGGTTCCCGCTTTGTCTCGAATGGGACCAGTGGAATACATCCAGCTTCCCCAGGCATCGAGAGCGTATTGGGCCACCGTCTCTCCTTTGAGCGCCTTCTGGTAGGGGCCTTCAGGATCATTCAGGTAACTGAAGGGGTGATGGATAGTTGTATCGCCGTTCAGGTACATAAAGGTGGACAAATTCGATCCGGAGACCCGGTGAAGGGCAAAGTACAATCCCTGGTTTTCCTGAGATTTGTCACCGTAGATGGCCCCGATGATCTGTTGGCGCAACGCCAAGTACTCTGGACCCCCGAACTGAGAAGGCTCGGTCACAGCGGTGAAATGATCGGCGTCAATGATACGGGGAACCAGGTGGACCAACTGAGTGATTTTGTTCAGAACTTCCGTGGAATAGCGTTGGCTGAAGTTGTTGAGAATCATGGTAGAGACCAGACCCCCAACGATTGCTGTCAGTAAAATGACTCCCGCAACGGTCTTGAGAAAGGGGGGAATCACCCGTTTGAACCCCTCGACATAGACCAGGCGTCCCAGAAAGACCAACACTACCAGAACTGCCGCCAACAACAGCCATAAGCCCAAATGGAGTGTTCCTGTGGCTAACGAATATCGAGCCGACTCGGGGGCTGCCACCGAGGTTCCTTCAGGCCGGAAGAATTTTGGTCCCGCGTCACCAGTAGTTGCGAGGACTTCTTGCCCCGAGGAAAGGCTGTAGCTTGTTGCTTCGTTGGTTGAAAACCGAAGCGGTGCTGTACCGTCGGCCAACAGTTCCGCCACGCCGTTTCTGGCAAGGTCAGTAAAGAACAGCCGGTTTTCAAAAGCCCGGATCTTCCAGGGTACGGATGTGCTTTCCGACCCCGAGGCGTCGTAAAGGTTTGTTTGGCTGCCGGCATCGATCCGGGTGATACGCCCCTGTTTGGTCACTACGACGGTTCCGCCATCGGGGAGAACCGCTGCGGAGGGCACCATCAGATCCGCGGGATAATCCGGGATAATGACAGTTTCGGTGATGGAACCGGCACGACCCCCATGGAGAATCAAGTTTTTGGCATTGGAGTCAAACCAACGGATCTGGTCCCCGCTTGTCTGGAGCGAGTGCCATTGGCCACGCTGTACCAACGTTGGCAAGCGTTCATCCAGACCATAGGCTTTTTCAGCGATCACTTGATCGAACGTGCCGTCCGGTTTAAACCTCAGAATTTGAGTTAAAACTGTGTAGAAGCCCGGAGCATCCGGCACCCGGTTGAGAACATAGACAAAACCCTTGTCGTCGATGGTCAGCTCATCGGCAAAGAAGAAGGTTCCCGGTGACCGGCTGCCACCCTGTATGGTCCAGGCGAGCTCGCCGTCTGCATTCGTCTTGACGATTCTTTTGAGGGACCGGTCAATCAGATAGGTATTGCCTGCATCAGCAGCTGCAAATCCGGGATACTCAAACGGAAGGTCTGCTTGAAACGGGTTGAGAAGAAAGCCATCGCGAAGAAGCCAGAAAGTTCCCCCCAGCAAAAGGAGAATTATCAGCCCGGCACTTCCCTTGAGAATGGTGTTCTTCATGCCTATACCTCTCACACCATCCTAACGGGTGCCCAACTTGTTTGCAATGACGACTACTGGCAGGCTTCGCAGTCGGGGTTCTCGATTTTGCAGAGTTTGGGTCCGTCGGTGGCAGACGGCTTCTTTTCAGCTTCGTCCCAGTCTTCCCAAGCCTGGATCAAAGTTGCTTTTTTGAGGGCTTCTCCGGTTTCCATAGTGTGTGTCTCCTATCTGATTAGGAGGATAGCACTACCTATAGAGTGGGGCAAGAGTAAATCAGAGAAAAATAGTCAGATTTTCATCAGGGCGTAGTATTCAAAGCTATCCACCAGTGCCTGCCAGGAAGCCTCGATGATGTTGTCATGGACGCCTACAGTATCCCAGGAGGTTGTCCCGTCAGACCAGCTGATAAACAGACGCACTTTCGAATCTGTGCTTGACTCACCTGCATTGAGTACCCTGACAGAAAAGTCGGTCAGGACAAGGTTTTTTACAAAAGGGTAGGTGACCTCAAGGGCATTGCAGAGGGCTCTGTGAAGAACACCGACTGGTCCGACCCCGACAGAAGCCCCCATTGAGCGTTTTCCCTGAGCGGTCACAAAAATTCGCCCCACAGTCTGACTGTCCCTATCCCAGGTCTTGTAACTTTCCAGATGGTAGTTGTCGAGTTCGAACAGCGGTTGGTACCGGCCCAGAACCCTGAGGACCAGAAGCTCAAAACTGGCTTCAGCCGCTTCGTATTCGTATCCTGCGTTCTCTTTTTCTTTGAGAATCCGGGTCAGTTCGGCCACTTCTTTGCTGGCCTTGTCGAAGCTGCCGAATTTGCCAAGTTTCATGGCAACGGTAGATTTCCCGGCCAGTTCGGACAACAGAATGCGGCGGGTATTACCGATCAGACTGGGATCCATATGCTCCATCATGCCACCCTGGGTGAAACCGTCCTTTTGGATGGTCGCAGCCTTGGCCAGAACATCGGCATGCTGGCCTGCTTTGTGGCTGAAGGCGGCGTCACCGACAAAGGGCTGCCGCCTGTCGGGAATCATGTTGGCTTTCTCGCTCACGAAACGGCTGAGCTCTGTGAGGTGAATCAAATCCAGATTGGTCGTATAGGGAAGTTTCAGGGACAGGGAAGGGGCAATGGAGCACAGATTGGCATTACCGCAGCGCTCACCCCAGCCGTTGATCGTACCCTGAACCTGACGGGCCCCTGCAGTGACAGCAACCAAGCTGTTGGCGACGCCCAAGCCCAGATCGTTATGAAAGTGCGCACCCAGTTTTCCCCCGACTCCCGGAAGCGCTGCCAGGAACCGGTACGCATCGGAAACTTCATCGACAAGGGTGCCTCCGTTTGTATCGCAGGGGACGACCCAATCAGCGCCGGCAGCCAGGGCAATCTGAACCACTTTACCAGAGTACTCAGGGTGGACCTTCCAACCGTCAAAAAAGTGTTCCAAATCGAAAATGACTTCCCGGCCGGCAGCCTTCAGAAGCCGGATGGAGTCGTCGATCAGGGCAAGATTTTCTTCCCCGTTGGTGCCCAGCACATGCTCCACATGAAGAATCCAGGCTTTTCCCACCACCACCACCACGGGCGTTTCAGCATCGAGCAAAGCTTTGAGATTGGGATCAGAAGCGGCTTTGTTACCCGGTTTTCTTGTCGATCCAAAGGCCGCCAGTTTCGCGCGCTTGAGAGGTTCCTTTTTCATATGCTGAAAAAAGGCCGCTTCTTTATCGTTGGCGAGGGGAAACCCACCCTCGATGTAATCAATGCCGATATCATCAAGCCTTCGGGCAATCTCAAGCTTGTCCTTGAGGGTGTAATTGATGCCTGTGCCTTGCATTCCATCGCGCAGCGTAGTGTCGAACAAGAAAACTTGATCCATCGGGATGCCTCCGAAAACGGGGTCCGGCCACGGTAGCCCGACAGGGGGAAGTTGTCAAGGAAGGGTTTTCCGGATAGTTTGGTCATTCAATAGGAGATTTCATCTTCATGGGAATCCGAGCCGCCGTCATCGACACCGTCCTGGGAACGCTGTTTCGCATCTTTTGCAAAATCGATGATCGGGATCTTCGAAAGTTGCCACAAATGGGACCTGCCATCCTGATCAGCAATCATACCTCGAATCTTGAGGGGCCACTGTTTTATGTCAGAATGAGACCCCGGCCCACCATCGCCATGGCGAAAATTGAGTTGTGGCAATTCTTTGTCACACGGATGATCATGCAGGCTTGGAAAGCGGTACCGGTCCGCCGAGGACGCTTGGACCGCAAGGCGATTACCCGCTGCGCCAAGGTTTTGGCTCAAGGCCAGTTTCTCTGTCTAGCCCCGGAAGGAAAACGGAGCAAGGATGGAAATCTCTTGAAAGGACAACCGGGAGCCACCTGGTTTGCCGCCGATAAAGGCATTCCGATTTATCCGATGGTTCAATGGGGTTGCAGGGATATCTTTCATGAATTGGCCCACCTAAGGCGGCCGCGTGTCACCATCAAACTCGGCCGTCCCTTTCTTGTCAGGACTCCCGAGGGGCACCACGCTCATGGTGATGAGCTGCAGGCCATGACCGATGAGATGATGTACCAGATGGCGGAAGTTATGCCCCCCCAATACCGGGGTTACTATTCTGATATGAGCAAGTTGACCACAAAGTATTTGGAGTTCGTTTAGAACGGCTTGGCAAGGCCCAGGGCATTTCTCAGAAAGGCCACCGAAAGCTGCACCAGTGGTTCTGTTCCCCCTGGTGAAAGGGCATCCCCAGCCAGCACGTGGGTATCGTCTCCCGGTTTCGTTGTCCAGCGGTGCCGCGTTACCAGTTCTTCAGGCACCTTGGAAAACAACCTTTCTGTGACCTTTTCATCAACCACCGGATCCTTGAGGTCATAGACAACGAGAACGGGCGACGGCCACCGTTGGAACCGGAGTTTTCGAGTCACATTGACCAGCTTCATCATAGGGATTAAGGACTGGGTGTGGTGGATCAAGTCCCAGTATTGGGCGTTCAAGAGATTTTTCGGTTCGATGGTGACAGATTCTCCCACCGTTTTTCTCAGCACCCATTCTTTTCCCGGCCACAAAAGCAATTCGGACTTTCTATCCTTGACAGTCAGATTGGGGGAAACCAGAAGGGTAGCCGCCATCTTCCCGGCAGCCGGCCCCAATGCCATCCAGCAAGCCAAGGTTCCGCCTGTGCTTGTGCCCATAACCACCACCTGGGTTCCCAGACGGCGCCCAATCTCCAGGGCTTCCAAACCGTCGTGCATCCAGTCCTCGGTAGTAACGGTGCGGTGCCCATCGGGTCCAATCCCATGACCGGTCAATCTGGCGTAAAACAAATTGGCACCGAGCTTTTGTGCTATGCGGTCGGCCACCGGAGATATTTCCCCCCTGGAGGCCGTGTATCCATGCAGGTAGACCAGGGAAAGCGGTGTGGCTTTTTTGGCTTGAGGGTCTGCCCAGACAATTCCGGCGGCAACACCGGGCTTCATTTCAGGAAAACGTGCTTCCTTGTCGGCTAGCCAGGACTCGAGTTCGGATAGTTCGGGGATTGAAACAGGAACTGACATACGCATGGGCAGCTTCCTTCACACTGAAGTCAGGGCAAAAAAAAACCGCCTTTTCAGGCGGCTTGACTCAAACAGAAAGGGGCTTGTTGAAGCCTTTGGCCTGCAACTGAACCAACTTTTTGTTGGATTTCTTGGCGCGCAATTCTGCACGCTTGGCTGCCTTCATTCTGCGGCGGGTCTTGGTCAGCTTGGTATCCGAACCCATGGTATCCTCCAGTAACGTCACGAAAGGATACTGATGGTCAGGTCTTGTGTCAACTGGCGTACCGGCGGTTATTGTCACGGAGACGCCGGGCCAGCATCTTCGAGAGAAAGATGCCGTAATTGGGGTATTGCTTGACGGCCTCGGTAAACGCCTGCCGGCTGATTTCGACAAGTTTTCCTGTGGTAGCGGCAATAACAGTGGCAGTTCTTCGGTTTCCCAAGAGGAATGACATTTCGCCCATAAACACATCGCGGGGAGTCAGCCTGGCAATGTGCTTTCCCCCGACAAAGACATCGTATTCACCCGAAACGATATAGTAGATATGGTCCCCTGTAGCGTCTTCTTTGAAGACAAGGTCACCAGCTGCCAAAATTCTCGGTTCAGTTTGGATGAAACCAGGTGGAACGATTCGTTCCGCCTTGCCGTTGTGACCAAACTCCACCGTAACGTGGTTTCCTTTTTGGTTGTAGACCAAGGTGTCTGCACTATGCATCGACATAAAAATGCCGCGGCCATGGGAGAGGTCTAGGCTCATCATGTCCTTGCGGGTCGGCAGCTTAGAGGTATCAAATCCTTCACCCTGATCAGTAATGCCGAAACGGCTTGTCAGAGGACCGATGTTATACTCCAAAGTCACCTGACGACCCTTCCAGGGAACTTCCTGCATCCTTGTTTCCACAAAGTCCTGAACCGACTTGAGTTCTTCCTGCAAACGGGTCTTTTCGTCGTAGGTGATACCCGCATTGCCGTGTTCCATAGCGTTGGTCAGCAGCTCTTCCAGAGCTAATTTCACCGAAAATTTCTTGCCGCGGTCAATCAGACCTTCCTTGAAAAGATAATTGGAAAACAAGGAGGAGTAGTATTGAACCAAAAGAAGATCGGTCTCGAGGATCAATTCCCCCGAAAGAGAAGTGATTTTCTTGATGATACCGTCGTAATTCAGGAACTCCCTTTTGTCATCCAAAATGGTCATAACGCGGCCCAAGTTGCGGTCCAATTCGAATTCATTGAGAAAATAGGCGATGTTGTAACCTTGGTAAAGTTCAATCACTTCTTCGACATCGGGGACAACCAAAATGATGCCGACGGAATCAAGCCAGGGATCTTCTTCGAGACCCTCAAAAAAAGGAACGAGCGATTTAGGATCTTCTTCGGCATGAAGCACGACAAGATCAGGAATTTCATAGCGGAGAAAATCAAGAAAGAACTCGCCGGGAGCCGACTGGGTCACGGTAGCCGTTTTTCTCATGGCCACCGGAACTTGTCGGTCCATACGTTCGAGGATGGAGGACGATGTAGAGGCGAGAACAATCGTTTCCATTCTTCTATTTTAATAGATGGAAGACAGATTGTCAGTTGCAAATATTGAAAAAGCTTCTGCTATCACCGAGAACCTTCTGCAGTTTCTGGTCAAGTTTCAATTTTTGGATCATGGTCGCCAAACTTTTTATACCGCAGGCCAATCGTTCTTCTGCCGAAGTCATCTCAAGAATCTCCTGCTGTCGAGTGAGGCTGTACATATTGATCTCAGCGAGAAAAAAGGAGAACCCGTACGGAGAAAAGTCCTCTAGCAGACTCTGATCAGTCATTTTACCTGTCAGCTTGGAATAGTCTTTTAAAAGCAGATGAACCTGCTCGAACAGCGCTTCCACTGCCGGACTGAGCACCTGATCATCGTCCCAGAACTCCACTTCTCCTTCCAGATAGGGTTTACCCTCAATGATTTTCTTGACTCTGAACCGTTGTTTCCCCAAGGTGAGAATTTTCAGCCGTCCATCCTCGAAACGCTCAAGAATGTTTTGAATGCGGGCACAGGTACCATTTTGGAACAACTGTCCTTGGTGTACCAACAAAACGCCGAAATCTATGTTGTTTTCCAGACAATCGCGAACCATGACCTTGTAGCGGGGTTCAAAAATATGTAGGGGAAGCGGTTGATGCGGAAAAAGGACCACATTGAGCGGAAAGAGGGGGATCGTCCGGGTCTCTGCCATGTTGGTTGGAATATACTAAAGAAGTTCCCTTTGACATAATTTTCAAAGATGACTATTAATTAGATCAATTCTAAACAAGGAGACTCTATGATCAAATTGAACGAAAAGGTGGCTGATTTTCAGGTAACTGCCTATCAGAAGGGAGAGTTTCGTCCTGTCAAACTGTCAGACTACAAGGGAAAGTGGGTGGTTGTGTTTTTCTATCCAGCGGACTTCACCTTTGTCTGTCCCACAGAACTGGGTGACATGGCCGATCATTATGCCGAATTTCAGAAGGAAGGAGCCGAGGTTCTTTCGGTGAGCACCGATACCCATTTCACGCATCTGGCCTGGCATGAGTCCTCTCCCACCATCAAGAAGATTCAATATCCCATGCTTGCCGATCCCTCTGGTGCGGTCAGTCAGCAGTTCGGGGTCTATATCGCCGAGGGTGGTGATGCCGGTCTTGCCTATCGCGGCACCTTCATCATTGACCCCGAAGGCGTTCTCAAAACCATCGAAATGAATGACAACGGCATCGGTCGGGCCGCCCGCGAAACCCTCAGAAAGCTCCGGGCAGCCAAGTTTGTCCGCGAGCACGGAGAAGTTTGTCCTGCCAACTGGGAACCCGGAAAAGAAACCCTGAAACCCGGTATCGCGTTGGTCGGAAAAATCTGATGGTTGCTCACATTGTTCTGTTCCGGTTCAAAGAAGAATCCAAGAATCAGCTCGATGAGGCAGTACGGCAAGTGCAATCGATGGTAGGACGGGTGGGAGAAATTCTGGATTTGAAAGTTGGTAAGGACTTTCTCCACTCGGGCCGGTCGTACGATTTGGGCCTGGTGGTGATTCTCAAGGACCGCAAGGCTCTGGAATCCTACAACGATCACCCCGAACATCAACCCATCAAAAAGTTTCTGGGGCCACTCTATGAACAGGCTGTCGCCGTTGATTTTGAATTCTGATTGAGGAGTTACTCCGTTTGCAAAAGCAGAACGGAGTTCTCCCTTAGAATCATCGATTGCCAGGCCTCTGTTTCCAAGACCTCAAGACGGCTTCGATGGCGGGCGGAACCTGTTGCAAGGCCGGTCTGACCTGCTTGGTAAGCCGATCCTTCATCCAGGGTCAGCCCAAGGACTTCCACCTGTAATTTGCGGGCATCGATGCGGGCTTGGTGGCGTAAAACCGCCGTCATCTGGCTTGTGGCACCCTTCAGTGTCACTGCGGAAAGCCACGAGGCTTCGACGTTCAGCTTGGTTCCTTCAAAGGTGAGTGTGACGTTGCTTTCGTCTCCTACCCTCAAGAGCGCAGCAGCTGTCGGCCAGGTGATTTGACCAGACGACCTGTCGAGAACCGTCAGTTCCCGGAGGGAGGGGAGTTCAATGCGGACTTGAACAACGCCAAGCTCGCGTGGTCCGCGCAGTCCGCTCTCGATAGCAACCGTGGCAGCTCCCCACCAGTTGGCGACTGTTAATTGATCAAATAAAGCACGGGTTGTCCTCACCGTAACCTGTGGCTGAGGTCCCGAAACCAGTTCAAAAACAATCTCTCCCCGTATTTCCAGGGTTTTGACCTCGGCCAGAGTCCAAGTTTTCGTCAGTTGTTCCTGGGGGTCTTCGCTAAAGCCCAACGCTGACAGCGGTAAATCGAACATGAGGGATATGAGGAACACGAGAGTTGCTTTTCGTATCATCGGATATCTCTTTGCAGCCGGCTCACGGCCCACTTTGCGGCATCGGCCACTCCGGCATCGCCATCGGTCAGCAAGGGTTCGAGCAGCGGGAGAAGTCCCGTCTGCCCTGTATTCGCGGCGACAAGGCTGGCATTCCGAACCAATCCGTTACGCCCAGCTCGATGCACCGGACTACCTGCAAAACGGCGGGTGAAGTTGGTGGCGTCCAAAATCAGTAATGGGGCCAAAGAAAGCTCAGGACCTGCTTTCCAAGTTAAGAATTCTGCTTCGGTTGTGGTTTGCACCCTCAGGTTGAAGGGACAGACCTCCTGGCAAAGGTCACATCCGAAAAGCCAGTTGCCGATCTTCGGCTTGAGGGCATCTTCGATAATACCTTCGTGTTCAATGGTGAGGTACGCAAGGCACTTTCTCGCGTCCATCCTCCCTTCAGCATCCAGCGCACCGGTGGGACAGGCTTGACGGCAGCGGCTGCAGCCCGATGGACAGGATGCATGGCGGCCCGGTCCTGTGGGTTCCATTGCCTGTGTAGTCAAAATTTCACCCAGCAGAAACCAGCTCCCCAAATTGTGGTTGATTGCCAGGGTGTTTTTGGCAACAAAGGTAGAGCCGGTGAGTGCTGCCCAGTGCCGCTCATCCAGGGGAGCTGTATCGGTAAAGCAACGCCAGCGATCGGCGGGTGAGCTTGCGGCTAATTGTTGTTCAACACGCTTCAGTTTGCTCAGAAGAACCTTGTGATAATCCCTGCCCCAGGCGTAGCGGGCAATTTGTCCGGTAGCTTCTTTGGGCTCGGGACGGACTTGATGGTAGGGTAACGCGGCAACCATCACCGAGCGGGTACCGATCAATAATGCCTCCGGATCATATTTTCCCGCTTCATGGCGCTCCAGAAATGCCATGGTACCATGGCGGTGTTCCCCAAGCCATTGATGGTAACGTTGACGTTGGTCCGCAAAAGACTCTGCGTCAGGCACAGCCGCTATCCCTAGAAACACCAACCCCTGCTCTCCGAAAACAGGATTGAGGGGGTGATCCATGGTAGGATGGCTCAAAGGAAGCATGGTTGGCAGTATATGACCGTCGAAACATTTTGTCTTGGTGACATGCAAACAAACGCGTATGTGGTTTCTCTAGATGGAACCCCAGACTGCTGGATCTTTGATTGCCCCGGCGACCCTCAGCCGCTGCTGGAAGCTCTGGCCGACCGTCAGGCTCATCCACGCGGTCTGTACCTGACCCATGCTCACGTCGACCATATGGCAGGGATCGAGGAGTTTCGGAAGGCGTTTCCCGGGGTTCCTGTCTTTCAACACAAGTTGGAGGCCTCTTGGCTCTCCGACCCCTCAGCCAATCTGTCGGCTTGGCTTGGTAACGCAGTCACCGCGGCTCCTGCTCAAGGCTATGTTGACGAGGCTCAGAGTCTCAACCTGAATCAGCTTGTGGTGAAAGTTCTGCACCTTCCGGGCCATAGCCCTGGCAGTGTCGCTTACTGGTTTGAAGCTGAAAACGAACTCTTTTCTGGTGATGTGCTTTTTCGGTTGGGGGTAGGACGGTGGGACTTTCCCGGAAGTGACCGTGATGACCTGAGACGCAGTTTGAAACGTTTATGCCTGTTGCCTGATGACACCAGGGTTAGGCCCGGCCATGGCGGTTCAACCACCGTCGGCCGGGAAAAAACCTCAAACCCGTATCTTCGTTCCGACGAACCCTGGGTGTGAGGTTTTAACCTGGGTTATTTTCGCTCCCAGGGTTTTGAACCCCTGGCAGCGAAAGGTTTGGGCGAATAGGGCTTCTTGAACGGTGCTCCGCCAGTATTGCCGCCGCTTGTTTGTCCATCCTCGGGCCTTGCCAGCTTGATCAGCGGTTTGCCCTGCTGACCTTGGGTTCGGAAAGCATGAATCAACCTCTCGGCATCACGGAACGGAACCGTTACAAAACTGAAGTCTTCCATCACGGCGGCATCGTCGACAAACCGGCCGGGGACGCCGCCCTGGGACTCCAACAGCTCCACCAGCTTTTTTGGTGACAGACCGTCTTGACGACCCATGGCAATGAACAACCGTGCCTTGCCTCGAGGACCAGGACCGTTGTCGTCGAACGGGCGTTGTCCCTCAAATCTCGGAGGAGGGGCAGCCCGGTTGAAACCAGGAGCTCCATAAGGGGCTCCCGGGAACCCTGTTGTGCCTCCGAATTCTGTCCGTTCACGTTTGGGTCGATCGAACAGGTCACGAATGGGAGCGTAGGTGCTTTCATCAAATTCGTCGGCAACGTACTGCTGCAGAACTGCCGCCAGTACGGCCTCTGCTTCCCGGCCTTCGAGAAGTTCGTGGGCAAGTTCACCCACGGCTGGTTTTACGTCGGCACCAATGGCTTCAGTGATTTTGCCCATCAGCCGACTTTTTTTCAGGTTGATGATTTCGGAAATACCGGGAACCCGTTCCTTGCGGATACGGGCCTTCGAGACCCGCTCGATAAATGCCAGCTTCCGGTACTCAATCGGGGTGATAAAGGTGACCGCTGTTCCCTCTTTACCGGCTCGTCCCGTCCGCCCAATCCGGTGAACGTAGGCCTCGGGGTCCTGGGGAAGACTGAAATTGATGACGTGAGTCAACCCTTCCACGTCGATGCCGCGGGCAGCCACATCGGTGGCGCACAGCACGTTGATCCTCTTGTTTTTAAACTTCTTGAGAACCTGTTCCCTCTGGCCCTGGGTAAGGTCGCCGTGCAAGGCCTCACTACCGTAACCGCGGTCGGCCAGCTTGTGGGCCAGCTCATCGGTTTGAATTTTTGTCCGGCAGAACACCATTCCAAAAAAATCTTCTTCGAGGTCAAGGATGCGGCAAAGAGATTCAAATTTGTCGCCCTCGTTGACCTCAAAGTAAATCTGCTCGGTCAGCTCGATGGTCAGGGTTGTCGCCTTGACCGTCAGCGTCTTGGGGTTCTTCATGTGCTTGTTTGCGATCACCCGGATGCGGTCCGGCATGGTTGCGGAGAACAGCAACATCCGCCGGTCGGGATTCACTTGTTCCAGAAGGGTCTCGATGTCCTCGGAAAAACCCATATCGAGCATTTCGTCGGCTTCGTCAAGAATCAGATACTTCAGTTTGTCGAGCTTGAGGGTGCCTCGCTCAAGATGATCAAGGATGCGGCCTGGTGTTCCTACCAGGATATCGACTCCTTGTTTGAAGCGGCGGAACTGCTCGGTATAGGACTGTCCACCGTAAACGGGAGCCACGGAAAAGGCTTTGGTTCCTCTCAAAGAGGAAATTTCCTCGCAGACTTGGACTGCCAGCTCGCGCGTGGGGGCGAGAACCAAAGCTTGGACACCGCCGGCACCGGGGGTGAGTTTTTCAATCAGAGGAAGGGCGAAGGCAGCGGTTTTACCAGTACCCGTCTGGGCCTGGCCGATGAGGTCGCACTCGGCGGCCAGCAGGGCTGGAATAACCAGCGCTTGAATGGGGGTGGGTTCTTCGAACCCTTTGCGGGACAATGCTTCCAAAACAGGAGCAGACAAGCCTAAATCGGCGAATGTGGGGGGAGTATTCATAAAGATTCCCAATTCTATACCAAATAAGGAAATTGTTCCAGGTCAAAGCGTAGGGTCGCATTTGACTCCCCCGGGAGAGTTCATTACTATTCACAAGAACAAGCCCCTATGAACGAAACGATCCGTGACGACCAGCTTCGATTGCTTTTTGAACTCGACGCCGACCTCAACCGGATTCAGGACTTGGACTTGTTGTTGGAAGAGGTTTTGCGCGGAGCCCGATTGACCGCCAATGCCGATGCGGGATCCATTTATCTGCTGGAATCTTCCCAGCTTCAGATCCGTTACAGCCAGAATGAGACCCTTCAAAAACGATTGCCTGCGGGTGAGCGGTTGGTGTACAGCATCTTTTCTCTTGATGTCGACAATAAAACCATTGCCGGCTATTGCGCTCTCAAGGGACGGGCACTCAATATTCCCGATGCCTATCGGATTCCTAAGAAATCTCCCTATTCCTTCAACCCCCAGTTTGACAGACTGGGGCATTATGAAACCCATTCCATTCTCGCCTTTCCTTTGAAAACCAATACGGGAGCCCTTATCGGGGTGTTGCAGCTTATCAATGCCAGGGATTCGGAAGGGAAAATCCGAACTTTCACCGCCGACGACGAGCGGCTGGTTTCTCACTTTGGCACCAGCGCTACCCTCGCTCTCCAGCGGGCCCAGCTGACGAGAACGATGATTCTGCGGATGACAAAAATGGCCGAACTCCGCGACCCCAAGGAGACCGGTCCCCACGTCAACCGGGTAGCTGGTTACGCCACTGAAATTTATCAGCGCTGGGCCTCAAGGCATCAGGTGCCGTCCCGGGAAGCGGATCGGATTTCCGATGTGTTCCGAATGGCTGCTATGCTTCATGATGTGGGGAAAGTTGGCATCGACGACGCCATTTTGAAGAAACCCGGCAAGCTCGAGCCCGCCGAATACGAAGTCATGAAAACCCATACAAACATCGGAGCGAGCTTGTTTGAGGATTCCCTCTCCGATTTCGATGTGATGGCCACTCAGGTAAGCGCCACACACCATGAACGTTGGGACGGCACGGGGTACCCGACAGGTCTTAAGGGACAGGCAATTCCTCTCTGGGGCCGGATTACTGCCGTGGCAGACGTGTATGACGCTCTGAGTTGTCATCGGGTTTACAAAGATGCTTGGCCCGAAGAGCGGGTGCTGGAAGAAATCAGGACACAATCGGCAAGGCAGTTTGATCCCGAAGTTGTCGATCTTTTCTTTGAGTGTCTCCCCAACCTTCGGCAGATTTTTGAACGCTATCCCGATGTCTGAGGAGAAAGCAGGCGACGGACTGCTTCGACCAGGCCTTCGGCTCGATAGGGCTTCTGGAGAAATCCCGCCACGCCCTCTTCCAGGGCCTGGTCAATCCCATCACCCCGTCCGAATCCCGAGGAAAGCAAAACCGGCAGATCTGGACGCTGCGCATGAATCTTACGAAAGACCTCAAGCCCGGAAATTCCAGGTAGAACGACATCGAGGATAACCAGCCGGATTTGGTGGGATTGTGCCTGAAACAAGTCCAAGGCGACGGTACCATCCTCTGCTTCCAGGACCTGATAACCATGATTTCTTAGAACCTTGCCGGCCACCTGCCTCATAAGCGGTTCGTCATCGCAGAGAAGGATTGCTCCCTCACTCGGACGGTCATGGGTTCCTTTTGTTTCTTTCCACACAGGAAGGAAGACTTGAACCAGCGTTCCCAATCCGGGTTGGGAGAAAAGATTCAGGAATCCCCCCCAGTCTTCGGCCAGGCTGTGGACCAAGGGTAAACCCAACCCCAAGCCCTGACCGTGGGTTTTGGTGGTGAAATACGGGTCAAAGACTTGATGGATCACCTCGGGGAGCATACCCACCCCATGATCTTGAATGGACAGGCGCCAGAAGTGTGTGGCTGACAGGTCCGGGTGCTTCAGACGTTCGGTGTCTCCCATTTCCCATTGGTCTAGAACGAGGTCAACGGTTTTAGGTCCCGACAATTCTGCGGCTCCAGGCATCGAAGTCATGGCTTCATAAGCGTTTTCTAGAAGGCTGTCGACCACAACCTCAAGCCCTTTCCCATGGGCGACAACCCAGGCTTTTTTCGGGAAACTCTGAAAGGAGACGGTGATGCCCTGCTTTGCCGTCCAGGGCTTCAACCGCACTTTCACCAATTCCGCCCAATCCAAAGCTGTCCGATCCGTTACGGGTACGGGCGAGAAGCGGACCAGCCGCTGCAGCAACCCCGAAGCATTCAGTTCGCTCTCAGATTGCGGCAGAACCTGAGCCAATGAACTGAAAGCGCTGACTTTCTGGCTTCTAAGCAGCAGGTCGTCCTGTTGCTTGGCAAGGGTCCGGTCGTCCAGCCGGAACAGGATCTCCGGTCCATTAGACCCCTCGAGAGTCTGCAGAATCAGGTGAACGAAGACTTGTTCACCTTTCCATAAAGGAACCGAAGCATGTTCAATGCGCTGTAACCCGCTGGTTCCCTGCGATACAAGCTGGTGGAACAGTGCCCTGAGCGGGCCAAAAACCGGCGCGATCTCAAAAAGGTTCCGCCCGGCTGCTTTTTCAGCGCTGATTCCCGTCCATCGTTCCGCCTCTCGGTTCCAGAGGAGAACTTCCCGGTCCAGACTCAAAGTAATCAGGACACTCGTGAGGCTGTCGATGATGGTATGCAGGTAGGTCCGGTTCGAAGAAGACTTTCGCTGTTCCTCCGCGATGATTTTCAAATGGCTGAAGGTGCGCAAGGAGGAAATCAGGGTGGTTCTCAACTTGGCCACGGTCAACTCGGTTTTGTCTTTAAAATCGTTGATGTCATAATCGATGATGATCCGGTCTTCTGGGGCATTTCCAGACTGACCTGTCCTCATAATGATCCTTACATCCTTGTTTTTCAGTGTGTCTCGAATAAACCGGACCAGGGTAAAGCCTGAGTCAATGGTATCCATCACAACGTCGAGAAGGATGAGTGCAATATCGGGATGCTCTGTCAGCAACCGTCTGGTATCTTCTTCGCCGTAAGCGCTCAGAAGTTGCAAACGCCGACCTTCCAGCGAGAAGTCTCCCAAGGCGAGTTTCGTGACCAAGTGAACCGAGGGCTCATCATCAGCAATCAGGATTTTCCAAGGAGACCCTCCTTCGGCACCAGCTTGGGGGTTCTCATCGGCAAAAGTTAGTACGTCGTCCATCACAACACTCATTGTAGGAAATCGCTTCGGATGCCGTCAAAGGAAAACTTCACCGTTTTCTCGAAAACTGTAATAGCTTGAGGCCGACAGGATCAGATGGTCCAGCACCTCAACCCCCAGAAGCTTTCCGGCCTGACTGAGACGGCTTGTCGCCTCACGATCTTCCCGGCTGGGTTCCACTGCCCCGGAAGGGTGGGTGTGTGCCAGAACAATCGAGGCGGCTCTGTCCTCCAGCGCCGGGGCAAAGACCTCTCTGGGGTGAATGAGGGTCCGGTTCAATAGACCGACAGTGACGGGCCGGATTCCCAGGACTTCCTGGGCTCCATTGAGAGTGACTGTCAGAAATACTTCTTGTGGTCTGTCTGTCCAGTGCACCAACCGTGGAACCAGATCCGCCGGACCTTTGATCCGCAAATGATGGGGACGCCCCAGCCTGCGTGCCAGTTCAAGGGCCGCCGACAATTGGCCTGCCTTGGCCGGACCCAGACCAGCAATGCCTTCAAGCGATTCGGGACCGAGGGCCGTTCCATGATGGTCCAGAATATCGCGGCATCGGAGTGCCAGGGTTTCAAGAGGAACCTGGCGGCAACCGGACCCGAGCAGAAGTTGAAGCAGATCCAGATCGCTCAACCCCTGGGGCCCCCTGGCTATAAGCTTTTCCCGTGGCCTCAACAGCCCGGGTGATGGAAGATAGGATACATTCATATTCTCCCTGACGGGAATCAGGACCGTTCTGCTTCTTCCACAAGGTCGGCCAGAATCTTCAGCCCTGCTTCCACCTCTTCGGGCTTCCTGGCGTAATGAACCCGCACACACTGACGGCGATGGGTCCAGTCCTGGTCCTCGGGTCCCAAACCAAAGAAGAAACCATCACCTGGTACGACCAAAAGTCCCCTTTCCTTCAGGCGGCGGTACAATTCACGGGTGCCGATGGTGAGTGTTGGAAACCAGAACCAAAGGAAGATCGAACCTTGGGGCCGATGAATCCTGTAGGGAAACCGCTGACCGAACACCTTCGCCACGACTTCCAGGGCGAAGTCTCTTCTTGCTAGATAGAAAGGTTTGATCACCTGCCGGCTCAGCATCAAGAGGGCGTCGTTTTCGATCAGCGGTTGAACCAAGGCTTGCCCGAGTCCCGGGTTTGTGAGGTTGAGAATGGCATTGGCGGAGGCGACTGCGCTGGCAACGGATTCAGGAGCCACCAGAATTCCAGTGCGGGCTGAGGGCAGCCCCAGCTTTGAAAGGCTCATCGACAGCACTGTGTTATTGTCCCAATAGGGTTCTACCGGCTCGAAGAGGATGGAGGGGAAGGGTGCTCCATAAGCATTGTCGAGAATCAGTGGAATCCCGGCATCACGGGCCAACCCCGCCAAGTGGTGCACCTCGCCGTCAGTAAGGACATTGCCCGTCGGATTGGTCGGACGCCCTGCACACAACGCTCCGATTTCCGGGCCGACGGTCAAGTCGGAAAAATCGACGTAGTATTTGAAAAAGGGAGCTTCTTCCTCAACAACCCTGGGACGATGGCTGACAAATTGCCCCGGACTCAAGCCTTGGTCGGCGTACCCGATATATTCGGGGGCCAATGGAAACAGAATTTTCCGCTGGTGTCCACCGGCGAATTCGCCCGACAAAAGGTTGAACAGCAGGAAGCAGCCGGCTTGACTGCCTCCCGTCACGACAATATTTTCCGGACCCAACTCCCAATGGAAATTTCTGGAAAGGAAGGACGCCATGGCCCGTTTGAAACTCTCCCTACCGCCCGGGGCATCGTATTGCGCGACTAAGGCCTCGATCTCTCCTTCCTGAGATAGAATTTCACTCAAGCGTTTTCGCCAGATGCGGTTCATTTCCGGTATGGAAGCAGGGTTTCCCCCTCCCAGCATGATTTTGCCTTCTGGGCTTTCCAGAGCCCGTCCCAGGTCCTCCATAAGCTCAAGAATGCCGGCTTGCTGAGTAAAACGTTGTCCGAAAAGAGAGAATTTCATCATCGTTGAGGGGAACCGAGAGCCTGTTCCAGCAGCCCTAAGGCTCTGTCCAGGACTCGTTCCAGTTCGATTTCCTCATCAGGTGTGAAGCGTCCTAAGACGAAGGAGGCAACGTCTCCTCGTGCGGGACGCCCAATGCCGATGCGCAGGCGATGAAACTCATTGGTTCCCAGATGGAGTTTGAGCGACCGCAGGCCGTTGTGCCCTCCCAATCCTCCACCGGTCTGGAACTTCACTTCGCCGAAGGGCAAGTCAATATCATCGTGAACGGCAATCCAAGCTTGGGGAGCAATCTTGAAGAACTCGCCGAGGGCTTGGGCACTTTCACCGGCCGAGTTCATAAAAGTCAGAGGACGGAGAAGAAACCGCTTTTTTTCATCCCAGAGCAACGATGTCCATTCACCTTTGAATTTCTGCTGCCAGGAAGCACCCTGAATTCGGGGCCACCGGCCCGCCAGCAAAAAACCGGCGTTGTGTCTCGTCCTTTCGTATTCCTTTCCAGGGTTTCCCAAAAACACCAGCGCTTCTGGTATGGTCATTCACTGAACCTCAGCCAGAAGCGGGTCGGATCTCCCTTCGACCAGCAGAAGGTAGTTCCCAACTGATCGGCATAAGCGGTCAGCAGAACCATACCAAGCCCCTCCGAGGTTGAGGGATTGAAATCCTCGGGTAATCTGTCGCCGGAGTGGCATAATTCGTACAAATACTCACGAGATCCCAGCCGCAAAAGGGTTAATGCCAGAAATTCTCCCCTTCCTCCCGCTAAACCGTATTTCATGGCATTGGTCATGAGCTCTGCTTGAACCAGACCCAGGAGAACCGTGGTATCGGTCTTCAGCACGATGGTATGGTCTAAATTCAGACGGAGTTCGTGCTTCCCTGTCAGCGAAAGGTTCTGGTGTAACAGGTGAGCCAGTGATTCCAGGTATTCGGCGCTGCTGCCTGCAGAAAGGTCGGAAGAATGGTAAAGGAGATCGTGAATTTCGCTGAGTGCCACAATTCGGCTTTGGAGGTCGGATAGCGATGTCAGGTCGGCTCCTGGTTTCGCCTGACTTTTTTGCAGTGTGATCAGTCCCGAAATCATATTGAGGTTGTTCTTGACACGGTGGTGAATTTCGCGCATCAGACGGTCTTGCTGCGTCCTGAGGTCCCGCAGTTCCTCGACCCGGCGGGAAAGAACGGTGATATCTTCGATGGACAGCATTGCCCACCAACCGCCTTGACTGTCGCTGACCGCCACTGCCTTGACGTGGAAGGAACGATTTCGGGTAGAAACCATAGGTACGATTCTGGGATGGAGGAGGGGAGAGAACACAACTGGTGGTCCCCCTTCAAAAACCATGGACAGACGCTCGCTATAGTGTGGAAGACTCCATTCGGAATTAAGCTCAGCCATGGACCGCCCCAAGGCCTGGGTTTGCACAAAACCAGTCCACTCTTCCAGAGCAGAGTTCCAATACAATACCTTCAACTTCTGGTCCAAGACAGCTAGTCCAATGGGCAGATGATCAAGATCGGCAAACCGACGGTGGGTTTGAGAAAGGACTGAAAGATCAGTGGCGGACATAATGTTCAACGGCTTCTTCTAGATTGCGATAGGTGGGCATTGAGAAAAACAAGAGCATGCTGCCGGTGAGAGACAATTCTTCGATGGTGAAGGTCGTCTTCGCCAGGAGAATGATCTCCATGGAAGACACACTTTCTTGGGCTTCGATCATCTCAATCGTACCGCCACGGTACACGGGCAAAGTGTATTGCAGTTGAAAACCAAGAAGATTGCTCAGGGTCCCAACGACGGCATTAATGACGATGTTCCCTACTTCCGTCAAGGTTGCCTGTCGTATGAAATCGAGTTCTTCGGGGGCATACCCGTCACCGATAATCAAGTTGACCATTTGTGTTGCCGACTCGACAGGAAAAAGCAGCTGCACTTCTCCCTGCATCGATCCACGGTAGCCCATCTGTACACAGGCTAGCTCCTGGGAATGTGCAAGCCCCAAGGCTTCCGCCATGCCTTGCTGGGTTGTCTCCAGCACTTCCGGCACTGCGAGTACGACATGATGGCTCAGAAGGGTGTTTAGAACCTGGGCACCCTTGCCTACCCCAATATTGATCAGTTCTTGAAGGATGCCGAGAATTCTTTCAGAAATCATACAAATGCCCGGAGTGTGGATTCCACTACCTGCCGGGTGGGGGGCTTGGGAAGAGTCCCTTTGGCTCCGAGCTCCCGACACTTCTGAAGGGTTGTTTCTTGAATATCTGCGGACAACACAAAGACCGGCACGAGACTATTCTGCTGTGCCAGAGCTTCCAGGACTCCAAAGCCATCCAAACCAGGCATGAGAAGATCGAGGAAAACAACCTGGGGAGGATTCTGCCGGATCAATTCCAGGGCTTGACTCCCATCCTGAGCCTCAACGACTTCATGGCCCAAAGAAACCAGGAGTTTGTTCATACCCAAGCGGGCAACCCACGAATCATCAACGACAAGAATCTTGGCCATACAAGTATTTTAGAGCTCCAACATGGGGCTGTCAACCTGGGGAAATCTAGACTGGAAGTGGCTTTAGCAGACCTTTCCAAAGACCTCTCTCATGAAACTTCAGCCATTCCCCTTCCTCGAGAGCCTTCCATAGTTCCCGTACAGTCAAGTCGTCTTCATCTTTCCAGAGCCCCCAGCCCGGCACTTGGGGAAGACCCGACTCCCAAAGAGCCGGGGGGATCCGGCCTGCTAAAAAACTTCTGACTTCTTCCCGGTCAAGGCGGTGAACCGCTTTTTCCAGCCTTCGCAATACGGGGCTGAGATCCGGTGGCGGTACGCTGTCTTGCCCTCGGCAGACATCGCAACCTGAACAGGCGGGTGCCTCTTCTCCGAAAGCTGACAGCAGGGTTGCCCGGCGGCAGGTGCAGACTGCCTTTTTCGCCTTGGCGCGTACAAACAGGATGGCCCTGGCTGGATTCCCGTCGCGTCCAGCCCGGCCTGCCTCCTGCAAATAATCTTCAGGACCCGGTGCCTCCTCGAGATGAAAAACTGTTCGGATCCCAGACTTGTCAACGCCCATACCATAGGCATTTGTCGCCAGAAGCACTCCATCCTGCGATTGGAAAAACCATTGCTCTATGCCTGTCTTTTCTTCACGGGTGAGACCTGCGTGGTAAAAGCGAACATCGAGGGCGGTTTCTCTGTGCAAGTGGTGGGCCCATCGTCTCACTTGCTCTCTGCTGCGGCAGAAGACCAAGGCAGGCCGGGCCTCCCGCAACACGGCCCTCGGGAGGCTTCGGCGAAGGGAAAGATAGGGCTCATGGACAAAATCCAGATTGGGACGGTCGGCCGTAGCTCTGATCAAGGAGAAAGCCTCTCCTCCAAACAGGGACTGCGCCCAATCCTCGACAATTCTGCTGGTAGCGGTCGCAGTGAAGGCCGTGATTCGTGGGACTTCAAGCTTTTTCAGTACCGAACCCAGTTCTCGATAACCGGGTCGGAAGCTGTTTCCCCAAAGCTCAACACAGTGCGCCTCGTCGATCACCGCATGGCTCAAGGCAACCTTTTGCAACTCCCGCAAAACCTTGGGCTGCGCTAAGGTTTCGGGATTGGAGAGGATGAGTTTGACCTTTCCGGCTGCAAGCTTGTCCCAGACTTGCTGGCGCTGTGGTTTGGTCTGTCCCCCCTGCAATATCACGGTCGTAAGACCCGCCTGATCACTGCGCCGCTTCTGATCAGCCGTCAAAGATCTGAGGGGGTACACGACCAGGGTAGGATTCTCAAACAAAGCCGCGGGCAGTTGAAAACAAAGGCTCTTTCCGGCTCCCGTCGGAAGGATAACAGCCTGCCGGACTGCTTCGCGGTCAAGCAGACCTTGAATCACGAGTTCTTGATAAGGAAAGAGATAAGAAATGCCCCAGGTTTTCAGGGCCGCTTCAAGGCGTTCGTCCATGCTCTCCTAAACAGGAAAAAGAGCATGTTTGCTTCAGAATTCGTTACTTTTTTTTCTTTGCGGCAGCTTTGCCCTTGGGCACGACAGGTTTTTCCACTAAGGCAAAAACTTCTTCCGCAGTGAGTTTGGCCGCTGCTTCTGGAGTCTTCTTATCTTCGGGGAGGCCAATATTACGCACACCAGACTTCATATAGGCACCGTATTTGCCCGCAATCACCGTGACTTTGCGTTTCAGGCCGCCTTCACCGACAGCGAATTCTTTGATGACATTGGCGGTGGTCCGGCTTTTTTTCTCTTCGGAAAATAGTTCCAATGCCCGTTCCAAAGTGACTTCAAACAGATCATCGCCCTTCTTCAGCGAGCGGAATTCGCCGTTGCAGGCGATATAGGGACCAAAACGTCCGTTGTTCGCCGTGATTGGATGGCCGAGCTGGGGATGATTTCCCAAGGTACGGGGGAGAGACAGCAGTTTCAGTGCGTCTTCGAAAGTCACTGTCTCGAGAGTGATTCCTTTGGGAAGGCTGACAGTCCGCGGCTTGAATCCCTCTGCTTTATCGCCCAGCTGGAGGTGGGGGCCAAAACGGCCGGTTAAGGCATAGACGGGAAGACCGGTGACCGGTTCGACGCCCAGGGATTGGGGACCCGATTCCTGGCGTGTGAGCAAACCTGCCACATCGCTCGCTTTCAGGTCAGCAGGTGCTTGATCTTCCGGTAAACTGGCTTTGGTTTCCGTGCCATCTTCTCGGGGCTCGACAATATAAGGGCCAAACCGGCCGATTTTGATTGTCTGATCAGGTCGCAGCTGTGGCAGGTTGAGCGAACGGCTGGTCGTCGCATCGATCGTTTTCTCAGTCCGGGCCACCACTTCATTGAGACCGGCTGCGCCGTTATAGAATTCCTTCAAATACGCCAGGCGGTCGTGTTCACCCAGGGCTATTTCGTCCAGACTTTTTTCCATGCGGGACGTGAATTCATAGTCGACCAGCTGAGGAAAGTTTGTTTCGAGTAGAGCCGTAACGGCCATCCCCGTGAACGTCGGTACCAAGGTGTTTTCTTTGCGGAACACATACCCCCGTTCCTGCAAGGTGGCAATAATGGTAGCGTAGGTGGACGGTCGGCCAATTCCTTCTTTCTCCAGCCGCTGAACCAGAGCGGCTTCGGTGAATCGGGCCGGGGGTTTGGTCAAATGCCGTTCGGCTGCCAGCGTTTCAGGGGTTAGAGGATCGGCCATTTTCAACGGTGGGAGGAGTACTTCCATGTTATCGAGGGCCTGATCGGGATCGTCGGAGCCCTCAACATAGACCCGTAAGAAACCAGGAAAGAGGATCCGGACTCCGCTGGCGGTGAACAGTGCGTCTCCAGAAGAAATCTTGGCGTTAACAATCGATTTGCGGGCTTCCGCCATCTGACTGGCGAGAGTACGTTTCCAGATCAGTTCGTAGAGGGCCCGTTCTCTCCCGGTAAGCCCTGTGGTTTCAGGGGTCCGAAAGGGAAGGGCGGGACGGATAGCCTCATGGGCTTCCTGAGCGGAACCCGACTTGGCACTGTACTGACGTGCCTGGGCCGGAAGGTATTCGGCGCCGAACATTTCGGCAATGGTCTGACGGGCCCCGGTGAGGGCTTCCTGGCTCAACGAAGGACTGTCGGTTCTCATGTAGGTGATGAAGCCTTCTTCATACAACTTCTGAGCTACCCGCATGGTATCCTTGGTGGCCAACCCCAGTTTTCGGTTGGCCTCCTGCTGCAAGGTACTGGTGGTGAACGGGTCCATGGGTTTTTGGACCGTTTCTTTTTCGTTGACTTCGGTGACGGACCAAGAAGAGCTTTTGACAGCTTTTTCAAGGGCGGCGGCTTCATCCGCCGACAAAAGGACCGCCTTGCTGCCAGGATTGAGCAACCCCGTCTCGGGATCGAAATCTTTACCGCTCGCGACCTTCCGGCCTTTTACCTCGGCAAGTTTTGCTTCAAAAGCAGAACCCTTTCCGTCGGTCTTCTTCAGGGTAACTTTCAGGTCCCAGTATTCGGCGCTTTTGAACCGGCAGCGGGCTAGTTCCCGTTCGACAAGAAGGCGGAGCCCGGGACTTTGAACACGGCCCGCTGAAAGGCCGTAGGCAACCTTTTTCCAGATCAGGGGACTGAGCGTATAACCGTAAAGGCGGTCAAGAATGCGCCGGGTTTCCTGGGCGTTGACAAGGTTCATATCTATGGTGCGGGTATGGTCGAGTGCCTCATGGATGGCCCGCTCTGTGATCTCGTGAAACACCATGCGCTTGACAGGTACCTTGGGTTTCAAAACGTCGAGCAGATGCCAGGAAATGCTCTCTCCCTCGCGGTCTTCGTCCGTTGCCAGGTAAATCTCTCCGGCTTCCTTTACCAGGGCTTTCAATTGCCGCACCAAGGCCGCTTTGTCCTTGGGAACGACATAGAGAGGAGTGAAGTCTTTGTCGACATCGATTCCGAGGCGCGACCAGGCTTCCGCCTTGACCGATGCTGGAATTTCAGCTGCAGTCTGCGGAAGATCACGGATATGACCGACACTGGCTTCGACTTGGAAGCGGGCGGGGAGGAATTGCTTGATGGTCCGAGCCTTGGTGGGCGACTCTACAATGACCAGAACGTTCTTTTCCATGGCTCCACTAACAATGAACAAAATCAGGGAAACTTCAAGCCCCCTTTTACCAAGTCCTTCCTTCATGGTATCTTCGGCGCCATGAGTACCCCCTCGCTTCGCGTCGCAGCCAGGTCTATGAAGGCCCTTACTCCCACACTGGCCTCCTTGAAAACCTCAGTGAAAGACGGAGCCCTGGCGGCAATGGCTCAAGCCCTCCGGCAAAATGCCCAGAGCATTGCCGAAGCCAATCAGAAGGACCTCGAGGAAGCAGAGGTTGTCGGCCTGGAAAAACCCTTGATGATCCGGTTGAAATTTCAGGGGGAGAAAATTGAAGGGGCCGCCCAGGGACTCGAGGCCCTGGTGCGTCTGCCCGATCCGGTTGGCCGTACCCTGAGTGCCCGAGAGCTCGATCAGGGTCTGGAGCTGTATCAGGTCACCTGTCCGCTGGGCGTGGTGGCAATGATCTTCGAGAGCCGACCCGACGCCTTGGTGCAAATGGCCGGTTTGGCACTGAAAAGCGGCAATGCCGTGATTCTCAAAGGCGGAAGCGAAGCCAAACACTCCAACCGGCTGCTGGCAGACTTGATGCTCGCTGCCGGAGTCAAAGCAGGTCTGCCCAAGGGGTGGCTCCATCTGGCAGAAACCCGCGAAGATGTGAAAACCCTGCTGGAACTCACCGACTCGGTCGACCTTATCATTCCCCGCGGCAGCAATGAATTTGTTCAATACATCATGAAGAACACGACCATTCCGGTGCTGGGGCACGCGGACGGACTTTGCCACATCTATGTGGACGGCAACGCCGATGTAGACAAGGCAATTCCCATCATTGTTGACTCCAAGACCCAGTACGTGGCTGTTTGCAATGCTGTCGAGACCCTGTTGATCCACCGCGATATTGCTCCATTTTTGCTTCCTCCTCTCCGTATGGCCATGGAGGCGCGGGCCGTAGTGCTTCGCGGTGACGCTGAGACCAGGAAGTATCTGCCTACCATTGAAGAAGCTGTGGAGGAGGACTGGGAGACCGAGTACTTGGATCTCATCCTTTCCATCAAGGTTGTTGGGAATCTCGATGAGGCCATCGGCCATATCAACACGTATGGCAGCAAGCACACCGATGCCATCGTTACTGAAAACCGTTCCACGGCGGAACGCTTTATGAGCGAAGTCGACAGCGCCAACGTTTTCTGGAATGCGTCCACCCGGTTTGCCGATGGTTTCCGCTATGGTCTGGGTGCTGAGGTAGGCGTCAGTACGGCGAAAATTCATGCTCGGGGACCCGTGGGCCTCGAGGGACTGGTGATCTACAAATATAAGCTCTACGGAAAAGGCCATCTCGTGGCCCACTATTCTGGTTCCGATCCTAAGTCCTTCACTCACAGGGAGTTGCCTTTGACGGGAGGCCATCATTGAGTGACCCTCTCTTTGTTAATGCCCGGGACTTCACCAAAGTCAAAAGAGTTGTTGTCAAAGTTGGAACTGCGACTTTATCGAAGGGTGCGGGTATCGACCGTGACTATGTTGATACCATGGCAACCCAACTGGTGGCGCTTCAGAAAAGCGGTCGGCAGGTGCTTTTGGTAACTTCGGGGGCCATCGGTCTGGGGGCGGGTGAATTGGGATTGAAAGAACGCCCCACGGACGTCCGGATGCGCCAAGCTTGTGCGGCCATCGGTCAGCCCACATTGATGAACGAATACAAACGTGCCTTTGGTGCTTTTGCCGTGCCGGTGGGGCAGGTTCTATTGACCAACGATGTTTTATCGGACCGTCAAAGTTACCTGAACCTGCGTTCAACCGTGGAGACTCTTCTGAATTTGGGAGGCATTCCCATCTTCAACGAAAACGATACCATCAGCATTGCGGAAATCAGCAAAGCCTTCGGAGACAACGACCGTCTTTCTGCCCTGGTGGCAAGCAAGGTGGACGCTGATTTGCTGATCATCCTTAGCGATATTGATGCCCTCTACGACAAAGATCCCCGGCAGTTTCCCGGGGCGAAACCCATCTCAGTGGTTGAGAAGATCACCCCGGAAATTGTAGAAGGGGCCGGTGCTGCGGGAAGTGCCTTCAGCACGGGCGGTATGCGCACCAAAATCCGGGCGGTCTTGATTGCCGAGAAAGGCGGCTGCACAACGGTTCTTGCCCATGGCCGCGAGCCCGAGGTTGTCACCCGCATTCTCAGCGGAGAGACCCTTGGCACCGTTTTTCTGGCCAAGCCGCGCATGAAGAACCGGCTGCGTTGGATTCTCAACAGTTTGCCGCAAGGTCAGCTGACCGTCGATGAAGGAGCTCTTGAAGCCCTGTATCATCGAAAGAGTCTGCTGCCAAAGGGTGTCACAGCAGTCGAAGGTGAATTTGACAAGGGAGCAGTGGTTCTGGTCAATGGCATCATCAAGCTTGTCAGTAAATTTTCCTCGGACGAACTGCGTCAGCTGGCCGGAAAAGGCAGCTTAGAAGTTGCGCAAATTCTTGGCCGCAAAGATGTTATAGCTCGTCCTGAAGATACTGTATTTCTTGATCCCGGTATGATTTAACGGAATTTACCCGCGCTTGAACCACTCAAAGATTTGTTTCCAGACACTGGTTCCTTTTCGGTTTGAGTAATCCCTTGTGGCATCCTTCAGCGAGATTTTATCACCGTAGCGCTGTTTGAGTTCGTCCCAATGTTTGACAATCCAGAGGTAAAGGTCTGCCTTGGTGCGTCCTGGAAAACGTGCCATCACACCGTCGTTGACAATCTGCTGGATGATGGGTGAAAAAACATTGTAGTACCAGGAAAGAGCCGCATCCGAGAAACTCATTTCATCATCCATATTCTGATTGATAAAGTACTTGTGCCCTTCAATATGTTGGACAATCTCATCAAAGCGACCGGCATCGCTGAACTCCAAGTGTTCCATAGGGATCACCTGGTCGAGGTGCGTCTGTTCGATAAACCGCTCACGCTCGTATCCAATCAGCTGGGAAGCCAGCTCTTCGATAGTCTTTTCAGCCTCAAGCTTGTAGAGGGTTTTGAGCTCTGTTACTTCCGCGTCAATGGCTTGGACACCCTGCATGCGGGCTACAGAGACGCGATGGTTGCCGTCGCGGACGAAGAAAAAACTTCCTACTTTGTAGAGTTTGATGGGTGGCAGGATCACATCCTGAATATGAGCCTTGTCGACCGACTCCCATCGTGAACGGGTATGGTCTGTCTTAGGAAGAAAGGCGGAATTGAAATCTCGGTATCGTCCCTCGCTGCCGATGATCTGGTCAACATCGACCACCTGCATCCCCCGGTAGATTTCCCCTTGTGGCCGCAGCAAGGATTTGATTTCGTGAAAATTCAAAAGACGGTTCTTCTGCGGCTGCAGAATGTGCAGGACCCGGCTGAAAAATTCTTTCGAGCGGGCTTTGTTGAAGTCGGATTGGGCCTGGACGTTGAGCGAGCCGTTGTTAATCATCTTCAACCTCCAGAATCAAATGGTCATAACAATTGATCACTTCGGTTTTCTGATAGACGGAACGCCGCACTTCGTTGAGTTCATAGAGATGAATATGCCCATGAATGAGGTAGCGGGGCTCGAACCACTTCATGAATTTCAAAAAAGCTTTGAACCCCCAATGGCATTTATCCTCACGGTCATGGATTCCACGCGGTGGTGCGTGGGTTAAAAGAATATCGAGATACCGTCCATGAACCACTTTATTCCACCACAACCGGGGTACCATGCCGAAGATCCGCATCAGCATTTGAAACTCGGTGAACTGGTGGTCACCGCCGTTGTAGCGCATGGACCCTCCCAAGCCGGCGACCAAAAGCCTGCCGTGTTTGTGATGCCGGTCCTCAAGGAACGTGGCACCTACCGAGTTCTTAAATTTCATATGATCATCGATATTTCGGAATTCCGATGAGGTGGATTTTCCCTGATAATAGTCCAGTTGGCTCAGGTTGTGATTTCCATAAACAAACAGAAGGGGGACATTCAAACTGCTGACAATGAAGCTGTAGTATTCCAACGGAAGGTCGCCAGCCCCCAGTACCAGCTCAACATCCCTGAATCGGTGTTTGACCTGAGTACTATAAACCAGCGGATCGATGTGGTCAGCGACACACAGGATCTTCATGGTTCCCTCAGCCTTCGGTCCGCTTCAAGAGGGTTTGAAGCTGATCCTTGCCAACCAGTTCATAGGGCCTTGTTTCGGCAAAGGATACGGCAGCGCGGGTGAAGGTTGTGTTCGTAACAACATAGCACTTGTTGGCGCCTAACTTGCGGATCTCTTCAGAAACCTCTCGGAGAGGGGCCTCATCGATGGGTTCACTGGTTCGATGAAACAGGAGGATCTTAGGCATTTTTTTGACGGCACGCCACTTTTCCGATTCGTTTTCAATAGCGATGATTTTAATGGTTCCATTGGGCATTTCGGTACTGTCCTGTACCGAGAAACCCATGGCACCCACCAAACCTTGACAGATTGCCAGGAACTGAGGCTTCCCGCTCGTGACATAGTCTTTGATCCTGTCATCGACACGCAAATCCTGGTAGGCAGAGAGCTTTTCTGCAACGTCCTTAAAAGTCGGTTTCTTGGAATAGATCTTTTCCCATTCACCAATGGCCTTGTCGATAAAACGGTTCTTCTCGTAACAATGGGCCAAGAAATACCGTGCATAGAGAATATCTTTTTCCGAGTCATTGGTGGCCAGTTTGAGGGCTCGTTCCAATTCTACTGTCGCACGGTCATAGTTTTTCTGAGTCATGAAGCAGCTTCCCCGCTCGACCAGGGCCTTTACCTTCAGATCAGGGTCTTTCTGAGCCTTTTCAAACGCCGACAGGGCACCATTGAGGTCGTGGCCTTCTTTGAGAAGTCGTCCCATGGAGAACCAGGCGTGGTAATTATCGGGCTTCAACTTCAGCGCCTGATCAAGTTCTTGACGGGCCTCCAAGGGGCGGTTTGCCCTCAGAAAAAGCATACCCAGCCGCAGGTGTGCGTCCGAGTGGTCGGGCTGCATTTCCAATGTTTTACGGTAATATTTCAAGGCGTTGTCGGCTTTTCCCCGTTCCTCGAAATAAAAGCCAGCCTTATAGTAATTTTCTGGGTTGGCGGGATCGAGTTTGACCAGAAGAATATACTCTTTCAGAGCTTCTTCTCCTTGGTCAAAACGTTCAAACAGGGCGGCAATTTGTTTTCGGAAGTCTTTTTCCACCAAAAGACCCTGAAACAAACCCATCTGATTGACGGTTTTGAATTCCATCAAAGCCAACTCGGCCTTACCATCGACCAAATAGGCCATACCGAGAAAATAATGGGCTTCAGGATTTCTTGGATCTTTGCCTAGGATCAGTTTTGCCATCTTGACGGCTTGAGACCCTTTGCCAGCCTTGACAAGATCACTGAGAGTAGAGATTTTTTTGGGAGCGAGGGCGGCCTTTACTGCGAAAAAGATCACGGAAGCAATGATCAGGCCGAGAATGGAAAGAACAACGACAAGGATGACCATGAAAACCCCAACCCCATGTTATTGCATCGCCTCCCCCTTGTCAAATTACGCCCGTTTCCTGGGTGTTGCGGTACTCGTTTTGCTGTTCGTCCCTTCGCTGGCTGCTTTGGATTTTCTCTCGGAAGGCGAGAAGCAGCTGGGGCTGAACAATCCCGGCAAAGCTCTGACATACCTCGAGGCTGCGTTGGCACAAGGAGCACCCGACGAGCGGTTGCTGCTGAATTTGGGATTGGCTTACCAGAGGACAGGGCAGGCTGCCGAGGCGAAGAAAGCGTTCAAGCAAGGGGCGGATCTCGTTGGTTCCTCTCAAAAAATGTTTCTGCTAAATCTCGGTATCGCGCAGTTCTTGACCAAGGATTGGGCGGGAGCAGAACAGAGCTATTCAGCCGCTCTCCAAGTCGATCCTAGTTTTGCCGAAGCGCTTCTCAATCGGGCCAATACTCGGGTTAGCGCCAACAATCTGTCTGGAGCTGCCGAAGACTACCGTGCCTATCAGACGGCGGCTCCATCCAACCCACAGAAGGAAAAAATCGATCAGCTTTTGGCCCTTCTGGATCAGGCCGTGGTGGACTTTGCTGCCAATCAGCTGGCCGAGGCGACGAGAAAAAAGAATGAGGAAGAACGGCAGATAGCGGCGGTGGCAGCGGCAGAAGCTGAGCGCCAGAAAGTCGAGGCCGAGGCGGCAGCCCAACGGCAGGCGGAAGAGTCTGCTGCTGCCGCTGAACGACAGAAGCAAGAAGAAATTCTAGCGAGGATCCGTGAGTCCTTGGCAGGTGCGTCCGGCGATTCCAAAGCTCTTTCCACAGGACCCTCCGGAGTGAAGTCGGACGATGGCGATTTTTCACTCGAACCATGAACAAGAAACCAACTGAATCAAGAGGCATATTATGAATAACAAAACCCTGATCGCGGGCGGTGTGGCTCTGGTACTCCTCCTCGGTGGCGGGTCTTTTTTTCTTCTCTCCAAACCAGGAGAGGATTCCAAACGAACCAATATTTTGAAACTAGCAAGGGACTATGCGGATCAGGGAGAGGAACAGCGGGCCCTGGACCTTCTCGACCAGCTGCTCATTGCCAATTCTGAGGACACTGACGCCCAGCTTCTGCGAACGACTGTTGTCAAACAAAAACGTGAACGCGATGCCAGCGACAAACAGGCACAGCTGGATGCACTTCAAAATGCCAATGAGAAGCTGAAAGAAAGCTTCCAGGATCTTTCCAGCAAAATGGCGGATTCTGCAGCTTCAACTCCGGCGGTGAACAAACAATCTGCTGCTCAAGAAGCTGCCCAGGCTGCCAAAGAGGCGAAGGCCAAGGCCGCTGCTGATGCTGCTGCCGCGGCTGCCGTTGCGGTCGAAGAAGAAGCCCGGAAAAAGCTCCAAAGAGAAAAAGAGGAAGCTGACCGGCTTGCCAGGCAGAAGGCCGACCAGGAAAGGGTTTCGGCTGAGGAAAAAGCCAAGAGAGACTTGTTTGATCAGGCTATGGCGTTGTTGAATTCCGGGAAGTTCCCTGAGGCCAAACAGAAGTTCAATGAGCTCTTGGACCAGGACCCGAACAATTCTCCAGCATTGGTCAAGAAAGCCGAGGCGGTTTTCAAGGAAAACAAGACCTCCGGTGATTCCCGTCGTGAGGCTTTGGATGTCCTAGCGAAAGGCCTTGCCAAAGACCCTGCCAATGCCCAGGGATACGCTTTGCAGGGCGAGATCTACCAGGAGACCAAGAACTGGCCTGAAGCCGTCAACAGCTACCGGAACGCCTTGAAGTCCGATCCTGGAAATTCTGGTTACTGGTACGAACTGGGAAAGATCTATTTCTTGAACAAACAGTACTCCCAAGCTGTTGAAGCACTTCAGTCCTCTGTCAAATTGGACCCTAAAAACGCTTTGGCCCAGTATTTGATGGGTGGTTCGTATTTCAATATGAAGGACGACAAAAAAGCCTATGAAGCCTATTCGGCGGCCCTGAAGCTGAAGCCCGATACAGCAATGTATCACTACTGGGTTGCCAGAACCCTTGGCAATCAGGGAAAACTGGATCTTGCGCTCAAAGCCTATGAAATGGCAGTGAAACTGGATCCGTCCAGGGCCACTTACCAGGCTGGTTTAGGAAGCTCGTACTATTTGGCGGGACGCTTTGCTGAGGCTGAAGCGTCACTTCAGCGTTCCCTCGCCGCTGACAATAAAAATGCCGAAGTCGCCTACAACCTTTCGCTGACCTCCTTCGAACTCAAGAAGATCACTCAGGCTTTGGACTACGCTCAAAAAGCCGCTACCCTCGATCCGACGGACCCCGACTTCTCCTATAATCTCGGGTTTGTGCTCCAGCAGACAGGGAGCACCGATCTGGCAGCCACGGCCTACCGGAACTCGCTCAAACTGGACTCCAAACGGATTGATTCAAGGGTCAATCTCGCCACAATTCTAGAGCAGAAAGGTGACCTCGACGGAGCTATGAATGTTCTCAAAGAAGCCTATGCCCTCCAGCCGGCCAATCTTGAGGTCAACAACAACCTGGGCAAGCTCTATATGACCAAGGAGCTGTATACGCAGGCCATCGACTTCTTCAAGAAGGCCCTGGATAAAAAGACTGACACACCTGACATTCGCTTCAATCTGGCGTTGGCCTACATTGAGACCAATCAGAAGGACCTTTCCAAGACCGTTCTGCAGGATCTGATCAAACTGGCACCAAAATATTGGGACGCGTATTACCGGCTGGGGGGAGTGCTTTACGACCTTGGTGACACCGAAGGTGGAAAGAAAGTCTATCAGGATCTGCTGACCAAGTTCCCAAGCTACTCCAGAAAGAAGGAAATCGAAGCGGTTCTCAAACAATAAGTCCGACTGGTTAGACCAAGCGACCAACTTTGGCAAACAGTTCTTTCTTGGTCAAAACTGTCCAGATCGGACGGCCGTGAGGGCAACGGGCGTGTTTCAAGGCGAAGGTCCGGCGGAGCAGATCGCGGGCGGCAGCTGGATCCAGCGGGTCGCCATCCATGACGGCAGCCCGGCAGGAAAGACTGGCATACAGGTCTTTTTCCAAATCCGCCACCGGTTTGACGTTGGAACGTAAAAATTCGATGACAGTCTTTTCCAGACCTGCAACGGTTTGGGGCAGGGCAAGCAGCTCATACTCATCTCCACTCACCGGTCTGAGCTTGACTCCCAGAGCTTCGTAGTCTTTCCATTGCATTTTCAGCAGAGGGGCTACCTCTTCTTCGGGAGAAAACCGGCGGGGAAACAGCAATTCCTGCATTTGGCCTTGGTGGTCACGAAACCCATCGTATAAAATTCGTTCGTGGGCAGCGTGTTGATCGATGAGATACAAATCCTCCCCGATTTCGGCAACAAGAAACACCCCCAAGACTTGCCCCAGATACCGGAAAGGATCGCTTAAAGCCGGTTCTCGAAGTTCCGTTCCTTCCGTCTCCCAAACGGAAGGCGTGGTTATCTGCGCCCAACCCTTTTGAGGGTGGACAGAAGCGTTCGGTTCAAATCCTAGAGCTTCCTGAAACACTGGAGCCGACCTCATCGGGGAAAACCTGAGTTTTTCTTCTTCCAATGCCAGTCGGAGACTTTCTACAACTTTTTGATGTATGGCAGGCAGAGTCCGAAAGCGTGCTTCTCGCTTGGCCGGGTGGATATTGAAGTCGACCAAGGCTGGGTCAACTTCAAGAAAGAGAACCGCCAAGGGGTAAGCTCCTCCGGGCAAATATCCCTCAAAAGCGTGGCAGATTGCCTGAACCAAGGCATATTCCTGCAGGGGTCTCCGGTTGGCATAAATACGAATTCCCTTACGGTCTTGGCGGGATTCGGGTGGTTTCAAAGCGTAGCCTCGAAGGCAGAACCCGCTCCCTTCCGCAGACCAAGAAAGCATTCGTTCTTGCTTCCAGGGAGTCCCTAGAACCGACAAGACCCGCTGAGCCTCGGTTTGAGCCGGATAATCCTCTTTGCGGATTCCGTCCACCCAAAGGGAGAACGATGTTTGAGGGGCTGCCAGGGCTTTCTCATCAAACACCCGGCGACAAAGTGTCCCTTCTGCTGCTGCCGATTTTAAGAACCGGCGGCGGGCAGGAATTGCCGCAAACAGATCCTCAACCAAAACCCTGGTTCCTGGAACACCCGAAATGGGCTTCAGAACAGGATCATGCCCCTCTTCCACAGTGAGACGAAAAGCCGGGCTTCCCTGAACCCCCGAGACGATTGTCAGTCTGCTGCAGGCCGCAATGCTCGCCAGTGCTTCTCCCCTAAAGCCAAGGCTGGTCAGGGTGTCGAGGTCTTCTTCTGTTTCGATTTTGCTGGTGGTGTGGGGAAGCCAGCAGAGCTCCAAATCATCCTTACCCATGCCGTGGCCATCATCGATGACCTCCAGCATTTTGACGCCTCCGTCTTCCCAGCGGACTTCCAGCCTCGTGGCACCAGAATCCAGGCCATTGTCCAAGAGTTCTCTGAGTACCGCCTGTGGACGGTC
>JFJP01001742.1_pt1 | contig 53971 bp, 44 predicted proteins | sample 431651 | NCBI WGS metagenome assembly JFJP01 (sample SAMN02602958, study PRJNA72255) | Microbial mat metagenome, whole genome shotgun sequencing project. | biome: fresh water; feature: sink hole; material: water; isolation source: purple microbial (photo- and chemosynthetic) mats found in... | reverse complement strand
TCATCCACCTCACACTGGTGTTCTCCGGTGTCATGTTCGCGCTGATGGACCGCATTTCCGGTGGCCACGGTCCAGCGCCGGAAGCGCACAAGGAGTCGGCGAAGGAGTAGTTACATTGGCAAACAATGTGGGCACCGGCTTGGATAAGCACACTTGGCATTGTCTCGACGTCGCAGCGTCGGTCGCCGCTTTGCGGACCGACGCGTTGCGCGGATTGAGTGATGAAGAGGCAAAAATCCGGCTGGCGCACTACGGTGAAAATCGGCTGGCGGAGGTCAGGCCACGTCCACAGTGGCTCAAATTTCTCGATCAATTCAAAAATATTCTGGTCATCGTGTTGCTGTTTGTGGTGTTGCTCAACGCCAGCCTGGGCTTTTATCAGGAACATCGGGCGGAACGAACATTGGCCGCTTTGAAGGGTATGTTGGCGGCGCGCGCCAGGGTTCGGCGCGCTGAACAGGTTATCGAAGTTGATGCCAGTCTTCTGGTTCCCGGCGATATCGTCTTGCTGGAAGCGGGCGACCGCATTCCCGCCGATGGCCGATTGTTGGCGGCACACACCCTGGAAGTGATCGAGGCGGCGCTGACCGGCGAATCGCATGCGGTAGGCAAATCCACACTGGCGCTGGAAGCCTCCGATTTGCCGCTCGGTGACCGCGTCAATCTGCTTTACATGAATACCGTATTGACCCGCGGACGCGCCGAGATGCTGGTGACAACCACCGGCATGCAGACGGAAATGGGTCAGCTGGCGGGGATGATCGCCAGTGCGGTGGAAACGCAAACTCCCCTGCAAAAGCAACTCGATACCTTGGGCAAGAAGCTGGCGGTGATTGCGGGAATGGTTGTTACCCTGATCTTCGGACTTGACCTTTCGCGCGGTTTGCCCTGGGTTGATTCGGCGATGACCGCTGTTGCACTGGCGGTGGCGGCGATTCCGGAAGGATTGCCGGCGGTAGTGACGGTGACCCTGGCCATCGGCATGTGGCGGATGGCGCAAAACCAGGCGATTCTGAAAAAACTCGCGGCAGTGGAAACGCTGGGTTCAACAACGGTGATTTGCACCGACAAAACCGGTACGCTGACCCTGAATCAGATGACCGCGCGCGCCGGCTGGTTTGCCGGTTCGGCGTTCGCCATCAGCGGCGAAGGTTATTTGCCGAAGGGGGTTATCGAGTCGTCAGCCAATATCGATTTACGCCCTTATCTGTTACCCATGGCGTTATGCACCGATTCGCAGGTACGCGAGGGCGTTTTGCTTGGCGACCCCACTGAGGGTGCGCTCTGGGTGCTGGCGCAGAAGGGCGGATTGTTGCCTGAAGAGGAACAAATGCGCGCGCCACGTATTGGCGAAATTCCGTTTGATTCAGTGCATAAATTTATGGCGACGTTTCACCATCAGGGCGAACACGTCGAGATGATGATCAAAGGCGCGCCCGGTGTTTTGTTGGCACGCGCGACGCATCAGCTGTGTTGGCGGATGGGGGAGGGCGCTGCTTGCGAACTGGATGCAAATACGCGCGGCACAGTCGAGGCGGCGGTCGAGCGCATGGCCGAGCAGAGCCTGCGGGTCATTGCCGTCGCTCGCCGGTCTATTCCGGTACGCGATTTTGACCCGACGGGTGATCTTTTCGTATGGGATTCCAACTGGACATTTCTCGGCCTCGCCGGATTGCAGGATCCCCCCCGTCCGGAGGCCGCCGATGCGATCGAGCGCTGTCAGCACGCCGGCATCGCCGTCAAAATGATTACCGGCGATCACAAAGTGACCGCAGCCGCGATCGGCCGAGAACTGGGGCTGATGGGTAGGTCGGGGCAGGCCGGCGAAGTGATCGACGGCGCCGAACTTGACGCTCTGGATGATGCCGCTTTGGCCGGTCGCATCAACAATATCAGCGTCTTCGCACGGGTTTCGCCGACGCACAAAGTGCGTATCGTCAAAGCCTTGCGCGCCGGTGGTCATGTCGTTGCGATGACCGGTGATGGAGTCAACGACGCGCCAGCGCTGAAGGCCGCCGATATTGGCATCGCGATGGGAATCACCGGTACGGCGGTGACGCGTGAAGCTGCCAGCATGGTGCTGACTGACGATAACTTCGCCACTATCGTGCGCGCCATCGAAGAGGGCCGGATGGTGTATGACAACATCATCAAGTTCGTGCGTTTCCAGCTTTCCACCAACATCGGCGCCATTCTTACCGTGCTTGCCGCCACGCTGGCGGGACTGCCAGCACCGTTCAGCGCGATTCAATTACTCTGGATCAACATCATCATGGACGGTCCGCCAGCAATGACGCTGGGGATTGAACCAGCACGTAGCGGCATCATGCACGAAGCGCCACGCGCGCAGGCTGCCGAGATTCTTACCTTGCCGCGCCTGGGCCGACTCGCGTTGTATGGCATCACCATGATGGTCGGCACGCTGGGGTTATTTCAATATGGTTTGACGCTGCACGGGACTGTTTATGCCTTGACCCTGGCTTTTACGACCTTCGTGCTGTTTCAGTTCTTCAATGTGTTCAACGCCCGCAACGAACACGGCAGCGCCTTCAATGCGCATTTTATGAAGAACGGCAAATTATGGCTGGCGCTGGCCGGGGTGCTGGCGATGCAGGCCGTGGTGGTGCATTGGACGCCGGCGCAAATGCTGTTCGGCACCACCGATCTATCCCCGGCCGACTGGTTCAAGGCAACGTTGGTGGCGTCCAGCGTCTTGATCCTGGATGAAGTGCGCAAATTCGGGTTACGTTTGATCAGAACGCGATGACCCTCTCCCCTGAAAACCCGTCTTGCCCATGCGGTTCTGGAAAGTTGCTCTCGGCCTGCTGCCAGTCATACCTGCGCGGAGATGCTTTGCCGACCACCGCCGAGGCTTTGATGCGTTCGCGTTATTCGGCTTTTGTCATGCGGGATGCAGACTATCTGCTGAAAACCTGGCATCCGGATACACGTCCGCAGACGCTTCTACTGGATGAAGAACCGCCGCCAAAATGGCTGGAATTGACCATCAAACGAACCGCCGATATCGACGAACAGCATGCTGAAGTCGAATTCGTTGCCCGTTACAAGATCAATGGACGCGCTTTCCGGATGCACGAAACAAGTCGCTTTGTACGCATTGATGGACGTTGGTTTTACCGCGAAGGTGAGCTGAAATGAGCGACTCCCGGCGCATTTTCAGACCAAGTTTGATGCTCGATCCAGCTTTAACCGCAATTTTCTGATGTGTTTTTGATGCCTGATACGCGCCTGAAAGCACTCTCGAATAGGGTGCTCAAACTGAATGTTGATTGGGTCTTGCCGATTGCAGCAGTGATGTTGGGTGTTTTACTTTTTCTGCTCAATCCAACCATTCTGCAAGTGCTGCGAAACACGGTGTTTGATGAATATCAGCGTTGGTCTCCCAGACCTTATCAAGATGCACCGGTGCGCATCATCGATGTTGACGATGAAAGTTTGACCCGGCTGGGGCAATGGCCCTGGCCGCGCACGCGGCTGGCTGATTTGGTCGAGCATTTGCGCTCTGCGGGTGCTGCCGCTGTTGTCTTCGACATGATGTTTGCCGAGCCGGATCGGACCTCTCCGGAGGCTTTGTTGAAGATATGGAAACCCTCTGCATCTCTGCGTAGCGAGCTTTCAAGCCTGCCCGTTCACGATACGGTTTTTGCCGACAGTATCGCGAAAGGGGGCGTGGTTCTGGGGCATGCGCCGACGCGGACGGGGACGCTGCCGAACCACTTCGTCAAACCGTACAGCATCGTGCAGATTGGCCCTTCGCCAATGTCTTTTCTGTCCCAATTCAATGGCACGGTTGCCTGTCTTGCACCGTTGCAGGATGCGACCGCAGGCAATGGGGCGATTTCTTTCATCCCGGATAATGATGGTGTTATACGACGGGTTCCGCTCATGCTTCGACTCGGGGATCAGGTTGTTCCGTCGTTGGTGGCGGAGGCGTTACGCGTGGCCCAGGGTGAGCGTAACTATTTTATAAAAACCGCCGAGGAGGAAGATGCCGGCCTCGAAAGCATCCGTATTGGCCCACTGACGATACCGACAACAGCCGAGGGTGAAATATGGGTGCGATATACCAAGCCTGTGGCCACTCGCTATATCCCCGCTTGGAAGATTTTTTCTGGTCAGGTTCCTCAGGACTTGATCCAGAACCATATTCTGCTGGTGGGAAGTTCCGCTCAAGGCTTGATGGACCTGCGTTTCAGCCCTCTTGGCGGAACCATGCCCGGAGTCGAAGCTCATGCTCAAGCGCTGGAACAGATTATTGTCGGAGACAACCTGCAGCGTCCGGGTTGGGCGCCTGCACTGGAAGTGCTGGGCATTATTTCAGGAGGGCTCTTGGTGGGTTTCATCGGCATGTTTGCTGGCTCTTTACTATCGGCTGGCGCGGTGGTTATTACACTGATCTTGACCGTCTGGGGCGGTTGGTACGCTTATTCAAATTACGGTCTGTTGCTTGATCCGGTAACCCCCGGTTTGACCTTGTTGATGATCTTCATTTTTACCAGCCTGATTCACCACGCGGCAACCGAACGACGCCAACGCTGGGTGAGGCAAGCCTTCGCTCGCTACCTTTCGCCCAATCTGGTGAACTATCTGGTCAACAATCCAGGCCAGTTGGAATTGGGCGGCAGCCGAAGGGAATGCAGCTTCATCTTCACCGACCTGGCCAGTTTCACCAACCTGATGGAGAAACTGGATCCGGCCGTAGCCGTCACGTTGCTGAATGAATACCTCGATAACATGATCCGCATCGCCTTCAAGCATGACGGCACTTTGGACCGCATTGTCGGTGATGCGGTCGCCATCATGTTCTCGGCGCCGTTGGAACAGTCCGACCATCGTCAACGCGCCCTGCGCTGCGCCTTGGAAATGCACCGTTTTGCCAGCGACTACGCGGCCGACGCCAATCAGCGAGGCATCCCTTTTGGTTCAACACGGATTGGCATTCATACCGGAGAAGTGACGGTAGGAAACTTCGGCGGTTCAACGATCTTTGACTATCGCGCCTTGGGTGATCCGGTCAATACGGCGGCCAGACTGGAAACGGTCAACAAGCAGTTGGGCACTTGGGTCTGCGTATCCGAGGCAACGCTTTCGGGCTGCCCGGAAATCATGGCCAGGCCGGTTGGCAGACTGGTATTGAAAGGAAAAACACAACCATTGCTGGTGTATGAACCCGCTTTTGTCGGCGATACGGAACTGGCGAAACCAGACCTGGATTATGCCGAAGCCTATAAGTTGATGGCACAGGATGATCCGACGGCCTTGAATGTCTTTAAACGACTGGCGGAAGAGCGGCCAGACGATCCATTAGTGAAGTTTCACCTCCAACGACTGTTGTCTGGCCAAACCGGAGAAGTCATTGTTTTTACTCAAAAGTAACCAAGTATTTAGTCTGTTCAGCAGCCTATGAGATGGCCTGGTATTTGCTAGTTTCTGTTACAGAAACTACCTTGGTGAACTCCACATGCAATTACCTTTTCAGCTTTACCTGGATGAACTGCACGCCCGACTAGCCAACCTGAATGGGGGAGAGGTAGCGAGTTATATCCCCGAACTCACCAAAGCCAATCCGGAATGGTTTGGGATTTGCCTCGTCACCATGGATGGCGTTGCTTATTCGGTCGGAGACTCCGAGCAGCCCTTCACCATTCAATCCATCTCGAAACCGTTCGTCTATGCCACGGCGCTGGCGGACAGGGGTAAAGAGTTTGTCGCAAGCCGGGTTGGGGTTGAACCCAGCGGTGATGCTTTTAATTCCATCAGTCTTGATCCCCAAACTGGTGCGCCAATGAATCCGATGATCAATGCTGGTGCAATTGCCACCACCGGTTTGGTCGCCGGCGAGACGCCACATGCCCAGTGGCAGCGAATTGAATCCTCTCTCGCCGCCTTTATCGGACACGATATCAGCGTTGATGAATCGGTGTACCGATCGGAAAGCGAGACCGGTTTCCGCAACCGTGCAATCGCCTGGATGCTGAAGAATTTCGGCATTATTGACGGCGAGCCCATGGCGCCGCTGGAAAATTACTTTCGTCAATGCTCCATCCTGGTTACTTGTCGGGATCTGGCTTACATGGCGGCAACATTGGCCAATGGCGGCGTAAACCCACTCACAGCAAAGCGAGCGCTGCCTTCGGAGCATGTCGAACGGGTGTTGAGCGTCATGGCCACCTGTGGCATGTATGACTATGCAGGCAGTTGGTTGTATGAGGTCGGAATGCCGGCCAAGAGCGGCGTGGGTGGTGGCATTATTGCCGTACTGCCTGGCCGATTCGGTATTGGTATCTTTTCACCTCGGCTCGATGCAAAGGGTAATAGTGAACGTGGCATCGAAGTGTGCAAGCAGTTGTCTCGCGACTTCGGCTTGCATATTTTTAATCGTACCGGCACGCCAAGCATGGCCCTGGGCAGGGTCTTCACGGGGGCGGACGCCCCGTCGCGCCGACAGCCTATCGGAGACATGCGCGAGTATCTGCAAACACATGCACATCGCATCAAATATTTGAGTTTGCATGGTTATCTGGCTGTTGATGGCGCGGAATATGTGATTCGACGCATGCGTGAAATGGCGCCTGATAGCCACAGTTTTATCCTTGACATGAACCAGGTGGATGGCATTTCTGAAAGCGCAGCGCGATTGCTGAACCAAGCCCGCATCGGTTTCAGTCAGGATGAAATCGCGGTGGTCTTTTCCCGAATGCATCACCGTCAGGCGCTGATGGAACCGTTAAGAAAGGCGGCGCGGAATGGTGATCGTGGCTTTCTCAGCTTTGAAGACAATGATCTGGCGGTGGAATGGTGCGAGAACAGGTTGTTCGGAAACGTCGACTGGTCGACCCATGTAGATTGGAAACTGGCTGACTTTCCGCTCTTCAAGAGCGTGACCGAAGACCTGATGAGTCTGGTCGAGGCTGTGACACATCCGCAATCATTCAAGCCGGGTGAGCAGATTCTGGTTTCTGGCCAGGCGGGTGACGGTCGAATTTTTTTCATTGATTCCGGCCATGTCAGCATCCTGGTCCCCATTGCGAATGGTGGACATCAGCGTATTGCCTCGTTGGGCGCTGGCATGAACTTCGGGGAAATGGTGCTGCTCGGACAAACAACACGAAGCGCTTCGGTTTTTGCGGATACCGAGGTGATGTGTCGAATTCTGGATGCATCAGATTTTGAGGCGCTGGCGCAGCAGGCGCCGGAGCTGAAGATCTTCGTTTTGGAGAATCTTGCCAAGGACATGGCCAACAATCTGCGACGGGCAACCCAATGGATTGCCGCACTGGCATGAGCTCTGAAATACAAATCTGGAAGAGCAAATTGACTTGCTCTTCCAGAGTGAACTGTCAATCAAGTGCGGATTAAATGAGTGGCTTTTACCGGATACTGATTTCAACCCGGCGGTTCATTTCTTCCGCTGTGTTATCCGGGGTCTGTATCGCCAGCAGGTCTTTCCCATAGGCGGCGATACTGATTTCCTGAAGCGGTACGCCACTTTTCCGGATGAGTGCCGCGACTGCCTCGCTGCGTTGGAGCGAAAGCTGATTATTGTATTGGTCGCTTTTCACCGTATCGGTAAAGCCACTGATAGTGATGTCGGCTGCGGGACGTTTACGAATCTCCTCCAGAATCACCTGCATGATCGCCAGCGTATCTTTGGTCAATTTGGCGCTACCCGATTTGAAGTAGAGGGTTAAAGTCACTGGCAGCGGGGGCATGGCTTCTGCAGAAGCGCCAAAATCCCGCTGATACTGCGCCTCATCCAAGGTAAAAATCTTGTTGGAGTAACCGTCAATGATCACCGCTTGTCCGGGTTGATCAAGGATAACGCCCATCGCTTGCCCTTCGAGGATTTCCGCTTCACCAATCGGGCCAAGCGGACTTTCCATAATGGCTGCGTAAGAATGAGACAGCTTGGGCAAACCATCATCCAATATCTTCTTGGTGGCCTCTTTTGATGCGCCAAAATCCGTCTCGGCAAGGGTTTGCTCGGCATCGTGAGGAAGACCGTCAAGCGTGATGCTCTCACCAACATTTTCAAGCAGAGTTGCACCCTGCCGAGCATGGAAGAGCACCTTGCTGGCGGAGCCATCCGGGCTTTCCAACAGCATGAGATAGGAACGCTGAGTCTTTAACGTGTCTCGTAAAGCGGCCAATGCCGGGCCAAAATCACGCTGTAACTGACCGCCATCGACAGGCTTGGGTTTATCTGGATAGCCGTCAATGAAGGCAGCCTGAGCAGGTTGGTCGAGCAGATGGTGCATAGAGCCATCCGCAGAATCAAACAACAAACTGCCTAGCGGGCCGCTTTTGTGATGCAGCAAAACAACATAGGAATGGGGGATTTCAGGTAGCCCAGCGGCAATGATTTCTTGCATCGAGTCGATGGATGGACCGAAATCTCTCTTTAAGTCAGCTTCATCCACACGATAGCGGGTGTTCGGAACAAAGCCGGTATAAAAGCCATAACCTTGTTCGTTGAGTGTGTAGTCCCCCTTTTCCGATTGCACATTCACCGAAGTTGAAGCGCCCTCCAAGGGCGCGCCGGGAATGACGACAATCTGAGAACTACAGGCGGTCAGCAGACCAAATACAAGCAAACTAGCTGCGAAACGCATGATTGGTCCCGTCTCAGTCTGGCTCGACTCTTACCAGGAAATGAGTTCCTCGCACCCCTATGGTTCCAGTCGGAGTTTTTACAGAAACAGCCTCAGGCTTGATTTTGGCGATTGCGCCTGAAAGATAGGACAAGGTGCCTTTGGCAAGACTTGCCGCCAATTTCAGCTTTCCCTTGTTGGGAGAATAAAGGTATTCGTCCACCGTCAGCTCTGTGTTGGGGCCAAAGGACATGACGGTGTTGTCCTTGAAGGTGATACCAAGGGAAGCATTGTTGCCAGTCTTCAAAATGCTCCCCTCAATGATGGGTGTGGCAACCACAGCGCGAATCGATTTTCCTTCATTGACCACAAAGGCCTCGCCTTTCACCGTCTTGACGTAGCCTATTGGTGCAGAGTCAGCAAAAACAGATAGGCTGATCAAAAACAGAAGTACTGCAAAAAACAGGTTTTTACGCATAAGTAGGCACCTCTTCAGTATGAGTTTTTATTATGCCAAGTAACGAAGATGGCTAGAAAAAAATGTGGGATTCCGATTGAGGCTTTTTTCTGGATGGAATAAACGCCACTCGAGTTTCGGAAATGACGCCAGCCCGGATATTTCATGAAGGCTCGCACGCCTTGTTGGCCCCTGCCGCACTGGAAAGCTTCGCTTGGCCGGATTCGCCGCCGCATGGTTGTTCCAGGGGCAGCGGAGTCGTAGCGTTTTAACGAGTAAGAATCCGGCGTATCCCTTGCAGGTGCAAGAAGCCGGCAAAAAAGGGGCCGGCGCGGTCGATTTCCCGCTTATACCCCCCGGGACTTTCCCGCTTATACCCCGGGGAATTTGAAGTCGACGATTCCAAAGTCCGACAGCCTTTGGGCAAGTACGCCCGCGAATGGGATCACGCACGGTCACTCACTTTATACTGCTGCCATGCAGGCTGGAATTTCTTCAAATGAATGGGTAAAAAGCGCGGCCGATTGGTTGCGTCAGCCTATTACGCAGGGATTGTTGTTTTCGCTGTCATTGCATCTGGCTTTCTTGTTGATTTTTCAACCCGCCACGGGTTCGGGGGGGCGTCATACAGTAGTTATCGATGCGCAGTTGTTGCCGGCAAAAGCGGAAGTGGCGGCATCGGATCCAGTGGAGCAGGTCGAACAAGCCCCTGCGCTAGCGGAAGCGGAGCAGGAAACTCCATTGGAAAGCGAGACAAAACCCGTTCCTGAGTTGCTGACCGCGATGAAGCCTTCATTAACGCCACCGATTCCGGCATTACCCAGGCCAGAACAAGAGCAAGCAGTGAAATCGGAAGCGCTGCCAGAGTCGATTGCAACCCCGCTTACCGAGGCAGTCACACGTGCCGAGACACCTGTCGACATGACAGTGCCCAGCGGAAAAGCGAGCGGCTCGGCGCAAATTTCCGCGTTGCCAAGTTTGCCGATCGATATTGATACCACCTGGTACCAAGCGCGCGAGGTTGATCAACATCCCAAGGCTATCGGCGCCGTTGAACCGGTCTATCCGGAAGAGGCCAAGCGTCGAAATCTGGAAGGCACGTTGAAACTGATGTTGAAAATCGATCCCTTGGGGCGCGTACTTTCGGCCGAAGTGGTTGAAGCGACGCCGCCTGATGTGTTCAACGAAGCGGCCTTGGCGGCATTTCGCGAGGCGCGTTTTCATCCCGCCATCCGCGACGGTCGCCCGGTACGCTATCAGGCGTATATGCGGGTAGAGTTCCGGCTCAGGGATTGAGGGCAGTATTGGTTAACAGTGGGAAGTCGAGTGGCAAGAGCACCCACATGCGACCTTTCTGCTTCATGCCACCAGCTTGTTTGCCGGCATCGTCGCCAAAACCCCAGAAAAAATCGGCGCGAACATTGCCGCGAATTGCGCCGCCGGTATCTTGCGCCAGCATTAATCGATTCAGCGTTTCAGTCGAATTCGGGCGCGTCGTTGCCAGCCAGACTGGTGCGCCAAGCGGGGTGCCACGCGGATCGATGGCGATGCTGCGCTCGCTGGTGAGCGGGACGCCGAGCGCACCGAGCGGACCCGCGAGATGATTCGGTAACTCGCGAAAGAAAACATAGCTGGGATTGGCGTTGAGCAATTCTGGCAACCGCTCTGGATTGCGCCGACCCCAATCCTTGATGCCTTGCATCGAAGCTTTGTCGAGCGTCAGTTCGCCCTGTTCAATCAGCCATTTGCCAATCGAACGGTAGGGATGCCCGTTTTGATCGGCGTAACCGATACGTAGGGTGTCGCCATTTTCCATCTTGATCCGACCCGAGCCCTGCACCTGCAAAAAGAACAACTCGACGGCATCATCGACCCAGGCCAGTTCCTTGCCTCGCACCGGCGCAGCACCCGCCTCGATTTCCGCCCGGCTGAAATAGGGAACGACCTTGTTACCCTGGATACGCCCGCGTAAGCGCATATTTTTTAATTCCGGATACAGACTGGCAAGGTCGACCACCAGCAAATCTTCCGGCGCGGCATAAACGGGATAGCGATATTTCTCTGTCTCGCTGCGACTGCCGCGCAATAACGGCTCGTAATAACCCGTTACCAACCCATCGACACCGCCTTCGGCTTGATTGATTTGCCAAGGGCGAAAGTATTTCTCGAAGAAGGCTCGAATGCTGGCGCCATCGGGTAACGGCGATTGCAGGTACGCATCCTGGCAGACGGTGTTCCAGGCTGGATTGCTTCTTAAACCCCGACACGAATGCAGTAAAGCCGGCCAAGCCAGGGTGAGGTCGTCGTCGCGCCAACCCGGAAGTTGTTCCCATTGTGCCGGCTTCAGCCAAGGCATGGCGGTCGGAATCAGTTTGATCTGCTCTGGCGGTAAAGCCACAGCCGCCGTTGTCGTTGTTGGCACAGCTGTCGAAGCGGGCCCGACGGCGGACGGACCCGGCGCAGGGGAGGGGGAGGGCTGCTGCGTTGCAGGTTGAGCCACCGGAGAAATATCGGGCGGAGCAATCTGGGGTTTTGCGGGAATCGGTGGAGTCCCGTTCAGGCTGCTACAGCCAGGCAACGATATAGTGAAAAAAACGATAAGACCAACAATGAAAAATTCGCGCATGGAATACTCGAAATGCAAATGATCCGCCGGAATAATCAAATTAACTGATTGTCGGACTATTGAAAATTGCAGCGCTGAAGGCTGCCAATCGCTTCATGGTCAGACGTTTGCTTTTCAGGATACAAGCCCAAAAGGCGGTCAGATGCACGGCGCGATCAAGAGGGGGGCGTGCTTCGTTTAATGCAGGACGCGCGGCACAGAAAGGATGAACTCGGGAATTTCAGCTTCGAAAGCGTTGCCATCTTCAGCGACCATCTGGTAGCTCCCTTTCATCGCGCCAACTGGTGTTGATACAGCGGTGCCGCTGGTGTATTCGAAACTGTCGCCAGGCTTCAGCAAAGGTTGTTCGCCTACCACGCCAAGGCCACGCACTTCCTGCACTTTCTGGTGCGCATCGATGATCTGCCAATGCCGCGAAATAAGTTGCGCGGCAATCTGTCCCGTGTTGGCGATAGTGATGGTGTAGGAAAACACGTATCGGTTGGCGGCCTCGTCCGATTGTTCAGGAATAAAGTTGGTTTTGGCGGTCACGGTGATATGGTATTTCCTGATTTCGGCCATGGTGTGCGGTTGGTGCGAGAGTGAGTGCGGAATTGCACACGAATAGCGCCGGCCTGTCCATACTGCACTCCCTATATTCCGAGCGCCAATCGACGGGTAAGATGCTGGTTTCCATTCACTTGCAGGGTACCTGTTATGGCCGACTTCCAGATTGCTCCTTCCATCCTTTCCGCCAATTTCGCCAAACTGGGCGAAGAAGTCGATAAAGTGCTCGCCGCTGGCGCAGACATCGTTCACTTCGACGTCATGGATAACCACTATGTACCCAACTTGACCATCGGTCCGTTGGTTTGCGAAGCCCTGCGTAAACATGGCGTTACAGCGCCCATCGATGTGCATTTGATGGTGAAGCCGGTAGATCGCATCATTCCGGATTTCGCCAAGGCCGGCGCAACCTATATCACTTTTCACCCGGAAGCGTCCGAGCATGTTGACCGCACCATCGGCCTGATCAAAGAGAGCGGCTGCAAGGCGGGTCTGGTGTTCAACCCGGCGACGCCGCTGGATATCCTGGAATACATGCTGCCCAAGCTTGATATGGTGTTGCTGATGTCGGTCAACCCCGGTTTCGGCGGCCAGAAGTTCATTCCTTATGTGCTTGACAAGGCGAAGAAGGTTCGCGCCATGATCGATGCCGGCGGCTATAACTGCCGTCTGGAGATCGATGGCGGCGTCGGCCCAGCCAATATCTGCGAGGTCGCCAAATCGGGGGTGGACACTTTTGTTGCGGGTTCCGCCATTTTCGGCGCTGCCAAAGACACCGACCCGAACCGTTATGACACCGTTGTCGCCGCGATGCGCGCCGAATTGGCCAAGGCCTGAAAAGGAGCTGTTTGTGGCGAGTCGCCCATTGCCGGTAGCGCATGAAAATGCGACCGACGGTGAGCAGCCCGCTACAAGCGAACCAATATGAACTTTCCACTTCCCATCAAAGCCGTCGTCATTGATCTCGATGGCACCTTGCTCGATACCGCCGAAGATCTCGCCGATGCCGCTGAAGCGATGTTGGTCGATCTGGGTATGCCAGCAGTCTCTCTCGCCGAAATCAAGACCTATATTGGCAATGGCGTTTCGCGTCTGGTGAAGCGTTCGCTGACTCGCGATATGCAAGCCGAACCCGAGCCGGCCTTGTTTGAAACAGCCATCGCCAGCTATGAAAAGCATTACGGTGAGCATGTTTCTCGCAAGAGTCGTGTTTTCCCCGGTGTTGTCGAAGGCTTGCAAGCCATGCAGGCTGGTGGTTATCGACTTGCCTGTATTACCAACAAAGCGGCGCGCTTTACCCACCCTTTGCTGAAAGATACCGGACTGTTCGATTACTTCGAGTTGATTCTTTCTGGCGATACCCTGGCAAAGAAAAAACCGGATCCGCTGCCGCTGTTGCATGCGTGTCAGGTGTTTGGCGTAGAGCCCGAAGAACTGCTGTTGATCGGAGATTCGCTCAACGACACGCAAGCCGCGCGCGCTGCAGGTTGTCCGGTATTTTGCGTGCCTTATGGCTATAACCGCGGTCGTCCAGTGGCAGAACTTGATCTGGATGCGGTGGTGGCGAACCTGGCCGATGCCGCGAAATTGATCATCAAGAAATGATCCTGGTTTTCCCGGAACACGAAAAAGTGCAACGCATTGGAGCCCGATGGCGGGGTGTTTCTGGCTTTTGATTTTGCGTTAAACCTCCACGATTTCCAGGAAACCGATATGTTCAACGAAGAAAAATTCAACAATCTGGCACGCCAGGGTTTCAACCGTATCCCGGTCATCAAGCCGCTACCGGCCGACCTGGATACGCCGCTTTCGATTTATCTCAAATTGGCCAATGAACCCTACTCGTATTTGCTTGAGTCGGTGGTTGGCGGCGAGCGGTTCGGACGCTACTCCTTCATCGGTTTGCCAGCCAAAACCGTGTTGCGCGTGCATGGCCACTTTGCCAGCGTCGAAACCAATGGCTTGCCGATAGAACAGTGCAACTGCGACGATCCACTCAAGTTTGTGGAGCGCTTTCTGGGCCGTTTCAAAGCCGCACCGGTACCTGGCATGCCACGTTTTCCGGGGGGGCTTTGCGGCTATTTCGGTTACGACACGGTACGTTACATCGAGTCTCGGCTGGCCAGTACGCGCAAACCGGATGGCATCAATACGCCCGATATTTTGCTCATGCTCACCGACGAGTTGGTGGTGGTCGACAATCTGTCCGGCAAGTTGACCCTGATCGTTTATGCCGATCCGCTTGAAGACCAGTCTTATCTGAAAGCGCATCGACGTTTGGCCGAACTCACTCGTTTGCTGCACCGACCGGCAATTCCGCCGCGTGATGTCAAAGGCAATGGTGGCGAATCCGTCTCGGAATTTGGCGAGGATGCATTCAAAGCCGCTGTTGCGCGTGCCAAGCAGTACATTCTCGATGGCGATGTAATGCAAGTTGTGTTGTCGCAGCGCATGAGCCAATCGTTCTACGCGCATCCACTTTCACTCTACCGCGCGCTGCGCGGTCTGAATCCTTCGCCCTATATGTTTTATTACGATATGGGCGGTTTTCATGTGGTCGGTTCATCTCCGGAAATCCTGGTGCGCCTGGAAGGCGCTGGGGACGACAAGCGCGTAACGGTCAGACCCATCGCCGGTACACGCCCTCGGGGAGCGACGCGGGATGAAGATTTACGTCTGGAGGAAGAACTGCTGGCCGATCCCAAAGAGCGCGCCGAGCACGTGCAACTGATGGATCTTGGCCGTAACGATGCGGGCAGAGTGGCTCAGATCGGTAGCGTAAAAGTGACCGAGAACATGAGCATCGAACGTTATTCTCATGTCATGCATATCGTTTCCAACGTCGAAGGCAAGCTCAAGCCAGGGCTCAATGCGATGGACGTGCTGCGCGCCACCTTCCCCGCAGGCACTGTTTCCGGCGCACCCAAAGTGCGGGCAATGGAAATTATCGACGAACTTGAACCGTCCAAACGCGGTGTTTACGCCGGCGCGGTCGGCTATGTCGGTTTCAATGGCGATATGGATGTCGCCATCGCCATTCGTACCGCTATTGTCAAAGACAAGATGCTTTATGTTCAGGCAGGTGCGGGTATCGTCGCTGATTCGGTGCCTGAAAATGAATGGCAGGAAACCCGCAACAAGGCGCGTGCAGTGCTGCGCGCGGCGGAACTGGCACAAGCCGGTTTCGAGAGCGAGGCGGATTGAGTTGCACAACGAAACTGACGTGTCTGGTCCTAACCAGTGCAACCCGAGCCACCCACACCCTCTTATTGACCATTCCGATGGTGCATTAAACGCGTGCTGGCGTTCTTTTCACCAGCGTTACCGGCACATGCACCAGATGCAGAACTTTGATCGACACCGAACCCAGCATCAGATCGCCCAGCGCACTCATACCGCGGGCGCCCATGACAATCTGCTTGCAGTCGAGCGTGTCAACCTGCTGCGCGATCAACTCCGCTATTTTGCCAACAGCTTGATGGCATTGATAACGGATGCCGGCGGCGTCGAAAATCGCGCTGGCGCCCTGCATTGCCGCTTCAGCCTGCGCGGTGACCACCGCATTGACTTCTTCCTCGCGCAGAAAACTTTTGACGCCCCAGTCATCAACTACGGGATGCACATAAAAAAGATGCACCTCCAGCGTATCGGTCAGTTTTGCTAGTTCAACGACATGACGTGCAGCCTTTTCAGAACTGGCGGAACCATCAACAGGCATAAGTATTTTGTACATGAAAAATCCCTCTTGTTAGAAAGTGTGTCACTCATGGCTGAATGCTTATCGCAACACAGCCTTAATATAATCGTTTGAAGTTCCTTTTTTGAGACTATTCCAATGTTAATTCCTGCTCGCGTGGTATCACTTCTATTGGCGATGTTGTTGCTTCCATCCTTGGCGTATGCCGCAGAATCTCCTGTTGTATTCGGCATCCCGGTAGATTTCATCCTGTTTGCACTGACCCTGCTCGGGGTAGCGTTGTTACATCACCATACATTAATGGTAGCTTTGACAGGCTTGACCGCCATCACTCTTTATAAACTCGGATTCACCGGTTTTCATGGTGTCGAGGGTTTTGCTGGCTTGGGGCTGCATCTGCAGCATGAATGGGTCACACTGGCGAATCTGTTGGGCTTGTTGCTGGGTTTTTCCATACTCGCCAGGCATTTTGAAGACAGCCGCATACCCGAAGTGCTGCCGCGCTTTCTGCCCGAAGGCTGGAAAGGCGGATTTGTCTTGCTGGTCATGGTGTTTGTCATCTCCGCTTTTCTCGACAACATTGCGGCGGCGCTGATTGGCGGCACGGTGGCGTTAGGGGTGTTTAAACGCCGAGTCCATATTGGCTATCTGGCCGCTATTGTCGCTGCTTCCAATGCCGGCGGTTCCGGCTCGGTCGTCGGCGACACCACCACAACCATGATGTGGATCGATGGTGTCGCGCCACTGGATGTCTTTCATGCCTATGCCGCCGCAGTTCCGGCGCTGATGATCTTTGGCGTGATTGCCGCCCGGCAACAACACGGTTTTCAGCCGATCTCGACAAAAGTGGACATCAATACCCGCATTGACTGGGCTTATGTGCTTATTGTGGTACTGATTCTGGTCGGTGCAATGGCAACCAACATTGTCATGAACACCCACTACCCGGAAATTTCCAATACTTTCCCGTTCCTTGGGGTGGCCGTCTGGGTGGTGTTACTGGCCATGGCGCCGTTGCGCAAGCCGGAATGGAGTTTGTTGCCGGATGCCACCAAGGGCAGCATTTTTTTGCTGTCGCTGGTTGTCTGTGCGTCGATGATGCCGGTGGAGAAACTGCCGACGGCTTCGTGGGAAACGGCGTTTGGTCTGGGCTTCGTCTCCGCCGTATTCGATAACATCCCGCTCACCGCACTGTCGCTGACCCAGGGCGGTTACGACTGGGGCGTGCTGGCCTATGCGGTAGGTTTTGGCGGCTCAATCTTGTGGTTTGGTTCTTCTGCTGGCGTCGCCATTACCAACCTGTTCCCGGAGGGGCGTTCAACCGTTGCCTGGCTCAAAGGCGGCTGGCATGTGGCGATGGCCTATGTCATCGGCTTCTTCATCATGCTGGGTACGGTGGGCTGGAATCCGCATACACCGCACAAGGAAACCAGCACGCCGCCATCCGCTGCCGCGCAAGTCGAACCCAGTCACTGAAACCACGCTTGCGCTTTTGGCGCGACATTCCTCAGCAGGACTTCCGCGCATCGGTGATACCCTTGCGCGGGTCAGATTCAAGGCTCCATTTCTCCATGTTCTTTTTTCTAGGCCGGTTTACCGGCCGATATCCCCGCCTAATCGTTTTGCTGGGTTTGCTGCTGGTTTTGTTGGGCGCTTTCTACAGCAAGGATGTTATGCAGCGCTTGACGCTGGCACCCGGCTGGGATGTGCCCGGAAGCGGTTCCGCGGAGTCGGTGCGTTTGTTGCGCCAACACCTGGGCCGCGATGAAACGCAGGTGATTTTGTTGTTTCGATCGCGCTCTGATGCACTCGGTGACGCCGATAGTCCTGCTTATCGCAGCGCAGTGGAGGCGGTAATCGCCAATATCTCGCGGAATCCCGAGGTCAAAAGCGTGTTGAGTTACCAAGGCGGCGGCGATGTCCGTTTTCGCTCCAAAGATGCACGCTTGAGTTACGCAGTGGTGCAGTTGGAGCGTGCCGCCGATGAAGGTATTGCCGCCTTCGAGCGTTTGCGCCAGCAACTTCACAGCGATCAAATCGAGGTTTTACTGGGAGGTGAATTAGCCACCTATGTCGATATTCGCCAGCAATTGGCGCGCGACATCTGGCACGCCGAGATCGCCAGTTTCATTGCACTGTCGCTGCTGCTGGTCTGGGTATTCGGCTCAGTCGCGGCGGCGATGTTGCCGCTTATTGTCGGTGTCGTCACCATCGTGCTTTCGGTTGCGCTGTTGAAGACCTTCACGATGTTTATCGACATCAGTGTCTATGCCGCCAATGTCGTCTCTATGCTCGGTCTCGGGCTGGCAATCGATTACGCACTTTTTATCGTTTCGCGTTTTCGTGAAGAATTGGCAGCGGGGAAAGATGTCGATGATAGTTTGATGAAGACCATGTGTACCGCTGGTCGAACGGTGGTATTCAGTGGACTGACCGTTGCTTCCAGTCTGTTTTGTCTGCATTTGCTACCGCAACGTTTTTTCCAGAATATGGGTTTGGCTGGCGGCATCTCGGTCGCCGCCGCCATGATCACCGCAGTGGTTTTACTGCCGGCTTTGCTCGCCATGCTGGGGCATCGCGTCAACCGTTTCGCTTTTCCTGGTCTCGCTGGCCGCGCCGCGCATCAAACCGAAGGCGGGCGTTGGTATCGTTACAGCCATTTTGTAATGCGCCGCGCCTGGCTGATATTGATCCTCACCTTGACCTTGCTGTTGGCTATGGGCACGCCTGTCCTGCACATGGAAATCGGGCCGGCCGACAGCAAATCGCTACCGGTGACAGCGGAAAGCCGGCAAGTGCAGGAAATCCTCAAACAGCGCTTTTCGCACTCGGACATGGGGCCACTGGTGTTGGCGATTCAGACCCGTGGCGATGCGCATACGCCTGCAGCATTAGCGGGCCTGGATGCTTACACGCAAAAACTGCGCACCTTGCCAGGAATCGTCAAAATCTCCGGTTTGACCAGTATTGATCCCAATCTCAATCTTAAAGATTACCAACTGCTTTATGAGTTTCCAGATCAGTTCCCGCTCGCGCAGGAAACGCTGGATGGCTATGCCAAGGCGGATTTCAGTCTGATGCATGTTGAATATTCAGTTCCCCCCAGTTCAGAAGAAGCACGTGAACTGGTCAAGAAAATTCGCGCCTTGCCCTTGCCGGACAGTATTCTGCAAATTCAGGTTGGTGGCTTTCCTGCCTTTCACCTTGATTATCTGCAATCGTTGCGTGAATGGGTGCCCTGGACGATCGCGGCTATCGTTGGCGTGATTTTCGTGTTGCTGTTCTTCATGTTGGGCAGCGTATTGATTCCGCTCAAAGCCGTTCTGACCAACCTGCTCTCGCTATCCGCCACCTTCGGTGCGCTGGTCTGGGTGTTTCAAGATGGCAATTTTGCTCAGTGGCTCAACTTCACGCCGCAAGGCAGTATGGATGGCACGATACTGGTGCTTATTTTTGCCGCAGCTTTTGGCTTGTCGATCGATTACGAAGTCTTTTTGCTCTCGCGTATCAAGGAAATGTGCCAAACAACCGGCGACAATATGCGTTCGGTGGCAACCGGTATTCAGCGCAGCGGCCCGATCATCACCAGCGCCGCATTGCTGATCGGTATTGTTCTAGGCGCGTTTGCCATGGGTGAAGTGGTATTCATGAAAGCGATGGGCCTGGGGTTGTTGCTCTCGGTTCTGGTTGATGCCACTTTGGTCCGCATGTTGCTGGTACCGGCTAGTCTGCGGTTGCTCGGCAACCTCAACTGGTGGGCGCCAAAGCCTTTGATGAAGCTCTACCATCGTTTCAATCTGAGCGAAGTAGAAATCCAACCACGTGAGGAGAAGCCATGAAATCCCCCGCTCTAATATTGACTATGTTCAGTGTTTTAACTGCCATCCCAGCCGCCGCCGATCTTTCCTTGACCGGTCGCAGCACAGTGGTGGCGATGGGCATGCAAGGCGTTGGCCAAGAAGGCATCTGGCTGAGTGGTTCGCAGATACGGCGCGATATGATCGATCGCGGCAAAGCTTTTTCTCACCTCTACGACCTTAAAAAGAATGAGATCACCGTCATCGACCATTCACAGCGGCAAGCCCAGATTTATGCAATGGCTTCGCTAAACCAGCAAACCAACGCCACGGTATCGAGCAAAGATCTGAAGCTGGATCTCAAGCCAACCGGCCGCAAGCACACCCTGCAAAAATGGAACTGTGTCGAACAATCCATCTTTGCATCTATGCCGGCCGAAGTAGGTGGCGAGAAAGTCAGTTTCACCTTGATCGGCAATGTCTGGCTGGCGCGCGATACGGATGAACAGAAAGAAGTGGTCACCTTCAGCAACGCGGCAAAAAGTCCGGATTTCTTCATGGGCATTCCAGCCCTGGCCAAGAGTTCCCCAGCGCAAGCGCGTGGCATGAGCGAAATTGTTCGCAGAATGGCCCCGATGGGTCTGCTCTGTGCGGTAGATGTTCAAACCAAATACGAAGGCACAGGACGTATGGCTGCGCTGTCCAACAAGCTGAATAGCCGTATCAGCCTGACTTACGAGCAATATGGCACTGCCAAGTTAAAGCCCGAGGTGTTTGACATCCCCAAGGGCTATCGGGTCGAACGCAAGTAAACCAGGAAACCCGTCACCTTCATTGCACCCCTATTCAAGGCAACCAACTCAGGTTTGCACTGGTTATGCGACACCCTCAAGCTGAACTCGGTTAATGTGAGTTGTCCTGGCCCGACTTGTTCAGCCGATTTATTCAGCTCTGGGTTGTCAATCGGCGCAGGAGCAGTACCACGCGTCCCATTCCGGCCGGCATTTTTGCTGCGGCGGTTTCCAGTTCGACCGCATCGAGCATGTTCTTTACGCCGAGGCCAAGATCGGTATCGCCTTCAATCAGCAGGCGGCGGTTGAAGAACAGCGTGTCCGGGTCTTCCAGGCGCAGCGCCAGTCGGGCGAAATCAGCCGAGGTTGCGGTGAAGGTGACATCGGCCGGTGCGGTTCGCTCGGCGCGAAAGCCGTTGGCATGGAGTGAAAAATGCAGACTCAGGCTGATATCGCGTATCTGAACGCAGAAGCGGCGACCATGAATCTGTGTCCAATCCATTTCTCGCAGCGAGGGCCATGCGACCAGATTGGCGGCGAGGGCGAAGGCGTGTGATGCCGGCGTCACCAATGGCCAGGCTGGGATATTTGCAACCAGACGGGCCAGTGGTTGTGGCATGGCAGGTAGTTGCATCGCGGGCAGCATCATGGGTATTTCCTCTCTTTGTCATTCCGGTCTTCGCAGGAATCCGGACGGTTGGTGAAAATTGATTTATTACGCTACAGGGTGAGCTACAGAGTGATATTCCATGCCGGCTTTTCCCAGCCAATAGCCGTCGCACGGCGCGGCGGGCATGAAGCGATCAAGTTGGGCGGGCGCTTGCGCCGGTTGGATATCGCCCTCGGCGAGGGCGCGAAAGATGTCGACTACGCGTTGCATGTTGCGCGCCTGCGGCGACAGGCGCAGCACGTCGATGCCGGCATCCGCCAGTTCGTTGAACCGATGCGCCAGGCTCATCACTTTGGCAGACTGGGTCTGGATGCCATTGATGGCGAGAAAGTCTTCGCCTTCACGTGAAGCCAGCACCAGCCCGTCGGGATGGTCGAGGCAACGGAACTGGCAGTCGTCCTTCTGCAGGTTGTAGTGCCGGGCAGTGAAACAGCGCGCCGAGAAGGCCAGCGGTAATCGGCCGTAGCCGAACAACTCGGTTTCCAGGTGGATGGATTCCGGCAGCGCCGTCAGCATGTCCTTGATCATTTGACGCGGCATTTCCACCGGCGGCACCCAGCGTGTCGCACCCATTTCGGCCAGCATCGCCAGCGTGTCCGGGTTGTAGGCGTTCAGCGTCGGGCCGGCGACGAAGGGCAGTCTGGCTTCCGCCAGCAAACGCACCGCACCCCATTCATTGGCTTCGACCTTGAATCTTCCATCGGCGATCAACTTGCGCAGCGCCTTCAGGTCGGATTCCGATTCGATCAGCGTCTGGCTGGACAGCACGACTTCCTTGCCAACGGCGCTGAGTTTTTCCGCCAGTTCCAGATAATCCGGCAGGCGCAGCAGATGTCGCCGTGAACAGACTGTTTCGCCCAGATAGACGATGTCCACCGGCCATTCGGCAGATTGTTCGTAGAACGCGAGGGTGTCCTCGCGTGACCAGTAGTAGAGGAGGGGGCCGAGGGAGAGTTTCATACGCCTCACTTCCACGGCCGGTAATACGCGCCGAGCGTGTTCATGCTGCCTTCCGACACCTTCGCCAGCGCCGTTTGCCAGGCTGGTTGCGCCTTGAAGGTGGCGCGGTCCTTCTTCACCGCGTCGATGGCGGCGCGCCAGACCTGGGTGACCTGCGCGACATAAGCCGGGCTGCGCTGGCGGCCTTCGATCTTGATTGCGGCAATACCCAGCCGCGCCATTTCCGGCAGCATGTCCATTGAATTCAAACTGGTCGGTTCCTCCAGTGCGTAGTAGGTCTCGCCCTGCACTTCGAAGCGGCCTTTGCACAGCGTCGGATAACCGGCTTTCTCGTTGTCGGCGTAGCGGTCGATCAGCACGCCGTTGAGGCGGGTTTCCATGCCTTTCGGCGTCTGCTCCCAGCGCACCGCGTGGCCGGGCGAACAAGCGCCGAAAGTATTCGGCGAATCGCCGCAGGCGTAGGACGACAGCAGACAGCGGCCTTCAACCATCACGCACAAGCCGCCAAAACCGAACAGTTCGATTTCGACATCAGTGTTTTCAATGACGTTTTCGACTTGCGCCAGCGACAGCACACGCGGCAACACGGCGCGCTGAATGCCGAAGCGCTCCCGGTAAAAGTTGACGGCTTCGTAACTGGTGGCGGAACCCTGCACCGACAGATGCAAGCGCAGTTGCGGATGAGTTTTTCGGGCATAGGCCATCAAGCCGGGGTCAGCCAGGATGATGGCATCGACGCCGAGGCTGGCGGCGGTATCCACCGCCTGGTGCCAGCGGGAAAGTGTGGCCGGTTGCGGGTAGGTGTTCAGCGCCATCAAAACCTTGCGCTTTTTTGTATGGGCGTAGCGAATACCCTCAGTGAGCGATTTCTCGTCGAAATTCAGCCCGGAAAAATTGCGCGCGTTGGTGTTGTCTTTGAGGCCGAGATAAACGCCATCGGCGCCGTTATCCACGGCGGCTTTCAGCGCCGGCAGGCTACCGGCGGGGCAAATCAGTTCAAGCAGAGGGGGATTCGACATGTCATCAAGCAGATTTTTTACAGGGGCTAAACATACCTTCATGTCCTTTAATTTGTCCAAGATTAAATGCTTTATTCCGCCCAGGTTGTGTTCGATGGATGCGAATGCGGTGTGCAAGTCGGCAAAGTACAAGGCGAAACCACATGCACCTTTGCAAACCGAATCTGGAATGAGCGGAAACAGTCTGAAACATTCGGTTACAACTTGTTGGAAGTTCGGTTGCCTGCCAAGACTATGCTGATTACATGAGCATCGTCTGTTCCAGTCTATTTCGCGCTTGCGCCGCTGGTTTCGGGTTCGCTTCAATTATCGGAAAAGGAATTCAAATGACGGCTGAACAACAAACCATTGTGCGCTGGGGCGGCGATATTTCCAGTCATGCCGGGGTACGGCTGATCCTTTTGGCGTTGGCGATATCGCTTGGCGGTTGTGCTTCTGCGCCGGAGGAGCAGCGAGTAGTTTCCGAGGCGGTCAAAACACAGCCGCCGCCGACGCAAGTGTTTTTTTATCCCACCGCTGGTCAGACGCCTGAGCGGCAGGATCGTGATCGATACGAATGTTATCTGTGGGCGGTGAAGCAGACCGGGTTTGATCCAAGCCAACCCTTGGTCGCGGCGAATGTGCGGGTTGAGGTGCTGCCGATGCCGGAACCTGGACACGACACGGCGGTGGGTGCGTTGACCGGCGGCATACTCGGCGCGGCGATTTCCAGGCCGCGCGATACCGTTGCTGGCGCGGTGATCGGCGCCATTACCGGGGCGGCGATCGGTTCCGCCTCGGACGCCTCTCGTTCGACGCGGGCAGAACGGGTTCAGGATCGCTACGATCAGCTTGACGCACAACGCTTGCGTCGGCTCGACCACTTGGCTCAAGAATACCGTCGCGCCATGGCGGTCTGCCTGGAAGGACGTGGTTATAAAGTTCATTAATCGGGGCTGTAGTTGTTCATGAAATATCCGGCTTAAAAGGGGTGTTATCAGCGCGAGTGCGCGCCAAACCCCATTGCGATATGAATTGATTCAAGCCAATGAAGGAGAAAACGATGTCAACTCATCACATAAACAGAGCAGGCATGGCGCTGGCCATGCTGTTGAGCATCAGCATCAGTATCAGCGATGTATCGGCTGATTCCAGGCGGGGGGAAGAACGTCGTGGGGAAAAAAGCGCCCCCAGGGGTGAACAGGGTTATCGTTTGGATCAGCGTCATCACCATGACCGTTACTATCCATCACGCGGCATGCTGGTTGACAGATTGCCGCATGCGCCAATCGTCGTGCCGCATCGAGGAACTCGATATTTCTTTAATGGCGGTGTCTGGTATCGACCCTCGGGTCCGCGCTTTGTGGTGACAGCGCCACCGATAGGATTGGGAATTTCGGTTTTACCTCCCTTCTTCACCACGCTCTGGGTGGGTGGAGTGCCTTATTACTATGCCGATGGCGTGTATTACAACTGGCGTCCGAGTCAGCGCGAATATGTGGTGGTGAATCCGCCCGAGGAACCCGAAGTGGTCACTTTGCCACCCGAGCCGGAGCAGTTGTTCGTTTATCCGAAGCACGGCCAGGACGAACAGCAGATCGCAAACGATCGTTACGAATGTCATCGTTGGGCGGTCGATCAGACTGGCTTCGATCCGTCCCAGCCGGGCAGCGGGATCGAGCAATCCAAACTGGGAGAAAAGCGCGCTGACTATCTACGCGCCAATAAAGCGTGTCTTGAGGCGCGCGACTACAGTGTCAGGTAACTTCCTGTGTATGTATCGTCAATGATCAAGTTGCAGCGCCGCCAGTCTGGCGTAAAGCCCGCCTTGGCTGCGCAAATCTGCCGGGGTGCCGGTTTCGACGATCTTGCCTTGATCCATCACGATGATGCGGTCGACTTTCTGCACCGTGGCCAGGCGATGTGCGATCACCAGTGTGGTGCGTCCGCGCATGGCTGCGCTGAGGCCTTGCTGGACTAAAACTTCCGATTCCGCGTCGAGGGCGCTGGTGGCTTCGTCGAGCAGCAACAGCGGCGCACCTTTCAGCATGGCGCGGGCGATGGCGATGCGTTGGCGCTGGCCGCCGGAGAGGCGGGTGCCGCGCTCGCCGAGGAAGGTCTGGTAGCCCTCAGGCAGGCGTTCGACAAATTCATCCACCAGCGCCGCCTTGGCGGCGTGTAGAACCTCAGCGTCGCTTGCCGAGGCGCGGCCGTAGCGGATGTTGTCCAGGGCGTTGGCGGAAAAGATCACCGGGTCTTGCGGCACGATGGCGATGCTGTTGCGCAGATCGTGCAGGCGCAACTGGCGGATGTCCTGGCCGTTGAGCCGGATGCAGCCCGCTGTGACATCGTAATAACGCAGTAAAAGTTGGAACAGGCTGGTTTTTCCTGCGCCGGAAGGGCCGATCAGCGCGACGCTCTCACCCGGCTTGATGTCCAGGTCGATGCTCTCCAGCGCATTGGTTTGCGGTCGCGAGGGATAGCGGAAGGTGACATTTTCAAAGCGGATAGCAGCCTGCCCCGGGTGGGCTGGCGTCAACGGGCTGGCGGATTCCTGGATGGCCGATTCGGCGTGCAGCAGGTCGAGCAGCCGTTCGGTGGCGCCAGCCGCGCGCATGATGTCGCCCCACACTTCCGCCAGCGTGCCGACGCCGCCGGCGACCAGTGCGGCGTAGAGCACGAAGGAGGCCAGTTCACCGCCGGTCATGGCGCCTTGGGCAACCTGGCGGGCGCCGATCCAGAGCACGAAAATGATGGTTCCCATCACCGCGCTGATGATCAGCGCAGTCAGCGCGGCGCGTACACGCGAGCGGCGGATGGCGGTGACGAAGCTGGTTTCGGTGCGCTCGTTGTAGCGCCGCGCTTCCTGAATTTCCTGTGTGTAGGCCTGCACTGTCGGCATCGCATTGAGCACTTCGCCAGCCAGCGCGGCGGTGTCGGCGATGCGGTCCTGCGCTTCCCGCGACAGCTTTTTGACCTTGCGGCCGATGACCAGGATGGGCAGCGTCAGCAACGCCATCAGGCCCAGGTTGAGGGAGAACAGGGTGAAACTGGTATAGGCCAGCATGGCCATGCCGCCGATGAACTGGAACAGGCTGCGCAAGCCCATCGAAATCGAACTGCCGACCACGGTCTGAATCAGCGTCGTGTCTCCGGTGAGGCGCGACAGCACTTCACCGGTCTGCACCGTTTCAAAGAAGTGCGGCGATTGCGACAACACCCGCGCATAGACGGCGTTGCGCAGGTCCGCCGTGGCCCGCTCGCCGACCCACGTTACGGTGTAATAACGCGCCGCGATCATCAGCGCCCAGAACACGGCGAGGCCGAACAGGGCGATGAAATGTCCGTTCAGACTGAATGCACCGAGCAGGCTATCGCTGGCTTGCGTCCGGTTGCCAAATCCAAAATCGATCAGATCACGGAATGCCAGCGGCACCAGCAGGATGCTGGCGGAACCCAGGCAGAGCAACACGAAGGCCAGGGCAATGCGTGCCCGATAAGGGTGCAGGAAGGGCCAGAGGCCTTTCAGTGTCGCCAGTGCATTTCGATTGGCGGATTTGGCAGCGAGCGGGGCAGGGGAGATGGTGGGCATACCTGATTGTCGTTCATCTCACGAGATACTGAGTCAGGTGCTTGCCGGCGGGCACGCTGGAGCCAAATTTGCAGGTATCGCATCGGGTGCGGCTTCGGCGGCCACCGCAGAACGTCAACGCATATCACAGTCGGCTCAAAGCCTGGCCTGAGTGCATAAGCGACTGTCCATGAATAACCAGGACATTCTGGCTGCACGGGTGGGATGCGGTGCAAGGTGCCGGTCGCGGGCTTGCGCTGATGGCGATCAAGCGGATTTGCCGACGTACTTGATCAGAGTCAATTGGTTGCAATTGTCCAGCCGCTGATAACGTACTTCGTCCATCAAGGTGCGCATGAAATGCAGTCCCAGTCCGCCTATGGGGCGGGCATCGACAGCGCCATTGATGATGGCTTCGGGCGCTTCACGCAAGGGGTCGAAGGCTTTGCCGTCATCGATCAGTTCGGCTGTCAGCTGGTCGTCCCGGCGTGCCAGTCGCACCTTGATGGTATGACTGCCGGTATCGATGTCCTGGTAGGCATAGCTGATGATATTGGTCAGCAACTCGTCCAGGACCAGATTGATCTGATAGACCTGCGCGCTGGTCAGCCCGGATCGTTCTCCCAGAGATTCGATGGCCTCGGCGAAGTCTGGAATCTCGTCCAGATCGTTGCGCAAGGAGAACTCGCGGTCGAAGTCCATCAAGCCGAGCGCTTCGTCATCGTTAGCCGGCAGCGCCCGTCAAGGCATCGGCGAGGCTGGGGCGGACATCGAGTATGGTGAGAAAGCCGCTGATCTCGAATACCTCGCGCAGATGTTCTTTCAACGCACACAAAATCAGGCTGCCACTGGCTTGCTTGATCTTCTTGGCGGCCAGCAGGAGCACTCGCAGACCGGCGCTGGAGATGTAATCGAGATCGGAAAAATCGAGCACCAAGTGTGAGTGTTCGCCTAACCGGGACAAGATCTGCTTTTCAAAATCGGGTGATGTGGTGCTGTCCAGGCGTCCGGTCAATGACATGATGAGGAGGTCGTTTTGCTGCGTTTCCTTGATTTGCATGGTTTTCCTTTCAATGTTGGAGCTGAAACAAGGGCAGTGACACTGCCCAAGGTTTTGATCAGCCATGACGAATTATCGGATCGGTGTCATTGCCGCGCTGGCGGGGTGAGTTTGGAGAGGGTCAGCGCGAGCATGGTGAGATCATCCGCAGCGGGCGCATTTTGCACAAAGTCACGCACAGCTTCCCGCATGCCGCTGATGATGCCCTGCACATTTTGCCCCTGCTGCCGGTTGATCGAGTCCAGCATACGGGCGTTGGTATAGAAGGCGCCTTCTGCGTTCATCGCTTCGGTCAGGCCATCGGTATAAACAAAGAGCACATCACCGGCGGCCAGTTTGATGCGCGAAGAGCGATATTCCTGGTTTTCCATGCCGCCCAGGAACAGGTGGATGGGGGTGTTCAGGAAGCTGAAATCAGCGCCTTGATGCGCGATGAGCGGGGGATTGTGACCGGCGCTGACGTATTCCAGCTCACCGCTTTCAATATCAAGGATGGCCATGAATGCGGTGATGAACATGCCGTTATCGGAACACAACATGTTATTTGCCTGGGTGAACACCTGGCTCAGCGACAGGCCTTGCTGGGTCAGGTTTTTCAGGATGGTCATGCCGATGACCATGAACAACGCCGCCGGCACGCCCTTGCCCGATACGTCGCCAATGCAGACGCACAGATGCCGGTTATCGACCAGGAAAAAGTCGTAGAAATCGCCGCCGACTTCTTTCGCCGGCTCCATGATGGCAAACAGATCGATGTTGGCGATTTCGGGGTAGGGCGGAAAAATATGCGGCAACATGCTGGCCTGAATCTGCGTCGCCGCGTGCAGTTCGCCATCCACCCTGGCTTTTTCCGCCGAAACGCGGGCGAGATCGCGGATATGTTCTTTGAGATCATCGGTCATGTGGTTGAAGGCTTCCGCCAGCGCTTGAATTTCGTCACCGGTACGAACATCCAGGCGATGTTCGAGGTTGCCGGAGCTGACTACCCGCACCCCTTGCATCAACTGTCTGATCGGCGCCGCGATGCGCCCGGAAACCACATAAACCAGCAGCAATACCATGCCCAGAATGCCCGCCATGCCCCAGAGCACCAGGTGCATCAAACGAAAGGCGCGGCCCATCAATTCGGTTTCATGGAGAGAGACACCCAATCCCCAGTTCGGCGAGTTGGGAATGGGGTTGTAGATGGTGACAAAACGGGTGCCGTCGGGACGCTGGTATTGGCTCAAGCCCGACTTGCCCTGAGCTAGCTGACGACCGATTTCCTCCAGACCCTGATAGCCATGCGCGCTGGACCGGAGCAGATTCAGCTGCATCCGTAGCTCGCTTTTAGGGTGCGCTATCAACCACCCTTGGCTATCCATGACCCAGCCAAAACCGCGGTTTCCAATACCGATGGCTCCGGCAATTTTGGACAGGGTGTCGAGCAGTACCGTGGCGGCGACCATGCCGATCCGCTGGCCTTGTTGATTGGTGACCACGGCGGCGACTACAAACACGGTCGCCCCGGTGGCGCGCGAAACCACCGGTTCGCCGATGACCTCGTTGACGCCATCCAGCATGATGGCTTTCCAGTAGGCGCGATCTTTGACGTTGCCGAGGGAACCGATGGAACTGACATAGTCGCCGTTGGCGTCGCTGAAGAACAACATTTCATAGTCTTTGCTGATGCTGGCTTTTCGCTGTTTCAATTCCTGTTCAATCACTCCCAGATTGCCCGACTGTAAGCGGGGGTCGTGCGACAAGGTCCGGATATCGTTCTGATACCCCTGAAACAGGTGGCCTATACCGGCTGAACGCGCATTCAACACCTCTTGACTGAGTTCTTGCGTCAGTGGAATCACGGTGGCTTTGACTTGCAGATAGAGCACTGCGCCAAGCAAGGAGAGGAGGGCTGTCAGCAACAGGCCAAAGCCGATGAGCATCTTGGTGCGAATGGATTTCATGGTGGCATCAGTCGTTCAAAGCGGGGTCGTTTGCGTTGTGTCGCTGGTATTGTCATGCCATGCCGGCATGGCTCAAAAGGCGTAGTGCAGGCCGATCATCACACCGTGTGTTTTTAAACGGGCGCGAGTCCCGGCGATGTCGATAACACGGGTTCGGGTGGTGCGAATGATGCTTGCCGCGCCATCGTCGCTGCGCACTTCGCCGAGGTCGTTATAGCGATAGGCAATATCCAGTTTCCAGGCGGGGGACAACGGTATTGCCGCGCCCGCCATCAGCACATAAGCCGATTCGCTGTGGCTGCCGCCGCGCAATAGGGTTTCCGCGCTGGGGCCGAGGGCGGGAAAGTAGTAGTGGGTCGCGCCGATACGGTGATGCGCGCGGCCCAGCCCAGCGCCAAGGTAGGGTTGCCAGCGTCCCAGGCGTGGCAAATCGAGATAGCCGACCGCGAACAGGCCAAGAGACTCCACTTCCGCCTGCACGGGCTGCTCTCCGCTGACACCGAGAAAATTGGCCTGAGCCGACACGTCGAGGCTGGGCCGATAGCTGAGCAGTATTTCCGCACGAAACTTTTCCGAAAAGCGGTAGCCCAGCGCGGCATCCATGGCGAGGCCGGAACCGAAGTCACCGGTCGCGCCCAGCGGCTGACCATCGTTACCGATGCCACAACCAAACAGCGCCGGCGGGTTGGTCAGGTTGCAGTCGCGATCACTGATGCGGGTATCGCGCGAGGTCTCTCTACTCAGACTGGCCTTGAAATAACGTGCTGGTTCTGCCGCCGCCGCGCTGATAGCGAAGCATGCCAGTGCCAGAAGCACCCCGCCCGCCCGCCGGCCAGCTTTAGTGCCATTTAAAGACCATGACGAGGTGTTTTTGCTGATTGATAACATATTGATATTATTCAAATATATTGATCTTAAGGAGCGTTGTTAAGGTTGCGTGATGCCGCAAGGAAGGGGAAAACAACTCAATCCGAAGCAAACTGCAAGGATCGCAGTTTGAACGGCCCAAGCCGATAAATCGAGTGGCAAGTCGTCATTCATGTTGAAACACCGCACAACACAGATTCGCTGCATGATGAATGCTCGCTTGCGCTGAAGAAGATGGTGCAACCGCCTTCTGGCTGGCCAATTTTTTGTCCTGAAAATGGGCTGCGACGAAATGCATGCGGCTACCGAGTCGGCATCGGCTTTGTGTGAAAATCTGCGGCTATCTTCCGACGATGGAAAATTTGTGAAAACCCATTCCCTACATCCCGATTATCCCGATGCCAATTCGGCCGGCGTGAAGCCGGCACGGGCAGCATGAGTCTGTTTGCGCAATCGCTGTTTGGCTACTGCGCCTTCATTGCGCTGGCCTGGTTGCTCTCCGAAAAGAAATCCGCCGTGCCTTGGCGCACGGTTTTTGGGGGTGTCGCACTGCAAATCGCGCTGGCGGTAATCATTATTAAATTGCCCGGCGCACACAGCGTCTTTGCCGCGTTCAACGATGGCCTGCTGGCGCTGGAGCGAGCAACCCGAACCGGTTCCAGCATGGTATTCGGCTATCTCGGCGGTGGTCCGCTGCCGTATGCCGAGACCACCGCTGGCGCCAGTTTCGTGTTGGCGTTTCAGGCGCTGCCTATTGTGTTGGTGATGAGTGCCTTGTCCGCCTTGCTGTTTCATTGGCGCGTGCTGCCGCTGCTGGTGCGTATGCTGTCGTGGTTGCTGGAAAAAACACTGGGGGTGGGTGGAGCGGTTGGCTTGTCCACGGCGGCGAATGTTTTCGTCGGCATGGTTGAAGCGCCGTTACTGGTTAAGCCGTATCTCGCCCAGGTTTCGCGCGGGGAACTGTTTGTCATTCTTTCCGCCGGCATGGCCGGCGTCGCCGGAACCGTCATGGCGCTTTACGCCGGGATTGTCGGCCCGAGCGTGCCAGATGCGCTGGGACATATTCTGGCGGCCTCGTTCATCAGTGCGCCAGCAGCCATTGTCTTTGCGGTATTGATGGTTCCCCCTGAAGGCGCGCCAACCGGCCGCCACCTGCGCCCCACGGCGCTCGACGACAGCAGCATGGGCGCGATAACGCGTGGCACGGGCGAGGGGTTGCAATTGCTGCTGAATATCATCGCCATGTTGATTGTGCTGGTGGCGCTGGTGGCAATGGTCAACCAGATGCTTGCGCTGCTGCCGCATCAAGGTAGCCCTTGGTCGCTGCAATATCTGTTCGGGGTGTTGATGACACCGCTTGCCTGGCTGGCGGGTATTCCCTGGCATGAGGCGGCAACTGCCGGCTCGCTGCTGGGCACCAAAATTATCCTGAACGAGTTGATTGCCTATCTTGATCTGGCTGCACTCCCCGCCGAAGCGCTCTCCCCGCGCAGTCGTCTGATCATGACTTATGCGCTCTGCGGTTTCGCCAACCTGGGCAGCCTCGGCATCATGATCGGTGGTTTGACCGCGATGGTTCCCGAGCGGCGTCGAGAAATTCTTGAATTGGGCCCGCGCACCTTGATCGCCGGTAGTCTCGCCACCTTGTCCTGCGGCGGGCTCATCGGTTTGCTTTATTGATGTTCGTTCTATTGATGCAACCCGATTTTTCAACCCTTTCCGAGTCGCCATGAACACGCATGTAAAGCCCAGTCTGTATGTCACAGCCCCCGTCAATGCGTTGGTGGAAGGTATTTATCAGGAAGATGTGACGATGACCGAACTGCTCGAACAGGGGGATTTCGGCATCGGTACTTTCAATCATCTTGATGGGGAAATGATTGTCGTCGATGGTCATATTTATCAGTTGCGCGCGGATGGGCTCGCCTACGCCGTGCCGCCAACCACGCGCACCCCGTTTGCCTGCGTGACCTATTTCAAGCCCTACAGCGTGGAAGAAATCACCCAGCCTTTGGACTATGCCGGGTTCTCGGCACTGCTGGATCGGCTATTGCCGTCGAAAAACATGCTCTACGCCATCCGCATCGATGGCCGCTTCGACTATGCCCGCACCCGCTCTGTACCGCGCCAGGATAGCGTCCGACCGTTGGTGGAAGTGGCGCGTGAACAGCCAGAATTTGAATTCACCGAGGTGGATGGCTGTCTGGTCGGTTTCTGGACGCCGCATTTTCTGCAATCGGTGGTTGTCCCCGGCTATCACTTTCATTTTTTGACGGACGATAAACAGCACGGCGGCCATCTCCTGGAATGCCGACCGAGCCAGGTTCGCATCAGCCTGCAACATATCCCCAGCTTGAAGTTGGGCTTGCCGTTGACGCTGGATTACCTGACCGCCGATCTGGCGCGGGATATTCACGCTGATCTTGAAGAGGCGGAAAAATGATATTTCGTCTTTTTTTGCCTTAAACCACCACACTTGGGGCTATCTATGCTGAGTTTCGCGGAAGAAATCTATCTATTGGCGCTCGATGACAGTACCGGGCAATTTTCACTCAATGGCGGTCAAGCCGCGCTTCGTCAAGCTTTGATCGTCGCTATTCTGGGCGAGCTTTCGTTCCAGCATCGCGTCGACGCGGATGTCGAAACATTGATTGTGCTGGATGCCACAGAGGTCGGTAATCCAATACTGGATAGCGTGCTGACCCCCTTGCGCGCCCTCGGTGCCGGGCCTCACCCGTTGCTCGGCAGCCTTGACGAACTGAATCAGCGTGTTTCCGATGTGACCACGTTGACGCGCCAGGAACTGATGCGCAAGCAGATCATCAAGGAAGTTTCCGGCCGCTTGCTATGGGTTATTCCCTCGCGCCGATACCCGGTTGTCGATAACCGTGAGTTGGTTGATGTCGAGCGCCGGTTGCATGCGCTGATCACTGATCCCGATGTCATTCCCGACCCGCGCGATACGGTGTTGGTCAGCTTGGTTGCCGCCTGCGGGTTGTTCCCGGAGATTTTGTCGCCGAGGGAAATGCGCCGACATCAGCAACGCATCGACAGTATCTCGCGCCTGGACCTGATCGGCGGCAACCTGATTCAAAGTCTGCAAAACCAGAATCTGGCCATTGCTTCGGCGTGTGGTTATTAGGGATGCGGAAACAGCCAATATCCCATTTATGGCAGCACTAACGGGCGCATTGCGTCGTTGTGCCTCGTTTGTGTGGCTAGCCACACGGCACTCGGCACGCCTAGGAGCCTGTCGGACTGTGGAATCGTCGGCTGCAAATCGACCGCGCCGGCCCCTTTTTTCCCGGTTTCTTGCCCCATGGAACAACCATGCGGCGGCGAATCCGGCAAAAAATGGCCTCGGCGGGGCCGATTTTCGCTATCGACGACCAAAGTCCGACAGGCTCCTAGCACTGCATCCCGCCAGCACCACCAAAAACGGTACATCGGCAATTCCCGCATCCCTTAGCAGAAAAATCTATCGCCAGATCTGCTTGAATAAATACCATGTTGCAAGTTTTCGCTAGTCGCTCCGACTTGATCATCAAGATTGTGCTTTTATTATTTTCAAATGCCGCGTTTGCTGAACCGGCTTTGATCGCCTTGGATGTTGGTCATGATCTGGAAAATACGGGGGCGATCAGCGCGCGGGGATTGCCTGAATTTGGCTTTAATCGCAGCCTGGCGGCGCACGTTTCAGAAGCATTGAAAAACCGACAACTGAATGTACGTGAAATCAATTTCGACGGAAAAATTACCCACCTGGCAGATCGTCCGGCGCAAGCAGCAGGCAGTGATTTCTTTATCTCCATTCATCACGATTCGATAAGCGAAGAGTATCTGCAGCACTGGATTTGGAATGGAGAGGTGCAAAGCCATACCGAAGACAAACGGGGTTTCGGCATTTTTATTTCGTCAAACAATCCAGACCTGCAAACCAGTCTGAGTTGTGCAAGCAGTATTGGCAGGATGCTACGTCAGGCGGGATTTCAACCAACGCCATGGCATCGTCGAAAACATCCGGAAGCAGATGCGGAAAACGGTGTCTGGTTCTTTGACAATCTACTGGTTTTGTACCGCACGACATTGCCTGCCGTTCTATTGGAAGCAGGCGTGATCAAACATCGGGAAGAAGAATTGGAATTGATCGATCCACAGCGCCAGGCTCGCATGGCGGAAGCGCTCGCCACTGGCATTGCAGCTTGTTTACCTGCCAAAATTGATCAACCCAATTTGGCCGTTAGGTGAAAAATATCTCTTTCCAGTCTGGATATTTCTTAATCTTTGCCGGCGCGGACATTTCAAAAAAAAGCGCGGCGGCGTAAACGCCGACGCGCCATGAAGAATCAGCCTGTCAGGCTCAATAAATAACCAGTTCGCCTTGATACAAATGATTGTTCAAGTAAACCGCCGAGACTTGCCATTGATACCCGGCATCAGCTTGCGTAACGGTATGGAACTGGAAAATACCGAACGCCCGATGACTGTGTTCATCGAGTGCAAACGGACCGCCAATGCCGGAAAAATAGGGTGAGCGGGTCAGGGTGGCCCAGACCGCATCAGCCGATGCCTGTGATCCGAGTTCGGCATAAGTAGCGGCCAGATACCAAAGGGCATCATAAGAGTTGATGGTGTAGGTTGTTGCACCGGGCGAATCCAGCGCTAGCGTCACGTTCAAGGCGGGAAGAATGGAAGTTTGCCCCACTCCGCCGTAGTGACTGAAGACGGATGCGGTGAATTGCACTTGGGCGGCATTGGCCGCGGCAGTACCCGGGCCAGTGAGCGCTTGCAGTTGCGAAGTGCCATCGGCGCCGAACCAGCGCACGCCAAGCAACGGGCTGCCGACTGGCGCGGCAGATAAAAGATCGGCGATTTCTGCATAGGAAATTGCCAGCACCGCAGTGGCGCCGCTTCCGCTGGACAACAATGCGTTGGCGGAGGCAAGCACCGCCGGGGCGTTCAGGTTGCTGCCGTTATAGGCAACCGTGTCGGTGCGGCCCGGAAAAGCTGCGGCGAATGCCTGCGACAGTTCGGTGCCATAAATGTCGTCACGATGCAGCACGATGACATGCTCGATATTCCGCGCCTTGATCAGGCTGACGAGGGCTGCGGCCTGGCGGGTGTCATTCGGGCTCAACAGCATGGTGTGTCCCGTCGAGCCCAGCGAAGGCGCGGTGGCGGCCGGGCTGATGAGAGTCATGCCGTGCTGGTTGGCATAGTTGGCGACAGCCGCAACTTCACTACTCAGGTACGGTCCGACGATGCCGACAATGCCGCGGCTGTTCAGTTCTTGAATTGCCTGTAGCGCTTGCCCCGGATCACTGGCGGTATCGCGTATTTCCAGGGTGTAGCTTATGCCGGGCACGGTTGCGCCAAATTGGCTGTTGGCCACGCTGATGGCCGCTTCCAGCGCCTTGCGGGCTTGCAGGCCAATTTCCGCTGACTGGCCAGTCAGCGGTAACAGCGCGCCAAGCGTAACGGAACCCGTGGTCGGGGGATAAGGTTTGACAAAGTCGATCGCAAACGCTGTCGATGCCGAAGGTTTGATGTAGGTGCCCCTATATTGCCAACGGTAACTGTTACTGGCGTTCTCGACCAACTGGAAGCGGGCATAGCGGCCGGCAACAACATTGCCGTTGGCATCAAGCGGGTTGGCAAAGCCGAAAATATTGCCGAAGGTGATGGATTCGGCAATCAGATTGGCCTTGAAGGTAGCGGTATCACGGTAGGGGGCCTGTTTCTGTGTATAGGCCACTAGCCAGAGGGCGTCCCAACTGGTAAGCGCATAGGCGTTGACTTCACCCTGCAGCCGCTTCCCGATGATGTCCCGCACCAGCGGCCGGCTGGAATCGAACATGTCGGATTCCATCGCCAAGGTAAACCCGGTAAGTCGTGTGGCGGCGGCGAATTTCGCCAAGCCGCTATCTTCGACGAACAGCGGCGAGCCGGTGACCGCTTCTCCGCTGTACCAGCGGACAGAGCGTAGCTGGCTGTCAGTGGCGATGACGTTGGCCAAGGCGGCTGCACGCACATCACTTTCGATCAACAGCACCGCCGTCGACGCCACGGGTGACGCCGCTGCCGACTGTTCAAGCGCTGTCGCCGTCGCAGCGTAATTTGGCGTCGTTGCATCCAGTGTGACCGCAGGCAACAAAGTAATGCCGGCAGTTGCTGCGGCATGTGCGAATTCACGCTGGAAACTGCGTCCGTAGAGATCGTCGATGTAGGCTACCGCGACGCGGGTAATGCCATCGGCCTGCATGAGCTTGACCAGCGCATCGGACTGATGACGGTCATTCGGTGCAAGCATGATCAGATTGTCATCGTACGAAAGATCGGAAGCTGTCGCTGAGGGGCTGACCAACAACATGTCGTTGCTGTTGGCATAGCCCCGCATCACCTCCGCTTCGGCGCTGGTCATCGGGCCGATAACAACGCGCACACCCGCCGCGTGCAGGGTCTGCAGTTGCGCCAGTGCCGTCTCCGGCTCACCCTTGGTATCAAGAATTTTCAGTTCGATTTTCAAGTCGGCGGAATACTGCGCGTGGATGATATCGAGCGCCGAAGCCAGTGCCGCCTCGGCATTGCGGCCTTGAGTCGCCCATGAACCGGTCAACGGCAACAACACCCCTACTGTGAGTTTGTTGACACCGTCGGTATCCGACTTGTTGAATAAATTACAACCGGACAACAGCGTCGCGGCAAATAGTATGACCAGGAAAAATTGAGTCCGCAGGGAAAACAAAGAAGAACCGGTGGGGTGAGAATGACGTGGCAACATGAGTTAATCCTTTAAGACAAACCACGGTAACAACCAAAAAAACGTTTCTATTTCAACTTTTAAATTCTCTGCCCGAGTCATTCCCTGGTCAATTCTGAACTGGGCCATGCCGAGAACGGGCTTGGTTATTTATGGGCAGTCGTTTGCGGACTTGCAGTGTGGCGAAAAAAAGCCGCGCACCTTGCGGCACGCGGCTTGGCAACCCAAATATCAATTTTTCCAGGCTAAGCGCCTGGAATTACTTGCGCAGTATTACTCACCCATTGTTTCTTGCCGTTGCGTTGCCTGCTGCTCAAGCGCCACGCAGTGCGACCGGGACAAATTCGCGTCTCACCGGACCGGTATAAAGTTGGCGTGGACGGGCGATCTTGTGACCCGGCGCGGCAACCATTTCGTTCCATTGCGCAATCCAACCGGCGGTTCGCGCCAACGCAAAGATGGCGGTGAACATGGAGGTGGGAATGCCGAGCGCGCGCAACACGATGCCGGAGTAGAAATCGACGTTGGGATAGAGCTTTTTCTCAATGAAATAGGCGTCTTCCAGCGCGATCTGTTCCAGCTTCAGCGCGATTCTGAAGATGGGGTCGTCATGCAAACCGAGTTCGTCGAGAACTTCATGGCAGGTCTGACGCATGATGGCGGCGCGCGGGTCCATATTCTTGTAGACCCGGTGACCGAAGCCCATCAGACGGAAACCCGAAGTCTTGTCCTTGGCGCGTTTGACAAATTCGCCGATCCGGGAGACGTCGCCAATCTCTTCCAGCATGTCCAATGCGGCGGCATTGGCGCCGCCATGCAGTGGTCCCCACAAACAGGCGGTGCCTGCGGCGATGCAGGCAAACGGATTGGCAAAGCTGGAGCCAGCCAGACGCACGGTCGAGGTGGAAGCGTTCTGTTCGTGGTCGGCATGCAGAATAAAAATTCGATCCAGCGCGCGCGCCAGCACCGGACTGGGTTGGTACGGCTCGCATGGGTTGGCATGCAGCATGTGGAGGAAATTCTCCGAATAGCCCCTGTGGTTCTGCGGATAGACAAACGGATCGCCCTTGTTGTACTTGTAACTCCAGGCGGCAACGGTCGGCACTTTCGCGAGCAGGCGGAACATCGAAATTTCCCGCTGCTTGGCGTCAGCGACATCGCTGCTTTCCGGATAAAACGCCGCCATCGCGCCGATGATCGAAACCATTACCGCCATCGGGTGGGCATCACGCCGAAAACCCTTGTACAGCGACAGCATCTGGTCGTGCAGCATGGTGTGCCGGGTAACCGTTGAATCGAATTCTTCCTTTTGCGCGGCGGTGGGCAATTCGCCGTGCCAGAGCAAATAGGAAACTTCAAGAAAATCAGCGCGCTCGGCCAGTTGTTCGATCGGGTAGCCACGGTAATAGAGCAGACCCTGATCGCCATCGATGTAGGTAATGCTGGAAGAACAGCTCGCGGTGGAGAGAAACCCGGGGTCGTAAGTAAAGTAGCCCTGGTTGCCCAAGGTGCGGGTGTCGATGACATCCGGACCCAAGGTGCCCTGCATGATGGGCAGTTCAATCTTCTGATTTTCAACCTGAAGCGAAGCGGTTGGCTTGGTCATGTTCTTGTTTTCCTTTGTACCGAGTTGTTTTGATTTCTTCCACCATGCCGAAAAACTCGGCCGGCGGGGCGCACTCTCCTGTGATCCAGTCGAACAGGGCCATGTCGTCCTGATTCAACAAGCGGGCAAAAACAGCTTGCTGCTCGATTGGCAAATCCGCATAGCGAACATCGAGAAACCGCGTCAGCCAGGTATCCAGTTCCAACATCCCGCGCCGGCAAAGCCAACGCAAGCGATTGGTGGAGATGGGGTCAGTCACCGGATATCCGCTCTAGCGCGTTTACAACGCCCGTTTCACAAGGAGCGTCTTGATTTTGCCGATGGCGGCAGTGGGGTTCAACCCTTTTGGACACGCTTCGACGCAGTTCATGATGCCGTGGCAACGAAACAGGCGGTACGGGTCTTCCAGAAAGTCCAGGCGCTCGTTGGTCGATTGATCCCGTGTATCGGCGATAAAACGGTAGCCTTGCAGCAAAGCGGCGGGGCCAAGAAACTTGTCCGGGTTCCACCAGAACGAGGGGCAAGAGGTCGTGCAACAACCGCACAGAATGCATTCCCACAAGCCATCCAGTTCGGCCCGCGCCTCGGGTGATTGCAGGCGTTCGTTTTCCGGTTCCGGATCGAGGTTGATCAGATACGGTTTCACCGCGCGGTAATGCTGATAAAACTGTTCCATATCGACAATAAGGTCGCGCACCACGCCCAGACGCGGCAATGGACGAATCTCGATCGGCTGGCGCAAACCTTCCAGCGCCGTGACACACGCCAGCACGTTGGCGCCATTGACGTTGACGCCATCCGAGCCGCACACCCCTTCGCGGCAAGAACGGCGAAACGACAAGCTTTCATCCAGTGTGTCCTTGATCGCAATCAGCGCATCCAGCACCTTCTTGCCTCGCGCGTCGAAGTCGAGGTCGTAATCCTGCATCTTCGGCTTGCTGCCGGATTCAGGGTCGTAACGATAGATACGAAAGCGCATATCAATACGTCCTTTGCTTCGGCTGAAAGGTCTCCACCGTGAGCGGTTTCAATCGCACCGGCTTGTAATCCAACTGGTCGTTGTCGCGGAAATACAAGGTATGCCGCAGCCACTGATCATCGTTGCGCTCGGGATAGTCTTCGCGACTATGCGCGCCGCGGCTTTCGTTGCGCGCCAACGCGGAGATCAGCGTGGCGCGGGCGACAGGAAACATGTTTTCCAGTTCCAGCGCTTCCAGTCGGGCGGTATTGAACATTTTGCTATGGTCGGCAAGGGCGGCATCAGGCAGACGTGCTTCGATGGCATCCAGCTTGTCAACGCCTTCTCTGAGCAGGGTTTCGTTGCGGTAGACGCCGCAATGCGCCTGCATCACTTGCTGCATTTCGACGCGCAAGCCAGCCACTGTTTCAGAACCGGATTTCTTTTCCCAGCGAGCCAGGCGGGCCAGCGATTTTTCCACTTCGGCCTGGGGCAGCGGACGCGGGATCGGGTTTTCTCGCAGAAAATCGATCATGTGGATACCGGCCGCGCGGCCGAATACCACCAGATCAAGCAGTGAATTGCCGCCCAGGCGGTTGGCGCCATGCACTGAAACACAAGCGCATTCCCCTACCGCGTATAGACCCCGCGTCGGCTCTTCCGGACCATAGCGCACCGGCGAAACCACCTGGCCGTGAAGATTGGTGGGAATGCCGCCCATCATGTAATGCGCGGTGGGGGTTACCGGTATCGGTCCGTCGATGGGGTCGACGCCGGCAAACTGTAGCGAAAGTTCGCGAATACCGGGCAGACGTTCCTTGATTTTCTTCGCACCGAGATGCTCCATCTTCAGATACACATGATCGCCCTGCGGACCGCAACCGCGGCCAGCCAGGATTTCCTGCGCGATGGCGCGTGAAACGACGTCACGCGAGGCGAGATCTTTGGCGTTGGGGGCGTAGCGCGGCATGAAACGTTCGCCAGCCTTGTTGACCAGATAGCCGCCCTCGCCACGAACGCCTTCGGAAATCAGGCTGCCCACTTCCGGAATGCCGGTCGGGTGGAATTGCCAGAACTCCATGTCTTCCAGGGGCAGCTTGGCTCGCATCACCATGCCGAGGCCATCGCCAGTGTTGATGTGGGCGTTGGTGGAGTGGCGGAAAATGCGGCAAGCGCCGCCGGTGGCCAGCAAGGTGGCGCGCGCTTCGAATAGCCAGGGTTCGCCGGATTCGATTTCCAGCGCGGTCACCCCTAGGATGCTGCCTTCCTCATCCCGGATCAGATCAAGCGCGAAAAATTCGTCAAAAAACTGCGTCCGCGCCGCGATGTTGCGCTGATAAAGCGTATGCAACAGTGCGTGGCCAGTGCGATCGGCCGCCGCACAAGTGCGAATCGCCTGCTCGCCACCGTAGTTTTGCGACTGGCCGCCGAACGAGCGTTGGTAAATTTTGCCGTTATCCAGGCGCGAAAACGGCAATCCCATGTGCTCAAGTTCATACACCGCTGAAGGCGCATTGCGGCACATGAATTCAATGGCATCCTGATCGCCGAGGTAATCCGAACCTTTCACCGTGTCGTACATGTGCCAATGCCAGTTGTCATCCGACACATTCGCCAGCGCCGCCGTAATGCCGCCTTGTGCCGAAACGGTATGCGATCGGGTTGGAAATACCTTGGAAATCAGCGCCACCTTCAGATTGGCCTGAGACAGTTGCAGCGCGGCGCGCAAACCGGCGCCACCGCCGCCAACGATGACCGCATCGAAAGTTCTTTTCGGAATCCGGGATTGACTCATCTCACGCTCCAGAGAATGTCCGCAGCCCAGATCAGGCAAGCCAGATAAAGCAGGGCGAAGGCGAAGTACAGAAACAGGCGCAACAAAGCGCAGCGCGTGCAATGAATGTAGTCGATGAAGATTTCGCGCAGCCCGATCCAGGCATGCGTCAACAATGCCGCAACGAACAACAAGGTGGCCACTTTCAGCGCCAGCGTTGCAAACAGACCTTGCCAGACGGCATAGTCGAGCGGGCGCGAATCGAGCAATATAAGCAGGAAAACAGGCAGAAAGATCGCCATGTAGATCGCGCTGGCGCGTTGCAACAACCACATATCCAGGCCGCGGCGCGAACCGCCAACACGTCTCATGGGGTGCCTCCCGATTGCAACAACCGGAGCAGCGCAACCACGCCGACGATGACGATGGCCGCCAGCAGCGCCAGTTTTGCGGTCAGACGGGCCGGCAATTTTTCTTCGCCCCAGCCAATGTCAAATCCCAGATGGCGTAAACCAGCGAATAGGTGATGCAGCAGCGCCCAAAGCAAGCCCAGACCGATCAATCCGCCCAGGCCACCGTCAAAAAATGCCTGCACCTGGGCGAAGTCTTCCGCCGAGCGCAAGGACAACATCAAGATGTAGAGAAGCGCGGGAATGGCCAGCGAAAGCATGGCGCCGCTGGCACGGTGCAAGATGGAAACCACCCCGCCTATTGGCAGCCGTATGGCTAGAAGGTCGAGGAAAAACGGGCGTTTCCGATGCATGTCTTCGTCCTCTCGCGCTCACTGAGGAGCCTCGTTTTGGTCGCGGCATTTAACCCTTATTGCGCTGCACTATCAACACTTGGAAGGCAGCGTCGAGGCGCGCGGCAACAGGCCGAGGCGGTCTTCGTGAAGGCTTGATGAAGCGTGCCGACAAAGCTGCGGAGTCGTTTTCGCCTGTTGCCGCAGCGCTTTACTCCGTCTGCGGCGAAACTGTGCCGGGCTGGTTTCGATTGCTATCTTTAAGGAGGAAAGGCATCTTGCCGGTCTGTGGCGGTGGGCTATCTTGCCACGCCAAGGCCTTTTTCTACGACATCCGGGAGAACCACAATGCAAACAAGTCACCTGAATATTGAACGACAACGCATCAGCGAAGCGCGTCATCACGATCCCTTTGCCATCCTCGGTCGCCACCCCGCCGGCAAAGAAGTGGTCGTGCGCGCCTTTATGCCGCTGGCGGCGGAAGTGCATATCGCCGAGGGGGGCATGGCGTTGACCCGCCTGCCGGACAGCGACCATTTCGAGTGGCGTGGCAACGGTGAGGCGCTGCCGGCGCACTACAGCCTGATCTGGCGTGACCAACAACATCGCGAGCATATCTCGCGTGATCCCTACACCTTCGGGCCGCAAATCGGCGATCTCGATCTGCATCTGTTTGGCGAAGGGACGCATCGCCATGCGTTCCGTTTTCTCGGCGCGAATGAACACGAGGTTGATGGCGTCGGCGGCGTGTTGTTCGCGGTCTGGGCCCCCAATGCCGAGCGCGCCAGCGTGGTCGGCGACTTCAATAACTGGGATGGCCGGCGTCATCCGATGCGCGTGCGTGGCGGCAGCGGCGTCTGGGAATTGTTCATTCCAGACCTCGATCCTGGCCATGTTTACAAGTACGAAATCCGCAATCGCCAAAGTGGCGAAATCCTCCTCAAGGCCGACCCGTATGGCCAGCGCCACGAGTTGCGCCCGCGCACCGGATCAATCATTCCGGCCAGCGAACACTTTGCCTGGGACGACGACCCGTGGATGAAACAGCGCCGCGAGCATGACTGGCAGCACACCCCGATGTCGGTCTATGAGCTGCATCTGGGCTCCTGGCGGCGCGGTCCGGAAGGAGAATTCCTCAATTTCCGCGAGGCGGCGCATCTGCTGGTCGATTATGTGAAGGACATGGGTTTTACCCACATCGAGCTGATGCCGATCACCGAGCATCCCTATGACTTGTCCTGGGGTTATCAGACCACCGGTTACTTCGCGCCGACCAGCCGTTTTGGCGACCCGGACGACTGCCGTTACCTGGTCGATTATTGTCACCGCAACGGCATAGGCGTGCTGCTCGACTGGGTGCCGGCGCATTTCCCCAAGGATGTTCACGGCCTCGCCCGCTTCGACGGTACACCGCTGTTCGAGCACGCCGACCCGCGCCTCGGCGAGCACATGGACTGGTCGACGCTGATCTTCAATTTCGGCCGCAACGAAGTGAAAAGCTTTCTGCTTTCGAGCGCGATTTACTGGTTGGAAGACATGCACATCGATGGCTTGCGCGTCGATGCGGTGGCCTCGATGCTCTACCTCGACTATTCACGCAAGGAAGGCGAGTGGCTGCCGAACCAGTATGGCGGCCGCGAAAACCTCACCGCCATCGATTTCCTGCGCGAACTCAACGTGGCGGTGCATGAGCAGTGCCCCGGTGTTCTGATGATCGCGGAAGAGTCCACCTCATGGCCGATGGTGAGCCGCCCGACCCATGTCGGCGGCCTGGGCTTCGACATCAAGTGGAATATGGGCTGGATGAACGACACCCTGAACTACATGGCAAACGAGCCGATCTACCGCCAGTATCAACAGGGCATGCTCACCTTCAGCATGTTGTATTGCTTCACCGAAAACTTCATGTTGCCGTTCTCGCACGACGAAGTGGTGCATGGCAAGGGTTCGATGCTCAACAAGATGCCCGGTGACGAGTGGCAGCGCCATGCCAATCTGCGCACCTTGTACGCCTACCAGTTCACCCATCCGGGCAAGAAACTGTTGTTCATGGGCACCGAGTTCGGTCAGGGCCGTGAATGGGACAGCAGCGGGGTACTCGACTGGTATGTACTGGAATATCCGCTGCATTTGGGCATGCAACGACTGGTGCGTGATCTCAACCATCTTTATCAGGACAGCCCGGCGCTGCACCGGAACGAATTCGACTGGACCGGCTTCGAGTGGATCGATTGCCACGATGCGCAGCAGTCGATCATCAGCTTTTTGCGCAAGGGACGCGACGACGAGTTGATGGTGGTGGTGCTCAATCTCACCCCGGTGACGCGACACGATTATCGGATTGGCGTGCCTTGCGCCGGCGGCTATCGCGAGGTGCTCAACTCCGATTCGGCGTTCTATGGCGGCAGCAACGTCGGCAACGGCAGCGACCCGCTACAGGCCGAAGACCGGCCCTGGATGAACCGCTCGCACTCGCTGGCGCTGACGCTGCCGCCCCTCGCCGGCATCATTTTTGCCTACGAAGGGTAAATCCCGGGTTCAAGTCTGTACGGTAGAGCGGGTTTCAGCCCGCTCTACTGGCGGTGGCGCACCCCCTGAGGTTTATTTGACGTGTTTATTCGGCGAGTTTATTCGACGGAACTCCCGCTTGATATTCCCGGCAGATTCCGCTGTCGCGGGCTGTCCAGCAATGGATACTCATCGACGGCGCGTTGCAGCCGGCTCAGACTGGCAATCACCGCATCTTTCATGACCAGCAACTCGGGAACACGGCTGCGCGCTTCTTTTTGCTGGCCGGCTTGAATCGCATGCAAGATTTCCGCGCCGATTCGATGCACCTCGGCGTGCGTGACGCCGAGGTCCTGGAAAGCGCGCATGTGGCCATAACGCGTATGGCCGATGGAGTCGTACCAATGTCCGAGGCGACAGGCGCGCAGGTCGAAGAACTCGCATTCGGATTCTTCCAGCGGGGCGCCATCGATACAGGCGATCAATTGGGCGATCCAGTCGAGGTGATCGCGCTGCGCCATCAGCAGCGGGTAATCTTCGGCGGACCAATAGCTGCCTTCCCAGGCCTGCCAGGTTTCATCAAATCTGGAGGCGCTCAGCCATGCCTCGAATTTGTCCACCGGCATCGGCCGGGCAATGCCGTAGCCTTGCACGTTCTCGCAGCCTAGACGCATCAGCAAGACGCCATGCTCGGGGGTTTCGACGCCTTCCGCTACCACCTTCAGGTTGAATGCCTGAGCCAGACCAACGACGCCATGCACCAAGGCGAGATCGCCGCGATCTTCCAGAATGTCACGCACAAAACCCTGGTCGATCTTCAGCGTATCAACCGGAATTTCCTTCAGATAGGCGAGCGAGGCATAGCCGGCGCCAAAATCATCCAGGCTGAAGCTGACCCCCATCTGCCGGCCCGTTTCAATCACCTTGCGGATATGCAGCATGTTTTGCAGCGCGGCGGATTCGAGAATTTCCAGCTCCAGGCATTTCGCCGGCAAGGTCGGAAAGCGTTGCAAGCTGGCGCGCAAGCGATCGACAAAATCCTCGCGCTGCAAATCGCGCGCCGCGATGTTGACGCTGACTACCAGTTCGATTCCAGCCGCGCGCCAGAGGACTTGTTGACGCAAGGCCTGTTCCAGCACCCATTGATCGAGGGCGACGATGACATCGTGGTTTTCCGCATGGGGCAAAAATTCCCCCGGCGCCACCAGGCCGCGTTCCGGATCGTTCCAACGCACCAGCGCTTCGGCGCCGTACACCGTCATGCCGCGCATGCAAAGTTTTGGCTGGTAGTACACCTCGAACTGATTTTCCGCCAGCCCGTGGCGCATTTTTTCGATCAGTTCGTAACGCTGATGGATCTGCCGGTCCTGCACCGGGTCGAATAAATGATATTGATTGCGCCCGGCCTGCTTGGCCAGATACATCGCTTGGTCGGCATGACGCAGCAGGGCATCGGCATCGCCGGGATCGTTCGGATACAGCGTCGCCCCCAGGCTGCTGGTGATATCGAAAACGTGGCCATCGATACGAACCGGTGTCTCGAAAGTCGCCTGAACACGCTGCAAGAAAGGCCATAGTTCGTCGGCTTCGGCCAGATCCTGAATCAGCAGCACAAACTCATCACCGCCAACCCGCGCAACGATGTCGCCGGTGCGCATACAGGCATCCAGGCGCTGCGCGATTTCGATCAGCAGACGATCGCCCATTTCGTGGCCATGCACGTCGTTGACCGGCTTGAAGCGATCCAGATCGAGCAGCGCAACCGCCAGCAGATTGCCATGCCGAGTGACGCTGGCCATCGCCTCTTCCAGGCGCGAGGCGAACAGCGCGCGATTGGGCAAGCCGGTGAGATGGTCGTAGTGCGCCATTTTCTCCAGCCGCGCCTGGGTTTCCTTGAGCTCGGAAATGTCGGTAAACACGCCGACGTAATGCGTTACCGCCCCGGTTTCATCACACACCACGCCGATATCGAGAATCTCGGTATAGATTTCCCCGTTCTTGCGGCGATTGCGGACTTCGCCTTTCCAATGGCCATCGCGCTGGATGCGACGCCACATCTCGCTATAGAAAGCCGGGTTATGTAAACCGGAATGCAACAAGCCGGGGGTCTGGCCAATGATCTCTTCCCGGCTGTAACCGGTGACGTGAACAAAGGCCTCATTTACCTCGATGATGCGATTGCTCGGGTTGGTGATGATGATGCCCTCGCTGGTGCTGGCGAACACGCTGGCGGTAAGCCGCAGTTCCTGCTCCGCCTCGCGCCGGGCGACGACCTCCAACGCCAGTTCGGCATTGGCGGTCTCGATCTGCAGGTAGCGTTCATGCAGATCGCGGCCGATGCGGGCGAGGTCATGCGCCAGTCGGCCGATCTCGTCATGACCCTTGATGTCGTCGGTGAAGCCGCCGCGACCTTCGACAAAATGATGTGCCGCCTCCGCCAGGAGTTCGATCCGGTGGGTGACCACCTTGCGCAGCAGGAACCAGATCAACAATGAAATGAAAACAATACCGGCGAGGAAAAACACGATCTCGTCGAGGATGCGCTCTCGTTCAAAAGCCTTGGACTTGGCGGCATCGTAGGCCAGGGCGAGGACAAGATTATTTCGCTTGCCGCCGTTGGCTGCGCTCGGCTCTTCCAGTTCTACCGGAAACAATCCCCATAAGGTCTGCCGACCCGGACTCAACCAGTTCAGCCCTTCCTGACTGTTGCGCGCCACTTCGATCATCGCCTTCGGCGGCGGGTCGGGGAGGGCTTCCAGACGCAAGCCTTGCAGATCCGGATTGTTGATAAAGAGCAGTTCACCTTGCGCATCGATTACCAGTGTCAGGCGAATATCCGGCCGCGTGGCGTGTCGAATCATTTTGCGCAGGCCCCCGCGCAAACCGTTGATTTGATAGGCCTCGATGAAATCGGCGCTGATTTGCGGGCCGATGTAACTGGCCTCGCGTTGCAGATGCGCTTCGATCAACGCATCTGAAGCCGTATTGCGGTGCTGCACGTAAATCAGCGCGAGAAACAGCGAAGTAACCAGCAGCAACCCGGGAATCAGGTAGCGCAGTGGAAACGCGGTCAGCATGAACATACCAATTTCATCGCGGCAATACAGTGAGCCCGAATATCCGCCAAATACAGCCGAGGCATTTGGCGGAAGGCGGTGGGGTGAACATCATGCGTGGCGGCAATGCAAACCTTCTTCAATTCGGCAGCAACGGATAAACATACGGTTTGTTGGACGTGGTCAGCGCATGCAGAAACGCCTCCAGATCGTCCATGTCTTGTTCAGACAGCGCAAGTGCGTGCATGTTGGGCGACAGATTGGAGTGATCGTCGCCACCGCGCGCGTAGTGCTTCAGCACATCCCTCAGCAAGGTCGCGGAACCATCGTGAAAGTAAGGCGCGGTCAACCCCACGTCGCGCAAGGTTGGCGTCTTGAATGCGCCGCGCATGAGTCGCACCGGACGTTGTTTGTAACGCCCCAGGTCCGGTTTGCTGGCGCCAAAAGATTTCAAGCCGACATTGTGGAAGCCGTTGTCGGTGAAGTTGGGCGCCCAATGGCAAACGCTGCAATTGGCGCGGGCGGGGTCGATAAACAGCGCAAAACCGCGCTGCTGCGATTCGTCGATGGCGTCTTTGTCGCCACGCAGCCAGCGATCGAAGGGCGAGTTATTCGAGATCACCGAGCGCTCGAACGCGGCGATCGCCTTGGCCACGGTTTCACGCGTGATGCCCTGGCCGGGATAAGCTTTCTCGAACAACTCGACATAACCGGGCACTTTCGCCAGTCGAGTCAGATGCACGCCGTCCTTGAAGCCGAAATGCGTCATGCCGGCATTGATGTCGGCCTTGACGCCTTGGCCGCCAACTCCCTGCTTCTCCAGTGTCGGCTGGCGGCCGTCCCACATGTAGATGCTGTTGTAGCCGAGGTTGACGATGGTCGGGCTGGCCACCGCCATGACTTCGCCGAGAAAACGCACCGAAGTCGGCAGGCCATCCGACCAGCCGCGCTCGGGCAAATGGCAGGAAACGCAGGTGACCTGCCCGGTGCCGGACAAACGCGGATCGAAAAACAGCATCTCGCCCAGCTTGACGCGCTCCGGCGTGCTCAGGTTGTCCGGCGGAGCCGGCGGTGTGTCGGGCAGCAACCACTTTTTCAGACTGGGGTGCCCGGCTGCCAAAGTCACCGTATCCGCATCGGTATCGACGAGCACTGGGGCCGCCAGAACCGGCTGATACACCGAGAAAACGGTTGCTGCCAGCAACAGCGTCCGCTTGATGGAGAGAGTCTTCATGTCATCGCCTCGCTTCGTTTGATACTTCTTCGTGTCGCTGCTGGCGCAGCGCATGAATATGAAGAATGATCGATTCAATCTCTGTTTCGCTGAATTCGCCGCGCCACGGTGGCATCGCCGGGGAGCGCAGCAAGACCGCGCCGCCCAAGCTGATGATGCTGCGTAAATAGGCATCCTCTGCCTGGCTGATCGCCAAGTTGCTGGGTCTTGGCTGCAACCGCACTGCCAAACGTCCGCCGCCAGCGCCGTCGGCGCCGTGGCAGGTTGCGCAACGCCCCAAGAACAAGGCGCGCCCGATGCGCGCTGATGGCGGCATCAGCCTGGCCGCCTCACGCGCATATACGATAGCGGCGGACAAGTCCTGTCGCAGATAAACCACAAACAGCGTGACCGCGTCGATTTCGGATTCGGACATGGCGTCGCTCCAAGGCGGCATGAAGGGGCTGATATCGGCAAACAGCGGGCCTTCTACAATGGCGCGACGAATCGAAGTTGAATCGGTCGATACCCGAGGCAGCAAAAGATTGGTGTTGGGATAGTTCGCGATCGACATCGACAGCACGCCTTCGCCTAGCCCGTCGCTGCCATGACAGATCGCACAGCGTTGCTGAAACAACTGCGCCCCCAGACGCAAGCTGGCCAGCATCTCGGTGTCGCCGGGATTGGCCAGGCCCGCGCGCGCGAACGAGAGCAAGGCCAACCCGGCCAGTAAAACCGTGCCACGTCGGAGAAAATGCAAAGCAGTCATGGTTTGCAGCGGACTTTACTCGACGGTAATACTCATGTGCATGTGCGGGTGGATGGCGCATTCCACATCCACCGTGCCGGATTTGTCGAATGTTACTTTCCGCGTTTCACCGCTGGGGTAGGAGCCCAGGTCGAAGGTCTTGGCGGGCGACAAACTGAATACATTATGGAAAAACGGATCCTGGTTGGGAAAGCTCACCGTATCGCCTTTCTTGATCTTCAATGTCTTGACGCTGAAGGTCTTGTTCTTTTGCGACACTTCATTTTCCGACGCCTGGGCGGCAACCGACGCCGTCAGGATGGCAAGCGTGATCAAAGGCATTGCTTTCATGTTCATGTTCCATGTCTCCTTGCGGAATGATTGAATTGCCGAATCGACAAGGTGCTGCTGGCCGCAAGAATAGCGTATGGATGCGCCCTCGGCGCGGGTTGAATCGATGCGGCGTCCGCGACTTCGTGCCTTATTCTCGGGCAACTGCGCGGGGTTTCGATAGGCTGCGTTGCCGCCAAACGAAGTTTAAAGTTATGTGAATGCCACCCCGGATCGGGCATTCGAGGTAACAACTTCGATCATAATCCGGGCCGTTCAATAAACAGAAATGAGGCTGCAATGACCAAAAAAGCAACCGTCGTACAGCCCGGGAAACCCTATCCCCAAGGCGCTAACTGGGACGGCGAGGGGGTTAATTTCGCCTTGTTTTCGGAGCACGCGGAAAAAGTCGAGCTATGCCTTTTTGACGCACGGGGCCGGCGAGAAATCGACCGCATCGAAATGCGTGAACAGACCGACCTGGTTTGGCATTGCTATCTGCTCGGCGCAAAGCCCGGACTTTTATATGGCTACCGCGTTTATGGCCCATACCAGCCGCAACGCGGACACCGCTTCAATCCCAACAAATTGCTGCTCGACCCTTACGCCAAGGCGGCGGTGGGCAAACTGCGCTGGAGCGACGCGCACTTCGGCTACAAAGTCGGGGCGAAGCAGGAAGACCTGTCGTTCGACTGGCGCGATAACGCCCTGGCGATGCCAAAATGCCAAGTGATTGACCCGACTTTCGACTGGGAAGGCGACCGTGCGCCGGACACGCCCTGGAACGACACCCTCATTTACGAATTGCACGTCAAAGGTTTCACCGCCCTGCATCCCGCCATTCCCGAAGCTTTGCGCGGCACCTACACCGGCCTTGCCAGCGCGCCGGCAATCAAGCATCTGCAGCAACTGGGGGTGACAGCGGTGGAGTTGATGCCGGTGCATTGCTTCGCGGATGATCGGAATCTGGTCGAGCGCGGATTGCGCAATTACTGGGGTTACAACTCGCTTGGTTTTTTCACACCGGATCGACGCTACGCGGCGACCGACGACGCCGTGACCGAATTCAAGAATATGGTTAAAACGTTGCACCGGGCCGGCCTCGAAGTCATCCTGGATGTGGTCTACAACCACACCGCCGAGGGCAACCACCTCGGCCCGACATTGAGCTTGCGCGGCATCGACAACGCCGCTTATTACCGCCTGACGCCGGCCAATCTGCGCTTCTGCATGGATTACACCGGCTGCGGCAACACCCTCAACATGATGCAGCCGCGGGTATTGCAACTGATCATGGACAGCCTGCGCTACTGGGTGCAAGAAATGCACGTCGATGGCTTTCGCTTCGACCTGGCGGCGGCGTTGGCGCGGGAGTTGCACGATGTGGACCGGCTCGGCGCTTTTTTCGACATCATTCATCAGGATCCGGTGTTGTCGCGCGTCAAACTGATCGCCGAACCGTGGGATCTGGGCGAGGGCGGCTATCAGGTTGGCAATTTCCCGGTCGGCTGGACCGAGTGGAACGCCAAGTATCGCGATGCCTTGCGCGCCTACTGGAAGGGCGAGGGCGGCCTGATCGGCGATCTTGCCTATCGCCTTACCGGATCGAGCGATCTCTACGCCCACAATGGCCGCCGACCCTACGCCAGCATCAATTTCATCACCGCGCATGACGGCTTTACCCTACAGGACATCGTCAGCTTCGATCAAAAGCACAACCAGGCCAATGGCGAGAAGAACCGCGACGGCGAGAGCAACAATCTGTCCTGGAATTGCGGCGCCGAGGGCGACACCGACAATGCCGAAGTGCTTGCGCTGCGCGCTCGGCAAAAGCGCAATTTCCTCGCCTCGCTGTTTCTTTCCCAAGGCGTGCCCATGCTGCTTTCCGGTGATGAAATGGGGCGCAGCCAGCAGGGCAACAACAATGCCTATTGTCAGGACAACGAAATCAGCTGGCTGAACTGGCAACTGAAGCCGGAAGACGAAGAAATGCTGGCCTTTGTCCGGCACATGATCAGTTTGCGAAAAGCGCACCCGATATTCCGCCGCAGCAGCTTTTTTCAGGATCAGCGGCTACGCGGCAAAGTCAAAAACATCATGTGGCTGAATCCCGACGGGCTGGAGATGGGGGACGATGAATGGAATCAGGGCTTCGCCCGCTGCTTGGGCATGTACCTCGCCGGCGATGCCATTGGTGAAGTCGATCGACGCGGACTACCGGTCGGCGACGACGATTTCCTGCTCATTTTGAACGCCGCGCCGGAAGTGATTCCGTTCACCCTGCCGGGCTTCCGCTCACGCGTGCGCTGGCAAGCAATGGTGGATACCAGTTTTCAGTCGCAACCCACAGATCTGAAACGCTATGCGCGTGGCAGTGCTTATCCGCTGCAGGGCCGCTCGTTGGTGCTGCTGCGGCAAGCAAAATCGTCGATCTGAACAGACCCGCTTTGGAATACCGCTGGCCGGGAGTCCAAACCGCTGGCGTTGCTCAACAGCAACCGCCAGTGTTCAACCTTACCCGACTTGCAGATATTATTTCGCGGCGTCGATGAAATCCTGCAGTTCCGTTTCGCCCAGCATCAAATGCGTCAGGCAGGCATTGCCGAAAGCTTCCCAAGAACACTCATTCAAATGTCGGGATGTCATTTCCTGGATGTGATCGGCAACGTGGCCTACCGCTATCAAAGTGCGTATTTCGTTGCTGATCGTTTCACCATCGAACACGCTGGTGTCGTGGTGCCACTGGATTGCTTCGCGTACGTTGTCCGGCAACCCCCAGTTGCGGGCAAGCAAGCTACCCACCGCGACGTGATTGGTGTTGTGTCGGCTATCTTCCATGTCGGTTATTTGAATCCAGGGTGTCTCAGGAATCCGCTTCATGGTATCGAGATAATCCGGGAAACGCTGCAGCAGCAATGGCATGGCGCTGTCATGAAACAAGATATAGAGCTGGATTTCATCCACATTGCGCAAGCCAAGTTGGCGCGCCAGCATGACGGCATATTCGGCTGTGCGGTTGGTGGTTTCCCAGTATTGATCCATACCCTTGACCGGCACACTGTTGCGCAGCGCCAAGCCCATCACCAGTGAGCCGATGTTCTTCATGCCAAGCGTGGAAACCGCTTGATTAACGGAGGTGATTTTTCTGCTCAACCCATAAAAAGGGGAGTTGACGGTCTTCAACACGGCGGCTGCAATGCCTGCGTCATTGCTGATCAAGCGTGATATTTTCTGGATGTCCGGATCATCGCTGTTCCGCTCGGACATGAGCGCCATGACGATTTCGGGCTGCGGCGGAATCTGGATGCTGCTCAGCAACTTGCGGGTCTCAGACTGATCCAGTTCTTGGCGGGGAAAGGGGCGACCATTTCCGGAATCACGCGTTGCATTGATCTGGTTGAACATGAAGACCTCAAAGCATTTTCGAATATTACGATTTTATTATATTTACAAAAAAATACCTTGAGAATAATCATGCCTGGCAGAAACATGCAAGGTTGTTGTTTCACCGGAGCCGCAGTTGAAGCCGAGGGCTAAGCGACTGTCCATGAATAACCAGGACATTCTAGCTGCACGGGTGAGCGCGATGCTGCGTTGCCGGTCGCTTGAAGGGAATGACCATGCTGCGCGACCGGCGCCTTGCACCGCATCCCACCAGCACACCCATCACTGCCCAGG
>JFJP01005305.1_pt1 | contig 54115 bp, 45 predicted proteins | sample 431651 | NCBI WGS metagenome assembly JFJP01 (sample SAMN02602958, study PRJNA72255) | Microbial mat metagenome, whole genome shotgun sequencing project. | biome: fresh water; feature: sink hole; material: water; isolation source: purple microbial (photo- and chemosynthetic) mats found in... | reverse complement strand
AATCCACGCCCGGCATTAATACCGGGCGAACCCTACGAACCCTGATGCCACAGCAAGTAACAAGTGGTGTTTCAATCCACGCCCGGCATTAATACCGGGCGAACCTCTTCGCGGTCAACATGGTGATATCTATGGGGTTTTCGTTACTAACCCGCGAACCTGACAAAAAGGTGCCAGACGGGTGTACGGTGTTTGTCTGAGAAACAAAAAACATCATTTGAATCAACGCGTTGCGAAGAGCGCGAACCCTATAGCGCCAGACACGGCGCTTGAGATTCGCGGTAGAAACAATACCACAAACAGTGCCAAGAATTGTGATTGTTGATACTCACAACACCAACGGCCCATCAAAATCCAGCGCCTTGAACGCACCGTGTTCGATTGCCTCGAAACCTCGTGTCTCGGGGATTCGATAAAGGCGCAGGCAATCGCTTGTCACATCAATTTCGGCCAACAACTCGCGCTCCAGGGCCTCGAAGCGGGCCAGGTCCAACTGGCATTCAAAAACCGATTTCTGAACTCGCTGCCCGGTGCTTTCACACACCTTCGCCACGCGCCGCAGCCGGCGTCTGCCTTCCCTGGTTTCTGTGCTCACGTCATAACAAACAAGTATCAGCATGCTCTGCACCTCACTTCGCCACGAACGGCACATAGGGTGCGTCCGACTCCCGGATGGCCCGCGCCATCAAGCGTGCCTGAACCAGAGGCATCAGACCCAAGGGAACGGCCTGCGCCAACAGCGGATGGTTGATTTCGTCCTTCTTGCGCTCCTGATAAGCGACCACCACCTCCTTGCGTGCTTCGGTCTGCAGTAACACGCCGCCGCCCTCAGACCGCACGAAGTCATCGGCGCTCAATTGACCGCGGTTGATGAGGGTCAACACCAGCCTATCGGCCCATGGTCGGAACTCTTCCATTAAATCCAGCGCCAAAGCAGCCCGGCCAGGGCGCAGCGCATGGAGAAACCCAACTTGTGGATCAAGGCCTGCGACTTCGAGCGCACTGCGGCAGTCGTTCATCCACATGGAATACAGAAACGACAGCAGGGCGTTCATCCGGTCCCTGGGCGGGCGACGACTGCGGCCATCCATTTGAAAAACACCCCGTTGATCGCTGCGCACCAGCAGGTTGAGCCCGGTGAAATATTGACGCGCTGCCTCACCTTCGATGCCCCGCAGCACGTTCAGATCGGTAACCGCTGGCAATGCGCGCAGACTGGCGGCCAGGTCATCTGCAAGGCGCGTCAACACCGTAGCCTCATCCTCGGACTTAGCCTCGCGGGCACCGCGTTGCAACACCTGCCGAGTGTTCTTTATCTTGCCAGCCACACAGGCCCGCGCCGTATCCAGCACAAAGTCGGACTCCGACAGTCGGCTGAACTGCGCCTGACGTAACAGCACGTTGCCGCTCACCGCGCCTTCCAGTCGAGCCTTGAAACGACCATTGCTATCCAGCAGCACAAGCGCAATGCCGTCCTCAGCCAGCCTATGCATAAGCGGAGACGAAATGCCAGTGTGGCCAAAACACACGACCGCACTCAGGTGGTGCAGCGGCACGCGCAATTTGGTCTCCTGCTCGACTTCGACACGCAGGGTGTCATTGTCCAGGCGAACATAGGTGTCTGCCGTGGTGATGTAAAGCGTATTGAGGAGTTGCATCGGTGTTGCGCTCATGTATCGGGGTCAAACAAGGCCGCTCGCGCCGCGATCAACCCGGCGTGCGTGGCCAGCGGCTGACAGCGCTCCAGCAGTGAGCAGGCCCGGCAGCGTTTGGCGGCGGCCTCGCCGACCAATGGCGAGGGCAATACGGTGCTGGCCAGCATCGCGCGAATTGCATCAGCCGCCTGCGCTACTGCGGCCCGAAGCCCCGGTGTGATCGGCACCACACGCCGCCGTTTGGAGGTGGCGTAATAAATCGCTCCCTCCTGTACAGGCTTGCCAGTCATGACCTCCAGACACATGGCCTGCGCCGCCAACTGCAAGTCATCGCAAGCCGCGATGTCTGGCGCCTTGTTGCGACTGCCGTGCTTGTATTCCACCGGATAGGGCACATCACCCGGCAAAAACTCGACCACATCGGACTTGCCGATCAGGCCCAGTTCGTCATGCCACAGCGGCACAGCTCGGCCAACACGAACGCCCTTGGCGGTTTCAACGCCCGGCTTATCGACCCGGGCATGCACCGCCTGGCCGCGCAAGGTGTGGACATTCTCGTCAAACACTTGCTCCAGGTGAATCAGCCCGCACTGACGCGGGCAGTATTGCCAGTGCTGCAGCGCTGACAGGGGAACTTGCTCGGGTGTTTTCATATGCCTTTTGCGCCTGCAGCGCCCGTCTACTTTGCGTTACCAGCTATCTTTTTTGTAGCCCTTGGCAGAAAACTCTGGCCCGACACAACCGACTTGCCGGTTTGGCTCTCCAGTTGGTTGCGTGCTTGCCGGGCAATGCGCCCACCCGCTTTCGCAGCGGTTTTGTTTTCCAACATGCCGGTTGCATCCACACTCTCTGCAATCTGACGGGTGGACAACTCGGCCAGCGCGGTAAAAATCAACTCGGCCTCACTCATGTGGTCGCGCAGGTTGTGGCTGGTAAGGCCCTTCATGTCTTTGTGATCTCCAACACTCACGCCCGCCCATTCCTGGTGAATGATGTTGGTGAGGATGGCGAACTCGCTGCCCTGTTTGATGTCGTGCTCGCTCCAGTAGTCGGTGAGTTTGTTGCGCGTTTCCTGCCCGGTCATCCGCTGCTGAATCCACTTGTCGCTGCGGCCATGCTGCTGCCAGGTGTCGCGGGCACGGTCGAGCGACAAGGCCGGGTCGGCCATCTCTTGCATGCGCTCGTAACCCACCTTGGCCAGCCAGAGCTTGATAGGCTCGGCTTTGGGGCTGGGGATGGATTGCACCAGGCGCAAAAGGGTTTCGGCGGTGGCTACGTCTGTCAGGTAATTTTTGCCATCGGCGGCAGGCAATTTCAGTCGGTGACAATTTGTCACCGACTCACTTCCTTCCTTGCCCAGACGCTCTTTGAGCTTGTTCCAGTACTTGCGCGCTGTCTGGTAATCGGCCTGCTGGGTCAGCAATTGCACCACATCAATCACCGAAAACCACCAGGTTTCCGTGTCTTCGTCGTACACGCGGCGGATGGATTGGCCGTCGAATTCGGTGGGCAGGATTTTCATGTTGCACTCCGATCAGTATCAAAAACCGGGGATGAACTCGCCTTCCAATCCTTCCAGATTGCCGCCCTCAACCGAACCATCACTATTGATTTTCAAAGACCGATGCACCTTTGCAGATGAATACTGACCAGCTTTGCAGTTATGTGCCCACCAGACAACGGTCACAACTTCCATGCTGCCATCAGGTCGAGCGGATGAGGCATCGTTCTCAAATAGTTTTGGCAGCAAGGCTTTGATGGTTCCAGCATCTGAATCACTGAAACCGGTTTTTTCAGCCAATTGAGGACTCATACTGCCGTATGTCACATAAATCGCGTTATCAACCCGGTGCTTCATACCCATGGTGTCAGAGCCCCGCTTGCTGCCATCCCCCTCACCACTAACACTCTTGGTGATTTGGGTGCTGGTGACACTGACACGATCCAAACTGAAAGCTGATTGGATCGTGACCGGGCCTCGAATCGGGATGGACACGCCACTGGCATCACCGTCTTTTCCAAACGCAAAGACTTGCCCAAAAGTGCGTACATCAAACCATTTAGCGCATGCTGCTTTGGCTGTGGCATCTTTTTTTGCCTTTTTTGGATTCCAAGCATCCTTGCCTAAACCGTTGGTATCTGATTCAGCGCGGTTACGCAGACAGGTTTCGCCGTCTATCTTGCGATCATCAGATTGAACAAAAATCCCTTGTCCCGCCTCCTGCAAGCGATCACGCAACTTGCGCTTGATACAAACGTCTGTAATTTCGCCAAAGCCGCCGTAATCTGTGCGCGGACGATTGCCGTTGAGTGGATCACCATTGGGGTTCGCATTTTTGACCCGAATCACAATGGCGAAATCAATTTTGTGTTGCAGTGTTGTCATTTGAATGTCCTTCATTTAGTCAATTGAATCAGTGGCGGAATCTTGCGTTGGCGGCGTTTCATCTGTGGATTTGAGTGCCTTTCGCTGGCAGTGATAACCTAACAAAAACTCCCCGGACAGCGACGCATCTTGAGTGAAGTCGTCGCCAGTGAAAGCACACATCACTTCATCTAACAACGACTCCATCTTGAACAAAAATCCGCCACGTGATGACCGCAAGCGGGTCTTGTAGGGGGCCAGCGCCAATTCGATGGTTCGCCAGGTCGAATAGGGACGATCCGCAAATCGTTGCATCATTCGCGCGGCAGAGGTATCGCGCGGCTTTTCCTTGGCAACAAACAGTGCGAGACTTTCAATATGCTCCGCAATAGCGAGCAATCGTCCGTACAAATAGTCCCATGCTCCGCAATAGCGAGCAATCGTCCGTACAAATAGTCCCGCGACTTTCGATCCAATTCAAGTGCCATTTGGTAGTTCCTTTCAGTGTGAATACCCTTGAGAAGTGCGCAGGCAATACCCAGGCACTTTTCCCATTGCTCTTCTGCCCCTTCGTTGTTCTTCTTGAAGCCAACCCGTTTCGCCGCGTGATGACAAACGGAAAGAACCAAATCGAGAGGAATTTGTTTTCCATCGAGAACACATGGCAGCAGTCTTTCTGCTGTCGTTTTGAGAAGGACTTCATCAACTTTCACCTTGTTGAGTTTTTCGTCCCATCTTCCATAACCAGCTTCGGCAATGTCACGAGGCGCAGGTGCTCCAACAAATTTTTTATCCTTGCCAAAGTTCTGAGGCCATGCGCACTTCATATGCCATGCCTCAATCCTTGCTAGAAACTCCGATCCGTTTAGTTCACGGTAAAAAGTGATCGCCATTCGCCCTGTTGTCGCTGAATCCAAGCCCATTACAACAATGTCATCTGCTTGCCCAAGACTTGCGCCATAACCAGCTATCGCGTTTCGGAGACGTATGGCAAACGACTGCCCCACGCCTTGGCTAATCAAATCCGACTCGACGAGCTTTTCCTCAATTCCACAAAGCTCCAACGTATCGGCAAACCAATTCGGAATCGGCTTCCCAGCCACAGCCCAACTCACAATTGCTTGAGTGTCGTTTTTGTAGCCTTGGTTTTGAATCAGCCATCGAAGAGCGCTATGTGCTTTCTGGCTCAATTCAAACCCAACACCACATGTCTGCCGTCCGTATTCTTTCTTGCCATCAGTAAAACGTCCACGAAAAGTCAACCCGGCATAGTCGTCATCATTCGCTGAAATCAATTTCGCACCATCACTCGGATTGCGAAGAAATCTAGGGTGTTTTTTTCCGATACGCACCGAGTCGCCAGTCACCATGCAGATGCCGACGGATTCATTTTGTGCCCGATCAAAGGAAATCCACTTTGCAATCAAGCTCTCATCCTCCCATGTGCCAGAGCATGGATCGCCAACGACTTCTACACGCCAACGCACAAAAACCTTTTCGTCAGCGATCTTGGTTTTCCGTCCTTGAGCATCTTCAATCACAACGGGAAAAATGCTCTGCGATACCAAGTCATTCCAGAGATTTTTTTGGGAAAGGTAAAGACGAACTGCGTCAGCTTTTGCATGAACAAACTCGGACGAACACCATGCATCCAATTGAGCTAAATACAGTCGGACTTTCTCCGCTTCAACGTTTGGCATGTCTGAGGCGCAATATCCCAACTCCTCGCAAAGTGGGTGCGGCGAGATATCCCGAGTTCTCCCCGCAGAAGATTCTGTTGCGGGGATTAGAGTTGGCGATTCCGCCCGGGAAAGTGCCTTAACACGCTTCAATTTTCCTTTCGCGTCAACGGTAACTTCAACTTGAGCCCTCTTGATCAGATGAGAAATGGGCCACGGTGGTGGGGTATTGGTTGCGCAGGCAACCAATACACAATTGGGGTAGCTTTCATGCAGCTTTTGAATCCAGCTCATTCCACGCCCTCCAGTTCAGCGTATTCAGCGATCACTGAACGTTGGCTTTCATCAATGCCAAAGGGCTTTACCGTCATTTCACGGACATAGCGCTTTACGGCACAGTCCGCTGGTCGATCAAAGCTTATGAGCCCGTTATTCATGACGGGTCGCCAAAAACGTGCGTTCAATTTCGAGTCACCTGTTTCATCCGGGTAGTCAAACCCATGAAACATGAGCCCAAATGCCAACTCGCCGTCACCATCCAAAGCACCAATACCTTCGCCAAACTTGCAAGGCTCTACATAAGCTTGGCAGTCTCGTGTACCAAGAAATATGTCTTGTCGACCACCGCGTTCAATCATCCGTTGCGCTATGGCGAAATGCTTCCCGTCAATCCGATCATCTTTTAGCTCTGATCGATGGTTGTTCCACTCAAAATGCGCTCGCACCTGGTATTCAACATCAGACAGGAACGTGTAGATCGCAAGCGTATTGCCGCCACTAAACTCCTGTGGCTTGGTGCCCTTGGTCTGTGTACGAATGCGCTTCATGACACGTACCTCATCAATGACCCAAATCAGTGTGGGTTTCCAATAAATGGACTTCACGATGCCCTTGAGCGCTTCGTAGGTTGGTACGTGGTAGGAGCACTTTTCGCCCCCCACTTTGGTCAAGGGATCGGTGAACAGGGCATATCGCCCATGGACTTTGAATTCAATGCTATTTTTAACCGACATAAAGCATCTCCATTTCAGAAACTGGCTCGGTGGATAGGCCAAACAATAGGCTGTAGTAACGACTATCAAGAGTAAGGATGCGTGTCTCAGGCTTGACTTCTTTGACGGCCTCCGCATCCCGTAATTTTTTCAGTACACCTGGAAAAACGTTCACGGTGTACTGCTGTGCTTCGCGCATCAGGTCAAACTCAAGTTCGATGTCAAAGGCACCATGAAGACGCCCGATCAAGTCGCGCCCCGCCTTGCCAAACGGCACGACCACACCTTGTGTCGGTGCATCAATCGCTTTGAACGCTTTGGCTGCCGTCATGAATGACTGGTTCAACATGCGCGGGGGCACGGCACCAAATTTGCGATTGCAATCACTGACAGCGGATTGATTGCCTGAAAGCAGGCTCAACAAGGTATCCGCATGACCAATTTCATTCTCTGAAATCTTGTAGGCCATTTCGCCTTTGCGCTCGAAAAAGTAATACTGAAAATACTCACCCATGGCCTGCGGACCAAACAAGTTGTCACCGTATCGGGCAGGATCATTCCGGTAGTCGTCAAGGACACGCGGCGCAATATCTCGCCCTGTGGCGATATCGGGCAACATGTCCAGGCGCTCGTCTTCGGGACGTGGATTGACGATGTGAACAAGCCCAGGCTCCGTACGCCCATTGCGATTGCATCGGCCCGCCGCCTGCGCGATGGAGTCAATCCCGGCCATGAAGCGAATCACTGCACCAAAGTCCACATCGACCCCGGCCTCAATCAGCTGCGTGCTGATGCAAAGTGTTGGCAAGCCCTGCGCCAAACGCAGCCGGATTTTGGCAAGCTCCTGCTTTCGGTGCGCTGGGCACTGGTTCGTACTGAGGTAAAACAGTGCCTCACAGTCAACAGCAGGCTGACACAACTCGAAAATTTTAAGAGCCGCGTCTTTTGTATTGACGATTACCAAACAACTACCTGCACGCTCAATTTCGATGGTTGCCAACTCCGCAACTTCATCCCGAAGCCAGCCACCAGGCTTGCGGCAGTCACGTACCTCAACCCGCCGCAAATCATCAAAAAGCTGTTGCACATTGGGCATGATTTCATGGTGTGTAGCCAAGTGAATTGCGCCCTTGGCTGAATCGACTCGATGAAGCAGCGGTTGCGTCGCCGTGCAGAGCACAACGGTACTGTTGCATTGCTCGACCAAAAAATTGATGGCGTTATTGAAAACGTGAACACATTTGATTGGCAGTGTTTGAACTTCATCAAAAATCAGCACCGTGTTAGCCAACTGGTGCATACGCCTTGCACCTCGTGTTCCGGCACCGAAGAGGGTTTCCAAAAACTGCACCATGGTCGTATAGACCACGGGTGCATCCCAGTTCTCGCACAGAATTTTTTCGCGCCAGGTTTGCTGTTCCGGCGTGATGCTGGAATGGTGCTCCAGTACCACCTTGCCCCGGTCGGCTGGTGCATCCTCTGGCTCAAGGATGGCCCGCGTCACTTGGGCATTTTGGTCAATGATGGATGTAAACGGAATGACGTAAATGATGCGATCAAGCTGCCTTTGCCCAGCGTGATGCAGCGCAAAACGCAAGCTCGCCAACGTCTTACCGCCGCCAGTAGGAACGGTCAACGTATAGATGCCGCGTTCACGTGAAGCTGCTGTTAAACAGTGCGAGGAGATGTCATTGCGCAGCACGTCAATCGGACGTTTCGGGGCCATTTCTTTAAGCTGCGCTTCCAACCGAGCTATCAATGTAGGCCATCCAGCGTAATTCCCCCTTGGACGATATTGGGCAACACGCTTGTGCTCAAAATCAGCTGTGTCAATGCGGTCGGCATCAATCAAACCACTGAACAAGAACCGAACCGCCAAGCCGATTTGTTGCTGCGCCGGAATGGCTTCGACACTGAGTTGCACTATGCGCTGAATCAATGCTAAGAAGTTTTCAATGAGCGCGGGATCAGCGGCCAATGTGGCGCAACGTTCCAAGATGGCGGGTTTTGCCAGGCCTTCCACTTCATCAAGATGCGTTTTCTCCTGTGCCTTGAGCATTCGCTTCGCGAAAATGTCTTCGCCATTGGCATCAAGGCAATCAATCAAGCCTGAGTGATGGGAGGCAATACACAGGGCAAAAAACTGCGCCATGAGTGCGCCAACACCCTGTCTTTCAAATAATTTGTGCCACAGGTATTGAGCGCCAGCGGAGGAGTGATCAACTTTGCCACGTTGCGCTTGCGCATCGACGTAATCATCTTCATCCGGGTTTATCAAACCTTCGGCCGATTTGATGTACGCCTGAAATTCCGGACTGTACTTGCCAAGGTCGTGTAACAACCCCATCAATTCACCCGCAGAACCGAGGTGGATTTTTGATGCAAATAGGCCTGCCCAATAGCCAACATTGACTAAATGAACGTCAAGAATTTGTGCGGTTTGATCTGATGCCCGCCAATGAGCCAATGCGTCTAACACGATAACTTCCCCCGTGCATTGTGTTGATCTGAAGTTAGCTTAGTTCCTTAGAGGCTCAATATGTGAGCCTCTTCCGTGCAAATCACGAAATTTCTCAAACATCTTTTTCCTAGTAGGCAATGTGTGCATCAAACGCCCGGCGCATTTGATTCAGCGCCGGAAACCCTTCGCGGCGGGTGGGTTGTCCGGCATCGAAGTGCGCTTCTGTGTCAAGAAAGTCGGCATCCACCAAACACGACAACAACAGACGAACCCACAAGGCAAAGCCTGCTGGGCCACCGGGAATTTGCGCAACCAAATCGCCATGGGCCAAGACATCGGCCGGGGGATTGGCGTCCAAGGCTTCTTTCAGCTCCAACACGGCATCATCGCTTTGAAGCCGCTCTTTCAGTCCACCATCCCAATCGTCCAACCCGGCGTGGTGCGCAGCAATCAGGTAAACAAGGATGTTGCCGTAGGGTTGGTTCGGCTTACTCAATTGCTGCATGGCCCACAACGCCCCGGCTGCGGAATGGGTTTTCTCGCGTCCACCCACTTTGCCTTCAATGTGCTCGTCGGCGTTGTCAGCCTGCCGCACATACCGCTGAAACCCAGGGCGGTACTTGCCTAGGTCATGCCACAACCCCGCCAGACAGGCCCAACGTTCCGAGACTGAGGTTGCATCAAGGTTCGACGAGAAACTGGCGGCTGTTTCAGCCACAGCACGCAAATGGTCCGCCAGCAAATGCCCACCAGAATGGGCCAACGGTTCTGACACGATGAATTTTCCTCCCGTGAATTTCTTGATTTTTCGCAAGCTTACCCCGTGGCAGGCTCACAGGGTGATACTGTGACCAAAATTGCGCCAATTTCTTTCGCCGCGGGGTCGCATCGCCACAGTGTTGTCTGGGCACAATCCATGGGCATGCGGGTCCCGTTTCCTTCGGTAAGCAGACAATAGGAAAAAGTGCCCCTCACGCCCGTCCAATAAGCGCAAGCAGCTACTTTTTCGATAGCAAATCAGCAATCGCCTGGGGATAAATCAGATGCTCCTGCGTGAGCACCCGCGCTGCCAGGGATTCGGCGGTGTCATCGGGCAGCACTGGCACCACGGCCTGGGCGAGGATGGGGCCGTGGTCCAGTTCGGCGGTGACCTGGTGCACGGTGGCGCCGACGAACTTGCAACCGGCATCGATGGCTCGCTGGTGGGTGTGCAGGCCGGGAAATGCGGGCAGCAGCGACGGGTGGATATTCAGAAGTCGCCCCGCATAGTGCTGGACGAATCCCGGGGTGAGGATGCGCATGAAGCCAGCCAGCACCAACAGTACCGGTGCATCCGGGCTACCAAAACGGTCGATCAACGCCATAAGGGCCGCGTCAAACGCCTCGCGGGAAGCGAACGCCTTGTGGTCCAGCACCTCGGTGGCAATGCCCTGCTGCCCGGCAAATAACAAACCCTTGGCATCGGCCTTGTTGCTGATCACGGCGGCGATTTTGGCCCCATAGCGCGCCTGCCAGTCGTCTCGTTTGGCGGTCTTGACGATGGCCGCCATGTTGGAGCCACCGCCCGATATAAGGATGACGATTTGTTTCACACTCATAAGTCCTTGGCCACGGCTTGCAGTTCGCCGACCATAAATCCAAAGAAACCAGGAACGCAGCCCAAATGGGACGACGGCTGCGCAGCGCAATCCGTCAGGCTCACCAAACCGCTCGCTCCACGGGTCTGAATCGCTTGTAAAGTAACCAGCGAACTGCGGTAGCCGACAAGCTGATCGTCTTTCCCATGAAAAAGCCGCAACGGCCTCGACGGCTTCCAGTCGTGCACATTGCTTTGGCGCTCGATTGCTGCAGCATCGTCGGCCAAAAAGTTGTCCAGCACCGTCGCGTCCAGCACCACATCGGAACCAGGTCCCAGCAACTGCCGCACCAGCTCATTGCGTACCGACGCCTGCACGCCGCTGCCGAGGTATCTGAGTAGGCCCGGGTTGATCAGCGCGCCCAACAAGGCGTTCTCGCTCCGAACTTTCTTCAACAGTTCGTCCAGCGTGACCCCTACGTGGTAGGGGCCGCCGCCCAGGACAGACAGCACCAATTGCTGATTAAACGGGTTGGCAGTGGCCTCCAGGGCTCTGGCCGCCGCCATGGAAACATAGGCGCCTTCGGAATAGCCCACCAAAAACAGTTGTTGGTTGTCCCGTACGCCCCGGGTTTGCCGCCAGTACTTGGCAGCAGTCAGCAAATCATTCACCACCGACGCCGAGGGTGCCGCCAGGAGATAAGGATGCGGCAGCCCCTTCGAAGCCCCATACCCAACGTAGTCCGGCGCCAGGACGATGTAACCTTTGGAGGCAATCAACACGGACACCTCCGAGGCCACAACATGATTCGTGGGTGCGTCGGCATCCGTCGTCATACTTCCATGCTGGTAGCTCAGCACCGGGCTTGCCGCGCCAGCGGGCTTGTTCGGTACATTGACCAGGGCCGATGCTCGCACCTGCTGCCCTTTACCATCCACGGTCAGGTATTCGAGGCGATACGAGGTGACGGCGTACTTGGGGTTGACGAGAGTCCACGCGTCACCACCTTCGCGCACGGCCGTGGTGATGGCGTCCAGGGAAAACTCCTTGACCAGGGCCGCACTCTTGAATTCACCGGGTCCAACAGTTGCCACGATCGGCTCCTCGGGCACGGCCGAACTACCCCCGCCGCCGCAGGCGCTCAGGAGCACGACCCACGCCACCCCAACAACACACTTCCAACCACTGCCCGCTGGATGCAACTGCGCCATTTCAAACTCCTCATTTCAAACCATGACCCATTGACTCTACCCGATGCGACTAGAGCGCCATCCGATAATGGCGCTCCCCATAACACTACAACTTGCCGATGCCCACACTGCCTTCCACCCAACCGCCTATGTCGCTTGCCCTGTCAGTCACCGAAGCCCGCGTGCTGGGGACGCTGATGGAGAAAGCACGCACCGTGCCCGACAGTTATCCCCTGTCGCTCAACACCCTGATGCTGGGCTGCAACCAGAAAAGCAGCCGTGAGCCCTTCATGAACCTCACCGAGGCCGAGATTGCCACCGCGCTTGACAACCTCAAACCCATGAACCTGGTACGCGAAACCAGCGGCAGCCGGGTGGCTCGCTTCGAGCACAACTTCCAGCGCGGGGTCGGTGTGCCCGAGCAATCCGCCGTGATATTGGGGTTGCTGATGCTGCGTGGCCCGCAAACGGCGGGAGAACTGCGGCTGAACGCCGAGCGCTGGTACCGTTTCGCCGATATTTCGTCGGTGGAAGGCTTTCTGGAAGAAATGCAGGACCGTTCCGAGGAAAAAGGTGGTGCTTTGGTGGTCAAGCTCACGCGTGCACCCGGTGCACGCGAGCAACGTTGGACTCACCTGTTGTGTGGACCAGTGGACGAAAACACGCTGGTACTGCAGCGCAGTGGCTCCGCGGTGGAGTCTGCCGGCGCCCTGTCGGAGCGCGTCGCGACGCTGGAAGCTGAAGTCGCACAACTGCGCCAAACCGTGCAAATGTTGTGCTCAGAGCTGGGTGTGTCGCCGCCTGGACAGGAATAAACGAACGATCGTGCTAAAAACGAAAACTGTCAACCGGAGACCACGTTATGGATTTGGCCTTTACCCCTGAAGAGCAACAGTTTCGCGAGACCATTCGCACCTGGGTGCGTGAAAACCTCCCCACCGATATCTCGCACAAAGTCCACAACGCGCTGCACCTCACGCGCGATGATATGCAACGCTGGGCGAAGATTCTGGGCAAAAAGGGCTGGCTGGGCCATGCCTGGCCCAAGGAGTTTGGTGGCCCGGGCTGGAACTCCGTGCAAAAGCATCTGTTTGAGGAAGAATGCGCCTTGGCCGGTGCACCGCGGGTGGTGCCCTTTGGGCCGGTGATGGTGGCCCCGGTGATCATGGCGTTTGGCACTCCCGAGCAACAGAAGCGCTTTTTGCCCGGCATCGCCAGCGGTGAAGTGTGGTGGAGCCAGGGCTACAGTGAGCCCGGCTCGGGCTCGGACCTGGCATCCGTGAAATGCAAGGCCGAACGTCAAGGCAACAGCTACCTGGTCAACGGCCAGAAAACCTGGACCACGCTGGGCCAGTACGGCGAATGGATTTTCTGCCTGGTGCGCACCAGTAACGAGGGCAAGCCCCAGACCGGTATCAGCTTTTTACTGATCGACATGAAATCGCCGGGTGTCTCGGTGCGGCCGATCGTGCTGCTCGATGGCGAACCCGAAGTCAACGAGGTGTTTTTCGACAACGTCGTGGTGCCGGCTGAAAACCTGATTGGCGAAGAGAATAAAGGCTGGACCTACGCCAAGCACCTGCTCGCCCATGAGCGCACCAATATCGCCGATGTGAACCGCACCAAACGCGAACTCGAGCGCCTCAAACGCATCGCCAAAGCCGAAGGCGTCTATGACGATACACGCTTTCGTGACGAGATCGCCAAGCTCGAAGTGGATGTGGTGGCGCTCGAAATGCTGGTGCTGCGCGTGCTGGCTGCGGAGAAGTCGGGCAAGAACTCGCTCGACATTGCCGGCCTTCTCAAGATTCGCGGCAGCGAGATTCAGCAGCGCTATTCTGAACTGATGATGCTGGCTGCCGGTCCCTTTGCAATCCCGCTGATCCGCGAAGCCATGGAAGCGGGTTGGCAAGGCGATGCGGTGGGCGCGGTGCATTGCGCCCCACTGGCTTCGACCTACTTCAATATGCGCAAGACCACCATTTATGGCGGTTCCAACGAAGTACAGCGCAACATCGTGGCGCAGGTGGTTTTGGGCTAGGGCCCAAAACCACCTGCGCTGCGCGCAACAAGATGAGCACCCCCTGGCCCCCTCTCAAAGGGGGTTCCAGAAAGAGCTTCGCTAGTTATAGGAGATGAAAATGGACTTTGATTTTTCTGACGACCAGGTACAACTCGGCGACGCCGTACGCAAATGGGTGGACAAGGGCTACACCTTCGAGCGACGCCGCGCTATTGAAAAGACCGGTGGGTTCGACCGTGCCGCCTGGAACGAATTGGCCGAGCTGGGCCTATGTGGCCTGTATGTGCCCGATGCAGAAGGCGGCCTGGGCATGGGCCCGGTCGAAGGCATGGTAGTGATGGAAGAGCTGGGCCGCGGCATCGTGCTGGAGCCGCTCGCCCAATCGCTCATCGCCGGTGCTGTGCTCGCCGGCTATGCCGATAGCGCAGTCAAGGCCGCGTGGCTACCAAGAATTGCCAGTGGCGAGGCTCTGGTGGTACTGGCCTACCAGGAGCGTGCCGCCCGTTACCGGCTCGATGTTTGTGAAGCAAAAGCGACGCAAGCGCCCGGTGGCTATGTGGTGAACGCTCACAAAAGCATAGTGCCCGTGGGGGATCAGGCGGACGCATTCCTGGTGCCCGCCAAAATCAACAGCCAGATCGCCCTATTCCTGGTGGAGCGCAATTCCGCCGGTGTCACCACGCGTGGCTATGGCACGCAGGACGGCGGCCGCGCCGCCGAAGTCCACCTCAAGAATGCGCCCGCCACCCTCATCACCGCCGATGGTTTGACCGCTTTGGAACATGCGGTGGACATTGGCATTGCCGCGGTATGCGCCGAGGCCGTGGGCGTGATGGACAAAACCATGGCGCTGACCGCCGAATACATGAACACCCGCAAGCAGTTTGGCGTGGCGATCAGCAGCTTTCAGGCGCTGCGGCACCGGGCGGCCGACATGAAGATGCAACTGGAACTGGCACGCTCCATGAGCTACTACGCCAGCCTCAAACTCAACGCTCCCGCGCCCGAGCGACGCGCAGCATTGGCCCGTGCCAAGTACCAGTTAGGCAACTCCATGCGCTTTGTGGCGCAACAGTCGGTGCAGTTACATGGCGGCATTGGTGTTACCAACGAGTACATTGGCAGCCACTACTTCAAGAAGCTCACGCAGCTCGAGCTATCGTTTGGCGACACCCTGCACCAGCTCGGTGAAGTGTCGGCCCGGATGCAGGACACCGCTGGCGTTTTTGCCTAGCAGTTTGTTCAGAGTGCCACTACCGGCAGCGTCAAAGCGTTCGACAACTGCTGCAATGCCACCGGCTTGATGAACGCACCCAGGACTTTGAGGCCATTGGTCGCCGCAATTTCCCTGGACAAGCTCAGCATCTGCGCATCCACGCCGCTCAGAATCACGATGCCCCCGGTATAACCTTGGGTAGCCAGATTTTCAAGAAACTCGATGCCGTCCATGTCGGGCATGAAGACGTCACAGATCAAGAAGTCGGGCTGTGGCTTGAGCCCCGAAAGCACCTTCAACGCTTTGCGGCCATCCAGGGCGGAGTGCACCGTGGCGACACCCAATAGCCCCAACATCTCGCGCAGCACCTCATGCGCAAAGTCGTCATCGTCAACCACCAACGCTGTTGGCGGCGCGCGCTCCGGTGTCGGTTGCCGCGTATTGCTTTCATTCATTTTTATCCTCCTTGATTGTCCAGAACGTGCTGATCCAGATCCCGCTGGATCAGGCTACTAACCTCGTCGAATGCGGCTACCACTCCCAGGGCCAAGGCCGTGGCGGCGGGGCCATCGCCCGAGCGCCCCGCGTCTTCCAATTGTTGGCACACCTCACCGAGCGCAAGTGCCCCAACGGTACGCGCACCAGACTTGAGCTTGTGGGCCGCATCGGCCAACTGGGCTGTGGCATCCGTAACCTCAGCATGCGCCAAACTGGAGAGATGCACAACCGACTCGTGGCTTTTAAGCAGAAACTTTTCCAGCACCCGATGACGAATGGTGACACTATCGCCCACCATGCGTGACAGGGCCTGGGGGTCCCACACGACAGGCGCTGCCGCAGTTTGCGCTCTTGCCAGCGGCAACCAGCGGTTCAACACGGTTTCAAGTTCGCTCAGGCGCAGCGGTTTGGGCAGATAGTCGTCCATGCCCGCATCGCGGCACCGTTGTCCCTCGCCCTGCATGGCGTTGGCGGTCACGGCGATGATAGGTAAGTGATGCTCGGCACCTTCAGCCGCACGGATGGCGTGGGTCAGCGCAAAGCCGTCCATCCTGGGCATATGGCAATCGGTCAACAACAACGCATAGTGGCCTATGCGCCACATGCGCAGCGCCATTTCACCATCGTAAGCACTTTCTACCGCATACCCCAACAAGCGCAGTTGCTGTTCAATCACATCACGGTTGGTTTCGTCATCTTCGGCCAGCAAAATTTGGGGCTGTTGTGCCGACGTCTTGTTAGGAACAAGCTCCCCCATGGCAGGCGCAACCGTATGCACCGGCGCATGCCAATGAGAAATCTGGCCGGCTGCGCCGGGTGCGCAGGCTTGCAGCGGCAGTGTGACCACAAACTCGGATCCAACCCCGAGCTCACTGCTCACCATCACATCCCCTCCCAAAAGGGCAACCAATTGGCTTGTAATGCTCAAGCCAAGCCCGGTACCGCCAAACTTTCGGGTGATGCCGGCATTGGCCTGCTTGAAGGGCTTAAACAATTTCGGCTGCAGCTCTTTTTCAATGCCAATGCCATTGTCAGTGATGCGAAAAACCATGGTCGCGCTTCCATCGGCTGCGGTGCCCGCCTGGGCTGCGAGCACCACGCGACCGACCCGCCCCCCCTCGCCTGAGGTGAACTTTATCGCGTTGCCCAGCAGGTTGATCAATATCTGCTGCAAGCGTAACGGGTCGGAGATCAGCCACTGCGGCAATTCAGTGGCAATCCGGGCACTGAGCTCCACACCTTTGGTACGTGCTGCCGTCTCCAACAAGGAAACAATGCCATCAATGAGCTCACGCAACTCGGTGGGCACCTGTTCGACATCGAGCTTGCCCGCCTCGATCTTGGAGTAATCGAGGACGTCATTGAGTATGCGCAACAATGCTTCGGAGGATCGGTGAATGGTGTCGAGCATGCGCTGTTGCTGCGGGGTCAGGTGCGTCTGCTGCATGACATCCACCATCCCCAACACGCCATTCATGGGCGTGCGAATCTCGTGGCTCATGGTAGCCAGGAACTCCGATTTGGCGCGGCTCGCCACTTCTGCGGCTTCCACTTGCACCGACAGCTCGTAATTCAGCCCACGCAACTGGCGCTCGGCGAGCTTGAGCTCCGTGATGTCGTCAGCAAGCATATACACGCCTACCACCACATCCTCCACGGTACGAGGGACACACTGCACCACCAGGAAGCGCGTTGCATCTCCGCCTTGACTAAAGTGCGTCGGGAAGCGCTGGGTGGCGCCGCGCAGAGCGGACATCAGAAATGGCTCACTGGTTTTGAAAAAATCCGGCCATAGCACATCGCGGGCCGGCAACCCGAGGACGCAGTCCACCGGCGCTGCAAACAGGCTGCGAAAGCCAAGATTGACAAAACGACAATGCAGCTGCGTATCCCAATAGCTGACGAGAACGGGCGCGGTGTCAGTTACCGTCTTGATGAAGTCGTTCTGCATTTCCAGATCGCGGTTGCTTTGCTCCAACGCACTGGTGCGCTGGGCCACCAGCACTTCCAGTCCCGCGTGATAGCGTTGCAATTCGCGCATCAGAAACCCCAATGACATCGTCAGCAACCCGGTCACCAGGGCGAAGTTTGCACCGATCACCACCCACATGAACAGCGGGTGCTCCTCCAAACCCGCCAAGCGTACATCGACCTGCTGTGAATAGCCCCCCAGCACCAGGCTCAGGGTCGACAAACCCAGCATGGCATAGGCTGCACGCTGACCCAAAAGGATGCCCGCCATGACGGGCGCCGCCATCAAATAGACCTGACTTTCCACTCCCAATGTCAGCAAGAAAGCCATGCCGAGCAGGTACAACAGTCCACAAAAAATTCCGGCCCGCCAGGCAAACAGCAGCGTTTTCTTGTGCCACAAGGTGACCAGAACCCCAAGGACCAGAACATCCAACACGGCGATGGGCCACTTGCCCTGACGCATCAGCAACGCAATACTGGGCACCGCGACCACAGTACCCAAAATGACGACTATCCGCAAGAGTTGCCGCAGCACCAGTTCGCGCCACTCGCCAATACTGCGCTGTTGCCCAAGTGGTAGCCAGGTCGATGGCGTGGCGGCGTAATCAAACATGTCCAACCCCATTGGTCGAAGCACTCAGGTGACCCCGGATGAGGGTGCTGACCGTTTGAAAGCCGCTAGCCAAACCGGCACCCAAAGCAGCGCATTGCGCACCCTCCTTGGCGCGCCCCGCAACTTCCAATTGCTCACACAATTCACCCAAGGCATGAGCTCCCACCATGCGGGCGCTGGATTTCAATTTGTGTGCCGTGGCGGCCACCAATTCAATGTCACTGGCGGCCAGCGCACCCGCAATATCCTGAACCAGACCGGCGCCATTGGCGAGAAATTTCTCCAGCAGTCGCCGCTGTACGCCGGGGTCTGCGGTCACCAGGGTCCCCAAGGTGGTGCTGTCCCACACGGCCAACGTAGCACTGGGTGGAGACACACCGTGCGCTGTCACCTCTTCGGGCCCCTCACCACCAGGTTGCTGTGGCGTCAGCCACTTGGCCAGCGTCTTTGCAAGCTCCCCGATGCGCACAGGCTTTGGCAGGTAGTCGTCCATGCCGTTTTCCAGACAGCGCCCGGCCTCTCCCTGCATGGCATTGGCGGTGATCGCAATGATTGGCAAATGTGGGCCGTCACCCTCAAGCCGCCGAATGGATTGTGTGAGTTCAAAACCGTCCATGCGGGGCATATGGCAGTCGGTCAGCAGCAATGCGTACCTGTCTTTTGCCAACATGTCGAGGGCTGCCACGCCATCCTCCGCAACGTTGCTGGCATACCCGATCAACCGCAACTGTTCCTGCAAGACGTCCCGGTTGGTCTCGTTATCCTCTGCTATCAAAATCAATTTCCCGCGGGATCGCGCCGGTTCACTCTTGGGCATGGTTGTATCCTGCGCTACATCCACACTGGAACCCGAGCGCTGCACCCCCAGCGCCCTTTCATCGTCTTGCACCGCGCGCAGCGGCAATTCGACGACAAATTCAGAGCCCGCACCCAAGGTGCTGGTCAACAAAATGCGCCCCTGCATCAACTCCACAAGCCGTCGGCAAATGCTCAGTCCCAGCCCGGTGCCGCCATACCGGCGCGCCATGCTTTCATCGGCCTGGGAGAACGGCTGGAAAATGGCGTCGATCAGCGTTGGCCCGATGCCAATCCCGTTGTCGGTCACCACCAACCGTATCAGCTCTTCACCTCCTGTCGGCCAATGCGGTTCCACGCGCAGGGAAACCTTGCCCATATGGTCGGGAGCACTATGGGTAAATTTGATGGCGTTGCCCACCAGATTCAGCAACACCTGGCGCAGCCGCATCGGGTCGCTCAGGACGCGCTGTGGCATCTCGGGCGCCACAAACACCGAAAGCGCAACATTCTTGGCCCGGGCGCTGTTTTCCAATAGTTGTGCAACCGATTCCGCCACCTCGCGCAGTGCGGTAGGGATCGATTCGACAACCAGCTTGCCAGCCTCAATCTTGGAAATATCAAGAATGTCGTTCAGGACATTGAGCAACGCCAGCGACGACTTCTGAATGGTGTCGGCCATACGACGCTGGTCGGGCGTCAGGCTGGATTGCTGCAATATATCGACCATGCCGATCACACCGTTCATGGGCGTGCGGATCTCGTGGCTCATGTTGGCCAGAAATTCGGACTTGGAACGGTTGGCCTGGGTGGCGGCTTCCTTGGCACGCCGCAACTCGTCAATATCAAACGCGATCACAAAAAATCCAACCACTGTTCCATCCGAATAATCCGGGATGTAGTGCACCTGCCCGAACCGCATGTCTTCGGGGTCGCCGCGGTACGGGTAGCGCGTCTCAAAGTGCTGCGCTTCCCCGCGCAGAGTCGCCTGCACCCTGGGCAGGCTGACTTCGTAGTGGCTGGGGCCAAATACATCGCGTAAATGCCGCCCGACCATCGCGTCGGGTGTGGTGCCAAACCAGTCCTCGTACACAGGGTTGGCAAACCGGTTCACCAGGTCTTTATCCCAGTAACTGACAAGGCCAGGAATGTTGTCCACGATCACCTTGAGCTGGCGCTCGCGTGCGGTCAGCTCGCGGGTACCTGCATCCACCAGTTGGGTGAGATGCTCACGATGCAGCCGGAGTTCCTGCTCAAAGAGTTTGCGTTCCGTGATGTCGGAGCGTATGGCGATGTACTCCTTGGGCTTGCCATTGGCCCCCATGACTGGCACGATCGTGGTTTGCAGCCAATACAGTTCGCCCGCCTTGGTGCGGTTACACACTTCACCTCGCCACACGGAACCATTGGCAACGGTGGCATACATCGCCTTGAAAAAACCACGTGGATGTACGCCTGAATTGACCATCCGGTGGTCCTGCCCCAACAGTTCACCGCGCGCGTAGCCGCTGATTTCACAAAACTTGTCGTTGGCGTAGGTGATTGCGCCTTCGACATTGGTGGTCGCCACGATGGCGTGCTGGTCCAGCTCAAATTTTTGCAATACCAGTTGTTCCACATGGGTCCGTGCTTCTTCCAGTGCCAAACGGGCTGTGGTATCGCTTTGCCGCAAGGCACGCTCGCGCTGCTCGAGTGTGACGAGCAGTCGATTGAAGCCGCCAATCAATTGCCCTACTTCATCGTTATGCGGCACTGGCAATGGCGTCAGCGGTTGCTCGCTCTGCGCCAGCGCCATCAGCACTTTGGCGGCTTCCTGGATCGGCGCCAACTCGCGACGCAAAATCCACCAGGCAAACACACCAGAGAATGCACTCAACAGGGTTGCGATCAGCAACATGCGACGGTGCATGTCGGCAATGGGCAAGAATGCTGCGGCCGTGGGTATCTGTGCTGCCAGGTACCAGCCCGCCACAGGAATTGACTTGGTGGATGCCAGCACCTCCACGCCCTTGGGATTGACGCCCGTCAGGGAGCCTTCGTAGCCACCTATTGCACGGTCAACCATGGGGTTGACGCCAGGTTGCGGCAAATTCTCCATGATGCGCCCCAGATCGGACGTGGTCACGATCACGCGCTGCTGCGGGGCTACCAGTACGTAAGAGCCGCGGTCGCCATAGTGGCTCAGCCCTACTTTGTCAAAGAAGCTGCGTTGCTGCAGATTGGTAATGCCAACAATGGCACCAACAACAGTGCCCTTGCCATCGCGAATTGGCGCGGCCATTGACACCACCGGCGACTTGAGGATTTTCCCCATCACCGGGCGCCCTACCGACGACTTTCCCTCCTTGAGCGCCTTCACCATGTAGTCGCGATCCATGACGTTGCGCCCCAGGCGACGTGCAGTGGACGGTATGTCTGCAATCGGCGTACCGTGCTGATCGGTTACAAAAGCGCCCGCGTTGAACAAAAGCAGCAGCAAGGGCGTGTTGTCCAGGGTGGCCTGAAGGCGACCCGCGTCGCCGCTGTTCACTGCCGATAGTGTGTTCGCCACAACTTCCAGCGCAGTCAGACGATGTTCGATTTCATGGTTGAGGTCGGCAGCCAACAAGGCGACGGTGGAAAACTGCTGCGCACCCATCTCGGTGAGCAGATCGTCGCGCAGCATACGGGTTGCGACAAATGTCAGACACCAGATGGAGAAGGTGAGCGCCAGCAAGGCGTATAGCGTCAACCGGGTTCGCAAAGAAAAATTGCGAAAGTAATCGGCCGCCTTCACCGCCCACGCTTTGGGGACATGTGAAGAATTCTCCATCACCTACACCAGCAGCCTCGAGGACCTGGGCACGTGGGCCATCAAAAACTCCATCTGGTCCGCCAGGATACGGCGGTTGCGCAAAATAAAGTCCTCCCACAAGCTCGGCACGTATGGGGCATACAACAACGGCATTTTGGCCTGCTCAGGAGTGCGGTGGCTCTTGCGGTGGTTGCACGGCTTACAGGCGGTCACCACGTTCATCCACTGGTCCAGTCCATTTTGTGCAAACGGGGTAATGTGTTCGCGCGTCAGGTCTTCCTCGTGAAAATGACCGCCACAGTAGGCGCAGATATTGCGGTCGCGTGAAAACAGCTTGTCGTTGGTCAGGCTCGGGCGCAGGTGAAACGGGTTGATGTTGGGCACCCCCCGTGTGCCAATGATGCTATTGACGCGAATGATCGACTGCTGCCCGGTAATGGCATTGTGACCGCCATGAAACACCGCCACTTGCGCCCCGGTTTCCCAGCGCACATCCCCCGCAGCATAGTGTGTCACAGCCTGCTCCAGCGAGATCCAAGACTGCGGCAACCCTTGCGCCGACAACTTCAAGACTTTCAAAACGCGCCTCCTGTACCGGTTCCATCCCAACCCACGAGAAATGCACTTGTCGTCTTCAGAGTGCCAAAAGAACCCTGGCAACCGACTAGGTCACAATATACCCTCTTTTATGTGCCAAATTGGCTTCTGGCGCCCGCATGACGTGCGTGGCTTGCTATCAATTCGATAACAAATTTATGAAAGTTTTTCGCGGATTAAAACATCCGGGTGTGGCTCAGTCGTGCGCCGTGACCATTGGCAACTTTGATGGCGTGCACCGGGGCCATCAGGCCATGCTGGCACTCCTGCGCGGCGAGGCACAGCAGCGCGGTGTACCCAGCTGCGTGCTGACTTTTGAGCCGCATCCACGCGATTATTTTGCCGAAAAATTCAAGAAACCCGACATGGCCCCGGCCCGTGTCGGCACACTACGCGACAAACTGGAGGATCTGGCGCGTTGCGGTGTGGATCAAGCAGTGGTGCTCCCGTTTAACGAGCGTCTGGCCAGCCAGCTGCCGCAGGATTTCATTGGCGATGTACTGGTGCGCGGGCTCGGTGCACGCTATGTGCTGGTAGGTGACGACTTCCGGTTTGGTGCCCAGCGTGCTGGGGACTATGCGCTTCTCGACCAAGCCGGAGTGGAGAATGGCTTTGATGTGGCCCGCATGAACAGTTATGAGGTACATGGACTCAGAGTATCGAGTTCTGCGGTTCGAGATGCGTTACTGCAAGGCCGCATGGCCGACGCCGCGCGCCTGCTGGGTCGGCCCTACTGCATTTCCGGCCATGTCGTGCATGGCCGCAAACTGGGACGCACGCTCGGCTTCAAGACGCTCAACCTGCGCTTTAGCCACTGGAAGCCCGCTGCCAGTGGCATCTTTGTGGTGCTCGTTCATGGTCTGCTACATAAGCCGATTCACGGCGTGGCCAACCTTGGCGTGCGACCGTCCGTCGACCCGGATGACGTCAATGGCGGACGGGTTTTACTAGAAACCCACTGCCTGGATTGGCCCGAAGCACTCGGACCGGAAGGAGCCTACGGTAAAATCATCCGCGTGGAACTGCTGCACAAACTACACGACGAACTGAAATACGACAGTCTGGATGCCCTGACCCAAGGCATACGCAGAGACTGTGACGAAGCACGTGCCTGGCTGACCTCCCGAATTTGACGGGGCACCCAAGGCGCACCTTGCCCCGCGTCCTGACCCGTATGTCCCGTTGTGTGCTGGCCTGTGAGCCCTGCACGCGCCGATCCCCAATTTTCTGGATGAAAACCTGCCATGCCTGAATCTGTCACTCCTCCTGTCGATTACCGCAGCACCCTGAACCTGCCCGATACCCCGTTCCCGATGCGTGGCGACCTGCCCAAACGCGAGCCGGCGTGGATCAAGGACTGGAACGAAAACAATCTGTACAAGCGACTACGCGAACACCGCCAGGGTGCCCCGCTTTTTGTACTGCACGACGGCCCGCCATATGCCAATGGCAAGCTGCATATCGGTCATGCACTGAACAAAGTGCTCAAGGACATGATCGTCAAGAGCAAGCAACTCGCCGGATTTGATGCGCAGTACATTCCCGGCTGGGACTGCCACGGACTGCCGATCGAGAACGCCATCGAAAAGCTCCATGGCCGAAATCTTTCACGCGATGACATGCAGGCCAAGAGTCGTGCCTACGCCACCGAGCAGATCAGCCAGCAGCGCGAAGATTTCAAGCGCCTGGGCGTTTTGGGCGACTGGGAGCGCCCGTACCGCACCATGGACCCCGCCAACGAAGCGGGCCAGATCCGTGCCTTCAAACGCGTGATCGAGCGTGGATTTGTGTACCGTGGTCTGAAGCCCGTGTACTGGTGCTTTGACTGCGGCTCCAGCCTGGCCGAGTTCGAGATCGAATACGCCGACAAGAAGAGTGACACGCTGGACGTCGCGTTTGAAGCGAACGACCCTGCTGCACTCGCGGCAGCCTTTGGGCTCACGGAACTGCCCGGCGGGAGCGTTTCCACCAAGAAAGCCTTTGCCGTCATCTGGACTACCACGGCCTGGACCATCCCTGCCAATCAGGCCCTCAACGCCCACCCGGAACTCGAGTACGCCCTGGTGGATACGCCGCGCGGGGTGTTGTTGCTGGCGGCAAGCCTGGTGGACAAGTGCCTGGAACGCTACAAGCTTGAGGGCAGCGTGATTGCAACGGCTAAGGGTGAAGCCCTGCGTGGCCTGGTGTTTCGCCACCCATTGCATGACCTGAACGAGACCGCAGGCGGCTACAGCTACCGACGCTTGTCGCCGCTGTACCTGGCCGACTACGTCAGTGACTCCGATGGCACCGGCATCGTGCATTCAGCGCCCGCCTATGGCGTGGATGACTTCAATAGCTGTGTGGCCCACGGCATGCGCTATGACGACATTCTGAACCCGGTACAGGGCAACGGTGCCTATGCGCAGGAGTTGCCATTGTTTGGCGGCATGAACATCTGGAAGGTGTGCCCGGTCATCCTGACCACGCTGCAAGAAGCTGGCCGCCTGATGGCCACCAGCCCCATCGTTCACAGCTACCCGCATTGCTGGCGCCACAAGACGCCGGTCATCTACCGCGCAGCGGCGCAGTGGTTTGTACGCATGGATGCAGGTGCTGGGGTGTTCACCAAGGACAAGGCCCGCAAGACCCTGCGCCAACTCGCGCTTGACGCCATTGAAGCGACCCAGTTTTACCCCGAAAACGGCAAGGCCCGGCTGCGCGACATGATCGCCAATCGGCCAGACTGGTGCATTTCGCGCCAGCGCAGCTGGGGTGTTCCTGTGCCCTTCTTCCTGAACAAGGATTCGGGCGAACTGCATCCCAACACCATGGCCATCCTGGACCAGGCTGCCGACATTGTTGAAAAGGGCGGGATAGAGGCCTGGAGCCGTGTCACCGCTGAAGAAATTCTGGGTACCACGGACGCGCCCCACTACACCAAGAGCACCGACATTCTGGAAGTGTGGTTTGACTCAGGCTCCACCTTCTGGCATGTACTGCGCGGCAGCCACAAGGATGCCTACGCCCGTGCGCCATTCCACGCCAATGGGCCGGAGGCAGACCTGTACCTGGAGGGCCACGACCAGCACCGCGGCTGGTTCCATTCATCGCTGCTGCTGGGCTGCGCTCTGTTTGACCGCGCGCCGTACCGTGGTTTGTTGACCCATGGCTTTGCCACTGACGGTCAGGGCCGCAAGATGAGCAAGAGCCTGGGCAACACCGTGGACCCGCAGACCGTGACCACCAAGATGGGCGCCGAGATCGTGCGCCTGTGGGTGGCCGCGACCGATTACTCGGGCGATCTGAACATCGACGACAAGATCCTGGCGCGGGTGGTGGACACCTACCGGCGTGTGCGCAATACGCTGAAGTTTCTGCTTGCCAATGTCAGTGATTTTGACCCGGCCACAGACAGCGTGCCCATGGAGCAGATGCTCGAGATCGACCGCTACGCGATGAGCCGCGCTGCGCAGTTGCAGGCCGACATTCTGGCGCACTACCAGGTGTTCGAGTTCCATCCTGTAGTTGCCAAACTGCAGGTATATTGCAGCGAAGACCTCGGTGCGTTCTACCTCGATATTCTGAAAGATCGCCTCTACACCACGGCTGCAAACTCACTGGCACGCCGCTCGGCGCAGACGGCGCTGTGGCAGATCACCCAGGCCATGCTGCGCTGGATGGCACCATTCCTGAGCTTTACCGCCGAAGAGGCCTGGACCGTCCTGGGTACTGAGGGCAAGACCCCCGCCAGCACGCGGGAATCCATCTTCATGGACCGCTACCTCACGCTGCCAGCGCCCGACGAATCGCTGGTGCGCAAATGGGCGCGCATCCGTGAGATCCGCGAACTGGTCAACAAGGACATCGAGGTTCTGCGGGCTGATGGCAAAGTGGGCGCCTCATTGCAGGCGGAAGTAACACTCACGGTGAACGAGGACGACCATGCCTATCTGGCCAGCCTGGGCTCCGATCTGAAGTTTGTCTTTATCACATCTGCTATCACTTTAGTAGCTGGTCACGCACTATCCATAAGCGCTGCGGTGTCAAAGGGCACCAAGTGCGAGCGCTGCTGGCATTATTGCGATGACATCGGCACAGTGGCGGCGCATCCCACCCTCTGTGGTCGCTGTGCGTCGAACCTCGACGGTGCGGGCGAATTCCGAAAGTTTGCATGAGCCCCCGCGTTCATCACTGCGTGTATTCACTGGCCCGGCGGGAGACTATGTAATGGCACGCGGCGCAAAAACAGGTGGCGGCAGCGGGATGCTGCACTGGCTGGGGCTGGCCTTCATCATCATTCTGTTGGATCAGTTCACCAAAGTGCTTATCGTCGGGAACTACCAGCTGGGCGACAGCACGTACGTCACCAGCTTTTTCAACGTGGTACGCGCCCACAACTCCGGGGCGGCCTTTTCGTTCCTGGCCGGAGCATCCGGCTGGCAGCGATGGTTCTTTACAGCGGTCGGCTTCATTGCGGCGGGCGTGATTATCTGGATGCTCAGGGCACACCCGGGTCAGCGCCTGTTCAGTTTTGCAATGGCCTGCATACTGGGCGGCGCCATTGGCAACGTGATTGACCGATTGGTACACGGCTACGTGGTCGATTTTCTGGATTTCCACTGGTCATGGCTGAGCCCGCTGTTCTACCGCGGACATTTCCCGGCGTTCAATGTGGCCGACAGCGCCATCACCATCGGTGCCATCTGCCTGATTCTGGATGAACTTCTCAGGGTTCGACGCACTCGCTAACCCGACGCATCTGACCTATCATGCGGGAAAATGCAGAAAAACACATCACTGCGACGCAGAATTGGCCTCCTGGCCTTGACGGGAATTCTGGCTGCTGCGGTGTGGCTGGTGGGTGGCGTCGTGCTGTGGCTCATGCTGGGCCAGCAGACCAAACTTGAAATCGACGCGCAGCACATTTACGACGTCTCCAGCGCCAAGGTTTTTGAAGCCACCCGCACCCTTCGTGGTCTGGAGCGTCTTGCGCGCGAAGGTGATGCGCTGGCGTGCATCGCCGATCCGGCCGAACGCAAGCAGCGCCGACAACTGCTCCAAAGTCTGGTTCACGACGCAGCGTTGCAAGGCGACGCCGAGACACGTGCACTGGTGACACGCAGCTTTGCCACACTGGACCAGGCCTTGACCGTGGCAGGTACAAGCTCTGGCGCGAGCGGTTGCACGCAGGCGACCGCATTGTGGGCACCCATCAAGCATGACCTGTTGAACCGATCCGAAGCAGTGGGCGCGGAGGTTGCCGATTTGGCCACCGCCGAGGCCGATCAGATTCTGCAGACCACCTCGGATGCGCGCATCATGTTGCTCACTGTCGCGGGAGCGCTGGCACTGGCCTCGCTCACGTGGTTTGGCGTGCTGCACTACGCAATCGCGCGGCCGGTGGTTAGGCTCTCCAAGAGTCTGTTGCAGGCACGCACCGGGCAGGCCATTGCCGACGGCTCGGAATTTATCCGTGAACTGCAGTTACTGCACGACGCGGCAGTCGCGCTCGGTGGTGCACACCAGGAACTGCAAACCGCACGATCGAAGCTGGAGCACCTCGCACACACCGATGCACTCACCGGGCTTGCCAACCGGCGCATGTTCGAGCTGCACTCCGGCCAGGCCTTTGTCCATGCCAGGCGCTACCAGGAGGCTGTGTCCGTGGTGGTGTTTGACATTGACCACTTCAAACATATCAATGACCACTATGGCCACGATGGAGGCGATGTGGTGCTGCGCGATTTGGGCCACTATTTGCAAAATGCCGTGCGCGATGCGGACCGGCCGATTGCACGTATGGGGGGTGAGGAATTTGCACTCTTTCTTTCCCACGCGCCGACGCAGGTGGCTCAACAGACGGCGGAACGTCTGCGCAAAGGCATTGAGGCTCTTGAAGTCACTATGCCCAGTGGCGAGCTGATCCAATTCACTGCCAGTCTGGGGGTGGCCCAAGGGTCGGACCGGGACGCGGATTTGACTGCCCTGCTGCGCCGCGCAGACCAGGCCTTGTACCAGGCCAAGCGCAATGGACGCAACCGGGTGGAAACGGCGGATTGATGATCCGCGCGTCGGGTCAGAACCGCATGCCAACCGCAATCAGCACTTCGTTGTAGTTGAAGTGGTGCGAGGCCTTGTCGCCCTCGGAACTGGTGACCACATCGGGCATATCGACAAACCCCACCTTGCAGGCGGTCCTAACAAAGACGTCTTTCAAGACATCCACTTCCAACCCGGCCCCGACCCCTGCGCTGTAGCCGGCCACGTGAAACTCATCGTTGCGCTCGCGCCCCACCATGCCCATGGACACATTGCTCTTGGGCATGACGATACCCACGCCAGCCACAACAAACCCTTTGACATGCAATGATGGGCCAAAGATGTCGAGCGAACGCTGTTTTTCAATCTCGATGGACAACACATTCAACCCATCGGTGTGCTCAAAGGTGAGGAAGTCGGAGGTGAGCATTTTTCCGCCTGACTGGGCAACCCCCTTGATTTGGCCGTCAATCGCGACCGTCTGATTCTGTTTCATCACATACTTCATGTGGTCCAGATTCAATGCAATGGCTGTAGTGGCATCCCACTGGTAACCCACGCGCAAATTGGTTTGCGGAATCGTGATGGCACCGGGGTTCAGGTAGAAGCGCGTGACGCCATCCCAATCGGCAAGCGTTGGCATATCGGTCGCGTAAACCGATCGCAAGGTGAAGTCGTGGTCCTTGCCACTGAAATGGATATCGCTATTGGAGTAGGTTGCCCGGTTCCAGCCCCAGTACACCGACCACTTCCTGGCAGCCTGAGATTCCTTCACAAAGGCAAGCGGCTCCGGTACAGCGGTTTGAGAAAAGACGGGTGCAGCCAGCAGTCCGAAGACGACAAGCATGCGCGCGCGCAAAGGGAAAAAGTTTGTGGTATTCATGGAGGCCTATCTTACCCCCACACACTTCAGGGTCTCTGTGCCTTGCTTACAGGGTAAGCACCGAGCACCCTGTGGTTTTGCGTGCTTCAAGGTCGCGATGGGCCTGCTGCACCTGTTCCAGTGCATAGCGCTGGTCTATGCGAATCTGCACCTGGCCACTACCCACCACGGAAAACAGGTCATCGGCCATGGCCTGGGTACTTTCGCGCGTAGCAATGTGGGTAAACAGGGTCTGGCGCGTCAGATACAGGGAACCCTTGGGGCCCAACATGCCAGGCGCAAACGGTGCCACGGGTCCTGAGGCATTGCCAAAGCTGGCCATCAGACCAAACGGTGCCAGGCAATCGAGGGATTTGTCGAAGGTGTCCTTACCCACCGAGTCATAGACCACCTTGACACCCTTGCCACCGGTGATTTCCTTGACCCGTGCAGTGAAGTCATCCGCTGCGTAATTGATAGCGTACTGCGCACCATTGGCAAGCGCCAGGGCACATTTGGCATCAGAGCCAGCGGTGCCGATCAGGCGCAATCCCAGGGCCTTGGCCCACTGGCAGGCAATCAGACCCACGCCCCCTGCTGCGGCATGGAACAGGACAAAATCGCCAGCCGACAGGCCGCCCTGCGGCAGGGTTTTCTTCAACAGGTACTGGGCTGTCAGGCCCTTGAGCATCATGGCCGCGCCAGTCTCAAAATCAATGCTGTCTGGCAGTTTGCAGACACATTTGGCCGGCATGACTCGTACTTCGCAATAGCTGCCGGGAGGCTGGCTCGCGTAGGCAGCCCGGTCACCCGCCGCCAGGTGCGTCACGCCCTCGCCCACCGCCTCGATGACCCCGGCGCCCTCCATGCCCAGTTGCAGTGGCATTGCCATGGGGTACACACCGCTGCGCTGGTACACATCGATGAAATTCAGGCCGACTGCGTGATGGCGGATGCGTACTTCGCCGGCGGCGGGTTCACCTACGACCACCTGGACCATATGCATGGTTTCAGGCCCGCCATGTTGGTCTATGCGGATGGCGCGGGACAAGCGGTGGGACATGGTACGGCTCCAAAAAATGCGCAGGCGACACTGCACTGCAGTCGCCATGGTGCCATGAAAAGCACCTCCAGGATATGACGGCCGGGTGGGAGTTGGTACATTTGGCCGCATGACCCAAAAACTGACTGTCCAAGCCATGGCGCTGCTCACACTGTCGCCGGTACTGTGGGCCGGCAATGCCATCGTGGGTCGCATGATAAGCCCGCTGGTATCGCCCATGACGCTGAACCTGCTGCGCTGGCTGATCGCGTTCTTCCTGCTGCTGCCCCTGGCGGGTCGCATTCTGCGTCCGGACAGTGTGCTTTGGCCCCAGTGGCGGCACTTCGCGTTGTTGAGTCTCTTTAGCATCGGCGGTTACAACGCTCTGTTGTATCTGGCACTCAATACATCGACACCCATCAATGTGACGCTGGTGGGTGCCAGCACGCCGGTATGGATGCTGCTGTTTGGCAGGGTCTTTTTCGGGCAGCGCATTTCCGCGCGGCAACTGCTGGGGGCCGTGCTGTCCATCGCCGGGGTGTTGCTGGTGTTGTGCCGTGGTCAATGGGCGGTATTGCTGCAATTCCACCTGGTGGTAGGCGACATTTACATTCTGCTGGCGTCCATGGGCTGGGCCTACTACAGCTGGATGCTGGCACACCCGAGCAAGGAGGCCATCGCACTGCAGGCCAACTGGGCCATGTTCCTTCTGGGCCAGGTCAGCTTCGGACTGGTGTGGTCAGCAGGATTCAGCGCGGCAGAATGGGCATTGACGCCGGCACACATTGACTGGGGGTGGCCGTTGGTGGGCGCTCTGGCGTTTATTGCGACCGGGCCAGCCATCATTGCCTACCGCGCCTGGGGTGCCGGAGTGGCCCTTGCCGGGCCCACCGTGGCCGGATTCTTCATCAACCTCACACCGCTGTTTGCTGCACTGATGTCGGTGGCGTTTCTGGGTGAAACGCCGCAACTGTTCCATGCCATGGCGTTTGTGTTGATTGTCTGTGGCATCGTCCTGTCATCGCGACGCTGAGCGCATCTATTGCCAGCTCAGAACGCGCCTGGGTAGGCGCCGCCATCGATAAGGATGTTCTGGCCCGTGATGTAGCCCGCGTGCTGGCTGCATAAAAAGGCGCAGGTCGCACCAAACTCCGCCGGGTTACCGAAGCGCCTGGCGGGCACCGATTGACGCCGTGCCTCGATCACGGAGTCGAAGGGCTGACCGGTGCGTGCGGCGGCAGCCTTCAACACGCCTTGCAACCGGTCGGTGTCGAAGGCACCGGGCAAGAGATTGTTGATGGTGACTCCCTTGGCCGCCAGACTGCTGCGCGCCACCCCTGCGACAAAACCGGTCAGGCCGCTGCGGGCGCCATTGGAAAGACCCAAAATGTCGATCGGCGACTTCACGGCGCTGGACGTGATGTTCACGATGCGCCCGAAACCGCGTGCCGCCATGCCGTCGACGGTGGCCTTGATAAGTTCGATGGGCGTGAGCATATTGGCGTCGACCGCCCGTATCCAGGCATCCCGGTCCCAGTCACGGAAGTCTCCCGCGGGTGGGCCACCGGCATTGGTGACCACGATGTCAAATTCCCTGCGCATCGAAAAAACGGCCTCCCGACCGCCCGGCGTCGTAATGTCCTGGGCACAAAAAAGCACTTCAGCGCCCGTCTGACAAGCGTGAGCAGCTATCAAATGCGTAGCGGCTGCCTGCAGAACGTCGGCCCCGCGTGCGACGATCAGCACGTTGACGCCTTCCTGCACCAGGGCCGTGGCGCACCCCAGCCCCAGCCCTTTGCTCGCACCACAGACCAATGCCCACTTGCCGCCAAGACCCAGTTCCATACATGCGCTCCTTTAGAGTTGTCTTTTCAATCCGTAATGGTGGATGATACGGACGCGATGTTCAAAAAAGCCCCAGACCCCCACGCCGCCCTGAAACCCTATGCCGACAAGGTGACGACACCCGAACTTGCGGTGAAGCACATCCGCAATGGCGACCATGTCTTTTTGGGTACCGGCTGTGCAACGCCCCGCACCCTGGTCAGGCAGCTCGAAACCATGCCGGTCCCGCCGGCTGATCTGGAGTTGCTGCACTTCATTACCGTCAAGTCGTTTGACGGCGACGTACACGGCGAAAGCAACACCCGGTTTCGGCACCGCGTTTTCTTCGTCGGGGTTGATATGCGCCACGCCATCGGCGAGGGGCGTATCGAATATGTGCCGATCTCGATCGCCAGAGTGCCGGAAATGATGGCACGCGGGCGCATTCCTGTAGACGTAGCCCTGATTCAGGTGTCGCTCCCCGACGCATTTGGCTACGTCAGCCTCGGCGTCTCGGTCGACATCATTCCGGCAGCACTTGCTGCTGCCAGCATGGTAATTGCCGAAGTTAACCCGCACATGCCCCGCACCATGGGCGACACTACCGTGCACATCAGCCGAATTCACCATCTTGTTGCGGTCAATCACCCGATTGCCGAATTGGACCGTGTTCCGGCACAGGAAGAAAACGTGCAGCGCATTGCGCGGTACATCGCCCGCATCATCGATGACGGCTCGACCTTGCAGGTAGGCCTGGGCTACGTGGCACACGAAGCCCTGCAGTACCTGACCGACCGCAAGGACTTGGGGCTGCACTGCGATGTCATCACCGACGCGATCATTCCGCTGCTTGAGCACGGGTGCATCACCGGTGCGTGCAAGACTACCCATCCGTTCAAGATTGTCACCAGTCTGGCACTGGGGTCGCGCCGTCTATACGAACTGATCGATCGCAACCCGCTGTTTGACTTTCAGCCGATCGACTCGGTGTGCAACCCGGTCACGATCGCTGCGCAGCACAAGATGGTCTCCATCGCCCAGGCCCATGCCATCGACCTCACCGGGCAGGTGTGTGTCGACCAGTTCGGAGGCAACTTTTACAGTGGCCTTGGTGCACAGGGCGAGTTTCTCAGCGGTGCTTCGCGTTCGGTGGGGGGCAAGCCCATTATTTGCCTGACGTCGACATCAAGCGATGGGCAAACGTCCCGCATCCGCGCCAATCTTGCCGAAGGCGAAGCTGCGACCATTGCCCGCACGGATGTGCACTACGTGGTCACCGAGCACGGCATCGCCTACCTGTTTGGCAAATCGATCCGCGAGCGCGTCACTGCCATGATCGAGCTGGCTCACCCGCAGTTTCGCGCCACGCTGTTTGCCCAGGCCCAGGCGATGGGCTACCTGCCGGCGGCGCAAACGCTGCAAAACATGCACGCCTACCCGGTGGAAGATGAACAAACCATCACCCTGAAAGACGGCCGCGAGGTCATGCTGCGCCCGGCCATGTCGAGTGATGCGCAGGGCATTCGTGATCTTTTCCACCACCTCAGTGAGGCCGACGTCTACACCCGCTTTTTTCACCATGTGCGCGGCCTGTCGGACGCCGAAGTACAACGCCTGTGCAATGTCAATTACGAAAATGAAGTGGCTTTTGTGGCCACGGTCGGGCCACGCGAGGCGTCCGATATCGTTGGCCAGGCATGTTATTTCATCGACCCATCCACCAATTTGGCAGACACCGCCTACATGGTGCATCCCGAGTGGCAGGGCAATGGACTGGGGACTGCCCTGCAAAATTGCATGAGCAAGCACGCGGCACGGCGTGGCGTGCGGGGCTTTGTGGCCGACATTCTGAATGGCAATACACGCATGTTGAAACTGGCCTCCAAAAGCACCGACGCGGTGCGCGCCGAGCGCACCAGCGATGCGGTTCATGTCACCCAGTGGTTTTGATGCACGTTCAGGCAGCGCTTTTACGGGTACACACAAACACACCTGCAATGACCAGCCCGGTGCCCGCCAGCAGCCAGGGTGTAAAGGGCTCGTTCAGCAACAGCACGCCCATCGCCATGGTCGACATCGGGCCGACCATGCCCACCTGAGCGGCCAGGCCCGCCCCCACCCGCTCGATGGCCATCATGACCAGCACCACCGGCACCACCGTGCACAAGATGGCGTTGAGGACAGATAGCCATACCACTTCAGGTGCAAGCAGCCACACCGAGGCCAGGGGCCGCAGCACAACGAACTGCGCAATACACAGCAAACACGCCACACTGGTCGCCAGACCCACCAGGCGCATGGAGCCGATCCGGCGAACCATCTCGCCGCTGTAAAAGAGATACAGCGCGTAACTCACTGCGCTGAGAAACACCAGCCCCGCACCGAGCGCAACATCGGCTCCCTGCAAATTGACTTCATGTCCGAACACCAGAAGAACACCGGCATAGCTGATGGCCATGCCTATGCCCTGTCGGCGGCCGATCGCACGACGATAGAAAACCCAACCCAGCAACAACACCAGCGTTGGATTGAGATACAGAATCAGCCGCTCCAGGGATGCCGTGATGTACTGCAGCCCGGCAAAATCGAGAAAACTGGCCAGGTAGTAGCCGGTTACACCCAGCCAGAGGATTCCAAGGCGATCCCGGCCAGTCAGCGCGGGCGGCTTGTGTTGTGCACGTTGGCGACTCCCCCACCAACTCATCACCACAAAGAACGGCAACGCAAACAGCATGCGCAACATGATGAGTGTCACGGCATCGACCCCATGGCGATATGCCAGTTTCACAATGATGGCCTTGCCACTGAACGCGATGGCACCCAAGCCCGCGAGGGCTACTCCGCTGGCGAGCGTTGGAGGTACAGGGTGCGCAGGCATCACAGGGGTCATCTGGGGAAAGTACCCATTGTCGCTGCAAGCCATGCAGGGACAATCGCCGTCATTCTTTGACACACCCTGCCGAGGCTGATGCATGCGCCCTGACCCCACTGCCGCCACAGTTCCGACGATACTGGACGTGGAAGCATCGGGTTTCGGGCGCAAGAGCTACCCGATCGAAGTGGGATTCGTCCTGCCCGATGGACGCGCATACTGCACACTCATCCGCCCGGAACCGGACTGGACCCACTGGGATGCCCAGGCCGAAGCAACGCACCACATTCCGCGCGCCATTGTGGTGGAGCGAGGACTTCCCGTGCACGACGTTGCGCTTTCGATCAACCAGCAACTCGCCGGGCTAACGGTGTACTCCGATGGTTGGGCAAACGACTACAGCTGGCTGGGCGCACTGTTCGATGCCGCTGACATGACGCCATCGTTTCGGCTGGAAAACCTGCGCGCCCTGCTCAGTGAGGTTGAGGCCGACCAGTGGCATACGGTCAAGGCGCAGGTAGCGCAGGAGAACGCTACACAACGCCACCGCGCCAGTGCCGATGCCAAGTTGCTGCAGTTGACACTGCTGCGCCTGCGCGAAACGCACGCCACCGACAGCGCCACGTCGTCATAGACAGCTTCCAGCGCAGCGATGGCGGCGGTGGTATACAAACCTGCGCGCTGTCGTCAAATTTTGCTGAGTTCCTGATGCCGACGAACCCTGCAGTAACATCAACGCCAGTTTCAACCCAGATTGCGGAGCACCCATGGCCATTACCGTTGCCATCGAACTAGGATATGAATTTGACGTCAAGGCATCTGCCAGCGAAGTTTTTGAGGTGTTGGCCGATGTGCCGGTCTCCGCGAGCTTCTACCCCAAGGTCGACAAACTGACCGATTTGGGTGATGGAGCCTATCGCTGGGAAATGGCAAAAATCGGCCTTGGTCAAGCCCATATCCAGACCGTGTACGCCTCACGGTACATTTCCAACAAAACCAAACGCACCGTCGAATGGGTTCCGCTGGCCAATGAAGGCAACGCCCAGGTTTCCGGCAATTGGAAGATCACAGACAACAAGAAGTCCACCAATGTGGTGTTGTCGATCAACGCGGAACTGACGGTTCCACTGCCCGCATTGATGAAGGTGGTGGTCACACCCCTGGTGGAAGCAGAATTTGAAAAACTGACCGAACAGTACATCGACAACCTAACCCAACGTTTTGGTGGAGAAATTTGAGAATGACCATGCATCGTGTCGCCATCAGCAGTACGGGCATCTTTACGCCCCCTGAAGTCATTTCCAACGAGGAACTTGTCGAGGCCTATAACGCCTATGCGCACCTGGAAAATGAAAAGTACGGCGACGAAATCGCTGCGGGAAGCCGCGTTGCATTGACCGATTCCAACGTGGAGTTCATTGAAAAGGCCTCCGGAATCAAGCGCCGCTACGTGATGAATAAGTCCGGGGTGCTCGACCCGCACCGCATGCGCCCCCAATTTACCCCGCGAGCCGACAGTGAGCTGTCGCTGATGGCGGAGATCGGTGTCAAAGCAGCACAGGATGCGCTGCAGGCTGCGGGCAAGACCGCTGCCGATGTGGATGGTGTGATCTGTGCAGCGGCCAATATGCAGCGGCCCTACCCCGCCATGGGTGTCGAGATTCAAACCGCCCTGGGTGTGCAGGGTTATGCGTTTGATATGAACGTAGCGTGCTCATCAGCGACCTTTGCTCTGGAGCTGGCATTCAACGCGGTGCGCTCGGGTTCGGCGCGATCGATTCTTGTGATCAACCCGGAAATCACTTCCGCGCACCTGGCCTGGAAAGATCGCGACTGCCACTTCATCTTTGGCGATGTCTGCACCGCGATACTGGTGGAGCGCCTGGAACTCGCCCCAACCGGAGCGTTCGAGATTCTGGGCACGCGATTGCTGAGCAGTTTTTCAAATAATATTCGCAACAACTTTGGCTTCATGTCGCAAGCCGAAGACCGCGACCCCGAAGACCGTGATCAGCTGTTCCGTCAGGAAGGACGCAAGGTGTTCAAGGAAGTGTGTCCGATGGCGGCCGAGCATATTGCCGGCCATCTCAAGTCACTCGTCATGACGCCCGATAACGTTCGTCGTTTCTGGTTGCACCAGGCCAATCTGGCCATGAACCAATTGATCAGTCGCAAACTGCTGGGCCGCGATGCTACGCTGGATGATGCGCCAGTCATTCTGGACGAGTTCGCCAACACCGCGTCGGCCGGCTCGATCATTGCCTTTCACCGTCACCATGCCGATTTCAAAGCCGGTGAGGTGGGTGTGATCTGCTCCTTTGGCGCGGGTTACTCCATCGGCAGCGTGATCGTCAAGCGCTTGTAGGTTGAATACGGCACGCCCAGCGCGTGGCGTGCATCAACCCAAAGAGCGTTTCAGACGGATTTCTTCAATCCTCGCGGCGCCCATGGGGACGGTTTTTGCGCTGTTGAGCTCGCGTTTAAAACCGGCGAGTTCGTGGAAGCGCATGGCCCTCTCGTTGGCAATCGGGACCCACACCGTGACCTGGGTGCACCCTTCCTCTTGCAGGCCTTCACGGGCAGCGTCCCACAAGGCCAAACCAACCCCTTTCCCCCAAGCGCCGGGCGTTACATAGATTGCCCAGATCTCGCCCATCGTGGGTGGCGTTCCAGGGTCGCGAGACCGATCAAAGCCAACAAAGCCGACAATCTTTTCGTCTTCCAGGGCTACATGGACCTGGGGTTCGCTGTATTCGATCGCTTCACGCCAATAGGCCTGTCGCTTGTCCTGCGCTGGCAGCACCAGCGCTGCGTCGGACAACAGGGATTTGAAGGCCTCGCGGGCGGTGGCGTTGTGCAATTCGGCAATGCTCTTGGCATCGCGCAAGGTCGCCGGACGGACCTTGAAAGTAGTCGTGCTGGACATCAATGACAGTCAACCTGAAACGGCAAATTTGTAAAAAGGGGTCCATTGTCGCCGCAAATACCACCGCGCCTGCCGGCTGCATTACGTCACCTAGGGTCAATACCGTTGTAGGACGGCTGCTTGCGGTCAAGAATGCGCTTTTCCCTCCATGCGCTGAACTTATGACAGATTTCATCACCGTAGCGCCCGAAGATCTTCCACTGGCCTGCTTGTACCGATGGGAGCAGTCACAAGGAAACCGGGTGTACCTGACCCAACCAACCGGCGCAGGTGACGTGCTCGATATCACCTGGCACGAGGCGGCCGACCAGGTTCGCCGAGTGGCGGGCTGGATCGCAGACCAGCACTGGCCCGCTGGCAGCCGAATCGCGATTCTGGGCAAGAACAGCGCGCACTGGATTCTTGCGGACCTGGCGATCCTGATGGCAGGCCACATTTCGGTACCGATCTACCCCACCTTCAGTGCCGAATCACTGCGCTATATCCTGGAACACAGCGAGGCGCGTGCATGCTTTGTCGGCAAAATGGACGACACCAGCAACCTGGCGCAGGGCATTCCCGCAAACTGCTTGCTGCTCGCTCTTCCACTGGCACCGGTCATCGACGCGATGCAATGGGACGACGTTCAGGCAAGACAGGCACCATGGCAAGGCGCGGCGGCACCCGATCCCGATGCGATCTGCACCATCATTTACACCTCAGGCACCACCGGAAAACCCAAAGGTGTAGTGCACACCTACCGCACCATGGCGTGGGGAGTCACCAGTGCAACCCGCCGAGTCCAAATGAATGCCAACGACCGCTACATCTCCTATTTGCCACTGGCCCACGTGGCAGAGCGCATGCTGATCGAGCAGGCGTCACTGCGCTACGGTGGCCGTGTGTTTTTCGCAGAGTCTTTGGATACGTTTGTGTTGGATTTGCAGCGCGCGCGCCCGACCATCTTCTTTTCGGTGCCGCGGCTGTGGGTCAAGTTCCAGCATGGCGTACACGCCAAACTGCCCGCCGCCAAACTGGACCGGTTGTTGTCCCTGCCGCTGGTAGGCTGGTTCGTTCGACGAAAGATTCTGAAGGGCCTGGGGCTGGACCAATGCCGACTGGCCGCTGGAGGTGCGGCACCCATGCCCCACGACGTTCTGAACTGGTACCGCCGTTTGGGGCTCGATCTTGTCGAGGTCTACGGAATGACCGAAAACTGCGGTATATCGCATTCCACATTGCCGGGTACTGCCCAGGTCGGCACCGTGGGGCTTCCCTACGACGAGGTGGTTTGCCGTATCGACGCTGACAGCGGAGAAGTGCAGATGCAATGCCAGGCGCTCATGCAAGGTTACTACCGCGATCCCGACCAAACCGCGGTCGCACTGGGTAACGATGGCTGGCTGCGCACGGGCGACAAGGGGACCATTGATGCGCAGGGTTATTTGCACATCACCGGACGGGTCAAAGACATCTTCAAGACCAGCAAGGGCAAGTATGTGGCTCCGGCACCCATTGAGGACCTGCTGATCATGCACGACGACATTGAAGCCTGCGCAGTAACCGGTGCCCATCTGCCGCAACCCCTGGCGCTGGTCATGCTGTCCCAGGACGCCGTCGCACGGATCCAAAATGATGTGGAAAAACTTGCCCTGGAAGAAGCACTGCAATGCCACCTGCGCGATGTGAATACCCAACTCGAACCCCACGAACGGCTGGAACTGCTGGCCGTTGTGCAAATGGCATGGACGCCCGAAAACGGCTTTGTCACACCGACCCTGAAAGTCAAGCGCCATCGTATCGAAGAGTTCTACGGACCGCACTATGCGCACTGGCACGAACAGGGTCAGCCGATCGTCTGGGTCACGGGCTAAACTTGGGTCTCCATGACCCGCATCGCCCATCGAAGGAAACTCCAGCTCCCTGTGCGGTATCGACCGCGCGCTGAAGGGCTCGCACCGCCTGCGGGACAGGACCTCATTGTCGCGGGCTACCCACCCGCACAAATGATCGAAGACTTGCGCAAATACCAGGCAGAGCTGGAAGTACAGAATCAGGCATTGCGATACAGCCAACAGGAGGCCGAAGGCGCCTCCGAGCGCTTTGCCACGCTGTTTTCCAACGTACCTCTGGCGTTGATGGTGGTAGACGAAGAGGGAATGGTCCTGGCCAGCAATGCCATGGCGCTGCGGTTGTTTCAACCCCGGGAAAGTGATCAGCCGCTCAACTTCTTGCTGCCCTTTGTCAGTGCCGGACATGCCGATGTGGTGGCGGTCGCTTTTCTCAGTGCCAAAGCCGAAGGAACCAGTGAGGTCAGCGAAGTGGTTTTTCTGGCCGGGTCGCATGGCACGTTTAGCGGCGACTTGCATATTGCGCGCATTGAGAATCCGCAAGATGAATTGGCACACTTCATCTGCGCCATCATCGATCAGGGGCCCTTGCTGGCACAGAGGCGGGCACTGCAGGAAAGCGCCGTCGTGTTACGCCAGCGCAATGAAGCCCTGCTGCTGAGCGAAACCCGCATGGCGGCCGTGATCAACTCGTCTCTGGATGCCATTTTGTGTATCGACGAAGCACGGCGCATCACCGTGTTCAACCCTGCCGCTACCACGCTATTTGGATGTCCTGCCGAGATGGCCTTCGGTAACCCCGTGGGCCGATTTTTGCCAGACATTGAAGGTGTCCTGAAGACCACGCAAGTACCGGCACAAACCACTTTGGGAGAGTTTCAGGCCAAGACGCTGGATGGCAAGGAGATTTTTGTCGAGATTAGCGTGTCGGTGGAACGGCCGCGCGAGGGGCGTGCGCTGCAAGGCTCGATCACCACTCTGTTTGTGCGCGATCTCACCGCAAGAAAACAGGCTGAGATGCAACGTGCAGCGCTGGAAACGCAGTTGCGGGAGTCGCAGAAAATGCAGGCCATGGGCACGATGGCAGGCGGCATAGCGCATGACTTCAACAACATCCTGAGCGCAATACTTGGCAACGTGGGACTCGCCAAGCAGGACATTGACCACACATCGCCGGCCACCACCAGCCTGCTCGAGATCGAAAAGGCCGGACGCCGGGCGCGTGATCTGGTGCGGCAAATCCTGACCTTCAGCCGCAACGAACTGCCCAAACGCATACCGATCCATCTGGCCGAGGTGGTCCATGAAACAGCGCGTCTGGCCAAGGTGACATTGCCGCCATCGGTCGAGTTGCAAACCACGATTAGCGATGATTCCTGGGCGGTTCTTGCCGATGCAACGCAGGTAGAGCAGGCGCTTCTGAATTTGTGTACCAATGCCATTTTGGCTATTGGCAGCGGCAGGGGAAAAGTGGCCATCGAACTCGCCAGCGCAGTGATCGTGCAGCCGCTGGCCGGGCGAATTGGCTTGCACCCCGGGCGCTACGTCACACTGGCGGTGCGTGATACGGGCAACGGCATGTCTGCAGCCACCCTGGCACGCATCTTTGAGCCCTTCTTTACAACACGGGAAGTAGGGCAAGGTACCGGATTGGGTCTGTCTGTGGTGCACGGCATCATGCAAACGCACCAGGGCGCCGTCAACGTGGCGAGTGCACCAGGCGCTGGCAGCATTTTTACCCTGTACTTTCCAGTGACGACCGGATCGGTCGCTACTGTCGAAGCCGTGGTACCGACCGCCAGGGTGGACGGACGGGGTCAGCATGTGATGTACGTGGATGACGATCTTGCACTCGTTTTCCTCATCAAACGGGTTCTGACACGCAAAGGGTTTGTTGTAACCACATTCACCGATCCCAACGCAGCGCGCGCCGCACTGGAAGAAACGCCCGATTCGTTCGATCTGCTGGTAACGGACTACAACATGCCAGGCTATAGCGGCCTGGACCTGTTGCGAGAGGCCAAAAACATTCGTCAGGACCTGCCGGTCGCCCTCGCCTCCGGCTATGTAACCCCGGAACTCGAACGCCTGGCAATACAGGAAGGGGCCAGCGCGCTGATCTACAAACCCAATGATGTCAACGAGCTGTGCGAAACCGTGCAGCGACTGATCGCACAACGCCGTGACCGGTGATGTAACCGCAGTAGCTGACGGCATCGCACTGGTCTATGTGGATGAAGCAATCATCATCGTTGACAAGCCTGCAGGCCTTTTGTCGGTGCCAGGACGGGGGCCGGACAAGCAGGATTGTCTCAGCCGCCGCGTGACGGGTGTGTTCGGCGATGCGCTGGTGGTGCATCGCCTGGACATGGCAACCTCGGGGCTGCTGGTCATGGCCCGTTCTGTACAGTCACAGCGCGCCCTGAATGCGGCATTTGCATCACGCGCAGTAGGCAAACGTTACGTTGCAGTGGTTGCAGGATGTCTGCAACCCTCGGACAGGGAATGGCAAACGATAGAACTCCCAATCGCGGTCGACTGGCCCAATCGTCCCATGCGGATCATTGCGGTGCATGGCGGTCAACACAGTGCTACCCGCCTGCGTGTTGTCACCGTGGACCACAACCGCCAGACCACCCGCGTGGAACTGGAGCCGCTGACCGGGCGCACCCATCAACTGCGTGTGCATCTGCAAGCCATTGGCCACCCCATCCTCGGTGACGCGCTCTACAACCACCATCCAGACGCACATGGCACCGCGCGATTGCTCTTGCATGCCCAGGAATTGTCATTTGCACACCCGGTCACAGCGACCCCGATGCAATTTACACGCCTGGCCCCGTTTTGAAATTCCTCATTGCAGAGACCCTTTGCCCGCTGCACACCGAGTGAACGCCTAAAATACCATCGTGACCGCACTACTCAACGCCGACCTGCACTGCCACTCTGTGGTATCTGATGGAACACTCACGCCGGAAGAACTGGCGCTGCGTGCGCACGGCAACGGTGTGCAGTTGTGGGCATTGACCGACCACGATGAACTGGGTGGGCAGGAACGTGCTGCTGCAGCTGCCAAGTCCCTGGGCATGGCTTACCTCACCGGCGTTGAGATTTCAGTGACGTTCATTGGCCAAACGGTCCATATCGTTGGCCTGGGCGTGGATACCAGCCATCCTGCACTGGTGGACGGACTGCGCCAGACCCGTGGCGGACGCGAACAGCGGGCGCATGAAATGTCGGACGGCCTGGCGCGCGTTGGCATCCGGGGCGCATTTGAAGGCGCACTGAAGTTTGTTGGCAACCCGGACCTGATTTCCCGTACCCACTTTGCACGATTTTTGGTGGAAACCGGAGTGTGCAAGGAAACCAACGAGGTTTTTCGGAAGTTTCTGACCGAAGGCAAGCCCGGCTTTGTGCCCCACCGATGGGCATCTTTGCAGAATGCGGTGGACTGGATCACGCAAGCCGGTGGCATGGCCATCATTGCCCACCCGGCACGGTATCGCTTTACGGCCAATGAAGAATTCGCCCTGTTTACCGAATTCAAGGCCCATGGTGGATTGGGTGTGGAAGTTGTCACCGGCAGCCACAGTGCTGCGGAATACATCACCTATGCTGAAGCAGCCCGGGAGTTTGGTCTGGCGGCATCGCGGGGTAGTGATTTCCACAGCCCAGCGGAGAGCCACACCGAGCTGGGGACATTGCCATTCCTGCCTTCGAACCTTACGCCCGTGTGGGAGACGCTGTCGTCGCGAATTCAATAACATGGCGCAGTACTTTGAAGTTCACCCGGAAAATCCCCAAGTACGCCTTCTGAAGCAGGCCGTCGCACTGCTGGAAAAAGGCGGCGTGATCGCTGTCCCCACCGACTCCAGCTATGCCCTGGTCTGCCAGATTGACGACAAGGCGGCGGCCGATAACCTGCGCCGCATCCGCGGTGTCGATGAGAAACACCACCTGACCCTGCTGTGCCGTGACCTGAGTGAACTTGCGGCTTATGCCCGCGTTGACAATCGCCAGTACCGGCTGTTGAAATCAGCCACGCCCGGCCCATTCACCTTCATTCTGGAGGCCAGCAAGGAAGTACCGCGCCGGGTCAGCCATCCATCGCGCAAAACGATTGGCTTGCGCGTGCCAGACCACAAGACACTGCAAGCACTGCTCGAACTTCACGCCACCCCCTTTTTGGCAACCACTTTGATCGCCGAGGGTGAAATCCATCCGATGAACGACGCTCAGGAGATTCGCGACCGCTATGAGCGTCTGATTGCCGGTGTGGTAGACGCCGGAGCCTGCGCCCAGGAACCTACCACCGTAGTCGACCTGACAGACAATGAGCCCCAGATTATTCGACAAGGTCGCGGCGATATCTCCTTACTCGGACTTTAGTCCGATTCCTTTACTGCCCAGCACCTTACACTGAAAGTCTGCTTTGGATCTTGCTCACACCATTCAGCTGATTGCGCTGTACGCGATTCCTGTAGTTTTTGCGATAACGGTCCATGAAGCTGCGCACGGCTATGCCGCACGCTATTTTGGCGATGACACCGCCTGGAAGTTGGGGCGGGTCACGCTCAATCCGCTCAAGCACATTGATCCGTTTGGCACCATCCTGCTGCCGCTGGTGCTCATTTTGCTATCCAGCCCTTTCATTTTTGGGGCTGCAAAACCGGTACCAGTGCGCTTCGGGAATTTGCGCCATCCCAAACGGGACATGATATGGGTGGCACTGGCTGGCCCCGCCTCCAATGTGGTTCAGGCGACGATCTGGCAAATTTGTCTTCTTCTGCTGACTGCTTCAGGCGTATCGGAGCCATTTCTGATCGAAATGTGCCAGGGTGGCATTGTGGTCAATCTGGTCCTCTTTGCGCTCAACATGATTCCGCTGCCGCCATTGGACGGCGGACGTATTCTCGTCGGGCTGCTGCCAACGCGCCAGGCGATGTTGGTGGCTCGCATCGAGCCCTGGGGCTTCATGCTGCTCATCGCAATCGTGTTCTTCCTACCCTCGATGTATTCCTTATGGATGCGGCCTGTCATGGCCGCCGCATCGGCCCTGATCAATATCGTACTGACGCCGTTGACTCTGCTAGTCCAGTAATTTTCCTCACATACCCATGCAACCTGTCCGTTTTCTCACCGGTATCACCACCTCTGGCACCCCGCATCTTGGCAACTATGTAGGTTCTATTCGTCCGGCGGTTCGGGCCAGCTTGACTGCGGGCGTTGAGAGTTTTTACTTTCTGGCGGACTACCACTCCCTTATCAAGATCGACGAGCCCGCACGCATCCAGCGCTCGACGCTCGAAATTGCCGCCAGCTGGTTGGCGGCAGGCCTGGACCCCGAGCGGGTGACGTTCTACCGGCAGTCGGATATCCCGGAAATCCCCGAACTCACCTGGTTCCTGACCTGCGTAACGGGCAAGGGTGTGCTCAACCGGGCGCACGCATACAAGGCGGCGGTAGACAAAAATCTCGCAGCTGCAGTGGACCCCGACAGCGATGTCAACATGGGGCTTTTCATGTACCCGCTGCTGATGGGCGCAGACATCCTGATGTTCAACGCACACAAGGTGCCGGTGGGACGCGACCAGGTGCAACACATTGAAATGGCGCGCGACATGGGCAACAGCTTTAACCACCGGTATGGCAACCACTTTGTGCTGCCAGAGGCCGCCATCGAGGACTCGGTAGCCACCCTGCCCGGCCTGGACGGCCGCAAGATGAGCAAGAGCTACGACAACACGATTCCGATGTTTGCTCAGCGCGCTCAACTGCAAAAACTCATTGCCTCCATCGTCACCGACTCCCGGGCTCCCGGCGAGGCAAAAGACACCCATGGGTCGGCCCTGTTTCAGATTTACCAGGCATTTGCCAGCGCTGAAGAGACACAGGCGTTGCGGCAAGCGTACGCCGATGGAATCAGCTGGGCTGATGCCAAACAGATGTTGCTCGAGCGCATTGACCGTGAAATCGCTCCCATGCGGGACACCTACCAAACGCTGATGCAGGAGCCGTTGCGCATCGAGGCCATTCTTGCGGCCGGGGCCGCCAAGGCACGGGCTGTAGCAACCCCGCTCATGCAGGAACTTCGCCACGCCGTCGGCCTTAGAAAGTTGCAGGCCACATCCCAAGTGGCGGCAAGCAAGTCCGCCAAATCAATACTTGCCACCTTCAAGCAATACCGCGAGAAAGATGGCAAGTTCTATTTCAAACTGGTAGATGTCAACGGTGATGTGCTGCTACAGAGCCTGGCGTTTGATGCGCCCAAAGTGGCTGGACAGTGCATTGCCACGCTGCAACAGCAGGGTGCCAGTGCACTGGAGTCCATGCAGGAACAACTGGAGGCGGTCAACCCGGCCCGGCGCGCCCGGCTCATGGCGGCATTGACCGCCCTGACCGCGCTCTAACCCTCAGCCTTACACCGCCTCCGGCACCATTTCGATGGCGCCACACGGACACTCGGCGACGCACACACCACAACCCTTGCAGTAGTCGTAGTTGAACTTGAACCGGTTACCTGGCCCGAGCTTGATCACTGCATTGTCCGGGCACACGCCGTAACAGTTGTCGCACTCAAAGCAATTGCCGCAGCTCAGGCAACGCCTTGCCTCGAAGAGAGCATTGTCTTCGGTCAGTCCCCCTTGCACCTCATCAAAACTGCTGGTCCGGCGCGCAATTTCCAGTTGCGGTCGGACCGTGCCGGGCGCATCGCTGTAATACCAGGGATTGAGATTCTCGAAAGTGGCCGCAGCATGCTTCTCAACCACCACGAATTGCGTATCGCGCAACCATGCGTCAATGTTGCGCGCCGCTTTCTTGCCGTGCCCAACCGCCACCGTGACGTTGCGGTCCGCTGGCACCATGTCGCCACCGGCAAAGATACCGGCGTGCCCGGTCATCATGGTCTTGGGGTCCACCTGCACCACACCGTCCTTGACGATCAGCCCCGGCACACCTTCCAGCAGTGAGAGATCCACATCCTGCCCCAGCGCCAGTATCAGGGAATCTGCCTCCAGCGTCTCGAACTCGCCGGTCGGCTGGGGATTGCCTTTTTCATCGAGCGCCATCTTTTCGATGGTGAGTGCGCCCTCGTCGGCCTGCTTGATGGTGGACAGCCACTTGACCATCACACCCTCCTGCATTGCCTCCTCGCACTCGAAATCGTGCGCCGGCATTTTTTCGCGATTGCGGCGGTACACGATGATGGCCTCGGTGGCACCGAGTCGTTTTGCCGTGCGTGCCACGTCAAACGCTGTATTGCCGCCGCCGTACACCACCACGCGACGCCCCAGCATCGGCTTGTCTTCGCCTTCCATGGACCGCAGCACCGACACCGCATCCAGAATGTGAGTGGAATCCTTGGCTGGAATGTAGGTGCGCTTGGCAATATGGGCCCCCACCGCCAGAAAGGCTGCATCAAAGGCGCCTGCCTTCATATCGCTTTCAATGTTGGCCACCTTGGTGCCCAGTTCTACCTTGACACCCAGGTCCACGATGCGCTGCATTTCAGCGTCCAGCACATCGCGCGGCAGCCGGTATTGCGGAATACCGAAACGCATCATGCCGCCCATCAAAGGGCCCGCCTCGCGCACCGTGACGCGATGTCCCAGGCGACGCAACTGGTACGCCGCCGACATACCGGAAGGTCCGGCTCCGACAACCAGAACATGCTTGCCGCTCTCAGCTTTCGGCGCTTCAAAGGCCCAGCCCTTCTTGATGGCTTCATCACCCAGAAACCGTTCGACCGAATTGATGCCGACCGGTGAATCGAGTTGGCCCCGATTGCATTTGCCCTCGCAGGTGTGGTAGCAGACGCGACCCATCACCGCCGGGAACGGATTGTCGCGCGTGAGGTGGCGCCAGGCTGCCTCGTAGTTGCCGCTTTCGGCGTGAAACAGCCAGCCCTGGATGTCTTCGCCAGCGGGGCACTGCGCATTGCAGGGCGGCAGTCGGTCAACGTACACAGGACGCTCGGTGCGCCAGGAGCCGGTCTTGTTGGCCAGTGAAGACCCAGGGTCCAGAGTAATGGCAAAAGGCTTTTGCATGGTCATACCGTGGTCTCCTCATCGAGCAGTTTGAAGCGGCGAATATTGCGGTCGGCGTCCGCCTGAATCTTCGCAATCGTGACGGCGTCACCTGAGCCGGAAAACAAATGGGCAAAGCGTTTTTGTGGCCGCAGGTAGTCTTCCACCTTGACACGTTTACGAATCTTCGTGACGTTGGTTACTGTGCCGTGCTCGGCCTCAAATTCAGCGAAGATGCCGGTTTCGCGCGCCAATCGGGCTAACCGGATGGTGTCGTGGCTGGCAGCGCCCCAACCCAACGGACACGGCACCAGGATATGCAGGTAACGGGCTCCGCGGATGCTCATCGCCTTTTCCACCTTGGCCTCGAGGTCACGCAAATCAGCCACCGTGGCGGTTGCCACATACGGAATCTCGTGTGCCATCGCAATCAGCGGCAAATTCTTGCCCTGGCCAAATTCAGCGCCAGGATGCGGACCGACCGCCATCGTGGTTGCCGTACGCGCCGCTGGCGGTGTGGCCGAGCTGCGCTGCACCCCGGTGTTCATGTAGGCCTCGTTGTCGTAGCAGATGTACAGCACATCGTCGTTGCGCTCAAACATGCCCGAAAGACAGCCAAAGCCGATATCGGTGGTACCGCCATCGCCGCCCTGGGCAATCACGCGTGCATCACTCAACTGCTTGCCAGCCTTGGTCGCTTTCACTTTCAGCGCGGCAGCAATACCCGTCCCCACTGCGGCCGCATTGCCAAAGAGCGAGTGAATCCACGGCAATTGCCAGGAGGTCTCCGGATAGGGGGTAGAAAACACCTCCAGGCAGCCCGTGGCGTTGGCAGCAATGATCTGCCCATTGGTCGCGCGCATGGCCGCGTCCACCGCATAGCGGGCGCCTAGAGCCTCGCCACAACCCTGACAGGCCCGGTGCCCGGAGTTGATGGAGTTGGTGCGTTCCTCGGAAGCCTGTACGGACCGCTGCTCAGGGGTGAGCAGACGATTGCCGACGGTGAAAGTACCGGTTTGGTAAAACTTGATTGTTTGTGTCATGTCAGGCCACCTTGGATGCAACTGCGCCCACATCGCGCAAGAGATTTTCAGCAATCGGACCGCTACGCCGAATCTGTGTTTCGCGTTCCAGTTGCCGATTGACAATGCGCCAATCCAGGTCCATGAACGTCAACTGGGGCAGCGTGTCAGCAATGGCTTCGCGCAGCGTGCGGTGCAGTGATGCCTTGGTAATCGAGCGCCCGCCCAGGCCGGCTACCACTGTGTAACCCTTCAAACCAATGCCAGTCATGGCCAGACGCACGTCGGTCGACACCACGCCGCCCAGGCCCACGGAAAAACTCTTTTCCAGTACGACAAATTTCTTCGCACCCTGCAGCACTGCACGCACCGCAGCAATCGGGAAAGGTCGGAAAGACTGAATGCCCAGCACGCCAATCTTGATACCGTCGGCACGCATCTCGTCGATGGTGTCCTTCAGTGTACCCAGCACCGAACCCAGCGCGATGACAATGGTCTCCGCGTCGTCGGTCATGTAGGTGCGAATCAGGCCACCGGAGTTGCGCCCAAAACGTGCGGCGAACTCGTCGGCGATGCGTGGAATCACGTCCAGTGCCATGAGTTGCTTGGCGTGGGCCAGGTAACGTACCTCCATGAATGCCTCGGGGCCGACCATGGCACCAATGGACACCGGTTCCGCCGTGTCAAGTACCTGGCGCGGCTCGTAGGGAGGCAGGAAGGCATCCACATCCGCCTGGCTGGGCACATCGACCCGTTCGTAGGCATGGGTAAGAATAAAGCCATCCATGCACACCATCACGGGCATGGAAAGTTCTTCGGCCAGCTTGAACGCCTGGATATGCAAATCCACTGCCTCCTGGTTGCTTTCGGCAAAGAGCTGGATCCAGCCGCAGTCGCGCTGGCTCATGGAGTCGCTGTGGTCGTTCCAGATATTGATGGGTGCACCGATGGCACGATTAGCCACGGTCATCACAATCGGCAAACCCAAGCCCGACGCGTTGTAAACCGCCTCGGCCATGAACAGCAAGCCCTGGCTGGCCGTGGCCGTGTAGGTGCGTGCACCGGCCGCGGACGAACCGATAGCCACGCTCATCGCGGCAAATTCGCTTTCAACGTTGATGAACTCGCAAGGATTCAACGTACCGTCCTTCACCAGTTCGCCCAATCCTTCCACAATGTGTGTCTGTGGAGAAATGGGATAAGCGCAAATCACCTCGGGCCTAGCCAACGCCACCGCTTCTGCAACGGCATGGGAGCCTTCTATCTGTTTAAGCATGGGACAGTTCCTCCATTTCGCGCTTCACATAGTCGTAGGCTTCCGCAGCGGCTGCGATGTTGCCGTCAGCCACTTTGCCAGTGAACTTCTCACCAATTGCATGCGAAACTGCTTCGAGGGTAATGAGGCCTGACAGGGCCGCAAACCCCCCGAGCAGCACCGCGTTGGGCAACGGCCTGCCAATGTGCTTCATGGCGATCTCGGTTGCAGGAACCGTGGTCAGACGCTCATGGCGAAACCGTGCACTGATGTCGGCCAGGCCCAGTTCGTCAAAGGTGCGCTTGGTATTGATGAGGACGAAGCCATCGGGCTTCAGTCCCTGGAAGACGTCGACCTGGTGCAGCAGCGTGGGGTCCTGCACGATCAGCACATCGGGCGCAAGAATGGGCTCGCGCAACCGAATTTCCTTGTCGTCAATCCGGCAAAAGGCCACCACCGGCGCGCCGGTGCGCTCAGAGCCAAAGCTGGGAAACGCCTGTGCATGGCGGCCTTGCTCGAAGGCCGCAACGGACAACATCTCTGCTGCGGTCACCACGCCCTGGCCGCCGCGTCCGTGAATTCGAATTTGCAACATCTGGTGTCACTTTCTTGGTTGGTAGAAGCGGCTGATTTTTCGCCTTCCAGCGCCTGAAGTATTGATGTGAATCAACCTCAAAACGGGTTGTTGCAACTAAATGAAACTAGTTTTTACATAGCGAAATATGGGTGTCAATGGACGTGCGGCGACGTACTTCGCTACACGCACTACCAAAACCAGTATTGCTGTCCCGCCTAGAATGGGTGCCCAGCTTCGCACCACATGTCATGACTGAGCCTGCCAACATCCCTGCCCCTAGCAATGCAACCATGACGACTATCGTGGCTCGACAGGCCATCCTTGACAAAGAGCGCGCGCTCTTTGGCTACGAGCTCTACGACCGCACTGTCTCGGCCGAGGCCCATACCGCCGCTAGCGATGCACAAATGCTTTTCAATCTGCTGTCGCTGTCCGAAGGTGAAGCACCGATGGGCGGCAAGCACCTCTTCATCAACTGCACACTGGACAGTCTGGCAGGCGGGCATCTCGATCTGATTTCTCCCGAGCGGGTCGTTCTCGAAATCCCGCCGCTGGGCATTGCGCAGCTGGATCAGATTGCGACTCGGCTACCAAGCCTCCAGGCGGTCAGGAAACGCGGCTTTGGACTTGCCTTTGACTACTCGGTATTGACCCGCCCCTACGAGCACTGGCTGCCACTGGCCACCTTCATCAAGTTCGACCTTTCGATACTCAAACCCGACACGGCAACCTCCTTCGTCAAGTTGGCGCAGGCGAAGTCAAAAGCAAAACTGATAGCGGAGAAAGTGGAAACCCCCGAACAGTTTGCCTTTCTTTCGGCGCTCGGTGTCGGACTGTTCCAGGGGTACTGGTTTGCCAAACCTGTGCTGATTCAAGGGCAAACCGTGCGCCCGGCACAGGCCAATATCCTGCAACTGATCAACCTGGTTCGCAAACAAGCCAGTACCGATGAAATTGAGGAGGTTCTCAAACGGGACCCGACGCTGTCATTCAATTTGCTGCGGTTTATCAACTCGGCAGGGTTTGGTGCGCGCAGCGAAGTGACCTCCTTTCGCCATGCGGTGATGCTGTTGGGTCTTAACCGCCTGTTCAAATGGGCAGCACTCCTGATGACCACGTCCAAGGCGGGCGACACACCGCCTGCGGTGGGCGCCACGGCAGTCGTGCGGGGCCGGCTCATGGAGTTGCTGGCGGCGGAACTGCTGGCCCCGGAAGAGGCTGACAACGCATTTGTCACCGGCGTGTTTTCCATGCTCGACACCATGCTGGGTATGCCGATGCAGGCTGCCCTGGCGAGCATTGCCTTGCCTGAACCGGTGACGCAAGCGTTGCTGACGAACAGCGGCCCCCTGGCCCCGTTGCTGCAGCTGACCGTTGCTTGCGAAACGGGCGATGACGCTGCATTTGCCAACGCTGCCAATGGCCTGGCACTGAGCAGCAACCAGGTCAATTGGGCCCATCTGCAAGCCTTGGCCTGGGCTGAAAGTTTTGGGCAGTAATTCCATGTCCAAGTCATCCGTGTCGTTGTTGCTCAGCCTTGTCGTGCTACAGCACTGCCTTCGGCTTCACGCCTAGACACAAATGATTTTGAAATGGAATATTTCCTGAGGCCACAACCTGTCGGGGCCGGTCAGCCGCGCGGATGGTGTTGGGCATGTAACGCCGCCAGCCGTTGCCGGGCAATATGCGTGTAGATCGTCGTCGTGGCAATGTCAGCATGCCCCAGCAGCATCTGGACCGAGCGCAAGTCGGCACCGTGGTTGAGCAAATGGGTGGCAAATGCATGGCGCAAGGTATGCGGCGACAAGGGAGAGCGAATGCCAGCGGCCAATGCGTACTTCTTCACCACCATCCAGAACATCACGCGCGACATGGCGCTACCCGCCGAGCTGCCACGCACCGTGACGAAAAGATCGTCGGTCTGCGCGCCCGCCAAGAGTTCGTTGCGCGGGTGCGCAAGATAATTGCGCAGCCACTGGCAAGCGACTTCGCCAAACGGAATCAGCCGCTCCTTGTTGCCCTTGCCCAGTACGCGCAGAACGTTGTCATTCACATTGAGATTGCCGATCTTGAGCGTTACCAACTCACTGACGCGCAAACCGCTGGCATACATCAACTCCAGCATGGTGCGATCGCGCACCCCGAGCGCCAGTGACGTATCCGGCGCCGCCAGAAGCGCCTCAACCTGTGCTTCGGTCAAGGTCTTGGGAACGCGCAAGGCTTGCTTGGCAGCCTCGAGTTTGAGCGTAGGGTCAGCGGCAATGTGATGCTCCCGCAGTGCCCAACGAAAGTAGCGCTTGAATACCGTCAGGCGACGGTTGGCCGTAGTAGCCTTGGTGACGGCGTGTTGCCGGGCAAAAAAACTTTGTAAATCGACCTCGGTGGCGGTCTGCAAAGTTTTGTCTTGCTGCCCAAGCCAAGCCGCCAGCATCAACAAATCCCGGCGATAGGCCAGCAATGTGTTTTTCGCCAGCCCCTCCTCCAGCCACAGCGCATCTACAAACGCATCAACAGATTCCGCGCCTGGCTGACCGGCCGCCGGTGTCATTCCAGACGCAATTTGGCGCTGTCCACCACCTTTTTGTAGACGTCATACTCTGCCTTGATTTGCGCAGAAAACTGCTCTGGCGTATTGCCAATAATGATGGAGCCTGTGTCTTCAATGCGCTTCTTGACCGCCGGGTCTTCCAGCACTTTACGTACCGCGGCATTGATCTTGTCGACCACTTCCTTGGGCAAGCCCTTGGGGCCGTAAATGCCGTAGAACGCCATGCGGTTCACGGGCTCCAGCCCCATTTCCTTGAACGTCGGTACATTGGGCAACTGAGACAGACGCTGCGGGGCAGCCACCACGATAGGAACCAGGCGACCAGCCTGAATGAACGGCAGCGCCGACGGCAGGTTGTCAAAAATCATGGCGACCTGGCCGGCCACCGTGTCATTGAGCGCCGGACCGGCGCCCCGGTAGGGAATGTGCGTCACAAACGCACCCGTCAGGTTCTTGAACAACTCGGTCTGCAAATGCCCGATCCCGCCGGTGCCCGAGGATGAGTACGAGTAGGCGCCAGGCTTGGCCTTGATCTCCGCAAGAAACGCCTTGTAGTCCTTGGCTGGAAAAGTGGGATGCACCGCAATGACGTTGGGTGTAGCCGCCACGTTGATGATGGGCGTGAAATCGGTCAGCGGGTTGTAGGGAATCTTCGGATTGATGGCCGGATTTGCAGCCGTGGTCGACACCGTGGCCATGCCCAGCGAGTAACCATCGGGTGTTGCCTTGGCGGTCTCATTGGCGCCCACCACACCGCCACCACCTGCCTTGTTCTCCACCACCACACTTTGGCCCAGCGCCTTGCCCAGCGGGTCGGCGATGGTACGGGCAATGATGTCGGTGGTGCCACCGGGTGCAAACGGCACCTGCAACTTGATGAT
>JFJP01037707.1_pt1 | contig 54214 bp, 44 predicted proteins | sample 431651 | NCBI WGS metagenome assembly JFJP01 (sample SAMN02602958, study PRJNA72255) | Microbial mat metagenome, whole genome shotgun sequencing project. | biome: fresh water; feature: sink hole; material: water; isolation source: purple microbial (photo- and chemosynthetic) mats found in... | reverse complement strand
GTCGTGAAGTACTTCAAGTCACACTTGTTGTGCTTGAGCTCATTGACTTTCACCAAGGTCTTGCTCTGCTGCCAATCGTGACTCGGGGTGCCCTCTAAGACACGCAGCTTGATCTCGTTGTTATAGCAGTACCGAATCAAGGTGTTAAAGAAGTGTAGACAAGAGTGGGTGTTGTCGGTGTTAAGATCAAGAAGTCGATCAAAGATATCCCCGGCAATGAAGATGACATCCAAAGCCTTGTTCTCCTCGGTGCAGAGGAAGCGGATCAAATTCTTGACGATGTGCGTCGTGGGGGTGTTCTTATGGCCGAGGTGAATATCACTTAGGATTCCATACTGGATCATAGTCAAAAGCCTCTAAAACGCTCTGAGAGCGACGATTGACACCTAGGGGTAGTTAGGCCCTAGGTGTCGTGTTCAGTAGTCCAGGTAGTCGTTTGATGACGTCTGTGGGGCTGCAGCAGCTGGCGCCATATCGATGTTGTAGCGCTTTAAGATCCCAATCCAGTTGCCCAGGTACTGGTGCTCCATTGGATCGACCAACTGGCGCTGCTTCTCTTCTAACTCGTTCAACAAGAACCGGGTGCCTTCTTGGGGCAGGTTACGGTTGTACATGTTGTACCGAGCAAAGATGTTGGCCAGGTTGTTCTCGCTGTTGGGTAAGATGAAGTTGTTCAAGTTCAGAGTCGGCGGGACGTAGAAGAGCGTCTCCCGTGTGCTGTCATGGTACACCCGCACTTCGCTTGCTGGAGTGCCCGCGATGCTGATCCACTCCATCAACCAGTTCGGGTTGTTACCCCGACCCAGAAAGAACGGCAGAAAGTAGTTCACAAAGAGAGACTCTGGGATGGCGTTCACGTAGAGCTCTTTGTCTTCGACCAAAGACTTGAAGATATTGGCACCGCTGTGGTTTAAGTCCTCGCGGATGCTGCTCAAGTATTTGTCGGTCATGGTTTCAATAGACATGGTCGTCTCCTCAAGTAGCCCTACAGGCCACCAAAATCGTTATAGGCATCGCCATAGTTAGAGTACTGGATCACTTGGCTAGAGCGTCCATCTTTGAGCTGAGCGATCTTGTTGAGCTCGTGCAAAGCGCCATCTGCATCGGTGACAGTCGCAGACAAAAAGACGTAGTACAGACTCTCACTCACGGCATCTTTTTTACTGTAACAATTGACTTCACTGCTAGCAAAGTAACGCTCCAGTAACTTACTGAAGTCTGCGCGGATGGCGCCTGCTAAAGCGTCCGGGTTGTTGATATGTTCAAAGTAGGTCTTGGGCAAAGAGACCAACTCGGCGGCAAAGAGATGGCTTTGCTGCACGTCGGTTAAGAGGTAGTAGCTAAACAGATAGTCCAGCATCTTACCCGAGTCCGTGACCCATCCATCCTCGGACAGGGAAGGCACTGTCGTTACCATGTTTTAAGCTCCTGGGGTGTTCTTACTTTCCAGATCAGAGAGTAAGTCTTGGTTGGTCTTCATGCGCTTCTTATCGTACTCGTCGATGACGGCGAGCATGGAATTGATCTTGTAGCGAGGCTGGTCGATGAACTCTGTAAACGACAGCCCTAGCTTCTTGTAGATCTCTTTATGCACATAGATAGAGACGTAATTCTCATAGAGCCCGTCCTTGAGGTATTCCTCAGATGGGTTATAGGCTACGCTGGCAAAAGGGTTGGTCTCGCCGGCGTGGTTATGGATGCCAAAAAACGTCTCGTAGAGCTCGATGATGAGCTGCTTGCCGTAGATGTAGTTAGGCACATTACGAATGGAGAAGAGAGAGTCCTTCAGAAAAGTCTCAAAGTCTTTCTCTAATCCAAAGCCTGCCCCTGCAATATAGCCTACATCTCGCGCTCGAGGATCTTGGTTATTCGCAGAGTAATTAGGGAAAAAAAAAGGTTCATGCTGTCCAGGGCAATCACGTTCACCAGCTTATCGTTCACAGGTGAGGTGTTTTGGTTGGTCTTACAGCTTGGGCATTCGTACTCAGGGATCCCGATTACGGCCACCGTGGTCTGGCTGATGTACTTATTGATCTCGGTCAACACCTGGGTGCGTGTCGCGTCATCGGAGGAGAGCATCTCTAAGACGCTGTTGATGGTCTCACGGTCGGTGACGGTGTTCTCATCGATCTCGATCTCAGTGACAAAGTGGCAGTACTGTTTCAAGAGCGTGGTCTTGATGTACTGCTCTAAAATGGACTGTTTGTACTTAGGATCCTTGTTGTCCAGTGCAACGGATTCCACTTGATTGTTGATCGCGTTCACCCAAGCCAGACCCGTGCTCACGTACTCATCGATGCTAGGCACCGTCAAAGTGAACTTCAGACCCGAATCCGTCTTAAAGGAGCCACTGACACAGCGGGTATGCTCGGTCTTGTATTTCGTGTAGCTGTCCATTGTGAGACGGTTAGGACGAAACTCTGAGAGGATGAGCTTTTGCGCATCAGTCAGTGCCGCATTGTCGATCCACAAGAGCTTGGCCACGTTGATCTTACCGGAGACAATGTGCGAACACTTTTCCACATCAGCGACACACGCGCGTTTATAGTCAAAGCCATTGGGGTACAGACTCGCGGCAAACCCCCAGGTGAGAATAGGCAGATCATGGATGGAGATGTACTTCTTCAGATCCGAAATCTTGATGTCGGAGTAGCTGATGGAGTGCACGTGGTCCAAGATGAAGTCAATCAACGCGTTGTTGATGTAGACCGAGAAGTTTGACAAAGTCAGGCCACTGGTAGAGCGACCTAAGATGACTTTTTCTTTATAGAGGTTGTTGTAGAAGTCGATCAGGTCTTTCTCAGTGGGAGGCTTGACCGTGATCCACATCCCCGAATGTGGCAGCGGGATACGCACGATGTCACCCAAGCCAAGAAACTTAGCGACCTTCAACAGCGCAAACTCACCCTTGATCTCACCGTCGACGTTCTTCAACTTAAAGTCAGAGATGGTCGAGAGTGCCTTAGAGCTATCTACAAAACCTTGCTCAAAACGAGCAGCGGGGTCCGCCAGACGCTCAGTGTACATGTCGGCAGACGTGTAATGGTCCACCGAGTCTTGCACGACATCTTTCCAAGCTTTCAGAGACACCTTGTCTTCGTTCAGGTTGTTGAAGTCTGCCATCTTCTTCGTGAACTCTGGAAACACGATGGAGGGAAGGCTGAAGGCGTAGTTTATTTTCTCAGACGTGCCAGGAGCGCTGTAATCGCTCGTCTGGTGCGCGTAACGAGCAGTAGGCACCACTGGGTCGTCTTGAACGATTGCGGGGCTTGCAGGGGCTTCTACGGGTTCTACAGGGGTATCCTGGGGGGTATCAGATGGGTTGGACATTGACGGCTTCCAGTTGTTGGAGTTCTTGGATCTTGGCAGTGACGTCAGCGTTGGACATCAAGACCAACTCAGTCACGGTGGGGGCAAGCACATGGATGAGTTCTTCAGACAAACCGTAGTACTCTACAGCCAGCTTGTTGTATTCTTCAAACTCAGCGATGGAGAGGATCTTGCCGGTATGGTGCTCGTGTTTGTCACGCAAAACCTTGACTTTGCTGCTGTACTCGTTGACGTCTTGGAAGAAGACTTGCACGAGCTTGGAGAAGTTCTCAGGGTGAGCGAGGTTGCTCGTGATCTGAGGGTTCGAGGAGATAGAGGTGACGTTGTGCACCAGGTTCAGAACTTGGGAGGCCAGCTCATTTTTCAATGAAACCAAGTCGTCCCAAGTGACCAAAATCTTCTCGAGGGTCTCGGAATCCTCGGGAGCTACGGTGAAAGCTTGGTCAACCATCTTGTTGACTTCGCGAGAGATAGCCCGCAGTTCTGAGGGTGGGCGTTTGTCGGATTTGAGTTGCATGGTGATGACCTTTGAAATAGGGGTTGGGCTGGCGTCACTATATGCGTCGATATGTATTTTTTTACTTAGATGCAGGCACACCTACCTCTACCATTGCGGGTGAGGTAGGTGTGCTTGTGATTTGATGGTTATAACCCAGGGGAGAGCATCGACCTGATGAAACGATTATAAGAGGTTGTATCATTCATGTAGGCTATTGATCGCCATTTCTCGGTGAGATAGGTGCGGTATTCTTCTTCAGCGCTCTCGTAGCTGTCTAAGATGGTTTTGAACTGACCCAGCTCTTGGCCACCCTGCAAATACCCCATGTTGATCTTCACGATCAGTTTGTTGTAGATGTAGGCTTTGACGGCTAAGACACACAAGTAGGACAGAGCTTTGTAGGAGCGAGGGCTGATGTTCTGGAAGTTGTTGTCGTTCTCCACCACCACCCGAACCCCGTAAGAGGCGAGCTGTCGGTAGCTGGCATACACACAAATTGCGTTGTAGCCAACCAGTTCCAGATGTGCGTTGCTGAGCACGGAAGTATCGCTTGCAGAAGAGCCAATCCGATTGGCTACATTCATCGTTGCGTTAAAGGACTGCACCATCCCTGTGCCGTTACCTGTCATGTTCACGCTACCGCCCGTGAAGAATTGGCTGGGTAGATAGGTGAGACTCAGCGCCGACATGATCTCTTTGTTCATGACCGCTTCAGGGGGAATCTGGTAGACGGTGTAGTAGTCATCGGCGTAGCTAGGGGCGATGTTGTTCAGTGGCACGATGGTCTCGATACCGCGCACGATGTTGGCATCGACCAAGACACGGGCTTTGATGCATTTGCGCATCATCTTCTCATCCAGACTGGTGAGGTTCACTAAGTTAGGTAACTCGTCGATATAAAACGCAGGCTGCAGGACCTCAAAAGGGATCTGCTGCTTGACCTCGCTGATGCAGTATAGTAAAGCGTTCACGGTGTAGTACTCCTGGGGTGTGATCAAAAAATGACCCAGTGCACTGTATCTGGTATCAATCCAGATACAGTGCACAGATGCAGTTAGTCCTCAGAGACAATCAAAGTGACCAGACTCACGATGTAGATCACCAGTAAGAGTTCATTGTCGTTCAAGAAGGTGTTGAGCTGCTCGGCATCTTGGAAGTAGAAGTCATCGACAGCGCTTTTGTACAGAGGTTGGCGATTACCACCAGCCGTGCGGTTAGCGTTCAGAATAGACTTGAAGATTTGGTAGACCTTGGTGGTATCTCCGAAGAAGTTAAAGGAGTACAGGCGAATCAGGTCAGAGAGAATCAAACAGTCCGAGGTCAGATCCACCGAGCCGTCTAGCGCATCGGTGCACAGACTGATCACCGAGGTCGTGAACACCGTAGAGGGGATGAAGCGTCCTTCTTGCACAAACTTCAAAAGCGTCGGTGTCTTGGTCAGGTTAGCTTCGAGTAAGATCAAGAACTCTTCGAGTGCACGACCGGACGCAGTGGGTGCAGCTTCAACAGGTGTAATGGGTTCAGCTAAGGTAAAACGGTTTGTAGCCATGATGATCTCTCTAGGGGTGTTTATGGTCACACCATGCCCAATCCCTGTAGATTTTAATAGTGCTGGCAATGCCGTGAGCCACCTAAAGGAGCACCCTATGAACACCATCGAACACCAATACGACGCTCTTGTGCAAGAGCTCAGAAAAGCCAACGAGGCTTACTACTACGCTGGTCGACCCCTCATGACCGACTACGAATATGACCAGAAATACATCAAGCTCCAAGAGCTAGAAGAGAAGTACCCCGAGCTCATCGCCGAGGACTCTCCTACACAGAGAGCGGGTGCGACACTGAAAGTCCAGCGCACCTTTGAGGTAGCTGCACATAAGCACCCCATGCTCAGTCTGAAAACCGAGACAGACTATACATCAGCAGGTGCTCACCAATTTGATACACGTGTACATGAACTTCTCAACACCGAAGAGACGATTGAGTACTGCGCTGAGCTCAAGTTCGATGGTCTGGGCATTGACTTAGAGTACGTGGATGGCCATCTGGTCAAAGCGATCACCCGCGGTGACGGTGAATATGGCGAAGACGTTACTGCTAATGTGCGCATGATCCGCACAGTGCCTAAACAGATCTTCGGTGATGAGAGCACACCCGCTTACCTCAATGTGCGCGGTGAAGTCTACATGGGTAAGGAAGCTTTCTTTAACCTCAACCGTGAGCAAGCGGCTTTGGGTGAGAAGCTCTACATCAACCCCAGAAATGCCGCGGCTGGCTCATTGCGTGTCTTAGACCCGGGTGTGACATTTTCTCGGCACCTGGGTTTTTTTGCGTACACGTTAGTTGAGGTCTCAGGGGTCAAACACATCACTCATTACGAGCAACTGATGTACTTGCGCTCTTTGGGGTTCCCGGTGTGTGAGCACACTGAGCTCTTCAAAGGTGTAGAAGGCCTGAGCTACTTTCACAATAAGATCGCTGTTTTACGCGAGTCTTTGGACGTGGAGCTTGACGGGGTAGTCTACAAGGTCAACGATCTCGCACTGCAAGAGAAACTGGGCTACATCAGCCGTGAGCCCAAATGGGCTGTTGCCCACAAGTACCCAGCGCAAGAGAAGCAAACCAAACTCTTAGCCATCGATATCCAGGTGGGTCGTACCGGTAAACTTACCCCTGTAGCTCGTCTAGAGCCTGTCTTTGTGGGTGGCGCAACGGTCACCAACGTTACCCTACATAACGAAGATGAGACACGGCGCAAAGATGTGCGGGTGGGTGATGTGGTCGTGGTACGCAGAGCCGGTGATGTGATCCCGGAGATCACTGGTTCTCTGGTTGCACCAGGGGTAGAGCGTAGCGCAGAATTCACGATGCCCACTCACTGTCCCGTGTGCGGCTCTCCCGTTATCAGGGAAGAAGAGGAAGCTGATTCTCGGTGTACCGGCGGTTTGAAGTGTTTTGCCCAACTCAAAGGTGCAGTGTTGCACTTCATTCAGCGTTCAGCTTTAGACATCAAGGGGGTGGGTGAATCTTTGGTGGATCAGCTACTGGTTAAAGGACTGATTCGCTCCCCGGTGGACTTCTACAAACTCGTTGAGCATCGTGAGACGTCTTTGAGGATTTTGAGCTGCATCGACGGTATGGGGACTAAGAGTGCGACTAAGGTCTTAGACGCCATTGAGCAATCTAAACAGACGACTCTACAGAAGTTTTTGTTTGCTCTAGGTATCCGGTACGCGGGTCAGGGCACAGCTAAGCGCTTGGTCGATGCCTTCAAAACGTTAGAGGCGATTCAAGCGGCTACGTTAGAAGAGATCCAGGCAGTCAGAGACATTGGACCTACTGTTGGGAAAAGTGTGTACACGTTCTTCCAAGACCCCTCTAACCGTGAGATGCTCAATGAGTTCAAACGCCTAGGGGTGCACTGGGAAGTCACTGAGGTCAAAACAGACAGTCCGTTCACGGGTAAGAACGTGGTGATCTCAGGTACACTCTACTCGATGAGCAGGGATGCTCTTAAAACGCGTTTAGAGGGCCTAGGAGCGACTGTTCAGTCTGGTGTGGGTAAACAGACCCAGATGCTCATCGCGGGGCCTGGAGCGGGTTCTAAGCTCAGGCAAGCCCAACTCCTCAATGTTCCCATCATCGACGAAGTCACTTTACTGGGGATGCTTAAATGAATGCACTCACGTCACTGGTCGCTAACCTGACCTCGTTGCTACTTATCTTCGCGTGGATCGGCGGGGTCGTGATTGCACAAGGGTTTTGGTCTACTATCTTTTGCATAGTTCCATTTTGGGCTTGGTACCTCTTTGTTGAGCAAGTCTTGCAGCTCACGCATTTCATCTAACATCTGTCAACCACCCCGGCTTAAAAGCCGGGGCTTGAGAGCAGCCCTGCCAAGGGCCTAACTCGAGACTAAACGGTTGTACTAGACACCCGCGCTGTAGACCCTTACCTACCGCGGGCGCAATACTGAACAGCTAAGGCCGTGGCAGGCCACATCACGTTACAGGTACTCCCCTAGCCCGTAACCTCTGAAGCTGTCAGTGTCGAAGGGGCCCTCACTCGTTCACCCGAAGCGCCGTAAGGCAGAAATCACCATGACCACACCCATCTCCTCAGACCCGCATCAGCAGCGCTGGGTCCCCGTCGTCTCTAAGACGGGTAAACCCCTCATGCCGTGCCACCCCGCACGTGCCCGCAAACTCATCGCTAAAGGTAAAGCCACACCTCACTATAAGAGCCGCCTCTTCTACATCGTCCTCACCGAGCGCGAAGACGGAGATACCCAACCCATCGCCCTCGGCATCGACCCCGGCTCTAAGATGGAAGGCTACACCCTGAAATCCGAGAAGCGCACGCTGCTGAACATCCAGTCCCACGCCGCTGACGGTAAAGGTATCAGCAAAGCTGTGGAGACACGCGCTAACGCTCGGGGTGCTCGTCGTCAGCGCAAGACCCCGTGTCGGGCCTGCCGACCGAATCGTGCTCGTAAGCAGGACTGGCTACCGCCTTCCACCCACGCCCGCTGGCAGCTCAAGTACAACATCTTCGCCTGGCTGGCCAACCTCTACCCCGTCGAGTGCGTCGTCATCGAGGATGTCAAAGCCAAGACTGTCAAAGGTCAGCACGCCGGCGCCAAACGCTGGAACAACAACTTCAGTCCCATCGAGGCTGGTAAGCACTGGCTCTATCGGCGTCTGCAAGCCTACGGCGTCGAGCTGGTCAAAGTCGAAGGCCACCAGACCTACGAGATGCGCCAAGCCATGGGGCTACCCAAGACCAAGAGCAAACTCGCCACCATCTTCAGTGCCCACTGCGTGGACAGCTGGACCTTAGCTAACGCCTGGGTCGGTGGCCATACCACCCCTGACCTCGAAGCTCTGCTGGTCCTGAAGCAGCTTCCCGTGATCCGGCGCCAGCTCACCCTCTTTAACCCCTCTCAGGGCGGTGAGCGTCGCCGCTACGGGGGTAGCCTCTCGCTGGGTATCCAAAAGGGTACACTGGCCATACACCCTAAATACGGTCAGTGTCTGGTTGGTGGTCATGACGGCCAAGGTAGGCTCAGTCTAAACGCCCCCGTCAGTAACTCCCGCTTATGCCAAAACGCTAAACCTACCGACCTCACCCTCGTCTCTCACTCACCCTGGAGTCTCTATGACCACGCCGCCGCTCACCGCACCCAGAAAAAAGCCATGCGCCGTCAACACTCACTGCTGCGCCGAGGGCAGGTCCACCTGCTCTCCTCCTCCCCACCCTGAAGGGCGGGGTATCCGTCGAGGAGAAGTCTGATGAAGCTCATCGAAACTTTCATCGTCGTCTTAGCTACTCTCATGCTCGCGGGCATGTTTATGCTGGCGATCACCACAGGCACCGTTTACTACAGTCTGTACTACAGCTGGAAGTATGTAAAAAAAGCACTGACTAAGTCATGTGTTGAGCCATAACAAAAGGAAACCCCATGCAGATGATGTTCAACAGCAAACCCGCTTTCAAAGAGATTGACTCCGTGAAAGTCATGTACAACGTAGGTGCTCTCCTGGATATCCCCACAGGCTCCTACGTCAAAGGCGTCCACGGCGAATCCATCCTCAACGGTGGCTTAGGTGTACTCACCGCCGTCGCAGGTCGTGGTAACACTTACAAGTCCACGATCTCGCACTACATGATGCTCTCAGCCGCTAATGCAGTCGCAGCCAGTGGGTTTTCACCCTATATGAGCGTGTACGATACCGAGATGAGCGCCAGCCCTGAGCGCTTCAATACCTTATCTAACCGCTTCTCCTACTTCAAAGACCTCGACATCGTCAAAGCCAAGATTCTGTCCATCACTGATAAGACGATGCACATGGGCAATGACTGGTACGAGCTCCTGAAAACCTTCCTCAAGGGCGATAAGCTCAAGAACAAGAAGGACTATATGATCGATACTCCCTTCCTAGATCCGGAAGGGAAGATCATCAAAACCATCTTTCCGACCTTCGGTGAGATCGACAGCATCTCCGAGTTCGAGACAGCCGATATCCAAGAGATCCAGAACAAGAACGAGCTGGGTGACTCTGGGGGTAACACCATCCATATGCGTCTAGGTTTGGCTAAGACACGTTTACTGATGGAGCTGCCTAGCTTGTGTAATAGCTCAGGGCACTACATGCTCATGACAGCCCACTTAGGCACTGACATGGCCATCGGAGCAGGACCCTACTCGACACCGACTAAGAAGCTTCAGCACATGAAGATGGGTGATAAGCTCAAAGGCGTGACTGACAAGTTCTACTTCCTACCGAACCTGTTTTGGCAGACTCTAGGTTTGTCTCAGCTCACCAACCAAGGCACTAAAGGTCCTGAGTATCCTAAGACGCGTGACTCCGGTGAGACCGAGAACAACGATCTCAACATCGTCACCATCCGTCAACTGAGGAACAAGTCAGGTCCCTCTGGTGTGAACCTGGAGATCATCGTCTCACAAGCTGAAGGGGTGCTACCCACCCTGACGGAGTTTCACTACCTCAAAGAGAACAACCGCTTTGGCCTAGAAGGCACACTGATGTCTTATAGCCTGACCCTGTTACCTGATGTCAAAATCAGTCGCACGACAGTGAGGCAAACCATCGACGCTAACCCTCAGCTGCGTCGTGCCATTAAGATCACCGCTGATCTCTTGCAGATGAAGCAGCATTGGCGCAATCTCACGATCACGATTCCTGAACCTAAAGAACTCTACGATAAACTCAAAGAGACCTATGACTGGGACGTGCTCCTAGATACACGTGACTGGTGGACGTTCAAGAACGATACCGCTGATAAACCCTTCCTCTCTACGATGGACCTCGTGAATATGGCAAATGGCACATATATTCCTTTTTGGCTTGACAAAACTACACCAAAACTTGTGAAAGGCAAGAAGTAAGGTCACTATGGATTCGAGAGTCTACCGTGACGGCAAACCGGTGCCTGTCAAAACCGATAAACCCTATAAACCTGTTCTCAAACGGGCAGGTCAAACACCTCACCATAAGCACCCCATGGATATGGATGCTGAATCTCTAGCTAAGGAAGTCATCGCTTGGCGCAACGTTGCTCTGGCTTACAAATACGACCCTGTCAATAACTCGATTGTCGAGCGTTAAACACACCCACCCTAACACCACCCGAGCAAGGTAGGTGTTAGGGTGGGTCGTTGTAAGCAAAAGAAAAACACCGGTAAGAGTGTTTTCTCGTGAGCCGCTAAGGGCTCAGTATGCCCAACCCCAGTAGAAGATGGGGATGGCGAATATTAGGCCGCAGATGATGGCTTCTGCGTACTGGCGGGCAGTGAGTGGTGTTGATTGCATATTGTATTTCCTTAAGGTCTTGATTAAGCCAGGTGGATCAGTATCGGATTTGACATCCGATGTTCTCATGGTGTCGACCTACCTGCCGCCTCATTTAGATTTTTAAAGCTTTGTCATGCCACTCAGCCAAGACAGAGCTGATCTTCTTCTTTGCAGCGATTGCATTGGTAAAAATTACCAGAAACAACTTCATACCCGTTGATGGTGCCAGGTTCAGTGCAGATAAACTCTGTAGGTAAACCGCCATCGGCATGCTCGGCAAATTCAGCATACGATATTTCTTGGTCTGGCTTTACCAAGCAACCGCATTCACCGCATTCAGTTCTGAAGAAGTACTTACCGTTTTTTGACTCTTGGGTTTGAGTGGTCTGTATTGATTGGCACATGATACTTTTCCTTTTAAGGTAAGTGCTATCGAAACTGATAGCTATAATGGAAGCGATATTGCTTCTACAGTATACATATATGTAATTGAAAATAGATCAAACACTCGTTATGCGAACCAACGAAAAAGCACTCTACCCTAGACCATCGCTGGCCAGGGTAGAGTGTTAAAGCATTGTTACATGCAATCATGGAGAACCTTCCAGCGACAACAATCAATTTACTAACAACAGTTAGAGGGACGTCGTGGTTTCGCTGGCAACCACAACTCTACCCTTTTTAGCTCTCAAAATACTTACATTGCGTATCTTTTTGTCTATGGATTTAGAATGTCTGACGGGGTGATAAAGCCACGGGGATGGTGCTAGAATCAAACAATCGCTGAGTTTAGCCTGTTGTGTTTTTCTTTTTCCGTATACTGTGTCTGTGAGTGTAACTCTGTCCTCGGTATACCCACCCACCATAGAGAGGACATAGTTCCGCCATACCTCCGTCTACACCCACCTTTTACGGGCGTAGCAACGTGAAGTTGTCTTCTCCGGTAGTCTATTGGCTTTAGTATCATGAGGGTTTGATTATCCGGCTTTAGGTGTCCACCGGTATGCCAATTGGCCAATACCCACGAGTCGACGCAATGTGCTGAGAAATCTTCAGCCATTTTTAATCTAGTTTTGATTAACCCGTGGTCCCGTCGGAGGTTATATGTATCCCTACCGACCTTAGTAAACACATTTGCTAATTTGCTTAGTTGTTCGTAGAACCATTTTTTACCGACTTGAAGCGGGGAGAAACTACTGTTGCTGCGGATATTTTTACCCTCAATTGTCTCGTAAATAATATCCTCCACTACAAACGCCGATATAGGGTAGAACTTAGAAAGCCATGCACTTATTCTTAATTTTAACCCCCATCTGGCTCGAGTTGATGGCGGTATGAAGTTTAGTGATCTTGATCTGTTGCTTCTCTTAGCACGACACGGGGTGTGCCGACTACGTCTGAGTTTTCTCATAACGCGCTTAAAGCTAACCTTGTCTTTAACGTAACCACAGGCATGCGAATTAATGTTCAGATACGTTTTAGTAGCTGATTTAACTGTATAACCTTCGCGTTTACTACCCGGGTCGATTCCACAGGCAACTGGTTGTAAATCACCATCAACCCTATCTACAAGTTGAATGTAGTATAGCTGTTTTTTCCACTTAGGTACCGCTTTTCCTTTACGGATAAGATCTCTAGCCCTAGCCGGATGGCATGGCATGAGTGGCTTACCAGACGAGGAAACAACAGGTACCCAGTTAAATTTTTCATCGTTCATGGGTTACCCCTACTTTGCAATTAAACAAGAAAAAACCTCATCGAGACTGACAGCATAGTGGTCGAGGACTTGAGGAGCATCTACGACATATTTTAGCCTACCATGGCTAGTCTGTTCAGTTTACTTCAAACGTCCTTTTGCAAGAACTTGTACACTCTAATCTTCCGTTTATCCAGCTTTCTTTGGTAGTAGCCAAATACTCGCATAGGACCTAACTCCATTTTATAGGAGTTAGCTAGTCGATGGAGAAACCCGAAAACAAATCAACCGTCCAACCAGATCAGCAAAAGCTGACCACCCTCACGCACAGAGAGTTTTTTGTAGGCGGACAGGAACGCACAGAGAGGGACGCTGGCATTACACCGAAGCATCGCGTTCATGAACCGACTAAAGGAGAAACCATAAGTAAAACCTCAGCACCTAAGCACTGCGCTCTAAAAAGGAGAAAAAGAACACAGAGCCTAAGCACAGACTACTACCCATAACGCTCACCGATGTATGCGTTCTGCCTACGCACACTAAAGAGTCGTGCGACATTCCATCAACCTTTTTAGTTGAATGAGATAAAGGGGCCACGAGTGGTCACGGCCCCACAGTGAGGTTAAAAGGAGTAGTCTGTTGCCACACTATGTACGTGTTACCGTACACCGTACCGATTGGTCTTCTTGGTGCGACGGATATCTTCTAAGAGTTGCTCTATGGAAATAGCGCGATTATGGCTGGTGTTGATCTCATTGCTCAGTGCGTGCAGCTTATACTCTAGCTGCTTTAAGATGAACTGGTTAGCCTCTTTCTTGTACTGCTCTAAGAGATCTTTGATCTTCTCTTCTTTAATCAGTATCTCCTCTTGCTCTAAGGAGCTGCCCTCGTACTTCTCTTCGAGGTAGTTCCTGTTACGGGTAAAGAGCAGACCTCGGTCGATGCCGTAGTAGTCCAAGCCTTTACCACTGACCAAGAACCAGTAGCTTAACAGCCCCGCAATCACCATGTCATCGTTACCGCCTTCAGGGTGATCGACGCGGTTGTTACGGATCACTAAACCCAGGATCTGTGACAGCAGCTGCTTATCGTGCATGCAGTTACCGGTGTACTTACACATGCTGATCAATGTGGTGCTATAGAGCTCAGAGCGAGAAGTCACGCCAGAGCCTGAAGTGGTAAAGCCGATATGTTTCTTCTGTTGGATGAAGTAGTCTTGGTTGTAATACTTAACCTGTTGGAGTTCTGTGTACTCTTTGTTTTTCTCTTGAGAGTATTGCACGATCATGTTAAAGAGTCGCTTCATGGGGTTCACACCCAAGGCGATGAACTTCATGATCATGTAGTCGATGATGGCTACAGCTGAGCTGCGACGCTCAATGACCATCACGGAGTTAAGATACTTCATCATGAAGTCCACGAAGAAGTCCGCCAAGGTAATCAAGTTGAGCTCATTGAAGGTGGCCGTACAGATCACGGCAGCGCTCGTGTGGTCTCGGATCACCAAAGCGATATCGTCTCGGCCCACCGCGTCAGAGGTATCTACCCCCATCACAAAGCTCACGCCGTTGGCTACACGGTAGTCGATATCTTCCTCGGTAATGTACCACCGCAGGATATAGTTGTAAGGCCTGTAGATCTCGGTTCTGAACGTCTCAGACACCGAGTCACGCATCACCTCGATGTACTCTTTAGGAATAGGAGATGTCTGTGTGCCACTGGTCCAGCGGTTAAAGAGGTCTCTATCTGCATCTTCACCTTCGGCGATGGTCTCTTGCAGTTTGCTTCTCATCCACTCATCTGTGTATCCCAGCTGCCGGTGACTGAAGGTGAGGTTCAAAATAGCACGTTTGGTCTCGTTCATACCCGCTTTAGAATTAGACAGCACCAAAGCGTTGAGTTCTTCCTCGTCTCTCGCGTCTAAGAAGAGCTCATCCCAGACCGTGGCTGCGTTCCAGAGCTTGTAGACGTACTTGGCATCACGGTCATCGATCTTGCCCGTGGTGGTCGTAAGAATCGTGCCATAGGGCATGTCGTTACGCCTAGCCGCATCACGCGCGGCATTACCGGCCATCAGAGCTGCAGACAGAGCTATTTCCACGTTAGGCACGAAACACGCCTCATCGACATGCAAAATCGGCGACGTGAAGCCTCGACCCACACTGTTGGCTAACTTAGGTGAGAGGTTAGACAAGTTACCCTTGTACATGTTACCCAAGGACTTGATGTTGATCTCCTCGGTGTTGAAGATGTCACCTCGGCTCTTGAAGTTCAAGTAAAAGGGCACCTCTTCTTGGATCTTTTTCAGACGTATCAAGTTCTGTGTACGCAAGTCATCTGAGCGTGTGAGCATGTTGATCAGCGTGTTGGTCACCCCGATGTTGAGCAAGTAGATCATCAAGACGTCGGTGCTGAAGGATTTACCGGTCTGACGAGGTTGAATGAGGATGGTTGTGATGTGGTTAAAGAAGCTCCAGTACAGCGCGATGTTAGCTCTATTGGCATTAAAGGGATCGGTCTCCACGCCTGCCAGTGGTGGCACACGCACTATCTCTCGGATATAGTACCAAAAGTTGTGCTTACACTCATAGACGATTTTCGCCATGGTGTCCATCGTGAGGCTCTCCAGGTCATGAGGGTTGACCTTCGCCAATTCTGGCTGGATCAACGCTAAAGGAAACGCGTGGTTCTTCACCCCCATCTTCTTGTACAGGGATGCCAAGCGTTTAAAGCTCTCGTTTTGGGTCTCTACGTGCACCGTGCAAGTAGGGTATAAGTCGTAGTCGCTCTCAAAGAGGATCATCAGGTATCTCCAGTGGCTATAGTCAGACGATACAGCCTATGACTAAAAAAATACAGCACCCCCAGGGAAGGCCAGATAGGCACTTCCCCGGTGGGTGGTGTGTACTGCAAGTTTCCTGAGGATGCGACTCTAGACATAAGGCTTAAAAAGCGTCGGATAGTCTCCGCGCAGAATGTCGGTCAGATTCTCGTTATCCACGTAAATCTCAGCGATACTGCGCCCGTATTTATCTAAACTCGTGCTGTGGATGAAGACATCTTTACCCACCGGTAAAAGCATTTGTACGGTCAGTTTAGCGTCTTTCCCTCCTGGGGCATACAATTCCACAGCGTTGACCCGGGCTAACCTGCAGCGGATTTTAATCGCCACATGAAACCCCAAATCCATCACGGCATCTACCGTGTCACCGTCGACCACGCGGTCTACCTTGGCCGCATACTTGTAATCCGGCGCCACCTCTACCACTCCAGCAAAGAAGAGCGCTTAGGAGAGACCGTGTATTTCTCAATCACCTCGCTATAAATAGCGCGACTGTTCTCAGTAGCCAGCAAAGAGCACTGGCTCTCGGCGGCTACTTGGAGCAGCTTCTCGGTATTGATCGAGACGTCCGAGAGCTCTTCCAGCACAGGACTAGCCCACTTGTTGGCCATCTTGATGCCAGGCTCTATCACACGGTCCCAGGTGATGATCTGCGTGAGTGTACGCTCCACCCGACCATTCCTGTACTTGTTATCCGTGATCCCGCGAATGGAGAAAGCCACGTTCTCCTGTGGGTTGGTGATGGAGTCTTCCAAGGCTTTCGCATGCACACCAGAGGGTTTGACCTTGGCCATGATCGCCACCAGATCGGGATTGTTTGCAGAGGGGGTGTTCTTACCATAGGCAAAGTCCAACCAGATCTCACTGAAATGGCAGCAGATGTTTTGCTCATCCAGCGTAAACACACGCTTATAGAAGTCTTCCATGCTCATCGCAGGGTCCTTCTTAGGATGCCCCAACTCACCAAAGAGCGCACCGTTAGAGATACGACGCATCAGGTGACTGGAGCCCTCAAAGAGCTGAGACGCCCCCTTGGCGGTATAGTACTCACCAGCGGAGTTAAAGCAGTTCAGACCGCCCACGATGAACGTGTAGTAGCCATTGCTATCGGGGGTGAGAACACCCTTTTTATTGATGTTAGGCAGCACGGTGCCTGTGAACTTGACAATCGACATAAGAGATCTTTCAAACGGTAGAGACAGACCAGAGACTATGGTGGGTCTCTGGTCTCGTACTCGTACTGGTTACCGGCTTTAACGGGACATGGTGCTACGCGACACGTACCGATAGTCGGGACTATCGGGACATGTTGGTCACAGAGCTGCTACCGACCTCTTCAGCGCGCTGCTTGTAACCCTTGTTAGCAGCAGCCACGTCAGCGGAGACACCGCTCACAAAGGCGGGACGCATGTAAGGATCAGCGTTGTTGATGTTGATGCCATCCAAGATCCCTTGGGCAAAGTTCTTCACGCCCAGACCGTACTGAGAGATACCCGTGAACTCGATGTCCAAGGTCAGGATCTCTTGTGCGGTGGTCAGGTCACGCTTGGCGGTGATGTCACCGGTAGACATAGGTGCCATGTTGGTGGTGATCCACGCCTTGTCGACCTTTTTATGCAGAGGATCTGGCACAAAGAAGAGGCAAGTCGCAGTGTACCAATCGGCCAGCAGGTCAGTGGTTTGGCCACCGGTCAAGGTAGAGGCCAGCGCAAATTTGCTGTTCTCATCCATCATACCGTAGCGAATCCAGTACTCCAACAACGTCTGGATCGGGCGACCGTACTTCTCCACGAAGGTGAACTTGGGCTGCGTACGCTCACGGGTGACGTTGGTGAACTCTTGGTGCTGCTCACCAGCTCCACCCACGGGATGCTCGTCAAAGTCGACCTTGAGGCCGGCGTTGAAGCCATCGATGGTGCGTGCATGCAGCTCAAAGAGCGACTTCAAGCTGGCAACCCATTTCTCGGGGTTGGGCATGGCGGTGAAAAGGCGTGGTGCTTCAAGCATGACGCAGACAAGCGGTCTGGATGTATATGATTGGTTGGAAACCCAGCTGGTCAAATCGGGTGCATACCCATTTTGGCCGCCGTACTGAAGATCTAGCATGTCTATGTTTTGATTACTGTTGTTGTACGCTCCAGTCAATAAAGCGTCTGAAAGTCTACTCATTACACACTCCTAAGATAGGTTAAAAAATGAAAAATATGAAAGTAACAATAGCATTAAATGCTAAGAAATTCATTCTTAAAGCCAAGGCTAAACACGGGGACAAGTACGACTATAGCAAAATGTGTTACAAAGACATGCAAACTCCTGTCACGATATTGTGTCCGATTCACGGGGAGTTCCAGCAGAAACCATCTATACATATAGACAGTGATTGTCCACTATGCTCACCTATGTGTGTTAGACTGACCACAGAGGAGTTCATCGCTAAAGCTAGAAAGGTGCATGGCGACAGATACGACTACAGCCAAGTTAACTACACCTCGCGAGATTCTAAAATAACCGTTATTTGTAAAGAGCACGGGGAATTTCAATATCTCCCCTTTCATTTCCTCAGAGGGTTTAACTGCCCTGCTTGTCGCTCTGTAAAAATAAGATCAAACGCAGAGGAGTTCATCGCTAAAGCTAGAAAGGTACATGGCGACAGATACGACTACAGCCAAGTTAACTACGTCACATCAAGAGTGCCTGTATCTATAATCTGCCCGGCGCACGGCCCGTTTCAACAAAAACCAACCACGCATTTAGAAGGTAAAAAATGTTACCTATGTGGGGTAAACGATAGGTCGTTAGGCTTAGATCAGTTCATAGCTAAAGCCCGCGAAAAGCATGGCGACAAGTATGATTATAGTAAAACGGTATACATAAATAATACCACTAAAGTAACAATAATCTGCCCTATACACGGCGAGTTTCAACAAACCCCGGCCGTGCACATTACCAGTATTTGTCCTGATTGTAATTTTGAAAACAGAAGAACGACCACAGAGGAGTTCATCGCTAAAGCTAGAGAGGTGCATGGCGACAGATACGACTACAGCAAGGTTGAGTATTTTGGTTACCTTGATAAAGTAACAATAATCTGCCCTATACACGGCCCGTTTGAACAAACTCCGTCTGTGCACGTTAACGACAAATGCGGGTGTAGAAAATGCAGTGATTCTAAAGGGGAATTAAAGATAGCTGAAATTTTGGACAAACATGGCGTTAACTATGTTCGGGAGCACAAACTACCAAATAACAAATTCAGATATGACTTTTACTTACCTGACCACAACGTCTTCATTGAGTTTCATGGCATGCAACACTACAGATATGTGGAGTTCTTTCACAGAGATTTGGATGGGTTCAAAGAACAAAAAGTATCTGATTATTGTAAAAAAAGATTAGTTGAATTGTTTAATGGTAAACTCATCACTGTTCCATATGTTGTTCTTGATAACAACAAAATAGAATCTTTTCTAATGGACAAGTTAAATAAAATGTTTTCAACAGGTTTAAAATAAACGATCCCGAGCGTATGCCCCAGAGACTAAAGCATCTGACAATCGACTCATTTAAATACTCCTAATAATTAGCTGGCTTTGGTTCAAGGTATTGCAAACAGGTGATCGAAGTTCTCAACGATCACCTGTCTGGTTATGTCATATCACTGAGCCAGATCGCTCATACGACGGGCACTGACGAATGCCGTACAAACTGTGCGCATGTTATTACTAAAAAATTTCACCTCCGTAGTCCAACTGAAACCATTGAGATTGTCGCGTTCCGTGACGGTTACGTTAGGGATAATCACAAATTTTCCGTCAAATTTGTCCTTCACTTTTTCAGCAATGAAGCCGTTGACAGCTTCTTCCAGTTGGGCATTTGTGAAGCTTATTGCGCCGGTATACTCACGCCAGCTGGCATGGATGATCTTCGTGACAAAACTGATGGCCACTGCCGTAAAGAAGCTGTTGAGTACAGATGTGTCACCACCAGAGTAGACTGTCTTCATTGCGGGGAAGAACTGCGTGCGTGGTTTGTAGTTGAGCACGAAGTTCAACCCAACCGTCCACAAGTTATTGCGGGTGCTCGCTGGTACCCAAGTGATATCGATGTCTTTGAGTTGGGTCACGATGGAATTAGGCGCGTGGTCAAACGCAAAACCATTCTTCCAAGCACCGTTAGACGCACCCATGTACCGAGCGGCCATATATGCGACTTCATAGGTCAGCGGGACGCGCTGGTCGTAGTTCGAGGTAACCAATTTACCACTGCCGATCGAAATCATGCCGCGAGTAACTGGCGTACCAAAAGCCGAGGACTCAGGGTAGAGTTCCAACATCGTCTTCAGCGCCACGCCTACGGAGTACTGCGAGTTCAGATCCACTGAGGGATTATCGTGCGCCATGGTCGAGAGCACCACAAAGGTGTCTTTACGGCGAGAGATGAACTTGGCAAAAGCCTTTTTCGTAGCCAGCGTGAAACCGGAGTCATAGATGATGGATTCCGGATGCATCACCAAGTCGTTGTATTCAGAAATCGCGCTGTTGTAGAGCTCCAGGTCCTGTGCCACCAAAGCGTCCAAAGCACCCAAGCTGATCGTGCCGTCCGAGGCACCTTTCAAGTACACGTTGGTGTTCTTGGTCAGGCGAATGGAGTCCACGTCATCGATGAGTTTGATCGACTGGTAAGGCGAGCCATTGGAGCTCACGAAGTTGATCAGGTTCAGCGCGAAGAGGTTGTTATCGGTGTTGTTGATGACCGCATCTTTGTGGCTGTCAGAGATGATCTTTTCGGCATCATAGAGCTGCTGCAAAGCGGTGCTCAGGTTGCTTTTGTAGACATACAGACCACCGAGTTGACGGGTCTCCTCGGGGATAGCGTATTCGGCCTTGCCAGTGTTGACCGCAGTTTCCAGGCCGATGCGCTCTTCGGTGTTGATATCCAGGACGTTGTTGTCCAGGATGAACTTCGTCGAAGTAATCAGGGCGGAATTGGTGAGGGCTTGGACTTTGCCAGTGTCGGCATTGATGAGCTTGACCAACTGGAAGTAGTAGGGGAAGTTCTTCATGTCGGTCAGGATGTAGTCGGGGAATGGGGTCATATCCGACTGCAAAGCTGGGAACATGCGAATAGCGAGTTTGTTGCCGTATTCACCGGCGTATTTGGCGAAGAACTCAAAGACCGGGGTCTGAGTGGACTGCACGGAAGTGGTGGTATCGATCTGAGTGCCAGGGCGAACCGTTTTCAGGCCAGGCGTGTAAGCACCGACTGCGGCTTCACTGTGATCAGCGACCCACTTGACTTTGAAGCCAGGGATGTTGATGACGGCACCGGTGCCGTCTTTTTGAGGGATAGGCAGGTTGTTGGCATCTACAACCACAGAGCCATCGGTGTTCTTTTGGTACAGAGGCACTTGGGTGGGAAGCACGTCCAGGTACAAGGTCACGTTGGCAGCATCTTGAGCGTCATCAGGGACGACGCGTTGGATGACGCAGTTGTTACCGGCGCCAGCGATGGCGGAAGCAAAAACGGTCTGGTGAGTGAAGTACTTGTTGAGCAGGTTGAAGGTCTCATCGCCATAGAGCTGTGTCAGAGACACGCTGGCGAAATCAACGTACGCGGGACCGATGGGGCCTTTCTCTGCGAAGATGTAGAGCTTGGGCAGATGCTGAGGGATGCTCAGCGAGTTCTGGGGAACGACCCGAGTCGAGAGATCTTGAGTGCCAAGATCAATGACCATGGGAGCCGCGTTGACGATGTCTTGCATAACTACTCCTGATAACTGGACGGTGGATAAAAAACTGGGGGTGGAAATTGTTTGGCTTTAGGCACTAGGCGGGTAGTAAAACAGCATAGACGCCTGGATCACACATCGGCATATTTTCCATTAGATTAGGGGCTATCCATGATTAACAAGACGGCGTATGACACGTCCTATTTGAGCATACTCAACCGGGATAAGGTATTGGAGAACGTCAGGAAGTACGTCATCATTGACTACTACTTTATCAAGGAAAAGCTCGCGTTGAAGTTAAAGAGCTTTAGTAACGCTGAGGTGTATTTGGACCCAGTGGTGCTGTGTGGGCTCAGCACGCTTGAGCAAGACATTGATCACATCACTCAGGCACTCGTGGATGCGAGCAACAAGATCAGTGTATTGGATTTACGGTTCTGCACCAAGCCCAATAAGGACAAGACGGACATCGAGGTGAGAAACGAGAGCGAGTACACCTTCACCGTCAACAAGTATATCTTGAGCAATCTCTGGTTTGTGGGTCGGATGGGTGAACTCAGAGACCTCAAATTCGGCTATGTCGTATTTAGCGCCTGGTTATCAGATAATTTAGCCAAGCGATTTGGCCTGGATCTAGGCGATACGTTCAAGTTGAAGGTGCTCGCACTGCTGTATTACCACAGTCTCTTTGTAGAGAAGTTGGACCAAGATGAGGCCGATAAGCTCTACATTCGCTTTAAGAGCGAGTTCTTACTGAGCGAAGAGTTGATGGGTGACATCTTCAAGAAGGTCGGCCACAAACTCAGTAACGCCGAGAGCTTCTGTGAGGCATGCTACGCCGTCACCGATAACGTGCGCTTGAAAGGCCTGAACATGGCCGTGCTCAGCACCGTGATTGCCAACAGCTGGTTTGGTCTGAACGCCAAGGAAAACATCATGGTGGGCTTAGAATACCCTCCAGTGTTTGTGAGCATGGTCCAAGCCGCTTTGGAGAGCAAAAGCTACAGCAAGAGTAGTTTGGGTCAGATCGTCGCTCGCCTGAACAAGAAAGACAAAGGTGCTGAGTTCTTGAAGGCTTTAGAGGGCGTCGTCGGTGCGTTCAAAGAGTAAGCATGAGACACATTCCACCCTGCTGTCTTAAGCACGCAGGGTGGTGTGTACTGTATTGAAAGGATCCATTGTGTTACCCATCGTCGACTTCTTCATGAAGAATATTTACTGTGCGTCTAAGCAAGACAGCCAGTACTCCTTTAGTTTGGTGAAGGTCAACGCTAAGCCCGTTAAGGGGTCTGTGAGCGTCTACAACATCACCAAGCGTCTGCCTGACATGACGGTACAGTATGACGTCTACGTGCTGGGAAACCTCTCTCCGACATTTTTGAACATGCTCAAGCAGGGGCACGAGTGGTTCAGGGATGTGTGGGTTAATGTCGCTGATGACATGAAGACTCGGGACTATATTCTGCACGCGTATGACCACAACGGTGTGATGCATGTGCGCAGCAAAGTCTTCTATAGCTTCATCGATGAGAGCAGTTTGATCTTCTGTGTGCAGCGCGATATGGGGATGACCCAGAGCTTACTCGACAGCCAGGCGCTGACCATACACGTGTACAGCAACGCTTACTTCAATACACCAGGCTACCGAACTCTGCCGGTGTGCATCGGCATTGACTACGACTACCGTGTGGTCTATAACAACGTCGACAAAGTCGCTCTGCAGCAGTGGATCACCAGCCGTGAGAGCACAGGGGGTAAATGCTTCATCTACATCAATGGCCTGTTTTACGACAAGCTGACCTTGGACATTGCCAATGGCTCTGCCGTAGAAGTCGTCTATGACCAAAGCGTGGTCTCTAAGACCTACGTACCCATCAGCTCTTTGCGCCAGTTCACGAGCACCAAGTTTGGTGGCACACGCTACTTGCTGGTGCGCGAGAAGGTACTGCCTGAGATTGAGTATTATGATGACAGTGAAGTGTATGTCGCCACCAGTGACGTCGCTAACAACCGCGGTGTCTTCTACTTTCGCCACAGCGCCAGCTCCATGTTCATGGGCACCGATAAAGACTACACGTTCAATAGTGCCTATGTGAACACGATGGCCAATTACTTGTCCACTGTAACGGGTGGTGCTGTGCAAGATAAGCAACTCGTGCTCTACACCCGTCGCGGCGGTGCACCTCGTCCACTGGTCTACAGTGACTTGAGACTCCACGAGTTCTACAAGCTGCCACTGTCTACTCAGCTCAACACTTTAGACGGCAGTGGTGACAGCATCACAGAACTGAGGGTTGAGTCCACTGAGAACAGTCTCTACTTCAACATCGCGGCGATCAACAACCCCTTTGCAGTGACCAAAGAGATGTTCATGCAAGCCATCGGCTACAACGCGGTGAGCTATTACTACGGCTATAACCTCGTTCAAAGGGGGGTGACTCTGACAGTCGATGTGCCTGAGCTCTACCAGGAACCTAGCACCGTGTACGAGTACGACAGTACAGGTAAGATGTTGGGCCACCGCACCACCGTGGGGCCTTTGTACGTTTGTTCTTCTAGCAGTGTAACAAATGTAGAGTTCATCAAGGGGCTAACACCGGTGGTCTATAAAGAGTACTATGCCAACCAAGTCGACATAGCACTGTCTTATTCCGATTATGTGGTCGCGAGTGCCCTGTTCAGTGACAATACCCGCATGACCGAATGGGAAGATATCACTTATAGCGAAGATAAAGTATACCGTTCGACTGGCGATATCTTGTCTGTCAATGAGACCGCTAACAAGCGTGTGGCGGTGGTCTATCTGAATGAGCCCAACCTCTATGATATCGATCTAGACATCACCCAAGGGGCGATGCACTTACCTTTGACCCAACATCGCTACATCAATGGCAGTGCCGTTAGTATTCCTTTAGATATCGCTTACACCAATGTCGAGCTCTTCTTAAACGGCTACCGGTTGGTCGAAGGTGTGGACTACTTCATGGCTTACCCGTGGGTGAGCATTTGCAATAAGTCTTACTTGGACTACACCTTACCCAAACAAAAGCTGCATGTGAGGTGTCACGGCTTTACACTGGATAAGAGTGCCATCAATGCCCTGGAGATCAAAGGCTGGGTCAACAACGGTGTGCTGGGTAGGAACAACGTGCACGACATCCGTGATGATCGCGTGATGGGTGTCTATGTGGCAGGTAAACTCTACCCCAGAGCGTCTGTACGCTACGCCGAGGAAGACCACACGGTGCGTCTGAACGATGCGCTGAACGGTCGCCCTTACGTGATGACGGAGCCCATGATCAGCGTCAAGCAAGTCACGGGTTTAGATACACTGGCATGGTATACGGCAGCTAAAGCTAAAGATCAGCGCATGCGTGACTTCTTTAGCCGGGTGATGCCGGAGCCTGTGATCAATGACTTTAATGTGATTGGTCAAAGGCATGTGCTCTACAGTCCGGTGATCAGTAAGATTCTTGTGGACGTGCTCGAAGGAGTGATCCCTGAGAGTGTCTACACGACGGCGTACGATGACGGGGTGGTCATTGCGCTCTTAGATGCCAACTACAGTGCTTTGTTAGCCATGGACCCCGTGAAGAAGGGGCTACCCGCCAGTCTGGTGGAGATCCAACCTCATGTGGGTAATACGGTGATCAACGTGAACTTGTACCAATACCGGTTCATGACCAACGTGGTACGCATCTTGAGTCGCGGTCAGGTCAATTTGAGCGGCTACTTGTCAGTATCGGCTTAGAAGGTTTTTCAATTTTTAGGAGTGAGATTATGCGGTTAACTTTTGAGACCATGCTGGCGCCTGCTAACGGTAGCAGCGGTTTGCAAGCAGCAGCTCAGGCGTTTCTGGACGCTTTGAACGTGACAGCGGTGCAGATGAACTACTTGAGTGGGATTGTGGGGAACGTGCAGAGTCGCTTGAATGGCTTGGCAAGTCTCTCAGGTACAGCGTTCACGGGTAATGTGACACTCTTTGCGACGCCGAGCTTGGCACTGCATGCAGCGAGCAAGGGGTATGTGGATGCGCTCACGATCACGGGGAAAGTGCCCGTGGCCGGTGGGACGATGACAGGGGCGTTGGCGTTGTCAGGCGATGCGACGGTGGCGATGCAGATCACCACGAAACAACAGATGACGGCGTCCATTGCGGCAGCTGTGGCCAATACCGCCAACGTGACCGATCTGACGACGGGCTTTCCCCAGTGGAACACGGCCGTCAACGGACAAGTGGGGTCGGGCTGGCCGACCTTTCAGAGCAAGTTGCAGGCGATCATCACCGAGGTGCGTAAAGCCCCACTGGCGAGTTATGCACCAGTAACGGCCAGCGGCGTGTATCCTGGCGCTTCCGGATTTCACGGTGGGGTATTGCTGCCCGATGGTCGGGTGTTTTGTGTACCTAGCGGTTCGACTACCGCACGGATCTATGACCCCGTCACCGATACACTGGTCACGCCAACCGGGACGTACCCTGGGGTAAGTGCGTTTTGTGGTGGCGTGTTGTTGAAAGATGGTCGGGTGTTTTGTGTACCTAACGGTTCTTCGACAGCGCGCATCTATGACCCCATGACCGACACGCTGAGCACCCCGGGAGGGTCTACGGCTGCTTTGGAGGGTAGCTATTGGGGTGGGGTGTTGCTACCAGATGGCCGGGTCTTTTGTGTGCCGTGTAACGAGACAATTGGGTTAATCTATAACCCCGCCACCAACAGTCTCAGTAATCCTCCTGGTGTCTACCCTGGATCCAGTGCGTTTTATGGAGGCGTGCTTTTACCCGACGGTCGTGTGTTTTTAGTCCCGGGTACCAGCACCACAGCGCGCATCTATGATCCGGTGGCTAATACCCTCGTTATACCAAACGGAACTTACCCGGGTAACTCCGCATTTGTCGGTGGGGTGCTGCTCCCCGATGGTCGGGTGTTTTGTGTCCCTTACAACTCCACGACGGCACGCATCTATGACCCGGTCACCAACACCGTGTCCACACCCGCTGGCACATATCCTGGATCAGATGGTATACATAGCGGTACACTTTTACCTGATGGCCGGGTCTATTGCCACGCCTGGCTTACTAGCAACTCCAAAATCTATGACCCGGTCACCAATACCCAAATCATCGCACCTGGGGTATTTTCTACAGTCGGGTTGGGTAACGGTGTTTTATTACCTGATGGTCGAATCTTTTGTGTGCCTTTTAATGCCACTGCCGCTGTATTGCTAGTTGGTAGTACCTCTAACCTCTCGGGCAACAAAAAACTACCCATGAGCCTCGTTCTCTCGCCGTTTTTTAATAAGAGGTAGCTTATCGGATAAACCATGAAGATGCACACCCATCACCCTACCCCTTTGACAGGGTAGGGTGATGGGTATTCTTTTCCAATTAAATCGTCTTCAAGTACTTGATCGCTTCATCCAAATACTTCTCATACAGGATCTCAGCGAGTATCTCGTAATCGATCCTAATGAGCAGCACATTCACAATGATCGCCACTCTATCGTCTAAGGTCCTCAGTGCCAAGTTCACATCCTCAGGCACCTTCACCTCCACAATGTACTTGCGGATGTACTTGATGCTCTGCCTTCTGTCTTCCTTGAAGGTGAACAGGAATTCACCCTTGTTAGAGTTCAGACGGAGTTCCGCGAACTTCTTCAACTTATCGAGGAAAGTGAGTTTACTCTTACTCACGAAGATGATCTCGTAGATCAACAGCGTGTAGATAAACTTATGGAGTTTGCGTTTGAGATACCGATACAACACCATCTTTCTCCTCAGCGAACCAACAGCGAAGCTACAGAGAGTTTCAGATAGCCTGAGACAGACTCTTTGAGGAAGACGATGTCAATGTTGCTATGCAGTGCAATGGTGGTGCTAAAAGTGATATCGGAGGTAAAGATGCTCACCGGGATCACGATGGATTGGTTGAGGTACTTGACCTCGATATGGGTAGGGGTGAGTGCGTTGAGCTCAGTAAGCGGGTTCAGGACCGGGTTGGTGGGCTTGTACAGGGCGTTGAGCCACGCAGTGGAGTCCGTGTACCCGTTGGCGATGTTGACCTTTGTGAAGACGGTAGAGCCTCGCTTGGCCTTCAAACCAGTACCGTAGTACGGGATGTTGTTAGGCACTTGGTTGGAGACTTCCCAGAAGTTCGTCGCAGCCACATCACTGGCTGGTGCACGCAAGACGATATCAACCGTCTGGATATGGATGAAGTAGTTAAAGATCCCAGAGACCCCTGAGAGCTCCACCATGAAGGTCAGGCGCTGGGTGATGCCATAGAGCAGTGGGTTAAAGGACGGTGAAGTCGTCGACAAGGTCACCTTAGCCGTTACATCGATCAAGATGTTCCTGTCCAGGTTCATCAAGTAGGCTTTGTACTTGTAACCGTTGACGGCATCGACCCACACCGGGTAGACAAAGAGCTTGACGTTGTAACTGGTATTGGGGTTAGAGACTTGCAGTGTGTACGGACGAGTCACGTAGTAGCCATCTGAGGAGACGGAAGCCAACGCCGCTTCGTTCGCATCGAGCTTATAGGAGAGCACCATCGGGACTTTGTGACCGATGATGGTGGAGGTGAACTGGTCTAAGCCATAGAGCTTGAACTTGCCACCATTGATCGTGTAATCCATCGTGGAGCCGTCGTTGTACTGCACGGTGGCGAGTGGGTTAAACGACTCTAGGGGAAGGTTCACGGGGTAGTTCACGACCTCGGGAGTATTGGTGAAGATGAAGGGAGACTTCATGTAGATGTTGACGATGTACTTCTGCTCAGCGAACGCTTGAGCCACAAAGGTCGTGTTCTCTACAAGAAGAGTACGGCGAGACAGGACTTTGCCCGAGGAATCAAAGACCACGCAGGTCACGACTTCACCGTCTAAGAGTTCACTGGTGGTATTACAGACCGGCACAGATTTCACCGCGTAGTTCTCGACTTGGTTGTAAGCGACGAGCTGCAACGGGATATCGGATCCGATAAAGTTGTTGGAGTTGTCGTACCGGCGAGAGATGATCTTGGTGGGGTCGATGTAGTAGCCCTGATACAGTCGGGCGTAGTTAGCGGTGGTGGAGTAGACCTTGGCCAGAGCATCTACACACAGGGTGTACGGGGTCACGGACTTGTCATAATAGACACGGTAGTTGTCAGCGGTGTCGGTGATGAGGGTATCGGTGAGGGTGGTCGAGGAGCTCAGCGCGACAGGCTTGAGCTCAGGGATGAAGGTGACTTGGTCTAAAGAGTTCACGATCTGCAGAGCACCCGTTTCGGGCTCTATCACGTAGTCGTTGACCTTAGGGATGAATTTGTTCAGGCCGTCTTGGCCCATATAGATCTCATGGATAGACCATGTGGCCCAGCGTGCGTCGGGCTGGTACAACGGCGTGTAGCCGTCGATTCCGGTAATTCCAATTGCGTCAAGTGGCATGTGTTTCTCCAGGGGGTACAGTGAAGTCAAACGATGAAAACCACCCTAGAGCCAGCACATAGGCGGCTCTAGGGTGATGTTCTATCGACGGATGATCTGCTCAAGCTTCGTGGGTGACTTCTCCGGCTGGACCAAGGCACTAACTAACCCCTTATCGAAGTAGCTGCCCGAGAGCTTATTGACGGTGCCTAGGGTGGCGTAGTAGATATCATCGAGAGCGATGTAGGTGTAGTCTGGCTTCTTAGACAGACGGTGGTAGAGGTGCTTGTCTGTGGTATCTCGGGTGATGTAGCTCGTGATGATCTCATTGGTGAGCTTAGAGCTACCGATGGCGCTATCTGCGTAGGCGAGCATGCTGTTGAAGATGGTGTTCAGATCATCGTAGGCGATGTACCACGGCACATTACCTCGCAGGTAGAACTCTTCTAGGATGTTGTAGGTGTAGACCTTGTTACGGATCACCTGGGTGTTCTCGATCACGGGCATGTCTTTACCGTAGTAGAACTGCACGTACTCGACGTTATCTCTGAGGATCTCTTTGATGTAGAGCGGGTTGGTCTCGATGAAGCTGGGAATCAGAGAGACACTGTAAGCATCCCCGATGATCAGCGCAAAGACACCGTACACATAGGTTTTGGCACCTAGGGTAGCGAGGTCTTTGTCGAGGTAGCGTTTAGGGAATTCCAGAATGGTCAGCGTGTCTGTGACGTACTGGTTGTTCTGGAGAGTGATATGTTTTTGGATGAGGGATTTATTACGTAGCATGGCGAGTAGCCGTGAGATTATTGTGTATTGAAGAAAGGCGAGAGGACCAGATTCGCGGGGAGCTTTTTGTTACCGGAGAGGTTAGTTACACTGGCAGTCAAAACCCCACCCACAGTAGAATTCATAGGTATTAAAAATACTCGACCGTCGGGTAAAAGTCTTCCGCCATAAAAAGAAAGAGTCGTTGAAAACGTATTCGAGCGAACGGCCAGGGTATTGGTCACTGGGTCATAAATATAGAGATTAAGCGTAACCCTGGGTAAGAGAAGAATACGACCATCTGACAACAGAACGCCGTGTCCGCACGCTTGGCTACCGGGATAAGTTCCTGCCGGCGTTGTTGACGTATCCGTGACAGGGTCATAGATACGCGCAGTGGTCGAGTCATACGGTACGCAAAAGACGCGCCCGTCCGACATTAGCACAGCACCCACGTAGGGAACTGGCACGCCACTTTGTGTCCATACACCACTGGCTCGACTAGTGGAATTTGTTGCAGGGTCGTAGATGTACGGTGCAACTCCGCTTGCTGGTAACATGAATACTCGCCCGTCCGGCAATAGTGCTGAGCCGCTAATACGATCTGTGCTGGCGTATAAACCACCGGGGGTGCTAAGTACGTTAGCAATTGGGTCATAGATGCGGGCCTGAGTTGACGCGTAAGGTGGTATAAACACCCGACCGTCAGAAAGCAATACTGAGAATGTATGGGCACCACTGCCCGGGTAGGTGCCAGTCGGGGTTGAGACCGTGTCCGTGGCAGGGTCATAGATGCGCGCAGTAGTGCTGTATCTTGGGTTAAGAAATACCCGACCGTCCTTGAGCAACACCCCGCTAACAAAACCCATGCTGCCAGGATATGTGCCGCCAGCAGTCGACACTGTATCGGTGATGGGGTCATAAATCTTAGCGACTGTAGCGTTGGAGGGGACCATGAAGACTCGGCCGTCTGAGAGGAGTACGCCGCCGTAATATTCACCTGTTCCAGCGAAAGTACCTGCAGTGATTACTCGAGTGTAACTCGCCAGCGGGCTCTTACGCACCTCGTCGATCACGGCCTGCAGTTTGCTCTGAAACGCTGCCCACCCGGTGCCGACCTGCGCATTGACCGCGGTGTTCCACTGGGGAAAGCCCGTGGTCAGATCGGTCACGTTACTCAAATCCGACACCGCTTGGGTGATCGCTGCTTCCATTTGGTGTTTGGTACTGATCTGCAATGCTGCCGTTGCATCACCCGCCAACAACAAAATCCCAGTCATCGTGCCACCGCTCTTGGCCAACTTACCACTCACCACCAGCGAATCCACGTACGCCTTAGTCGCCGCGTGCAGGTTCAGAGTCGGTGAGCCAAACAGCGTCACGTTACCGGTAAAGGTATCCCCCGTCAAATCCACAATTGCATTCAGTCGCGTTTGCACCAACCCAACGATCCCGCTCAAGAAGTTGATCTTCGCCGCTGTCGTGGTCACCCCATCCAACAGCGCTTGTTGTGCCGCTGGCACGTTGCTGGTACCGTCTTGGTAGTTAACGATACTCTCGTAGTTTAAACGCATGGCTTTTGTCCTTGTAAAACAGTTGGATAGAATCTATTGCAGAGAGACGGGTCGAACTAACCCATAATACTTCGTGTACTTAGGCAGCTTGTGGGTGATGACGTCTCTGACATGGTTGTGGATCAGATCACAAGCTGAGCGCGTACCGTAGATCGCCTTTTTGCTTCTTGTGCAGTACTTCTCCACATGGTCAAACCATTGGTTTGGGTCACAATCCTTAGCGATTCCGCAAGCACGCTGCTCTTTAAAGACACCACCCACGCCTCCGTTGTAAGCCGCGTCGGTAAACTTCATGCGTTCTACAGGATCTTTGACATCACGCAAGCGGTTGTTGTCTTGACGCACCAGTAAAACCAGAGCTCGTATTTGCAAGTCAGGTCGGGCGTAGATGTTCTCCCAGCTGAGCTCTCGCAGCTCTGAGCGGTACGCATCACGTAGCTCTTGGAGTTTGTCAAAGCGAACAGTACCATCTGTTCTGTAAGCTTTCGTGATTTGCGAAAGCCCAGCCCCTTCTTCCCTTTTTGTCTTTAGTTGACTCGTGGGTGACCAACAACGTCGATGGGTCAAACTGATGCAACTCTCATGTTCGATCAGAGCAGGCACATAGTTATAGTCCGGCATACCCGGAAAGATCCTGGGTACTTCCGTGGAAATAAGCTCCTTGTACAGCAGAGCTTTAGGCGGGATGTAGGTGTGTACATTGACCCCCCACGACAGTGTAGTCCACACACACAGTAAGACAGACAAGAGATACTTCACGATCAGAGTCCTTAAGAGAGAGGGTGGAAAATAGTTTGACCTTTAAGCCCACCATATGGAGATACAGATGGCGAACTATTCAGAGTACCGAGACAATATCAAGTCAGGTGACTTGTTGATGTGGGAGAGACGCAGCATCTCCTCGCTCACCGATATCTTTCTTATGCTGGTTCAAAAAATTCTTAACACCAAGTACAGCCATGTCGGTATCGCGATATTTACCGGCAATCGTCTAATGGTGTTAGAGGCCGATGTACCTAAGGTGATGCTCACGCCGCTGTCTACCGCCACAGACTTCTACCATTTGCCTCTGGGTATTGATTGGAAGCCTGAGCACAAAGCTTTCCTTTTCAAAGAGCTGGGTAAGAAGTACAGTTTGATTGACGCGCTGAGCTATCTCTTTAAGATCAAACGCAACAACAAGACCTGGTACTGTTCTCAATTGGCGGCATATTTCTACGATGCTGTTGGTTACATGACGAGTGATGAGGAGGGCTTTACCCCTAAGGAGCTCACTGACAAACTCATCGAGATCAGCGGCAAAACCCCTGTGTTCGTGAACATCGACACAGCTAACATTATGGCGGAAACAGATGAGCTACAATATCCCTAAACTCGACTTGGACATCACGGGCACGAATGTCAACAACCGCATCATCGATGAGCCTCACACCTTAAGCGGTGCGACTTACCGAAGCATCTCGCCTAACTTGGGTCCCTTCTTTTCAGAGACGCTTCAAGTCAAAGACGGTGTGACGGTTTTAGTGCGGGGTATGGACTACCAAGTCGTCGAACTCCACCAAGAAGCCACCCTGCTCTATGGCCAAGAGATCTCATCAGTGATCCTCATCACGCGTGCCAGCGTGAGCTCACACGTGACGATCACCTACCAAGCTTTGGGTGGACACTTCGCCTACAGCAACAACACCATTGCCAACGTCTATGAGGCCGTGATTAACGACACCCGTCCTATAGGATGGGAGAACATATTCAATAAGCCCACCGAGTACCCACCGAGCATCCATCGCCACCTCTTGGATGACGTCTTTGGCTTTGAGCCAGTGGTCGACGGTCTGGAGCGTATCAAGCGCGCCGTGACGATGGGTCAGACCGATGTGGTCTTGAACATCGTCAACAACTTGATCGGTGACATCGAGTGCTCTAAGCTCGGTAAAGTCTTCCCCGTCAACAAGATCCTGAACTACGACCACTTCTTGTACTTCGTGACACAGCACAAACTGACCTCTCCGATCTCGGTGAAGTCTCTGGAGTGCCGCTACACTAAGGGGAGCATGTTCACGATCTATATCGATAACTCACAGCTGCCAGCCAACACCCCGGTATACTGGGAGCTCTACAATCCAGCGGGTATCATCCCGGCTATTCGTGATACCTCGGGTGTGGTCAATGCCACCACCCATAACTACTTCAACATCTACATCCCTGTAGACGAAGCGGTGCCTTCTATCCTCTACCTCGGGGTGCGCTTAGACCCGCTCAAGGAAGACTACGATGCGGTGACTTACCGTCTGTACGCCGATGACGGTTACAGCACCAGCAGCAACTTTGGTTTCCTGATGCAAGACTTCCATATCGAGAATGCCCTCACGACCGAGGACATCTCTACCAACGAAGAGCTGCGTCTGTTTTACGGCTTTTGCTACTACGTCTGATGCTTTCTCTACGCCATCCAGCCCCTGTAGAGGTGCGCTGGGTGGCGTAGTAGTTTTCCAATAGCCCTCTAGATTTTTTGATTTCACCCCCTGGAGCTACACATGCTTTTAGCCAAACCCAGTTTCCTTCTGCGCTATGCGGTGAGGAACTACATCAACCTCCTGAACCCCAAGATCAACCGCAAGGAAGACGTGATCCTGCCTAAGCAGGCGCTGGTGCACTACATCGACCCTAACGAACACGTGCGCTTTCCCACCAAGGATCTCTACTACTTCAAAGACACGCCAAGCTCCAAGAAGATCCGTGTACAGACCGTCACCGATCTGGCTGTCAAAGAGGGCAACCCCATCCTCAAAGACAAGCTCATTGCCAACACGATTCGTCAATGGTACCGCGCTAACCTCTCAGTCTTTCGCCCCAGCGAGATCACCCAGACCCCGGTCTTAGATGACACCACGGTGAGTGTGATCAACTACAACGCCGTGAAAGACGCTTACCGTTACACGAGCTCACCGTTGAGCAAATACTACGCGTACACCAACCTGCACGCCACGTATCTCAAAAGCGTCAAAGAGATCGTCACGACCCATCCTAGCGTGGTTAACTTCGTGCCGTTTTATATCCCCACGATGCTCTACGGCTACAACGTGATCAAGCGGATCTCCGAGTTCCCGCCGCAGAAGATGATGCGCTTGGTCCAAGAAGATGCGCTTTTGAACGTGATCCATCTGTTCTTGTGGCTCGATCCTAAGACACGCAATCAGTCCGTGTACAAAGACTTGACCGACGAGGACAGCGCCAACGTCGTGCTGGCCATCGAGTACAAGGACCACGTGGTCTACTTACCTCTGTCGATCCTGGCCTCTCTGTCTGACGCCTCTGGGCTGCAGAGTAAGCTCAAGAAGCCTGTCGATAAAGTGCAGAAGATGTATGTGATCTTCCTCTTGATCATCCAAAGCCGTGTCGATAAGCTCTTAGAAGCTGCACAAGTCGATACCCCTGTCGCTAAAGGTGTCACGCCTGACCATGACTTTGTAGAAGCTGAAGATACCTCCTCTGAGCAAGACATCGACATCGATGAGCTGGAGAAGGAATACAGCGACACCGACATGGACACGCTCTTTGCCAAGGACGAACTCGATGCCGATGCTCCTGTTCCTGTGGTGTCAGAACCCACCCCCGAGCAAGAAGAGATCAGCTTCACCGCCACCGATACCGAGATCATTGACTTGATCCAAGAAAAACCACTGGATGATCAGTTCAGTGATTACTTAGGCTCTCTCTTAGATGTGAAGGCCGTCAATTCCTCTGAGCTCAGAGCCGTTAAAAAGCTCATCGAGTCTCGTAAGACCCTCAAGTCTCCCTACGACCCCACCAAGCTCTTTAATGAGGCCAGGATCGTCTCCCAGAGCGACCGGGAGGTCACCCTACACGATCGCACGATCGACGTCCACAACGACCTCGTACGCGCCGACATGCAGCAAGACATCTTGAAGGTGATGGACAACAAGTACATTGACTCCGTCCTTAAGAAAGATGTGCTCGCTTGTGTCTCTAATATCGAGAAAGCTGGTGTGGTGATCAAAAGCTACGAGATCGAGGAAGAGAAGTCTAAGTTAGGTAATTACGAGATTCACCGTTTGGTCCTGAAACCTCTCTTGGGTAAAGAGTCGACGATCTACTTCAAGTTACCCAAGGTCAATGACGAAGGTGAATTCTTGGCCTCTGGGGTTAAGGTAAAACTGAGAAAGGTCAAAACAAGCCTTCCTATTGTCAAGATCGCACCTAACCGCGTCGCGCTCACCAGCAACTACAGTAAGCTCTTCATCACCCGTAGTGAGAAGAAAGCCTACGACTACTATACCTACCTCACGGACTATATCCGCAAAAGCTACATCGAAGATACCGAACATGTGGTTAAGATCCTTTCCCTCTCACTGGGCAACACGTTTCAAAACAAAGAACATCTACCTAACATCTATGCTGCGATGTCGATGGTCTTTAGTCGTGTGAAGGTCCAAACCTTAACCGGTGAATATACCTTTGTCTTCAGTCAGGTTGAAACACTCAAGCTGATTACCCCTGAACTCAACGCAGAGATCACGCAGCATCCAGAAGGCTTTGTGTTCTGTGGCTTTGATAAGAGCAACACACCGATCGTGGTTGACAAGAGCGATACCTTCTACCTCTACGGTAAAGTGAACTACCCACCTCGTTCACCAACATCAAGGTGCTTGGTAAAGATATGCCCTTAGGTGTGGCCTTTGGGTATTACTTAGGGTTGTCCAACCTCATCAAGATCACCCGGGCTAATCCCACGATCATCCCATCGAACAAGCAGTACAAGCTGGCCAAGGACGAATACCAACTCAAGTTCAGCGACTACAAGCTCATCTTCTCTAAAGCCAACAAGGAAGCTTCCCTGCTTTTGGCTGGTTTCCTCTACTTCAAGGACTTCACCAAAGAGTACACCCTCTCGGAGTTCAACAAGAAGAACATTTACTTGCTCCTCTTAGAAGAGCGTGATTTCAACATGCTCTACCTCAAAGAGCTTGACATGCTCCGAGACATCTTCCTGGACCCCATCACGATGGATGTTTTACAAGAGATGCAAGAGCCAACCGAATACATCGCTCTGCTCCTAAGGGCTAACCAGCTCCTCACAGACATGCATCACCCTGATGTCAATGACTCTAACTATACCCGTATCAGGGGCTATGAGCGCATCCCTGGCCTGATGTACCGAGCTCTCTCAGAGAGCATTCGTAACTATAAGTTCAAGACCAACCGCAGCAATAAGATCGAGCTCTCACCCTACGCGGTGTGGAACAACATCGTCATGGACAATTCCAAGAAGCTCACCGAGGATATCAACCCCATCAACGATCTGAAAGAGATGGAGTCCGTGACCTTGGTCGGACAAGACGGCTTGAACAAGGAAGCCATCTCAGGGCGACTGCGGGAATTTACACCCAGTGATATGGGGGTAACCTCAGAGTCGACGGTAGACAGCTCAGACGTGGGTATCAACACCTTTCTGACTCCATACGCTCGCTTTAAGAACGTGCGCGGTATGATCGATACAGCGAATACAGACTACGAGACTAACCCAGCGAAGTTACTCTCCACTTCAGCTTTACTTGTACCTGGCGTAGATCACGATGATTAACCTGTCATTTGAATAGCATTAAAGATAACCCTCCTATTGTTTGAATACATGTAGGAGTTGAGATGAATAGTAGCAACGTAGAAACGCAATTTCCTTGTCTGTACGACATACCAGGTTACAGTACTTACGCTATCACGGTAAAAGGAGACGTGTTTAACAAAAAGCGTGGAGAGTTTTTAACAGGAAGCAGAAATCCAGACGGATATGTCAACATTAGGTTAACCGACGACGAGGGTGTCACTTTGACATGGGGTCGCCATCGACTTCTAGGTTATGTGTTCAAACACCCAGGTCCTAATGTTGGTAAAATGGTGGTAAACCATCTCAACGCTATAAAAGGCGATGATCGATTAGACAATCTGGAATGGACAACGTATCAAGGCAATGCCCATCATGCGGGTAGTTTAGGACTGACAACTAAATGTATGCCTATTTCTGTTAGAGACGTGAACACTGGAATTGTTGTAAAGTACCCGAGCATTGTTGAATGTGCCAGAGAGTTTGGAGTTTCTAAGGACTTTATAAACTGGCGGGTAAAGGCAGGTGAGTACAAGGTTTTTCCAGAGGGTAAACAATACAGACCCTCGCATAGTGACGAACCATGGTGCTCTGTAGAAAAGGTAAAGATTAGATCCTTACAAGGCGGCAAAGCTAAGTCTGTTTTAGCCAGGAACGTGTTAACGAACGAAATACTTGAGTTCAAGACGATGGGTCAGTTGGCCGATCACTTACAAGTCTCTGCGTCGACCGTAACTGGTTGGTTACAAAAAACAGATCAAGCAGTACTGCCAGGATTTGTCCAGCTTAAGTGGACCGATGACCCCGCTGAATGGCGTATGGTTGTTGACCCATATTTGGAACTGCAAAAACACACAGGGGAAAGGTCTGTGAACGTTACAAACAGTCAAACTGGCGAAGTAAGGGTTTTTAAATCAGCAAACGAATGTGCAAAGGCTCTTGGTATTTCACCAACGGCTCTGAACTATCGTCTTAAGTCTAACGACAGAACGACATTTTCAGACGGGCACAGATATAGCTACTATTCAAGTTAATGCAATTTAAATGGACAGACGGTCTCATTGACTAGAAACAGTCAATGAAATTTTCCTTAATTGGCGGGGACATCCTACCTGCAAATTCTATGAAAAACATTCATAGGAGCAGGCAGATGTCTAACTTAAACGAGCACGAAAAAAATTGCACAACCTGTGGGAAAGTATTCAGCACGAGGTATTTACCTAAAGACGGGTATGCTGTTACTTTGAAAACATCCCACTGTTCTAGATCCTGTGCTTCAAAATCTCCAGATAAAAAAAATCAAGGCTGTATAGCTAAAGATGTTGGTGGAGAAATCTTGAAGAATAAAGTCACTGACTTTATTCGGGAAAAGAATGAGTACTGTGCAATGGAGGAGATTTGCACTGGCATTGGACATAGTTCTAAGATGTTTACCAAACACGGTTTGAAGGTAAGTGAACTAAACCGTGATTTGGGATTTGTCAAACCAAAATCAAAATTTCAGGAAAAGGTGGGAGAGTTTCTTCAACAGGAATTTTCTCACATAGAAACTGAAAAGAAATTTGATGGACTGGTAGGGACAACGGGTTATCCGCTGAGAGTTGACTTTTACATACCAGAAAAGAATCTGGTAATTGAAGCTGACGGATCTCAACATAAAAACCCTAAACATATCTGGCAACAGTGGAATAATGGCACAGTGCAAGAGTATGATAAGATCAAGGAAGAATTCTTTAAAGAAAAGGGTATAACGCTTGAGCGAATACCTTATAAAAGAAATTTAAAGAAATCCGACGTCTTATCTCGTTTAAGTTAGACATCTGAGAGCTTTACACACCAAGTAGATGATGGAAACACATCTATGGCCAGACTAATCACCTGGGTATGGTAAAAGAGGTAAAGATAGATGGGTAATCCGCAGCGAAGACGCTACATAACGCTGTGAAGCGAGATATGCGTAACGTTCAACGACTATGGCCTTATCAGCCAGTACCTGCCCGAGTGGGTGGGGAAACAGGAAACACCTTACCATTAATCGGAAGGTGAAGATATAGTCTCGACATCTGGGGAAAACCCAGAGCAGCTACCATGAGTAGCGGGTCATGTTTAACGAACTTGACTGAAGACATCGCCAAAACGGGTCAATTTTGTTGGCATCCAGAACGCACACACCATCGCAGCCAGAGACTACCACCAGCCTCTCCTGCGTACAGGGTATGAATATATCGTGCCTTACAGGGCCGGTAAACTCTTTTGTTACGTGGCCAAAGACAGTGGTCGTGTGATCCACAAGACCGAGAAAGTCTTTACCGTGGAATACAAGAACGGTACTAAAGTCACGATCCCCACCGGTCGTCAACACGGCTTAGCTGAAGGTACTTGCTACCCTCACGAAGTCATCTCTGATCTCGCTGTTGGTGATACCTTCAGAAAAGACGATATCCTCACCTATAACACAGGTTTCTTTGAGCGCGATTGGTTAGACCCCAAGCGCATCATCATGAAGATCAATGCTCTAGCCACCACGGCACTGACACTCAATAACGAGGTCTACGAGGACAGCTCAGCGCTGTCTCATAAGCTCTCTGCTAAACTCTCTACGAAGATCACCAAGGTCAAGTCCTTTGTGGTGGAGTTCACGAAGAACGTGATCAAGCTGCTGCCAGTTGGCACTACGGTAGAGCCTGATACGGTACTCTTCACGATCCTCGATGAGACCTCAGACCTGACTAACCTCTCTGAGGACACGATTAAGCTGCTCGCTAACATGGCCAACATCTCTCCTAAAGCTAAGCTCCAAGGCGTGATTGACAAGTATGAGATCTACTACAATGGATCGACCACCGACATGTCACCCACGCTCAAGAAACTCGCGAAAGAGTTAGACGCCGAGGTGCGCCACAGCAGCAAACATACCGACCTAGAAGTCGACTCCAACGCCGTAGATTCCGAGTACCGGGTCGAAGGTAACAACCTACAACTCGATACGATGGAGATCAAGGTCTACATCACCGTCGATGTTAATGCTGGTGTAGGCGATAAATTCGTGTTTGCAGCCCAGCTCAAGTCCGTGGTCGGTGAGATCATGAACTACGATATCCACACCGAAGATAACCGTGAGGTCTTAGCGATGTTTGGCTTTAAGAGCATCAGCAACCGTATCGTGTTATCCCCCTATATTGCAGGCACCACCAATACGCTTTTAAAGGAAGTATCCAAGCAAGTGGCAGCTGAGTACTACTCTTAACCGATAGACGCACCAGAGCCTGTTTAAGGGCTCTGGTGGTCATTTTGTGACCTTACCCATGCCCACCCACACAGGACAGAATTATGAAGCTCTACGCACAAGAAGACCTCGCCAAACCTAAGCTCTCCTTAGAGCAACACCTCGCCATGTTCGAGACCTCTGAGGTGATCTCCGCGGAGTCGCTCTCAGACTACTTCTACAAGATCGCCGATAGCCTGAACACCGTGTACACCACCTTGATCGGCAAATACAGCGATGACGATATCAAGGCCATCTTCGCCTACTCGTTAGAAGTCAACCACAAGGTCAAGAACTTGGACTTCACGACCACCTCCGAGAACGTCATCACCGTGCCTGAGAACTTCAAGGGCAAGTACATCGATTACGTCTCAGACCTGCACATGGTCATCGAAGACCTCTACAAGCTCACGATCGAATCCGGTGACCTCACTAAGATGGCCATTGCTGACTTCATCAACAACGCCAATCTGGACAAGCTCAATACCATCTACGGCTACGGTAAAGTCGAGCTGCAGTCGAAGATTGCGCAAAAGCACCGCGATAACCTCTCCAAATACTTTCCGCACAACAACGGCGTGGACAAAGCCTCGATTCGCTCGGTTCTGAAAACCTACAACGACATCAAGCCTATCTTCGAGTACATCGAAAAGCTCGACAAAGTCGCCAACGAGAAGTCCATCCAGTCCATCCATACCCTCTATGCCACGATCTCCGACCTCTTGAACCACCTGATCGAAGCAGTCGGTACGCAAGATATCCAGATCAACAATACCGCCATCAAGAAAGATCTGGAGAAGATGCTCTACAACTTCAACAAGACGATCGAAGCCTTTGGTTATACCTTGTACAACATCAAGAACTTTTATATGGCCTTCTTGATCGATGCCAAGACCATCACCCAACTGTAAAGCCACCTACCTCTCAAAAAGGTACTGCCCTCCTCTACCCTTGTGACGGGGTAGAGGAGGGCAGCTTAGGGTCTGTTAGCGATTAAGCAAAACGAGATTGGATATAGTTGTACAGTTCATCGATCTTGGCATCGAGTTCAGCGAACTTGTCGTTCACTTGTGTCATGGTCAAGGCATCAACGATACCGTAGCCTGCCAAGGTGGTGGGGTTCTCACCCAGAGTCAAACGACCCTTGGCATCCACAGTGACCTTGGTGTAAGCACCCGGGACCACGCCAGTCTCGGTCAGTGCGGTAGACAGTGCCACAGGAGCGGTGCCGTTGAAGGACACAGCGCTTGCTACCACATCGCCGGTGATCGAGATATCGCGAGCTGTCTCCAAAGCAGTCGCAGTCGATGCATTACCCACCAGAGCAGCTGTCACGGCGTTAGCAGTGAAGTTACCCGAGGAGTCACGCGCCACGACGGTGCTAGGTGTATTGAGATTGGTGGCGTTGGAGGAGATGGTGATGTCTCCTGCGGCAATACCGTTGGCGTTGGCAATGGACAAGCCCGTGCCAGAGACCGCAATCGATTTGGTGGTGGCGTTAGAGCCATCGACCTTGATATAGATGCCGTTGCCAGCCACAGCAGAAATAGCACCCAGGTTCGCATTCAGAGCTTGTGCATCAGTGATGCCATAGCCTTCGAGCGTGGTGGGGTTAGAGCCCTGTGTAGCACGACCATAAGCGTCCACGGTGAGCTTGGTGTAAGCACCAGGGATCACGGCAGTCGTTGCCAAGTCAATGCTGTCCTGAGCCACCACGATGCGGCTAGAAGAAGCAGTGAGGATATCAAACACCGTACCTGTCAACTGCAAGCCAGCACCACCTTGGTAAGTGCCTGCGCCAGAGAACTGGTTCACGAAGATCTCATCTGTGCCGATGGTGAAGGTATCCGGGTTGGTGACCGTGGCCAACCAGCCTGTGCCCTTCAAAGCACCGTCATAGACGTAGAAGTAAGAACCCGGCACCTCTGAGGACTCATCGATGGTCTCGATGCGTTTGAGGATGAACGGTGTATTGGTGTCACCGACTTGTTGGACGACGTAGCAGCCGTTTTCTTTGGCGTTGGTTTGAGCCTTCACCAGCACACGGTCACCCACGACAGCGGTAGAACCACCCACGACCAGCGCAGCGTTAGCCACTGAGACCAGCGTAGAGTTCACACCCAGCGTACCATTGGTGTACACCGAATTCAAGTTGGCATCGGTGGCGTAACGCACGGCGGGTTTGGAGTTCAAACCTTGCACCAAGTTATCCACATAAGTTTTGGTCACGGCGTGCAGCGGTTGTACCGGAGCACCTACCAAAGTCAAGTAGCCTGTCATGGAGTCACCGGCTTTGGCGACCTTGTTGTTCAGGTTATTGTCGACGTAAGTCTTGGTGGTCGGATCACTGTTCAAAGTAGCCACAGTGTTCTCAGCAGCGATCAGGCGCGTGTTCAGACCAGAGTCAGCAGCGTCGACGTATTGCTTGGTGGTCGCTTGCAGTGCAACGGTCGGATCAGCTGACAGAATCAGGCTACCCGTCATGGTGCTTCCAGCCAGAGCGACCTTGCTGTCGAGTTGGGTTTGCACATCACCAGTGATGCCAGCCAAACGGTTGACTTCCACCGAAGTGACAGTCACAGCGTCCAAGAAGGTATTCTGACCTGCGGTCAGGTGCAGGCTATCGTTAGCGGCATGGGTCGCTACGGTGGTATCGGTGTATTGCTTGGTCGCTGCATGCATGGCCACAGACGGGTCAGCAGACAGTACCAGATGACCCGTCATCGTGTCGCCAGCTTTGGCGACCTTCAGAGCGTCTTGTGCATCGACGTAGGCTTTGGTCGTCGGGTCAGAGACCAGACCAGTGAGTGTGGCTTCAGCGGTATCCAAACGCGCATCGAGTGCGGCATCACCGCTGTCGACGTATTGCTTGGTGGCAGCTTGCAGAGCCAAAATAGGATCAGCTGGCAGGACCAGGGGACCGGTCATCGTGTCACCGGCCTTAGCGACCTTGGTGGCATCTTGTGCATCCACATACGTCTTAGTGGTCGGATCAGCGTACAGTGTGGCCACGGTACCTTCAGCGGCAGTCAGACGTGTGTTCAGGCCAGAGTCAGCCAGATCGACGTACTGTTTGGTAGACGCGTGCATGTTGAGCACAGGATCAGCCGACAGAACCAACAGACCGGTCATCGTGTCGCCAGCTTTAGCCACCTTCAGAGCGTCTTGCGCGTCGACATACGTCTTGGTGGTCGGATCGCTGTTGAGGTTCGCTGAAGAGGTCTCCAGAGTACTCACGCGTGTAGACAGACCCGTATCAGCCGTATCGACGTATTGTTTCGTAGCAGCTTGCAAGGCAGAGACTGGATCAGCAGCCAAAACCAAGAAACCACTCATGGTGTCACCCGACTTAGCCACTTTGAGCGCGTCTTGGCTGTCAGTGTAGGCTTTGGTCACGGGGTCGGTATTGAGAACAGCCACAGTGCCTTCAGCCGTGGTCAAACGGGTGTTCAGACCAGAGTCAGCGCTATCGACGTATTGCTTGGTGGCAGCGTGCAAGTTGCCAGTAGGATCAGCAGACAGCGTCAGCAGACCGGTCATCGTGTCGCCCGCTTTGGCAACTTTCAGAGCGTCTTGTGCGTCCACATAGGTCTTGGTCGTCGGATCCGTGTTCAGAGCTGCGGAAGTAGTTTCCAGCGTATCAACACGACCATCCAAAGCGATATCGGCATTGTCCACATACTGCTTGGTAGCAGCTTGCAGGGCAGCAGTCGGATCAGCGCTCAGAATCAGGCTACCCGTCATCGTGTCGCCAGCCTTAGCCACCTTCAAGGCGTCTTGCGCGTCGACGTAGGTCTTGGTCGTCGGGTCTGCTTCGAGCACATCAATCGACGCTTCAGCAGCAACCATGCGGGTGTTCATGGCGTTATCGGCGGTATCGACGTACTGCTTAGTGGCAGCGTGCATCGCACCAGTAGGATCAGCCGACAAGCTCAAGAAACCACTCATCGTGTCGCCAGCTTTGGCAACCTTCAAAGCGTCTTGTGCATCGACGTAGGTTTTGGTCGTCGGATCAGTGTTCAGAGCCGCAGAAGTGGCTTCCAGCGTATCGACACGGCCATCGAGCAAACTGTCAGCGTTGTCCACGTATTGCTTGGTAGCGGCTTGCAGTGCCAGAGTGGGATCAGCCGACAGAGTCAGCAGACCGGTCATCGTGTCACCAGAGCGGTTCATCTTAGCAGCGATGTCAGACATCACCGCTGGCGCCACAGCCACAGCACCCAAGCTCAGCACGACGGTAGAGGCATCCACCTTCACGCCGATAGCAGCTTGCAGGCTAGTCGAAGTCGCCGTACCATCTTCCGTGAAGATCAAACCAGAACTGGGGTACAGTTTAGCACGCAGACGGCTTACACCGGCGTCGTTGACTTCTTCGATACCTGAGCTCAGGTTCACACCCAAGAGTTTACCAGCCAAGGACAGACCTGTGCCAGTCACGAAGTTGATGTTGCTCGACACTTTCACCCAACCGGATTCATCCGTGAAGGTGTAGCTGGTGCCAAAGCTATAAGACTGAGAATCAGTCACCAGTGTGGTGTCATTGGCTTCATTGACTTCTTGCGTGAAGCTCAGAGGCGCCAGACCGGTTACGGTCAAGACTTGGTTATCAAAAGCCACCAAAGAAGCGCCAACGTCACCGGTAGGTGCATCAAAAGCCACACCCACACGGTCACCAATGGCCACTGCACGACCCAAGACATCGACCCACTGTGTGCCATCATAGGTCACCAGACGACCCGCAAAGGCAGCCCAGACACCCACAGGTGCATCACCAACCACATAGCTGTAACCGTTCACGGGCACAGCAGGTGCCACGTTCAGACCGGTGTTGACCAAGTTGGAGTCCAGGATCGGGTCTTTCCATTTCAGACCTTGGATCAAGCCATCGACGTAGGCTTTGTTGACAGCGTCCGTGGTAGCTGCTGGCATGGTGTTCAAAGTCACCACCGAGCCAGAAGACATCACCAGGTTGCCCGTCAGTGTACCACCAGCCAGAGGCAACTTGCTGTCGATTTGACCTTGCACGGCAGAAGTCACGCCCACGAGCTGGTTCACTTCGGTGGCAGTGGCAGTTACCGCATCGAGGAAGCTGTTTTGACCTGCAGTGATGTGGATGGCGTCGTTAGACGTATGGGTAGTGATCGAAGAGTCGACGTATTGTTTTGTGCTGGCGTGCATCGAAGCAGTCGGATCAGCAGACAGCGTCAGCAGGCCAGACATGGTGTCACCGGCCTTAGAGACCTTCAGCGCGTCTTGCGCATCAACGTAAGCCTTGGTGGTGGCATCCGCGTTCAATGTGCCCAGGTTAGCCTCAGTGACGTCCACACGGTTGCTCAGGGCCAAGTCAGCGGTATCAACATACTGCTTAGTTGCAGCCTGCATCGCCACGCTAGGATCCGCATTCAGAATCAACGCGCCGGTCATTGTGTCACCGGCCTTAGCCACTTTCAACGCGTCTTGGGTATCGACGTAGGTCTTGGTGGTGGGGTCGGTGTTGAGTGTGGCCAGGTTGGTCTCGTTGGCAGATACACGTGCAGCCAAAGTCGAATCAGCTGTATCCACGTAACGTTTGGTCGCTGCGTGCATGTTCACCACTGGGTCAGCGGACAGCGTCAGCAGACCGGTCATGGTGTCACCCGCCTTAGCCACTTTGAGCGCGTCTTGGCTATCGGTGTAGGCCTTGGTCACGGGGTCGGTATTCAAACCAGCAATGGTACCTTCAGCACTCACCAAACGGGTGTTCAAAGCCGAGTCACCACTGTCCACGTACTGCTTGGTCGAGGCTTGCAAAGCCGTCAAAGGGTCAGCTGGCAAAACCAAAGGACCTGTCATCGTGTCACCGGCTTTGGCCACCTTCAATGCCAACTGTGTATCCACATACGCCTTGGTCGTCGCATCTGTGTTCAGTGTAGCGATCGTGCCTTCTGCAGTAGTCAAACGGGTGTTCAAAGCCGAGTCAGCGGTATCGACATACTGCTTGGTCGCGGCGTGCATCGCACCGGTAGGATCAGCCGACAAGGTCAAGAAACCACTCATGATGTCACCGGCTTTGGCAACCTTCAGAGCGTCTTGTGCATCGACGTAGGTCTTGGTGGTGGCATCTGCATTCAAAGAAGCACCCAAAGACTCCAGCGTAGAGACCCGTCCTGCCAGGGCAATGTCAGCGGTATCGACATACTGCTTGGTAGCGGCTTGCAGGTTCAGTGTGGGGTCCCCTGACAGTGTCAACAGACCGGTCATGGTGCCGCCAGCCAGATTGACCTTGCTGTCGAACTGCGCTTGCACGCCAGAGGTCACGCCCGAGAGGTAATTGACTTCAATGGCGGTGACGCTCAGACTGTCCAGGAACGTGTTTTGCTGCGCCGTCATGTGCAGGTTCACATCGTCGCGGTGAGCGATGATGTTGTTATCGACGTACTGCTTCGTCGCTGCTTCCAACGGTTCTTCTGGATCGTGGATCAGAAAGACTGGCAGATTTCCGTAGATGTTGAGTTTCATGTTTGTCCTTACTTGGGGTCGTGGTTAATTTAACTTCGTCGATGCTAACAAATCGTCTATCATATTGCGTAGGATGAGTATCTGGGCATCGACGTACGCTTTGGTCGCAGCGTGCAGTGCAGCAGTAGGTGTGTCTGAGAGCGTCAAAGCACCTGTCATGGTACCTCCTGAGCGCAGTAACCTGAGGTCAACATAGGCCTTCGTGGCAGCGTGGTTAGCAGCGGTTGGTGTGGCGTTCAGAGTCAAGAACCCTGTCATCGTGTCACCGACCTTGTTCACTTTGCCATTCACGGAGATATCATTAAAGGTTTTGTAGGTGTCGACGTATTGCTTGGTCGTAGGCTCCAAATCACTCATCGGGTCGCTCACCAAGACCAAGGGTCCTAGCATCGTATCACCTAGCTTATTGAGGTAGCTCCCCAGCGTCGGGTTGATCCCCGTGAAGAACCCAGAGAGAATCGTGGCGGTATTGTGAGAGTTGGTAAGAATGGCGTCCTTGATCGCATTGAGCTGACCGACTACTTCTTCTTGCCCGTAGAACTGATCGTAGTCCTGGTAGTGTGGGGTGGGTGGCAAAGCTACCGGGACGTTGGTGACCACATCCCAAACAGTCGTGCGAGGGTTGTAGGCTTTCTCCACGAGGAAGTTCAAGACGTACAGCCGGTCAGCAATTTGGTCGCCACCTAAGGTCTGGTAGGTGATCGAGAGGATGCCGTTTAAGGTCGTATCGTTGATGGTGAAGGCACCGTACATCGGTTTGCCTGTGGTACGCGTGCCCGTGATGTAGGGAAGCGTCAAAGAGTATTCAACGTCTTCCGTGAGGATACGGGTGACGTTGTTATAGGTATGTTTGACCACCAGGTTGTCCACGTAAAACGGGGCACACAAGGGGACGATGAAGTAATAATCCCGGAAGTGACTCTCTGAAACACTGTGCAATTCTGAGTTTATTAGGTTTGCCGGGCTGTTACCCGATAGGTCAAGAGGGTAAGTGGCAGGCATGGGTGGTCCTTTTCCTTGGTTGATATGCTCACAAAATGGCTCATAGCATCCTCGGCACTAGGCACAGAGGATGCTACGAGGGATGTTAACGAAAGAGCTCAGTGATGGTGCGGTTCTTCTCGATGAGTAAACCTAAGGACTCTAAGATGAGTCTATACTGGATGGTGATATCTAGGATGATGCGCTTCTTATCGATCACACCCAGCATCTCTTTAGGGATACCATAGGCTTGGGCGTAGTCCATGTTTATATAGATAGTGGGTAGGTCTTTCTTAGCGTATTTGAGTAGCCATTGTTCCAGACGTCCAGCGAGCTCTCTGTCTTCCAAAGAGGCTACCCAGGCTTTGAGCTTGGTGCCAGATGTGATCGTGGTGGGCATCTTGATCGTATTGTAGGGTGGAGGTGCGACTTCCCCGTATTTAGGAGCAAAGACACCCATCCAGAACTGATGCCTCTGGTAAGGTGACTTGTATTCATCTTCGACATATGCCTCCTTGTTCTTCACCGAGCTCTTCTTCAAGAAGACGGGCTCGCCTCGGTCAATGGAATCAGAAATCATCAGCTCGATCGACTTAATGTGCGACAAGACATCGCTCAGCTTGATCTTTTTGTTGTCATTGACGGTCTTCAAGACCCCTTCCAGGAGCTCATTGGTGTCTTTGATGATGAACTTAGGCACGGCACTGTTTTTCAGGTGCACACCCTTGACTTCCAACTCAGGCTCAGCAAAGACATTACCCTCTTGCATGACGGTGTAGGCGGCGTAGTGTTTAGAGACTTCGGTGGGCATATGCACGGTCCACAGAAACTCGTTCTTCATCGCCAGGACGTGAAGGTCTTTAGGAGCGACGTTGATATTGGCAGACAAGAGAGCTAGGATGTGCTTGATGGTCTCCGTGCACACAAAGCTCACCGCACCGGCTACGGCGATGTTCTTATCCGTGACAGAGAAAGAGCCTGCGTACCACTTCACCCATTCATCCAAGGTAAAGCACGTGGAGTCCGTGTCACTCAAGACCACCGTGCGTCTGCGCATAAACTTGAGTTTGTTGCTATTGCTTGGCAGGATATCGGAGACAAAGAAAGCCTGTAGAAAGTCTCGGTACTTATCTAAGACACTCAAAACGTGCTTGGCGGTAGCGAGGATACTGGCGGCCACGCCTGCTTTATGCATCGCGGCGTAGTCCTTACCATAGCCCTTCACAGAACTGAACCAGATCTGATGCACGTAGTTGAGGATGTTCTCACCGATAGCGTAGATCTGATCTGGCACATCGGCGCTGGTATCGGTGTTCTCTACGGGCAGGATCATCTCGTTGATGAAGTCACGGATGAACGTGTCGTTGTATTGGCGTAGGTGGTAGAGGTCCCCGATATAACAGATGGCTGCTCGGTGGTAAGGGGTGAGTTTATCGAGGTAGGGGGCTATTTTGTTTTGGTAATAGACCTCATCTTGGAAGTAGAGATCGGTGCTGCGTTTCAGACACTTGATGGTGTCTAGCGTAGAAGGTAGGTGTAGGTGGTACTTGTCAACGATGGCAGCTATCTTAGGGATATCGGCATTGCTGGCGATGTAGACGATGTTAGTTAAAGTCGAAGGAGGATTCTGGTAGAACCTGTTACCAGAGATGATTTTCTCGTTATTAGCATTAGCCAGGGAAGTGACTGAGCGGGTGATCGAGGTGAGCGTGTTATGGGCGGTCTCATTGAAGAGGATACAGGCTCGCTGGGCAAAAGCACCTGAGAGCGAGTTATTGTAGATCTTCATGTTGTTTTGCTCATTGTTCTTGGCAATGAACAGGTCCATGTCACCTTGGGCTTTGGCCTTTTGAGCGATCTTCTTTGACACCGACCTGGTCTTTACGTTCTCTGCAATGAATTCGGCCAGAATGGACTTCTTCTCTTTGGCATTGAGGTAAGTCGTAAAGGTGGGCACCAAGATCTTGTCGTCTTTGATGTTGGAGTAGATGTAGTTGAGCAGGGTGGTCTCAGACACTTCGCGATCCCCGTTTTCCTTGCGGTGCAAATGAGTGAGCTTAGGGTTGTGCAGGTTCTTTCTGACGATGTCTTTAACCAGCACGGTGGCTTCTTCTACGGAGATGCCTTTGGTCGTAGCAACATAGGCAGAGACCTGTTGGACATAGGCCTTCACGGGGTCGATCTGGCGGGTATACTGGTCAGCGGGTTTGATGAAGGTGGTCATACAGTTCTCACGGTTGGAGGTCAAGAGATGGCGCTATCTATTAGTTTTTAATCGCAATAGCCTGGGCAATATTGTGAATATAGCCTCTTTTAAAAGGAACCAACATGTCTGACCTCACAGTTGACGAACAGATCAACGCCAACCAAATTGAAGCCATCCGCAAAAACACGGTGGTCGTCTCCAACATCGTCGAAGTCATCACCTCTGTGGTCAAGCAGCTCGCAGGCAGCAGCATCTCGGAGACGATGGGTAAAGAAAACTTGACGAAGAACCTCGTCAGCCTGGCTGTGGTCAATAGCCTCAACACCAAGATTACAGCTTAAGGAGCCACAGACATGTTGTCCAACCAGTCCCTCGAAATCTCTGCCAACTTCTCGAAGTCTTTGCTGGACAAGAAGATCCATTTGGAGCCTCTGTCCGGTAGTGCTCTGGGTGAAATGTGCGCAGCCATCAACAACGTCTACCGCCCCTCTTACGCGGCCAAAGACATCCCTGGTGTGATCGACCACCTTTTGAATGCATCTGAAGGCACCTACCTCTCTACCAAGACCGGTAAGACCTACGCCATGAGCAGCCACGACGCGTTCATGGATGACTATCGTGAAAAGCTCACCAAGCTCGTCGCCAACTACGTGCGCTTTGCCCGTACCGTGGTCGTGCCCGAAGTGAAAGCCCTGTCTGAGAAGCTCAGCGCTGATCTCTCGAACTACAAGTTCAAAGAACCTGAAGACTTCTTTGGGATCACCTACTTCAAGCCCGCCGATGTCTTTGCCAGCGCGCTGATCGACAGTGAAGTGGCAACTTACAAATCATCCAGCGGTTACACGATCGACTACATCGGCACCGGTAAACTCACGGCTGAGACGCTGGATGTCAACACGTACCTCTTGACAGGTAATACCGAGATTGACGCCGCTATTTCGGGTTGGATTGCGCAAGTCTCTGCTGAGAAAGTGCTCTCCTACATCACGACCGAAATCAAAGAGTACATGGTGGATGTACCGGACTTGCTTGACTATACACTGGCTAACTACCTCTTTTACCGTAACCTCACTGAGCGCACCGATCTGAACATCGGGTATTCAGTGATGCAGTTGCGCACCAAAGCGTCCAACAACCGCAACGCCTTTGGGTATAAGCTGTATGCAGCTCTAGAGCTTTACGCCAAGACCATTCGCAATAACCAACTGTTGACCGTCAACAGCTCGGTCAAGGTGGTGGTGCAGCCCTTTAGCACCACCTCTTACCCGATCACGGTGTACGAAGAGTCCTTCAAGCTCTTGGCCGAAGCAAATTGCCCCATCGAGGCTCTCTTGGGGTATATCTCTTACGAAGAGGCTTACACCATCAAGGTCGATGAGCTCATCGCCAAAAAAGACTTCTACTTGGCTAAGTGGGAAAACGTGCGCTCTTTGTACATCATTCGCCTAAACAGCGGCAAGCTCGAACTCTTCAAGAACATGCTCACCAGCGCGTTCGTGGGAACTCTGGGCAATGCGGTGGAAGAAGAGAAGGATGCTCGCAAGGGTATTACCAACTACGACTTTGTGGTCAATGAGAAGTTCACAGCCTTTGTGAAGACGCTCACGACTGACAACATCGACGATATCGAGAAAGTGTGTTTGGAGGTGGTAGGGGCTATTCGCTTCTTCTACTCCAATGCACACTACATCTTGTCCAACATGCAGCGCATCCTCTCGATGAACGAGAGCATGAAGCCCGATGAAGCCGCACTGTACACCGTGATCGATTACTTGGTGGACTTCTTCGTGAAGCAAATCAAGGTGACCAAGTCTTAACAGACCCATGAGAGCTCTACCCACCCCTAGGCCTTAACAGCTTAGGGGTGGGTAGAGACTGTTCTATGACAATTGGATCACTTGTGTGTCCTTGAAGTTACTGTAGGCTAAGTCCGTGTGGGTGATCAGATAGATCTGGCTGTAGTTATCATCACTCAAGAACTTGAAGATGAGGTTATAGATATTGCTCTTATGCTCTGTATCGAGTCTTGCGCCAAACTCGTCTAAGTACAGTGGGTAGTGAGAGAGGTTCAAGAGCTTCATCATCGCCAGCTTAAAGGACAGGTTGATGATCTCCTTCATCCCGGAAGATGCCAGTGAGATGTCTTTCACAGAGAGCTTATCTTCGATGTTGATCTTAAAGCGGTAGTCTAAGACGTCACTCTCTAGGTTGTAGGCTACCAACTCCATCTTGTAATTCCACAAGCTGTAGATGATCTTGTTCACATACTCGATGATGCTATTTAAGTAGTTGGAGATGATGCGACCGATGATGCCCGACTTAGGGTTAAGCTCCTCGGTGATCACGCGTAAGACCTCTAGATTCTGAGTGGTGTCCTCGATATCGAGTCTATAGCGCTCGATGAGCTGGTTGATGGTATTGTGGTTAGAGATCTGCGTCTGGGTCTCGATGTTTTGCAGACGGATATGGTTAAGCTCGGTGTCAATGGAGGTGATCACCTTTTGCAAGGTATAGGAGAGGTTGTGCTCAAAGATCTGAGACTGGGTCTGGTTCAAACTGGTCTCTATCGTGAGTAAGTGAGTGGCTATTTTGTAGCTGATCTCGTTGTGTTGGGCTTGCTCGGTGTAGAGCTGCTTATCCTCTAAGACCTCCGTGATCTGAGCCATGGTAGACGCCATATCCTCAGTGACGGCTTGGCTGTCATCGGTGTCTAAGTTAGAGACGATCTGTAAGTCTTTCTCCAGTTGCAGGATCTGCTCTTGGAGTTGAGTGACCTCTGAGAGTGAGGTCGTATCGGTGATAGCGGTATTGATGAGTCCTAGGATAGCTCTTGGGTTCTTAAAGATCAGTTCTTCTTTATCGATCTCGGCAAAAAGGATAGGGAACTTTTGTGTATAGGTCTGACGGATCTGAGAATAGATGCGGTACTTGACCATGTACTCGGAGAACAAGGTAAGGTACGCATCTACCGTTTCTATGGCTTGATCAACCTGTGCGAGCTTAGCCTCGGTGAGTACTTTTCTCTCGATCAGTGCGTTATGCTTGAGAGGATCATAGTCCATGACCCAGCTCGTCGCACAGTTCGGGCAGGTGACTTGGTTGTCTTCTTTTTGTTTAGCTAAGAGATCAATCTCCTTGGTCAGGTGCAGTTGCATCTGGTAGTAAGACTGCTTCTCTTTTAGCAGTTGCGACTTACTCTCCAGGTTAGCATCGTAAGCGCTCTTAGAGTACTGTTTATCGGCGTTTAAAGGCATTTCTGGGACGAGATCAGACATCGCGTAATACAATGCATGGATATCGCCTCTCGTCGATCCTGAGAGGTTTTGGACGTACACCAGTTTAGACAGATAGTTGTGTACAGTTTGGTGTAGGCCCTCTAGACGCTCTTCGATGCTCTTCTTAGAGTTGGTCTTCTTGAGCTCAATGGACTTCAAGGTGGTCTCTAAGGACTCGATACGACGGTAGTAGTCTTGCAGACGAAACTGACATAAGTCTAGCTTAGAGGCGATAGACGCTTTGTTGGTCTCATACTGCTTATAAGGGTAAGCTGAGAGGATAACGTAATGCTTCATCAGCGTAGACGAGATCAGTGCTCTAAGACGCTTATACTCTTCTATGCGGTTGGACGAGGGGGTAGACTGCAGGTGCACGCTCAGACTAGAGCGGATATCCATCAGTGCTTCTAGGTGGGTGTTGTTGCGAGTCAGTCGGTCGTGTAACGTATCTAGAAGAGTGGGATCCAGGAGCTTGCTGGCTTCGATCGTGTAGAGGTTAGACTGGGTCTTCAGAAGCGTTTGCTGCTGTTTGTGCTGGTCTTTGTGCTCGTTGTAGATATCGAGGATGGTCTCAATGTTCAGGTGAGAGAGCGTGTTAAAGAGCTTCTTGCGCTGAATCAGCGTCATGTCTGTGAAGCTAGTCTTACCTGTGAGGATATCCCAGATATCTTGCGTAAGGTTGAAGTGCTTTTGGACGAGCTCTCGCTGGATCGTGACCAAGTGAGAGGGGTTGAGTTCTTCCTCACCTAAGAGAAAACTGTAGCTGTTGTTGGCAATGTCTGAGATGAGCGTGTAGGTGTTGGCTTGGTGTTCGATGACGATACACTTGTAGCCATTCTCGTAGAAGTCTTCCTTAGACGATGGTAACGGAGAGAGCTCTGAAACAATTGAACTTTTCCCCGAGCCATTCGCACCTAAAACTAGGTTGAGCTTGTGGGTGAAGTCGATGACCAATCGGTCTTTGCCTAAGAGAGGAAAGCGTTTGTACTTGTAGAGTTCGAGGTATTTGATTTTCATGGGTGTGTCCTGCTTGCCCTAAGGCTCACTCGATGAGCAGGTAAATAAAAAAAGAAAAGCACACACTAAGCCATAAAAAGCTTAGTGTGTGCTATGGGTTTAAAACTTTACTCTGCGGCGCCTTTGTTGTTAGCGCGGTGTTTGTGGATGAAGGTGTAGAGCGCACCAAAGCCCATCGCAGAGAGCCCGCTGGCA